>OLVZ01000143.1_pt1 | contig 76609 bp, 78 predicted proteins | sample 1673341 | NCBI WGS metagenome assembly OLVZ01 (sample SAMEA3178944, study PRJEB25190) | human gut metagenome | biome: human gut; feature: human-associated habitat; material: faeces | place: Austria | collected 2013 | reverse complement strand
CGCCGTGCCAGCCGTCACCCTGCTCGTTGAGGTCACCCTGTCTGCCGCCGTGCCAGCCGTCGCCCTGTTCGTTGAGATCACCCTGGCGCCCACCGCACCAGCTCGCGAATTCGAGATTTGCGTTTACCATAAGATTGAGATTGCCCTGCATAACTGCACACTCCTTTTTTTCAGTATTGTTGTTGATGATGTCGCTGTGAATAATGGTGGAATTCATTGTAATGTTCCTTTCAGATTAATTAGCAAATTGTAATGTTTGAATTGCTGTCAGCAATATCCATCGGTCTCACCATCCTTTCGTTCTGTCGAAGCTGTGATTTGCTGTCTCTCATGTTCCGATTTGTCCGGAATATCGGTGTTGCGAACATCCCGCCGGTTCCGTACATAAAAAGTATAATCGATAGTTTGTCCAATCATCAATTGTGAACCTCTCCATATATTCCAATATCTGTCTAATTATGTGAGCCGATTAAAGATCTATGTCCAATGTGAGAGCTTATATTATTGACGTTTTCTTCATTAAAAGACATGCTGCTTTCTCTAATCGTCATCATCTAAATCTGCAAAAAGCTCATCGAATTTGGCCTCCAACTCTTTCATCAATTCTTCACTGCATACATCGTCATCGCTTGAATCAACGCCTCCGGTACTTGAAGAAGAATCATCAGATGAAACTTGTTCTTTTAGTTTTTTAATAAAAGCCTTGTGGGAACTGTTTTTAATCGGTACGGCGTCTCCTTTGAATTTTCCGAGCTCATCTTGAAATCTTTTATTATGCACTACGTAACTCACCTTTTTCTTCACCGGCTGCCATAAGTTTCTGGTACAGCGGATCTTTTAATGTTTCATATCGGGGAGCTATGACAGGCTGATGACCGGACTGGAACACAACGACGTTTCCCATAGGCATGAACATTACGTCGTTTAACGGCAAGTCGAGCATTTTAGCGATGTAGGATGCTGTTTGCTGGTTCATCCCTCCGGGAAGATACACAAGAGAAGCACAGTTGTCCAAAATGACAGTGGCGTTTTCCTGTCCGTAAGTTGCGTCCAGCTGCGAAAGGCTCTGGCAAAGCATGAGCGAGGAGATTCCTGCTGCGCGGAAAGTCGAGATGGATTTTTCGTAGTTCTGGATGGCAAATCCGCAGCTGAAGTCATCAAACACAAGCTTTACATCACGGGGCAGATGATTATCCTTTTGCGTTTCCGCAAACTCCATCAAGTGACGGATAGCGATGCTGAACAAAAGATTAGCAAAACCATACTGCGCTGTGCGAACGGGACTTGTCAGAATAAAGATTGCCGTGCGGTCCGTGGAAAACTCTTCGAAATTTACAAAAGCATCCTCACTCATTGCTTTCTGAATAGACACGGGAAAAATATTCTGAATCGCCTTTTCCAGATCGTCACGAACACACCCTGCAGTGGCATAAGGTAACTGAGCGAAGGAACTCAGTTTTCTTGCCGCAATGGAATTCGGCGCCTTGTTTTGAAGCCATTCAAAGATATAGTCTACAGAGGTGCTGATTGCCCGTCCGTCTTCCTTGATTTTTACCTGATAAAAAAGGTCAATGACTTTTTTCATGCTCGGCGAATCCGCAGTCATCAGCACATAATAGATCAGCCCGGTTATAAGCGACTCGGAGGCCTCGCGCCAATAGGGATCAAATTTTGTAGCTCTGCTGTATTCCGGATTTCCGTTGGCAATCTGTCTTGCAAGTTCCTGGACGTCGTCATCGGAATTAACATAAGAGAGGGGATCGGGAATCTTATCGCCCTTCTTTGGGTTTGCGAGATTCCATACGTGTGTTTTGTAACCTAAGTCTTGAAAATATACCACTGCGTTGGAAACAACGCTCTTTTTGGCGAATGTTCCGATAAGGCTGCTGTCTTTCATGTGACACAGGGTGGGAAGAACGATACTCATCGATTTTCCAGAGCCTGTGCCGCCGAATATCATCTGATTGTCGTTCGGCCTCGTGTACCCGAGTTCGCCGTCAAGAATTATGTTCTTTGCGAGAATGACTTTGTCCATGTTTTCCCTCCTCACACGATAGATGTTTCGATGCTGTCGGCAATACCGAACTCGATACATTCCTCGGCATTCATGTAATTGTCGTAAGAAATAGCCTTTTCTATCTCTTCTTTGCTGCGTCCGGTGCTGTTTGCCAGAAGCTCAACGGTCATTGCTTTTGTTTCGAGGATGCTTTCGGCGGTTCTTTTGATGGAGGATGCACTGCCGCCGACGCCTCCGGCAATAAGAGGTTCATGGATCATGATTTTCGCATGTGGGCTGACAAATCTGTGTCCCTTTCTCCCAGCCGAGAGCAGAATTGCCGCCATAGAGGCCGCCATGCCAATGCAGTGAAGGTTGATCTCTGCTTTCAGTCCTTTCAGCGTGTCGTGAATCAGCATACCGGACACGACTTCTCCGCCGGGTGAATTAATATATACATCAATAGGCTTTTCCGCATCCTCTTTGATAAGAAGCATCATACATTTCACAAAGTCACACGCCGACTCCGCATTGATTTCTCCTTCAAGAAACACCTTGCGGTCGGTAAGCAAGCGGCTTTCAATTGGAACAAGCGAGATCCCATTGCTGCTTTTGATAATGGTATTCATCATTCCTCATCTCCTTCCGTGCCGAACAAGTCGGTTTTGATCGTTGCGGGAACACAGCTTGTGTCGGAGGATTCATCATCATCTTCTGGTGCGCCCAGGCGTTCGGCAAGTTTTGCAAGCATTTCACCGAGTTCGCCCTCGCCGTCGCCCTCAAGAAGTTCGCTCAAGAGGGAACGCATCTCGTTTTCTGTCGCTTTTTCACACCTCTCAACCGCCTCCTTCGCGGTGGCGTTTCCGAAGATGATATCAACGATTCCCGAACCGTAGCGTTTGAACATTGCCGCAGGGCAATGGATGCTGTTCTGTACCATGTCTTTTGAAGGTGTAATACCTTCGCAATCAACAAAGCACTTAAAACGAACCTCTCCGTCTCTCATGTCAAGTTCAAAGTTGCCGTTCTTCAAACCGTAGTTGGCGCGGCAGACGAATTCAGCCATGGTCGCCATCATCTTTTTATCTTCCTCATCGGCGCCGATGGGAGCGATGGCGTACACGATGTACTGGTCTTCCTTCACGTCAACGATGTAATTGATCTTCTTGATCTTGCTCGAAAGAGACAACCCGAACCTGAACAGTCCGGTTTCCTCATCAAAGGAAAAGTGCCAGTCATCTTCCTTGAGATAGGACTTGATTGCGTTTGCGATTTCTGCGGAATAGTTTTTTTCTTTCATTGTAATGTCCTCCTTATGGACGGCGGATTGATATCCGCTTGTTTTTGTTGTCTTTATTATATTCTTTCTCGTGTCCAACCATCAACGAGTTAAGTTTCCATTCATTCCAACACGAAGTCCAATTAGAATTGTTTTTATTGCGGATTATCCAACCGTTCATAATTCTCCTCCGATTTTATATAAGCTGTGCGACAAATACAGTGTTCTGCCCAGCATTATATACAAGCATATATCCCGCGCCGAACAATCTTTGCAAATCATCCATTTCAAAGACATCTTTTTTAAACTCGAGAGTTCTTTGCTGATTTACGGAAAATCCGTGACCTCGGTGACTGTGAAACGGATGAAAGATCGAACGGCTCTTAAAGGTGTTGATTCCAGAGGAATTTGTGATTCTTTCATACTGATATTTTGGAAGAAGCTGAATCAGTTCGCCGGTTTCGGCGCCGGAAGAAAAGACGAGAAGGTAATGCATCTGTTTCATAAACTCCAGCGGAGTTATTGTTCGCATATCGCTGCTGCGGAGGCTTTGAGGAACCGATTCACAGAAAAGGAGTGATTGTCCGACAGCATTGAGGATGTTCATCAGTTCCGCGCCCGTCTGAAGACCATTGCCGAGATGCATGATAATGAAGTGATCCTGTGCCCAGCCCTCAATGTATTCGCATATCTCCAGATACGCAGCATAAGGCTTGGTGAAGTATATGGCTCCGCTGCCGCGAGGAAGCATTTCCTGTGCTGAATTTCGCGTCCATTCGGGATTGAAGGAAGCAAATACCGAATTGCCGTCCGACGCGGTTCCAAGAAACAGGAAAGGCTTTCTGCTTCTACGGATCAACGCCTTGGCCGTTCCGATTCCTCTTGCCGGGTTCCCGATGATGCATACCGTTCCGTTGGGGGAAACCCCGGTACTCTCAAAAAGCTGAAACGGCGTGCAGTTGCCGAGGTTGACTGCCGGGTGATTTCTTGCGTTTCGAAGATTCGATGATGTTACCGGCGGCGCACTGAGTGCCGGTATTTCGGATGGTCTTAAAGTGTTCTTCATATGTTTTCAAGCTCCTTTCTCCAGCCGTGATAGAAGAACGGCGAATCGCTCAAGTTTGGGATGCTCATGAGGGCGTCACCTTTTTTCTGGACCAATGTAAAGTCGTAATCGGCGACCACTTTTCTGTGCTCCGCATGCTGAATTACCTTCTGCATAGGTGCATTGAAGCTGTATAAAGTAAGGCATTCGCCGTATCTGTCCGACAGAATAGACCGGCTCATAGCATCCTGCACTTTAAGGCAAATGATGTTGGGGAAGAGGCTGAGAAGCGCTTTTGCCTCGTCTTCTCTGTAGTGTCTAGTCAAGAGCTGTGCAGATTGTATGCAAGCGAACAGCCTGAATCCCGCTCCTCTGCCGAGAGACATAGAGTCGATGATTCCTGTTTCAGGCAACAGACTGAATTCATCGAGGAAAAACCAGGAGCGTCTGCCGTTTTCTTCGTCAACCGAATGCTTCAACAAAAGATTGAGAATCGTCTTAAATATCTTAATACTCGCCTCGGACGCGTTTGCATGGTCATAGTAAAGAAATATACGCTTCCCACCCGATTTGAGAGTATCAATTGCCGAGAACTGTCCTTTATCGGAGCAAAAACTGCCCCAGAAGCATTCGTGGATAAGCGTGCGGATTTCTGATATGATACCGTAGCCCTGATCCAGACCGTCACCGAGATAATCAAGAATGTGTGCGAATCTTTCCGGTCTGGTTCTCGCAATGTCATACCAGGAAACTTCTGCATCTCTGTTCAGTGAAACCTTATCGAGAAAATCAAATAAATGCCAGTTGGTATATGCAATACCTTTCTTTAATCCGTCCTCATAGACAGCCATAATCGCATTGAAGAGAAGGTCGTTGCAGCTGTTTTCAAAGAAGGGTTGAAGATCCGACCGCTGGTCTTTCGTAAGGCTTTTCGCAATGTCCCTCGCGGTGAGTTCCGGATTGCGGCTGACTGCGACTTCCTTGATTATATTCCAGCAGGAATTCGGTGCGGTCGCGTCAACCGATATGACGATATCCTGAGGTCTTTTGAATTTAAGCAGGTCTTTCTTGGCGCAGAAGATGAACACATTCTCATTCATCTCTTCGGCAGTCCTCAGAATCGGCGTCATGATTTCTTCCATCATATAGGTTTTGCCGGAGCCGACAGGTCCCATTATGAGGGTGGGACACTCAAAAACGCTGTCGTCCAAAACCAGTCCGTCATTCAGCCTGACGACCGGCGCTTTGAGTCCTCCCTGAAGTTGAGGGGGTGACTGTAATATTGAAAGTCCTTCTAATGTATGCTTGATCATATCAGTGCCCTCCATGTCCGCCGGAAGACCCATGTCCTCCGCTGCCGCCTATACCGCCCGAACCGTGTCCGCACGTTCCCGAACCGCCTGTTCCGTGACCTCCGCCGGAATTTGAGCCTCCGGAACTGTGACCGGACGAAGCTGCTTGTCCCCCGGAGGAATGACCGGATGAGCCGTTTTGACCGTTTGAAGATTGACCCTTGCCCGAAAAACTTTGAGATGTTGGAGCAGGACCGCCTTTATTACCGGATTCCCGTCCTTGAGAGAGAGGACCCGTGTCACCCCGCTCACGGCCGCCGTTATCCTGCCCGTCTTTCTTGCTGGATTGATTGCTCATGTTTTTGGCGGCGTTCTTTGAGACTTGATTCGTCTTATCAATGGTTGGTTGGTCAACCTTTATGCTATCCAGAAAATCGTTCTTACCCATTGTTGATTTTCCTCCTTTATCGGCATTGTTATGGGTTTGTGTATTGACGTTTGTTTGAGTCTTTGGCATCTCATGGGAATGCGACCTGTTTTCGTGTGGGCTTTCAATGTGATAAAGATCAGGGTTGTTCATTCTATTGTTGAACTGTTCCTGGGTCAGTCCTTCTTTTTCAGCCTTTTCCGCTTCCCGCCAGAATTCGTGTCCCGGTTTGTGGCCCAGGTCATATTTGCCGTCAATCGGCTTGTGGGTATTGGCGTCTAAAAACTGCCCCTTGCTATTTTTTTGAGCCCTGTTCTCGACTTCCTGCCGCACTTCCTGCCGTATATACGGTCTGTGCAGCATAGTCAGTCGACCTCCTCATCGAATGCGAAGTCCTCTGATACTGTAAACGGTGCATTCTCATCTTCACGCTCAAACGCGGTGCCTGAAGGACTACCGAGAAGAGGCAAAATACTGTCATCGATTTCAAGGATGGTGTTTACATCATAGATACCGATGTTGTCAGGGTTATCTGTATATTCCTGATCTTCATCGCCGCAGAAGAACCTCCAGCCGCTGTCATTGGGGTCGTCAGGCTGTTCACGATACATGAAGCGGACTTTTCTCCTGCCCTCCACGAGCATCTTTGTGGCAAAAACAAAACCGAAATTATTCATCAGATATTCCTCCTTGCAAATTTTGATTTAAGTAATGAATTTGATTGTAAGCCGTGATGCATAGATACTTCATTGGTATTTCATCCTCCTCGTCGATAAATTCCGTCGATCAGGTACTCCACCTCCGATGCCGAGCGTGCACGAACCGGGAAGTAAACACCGAACCGATCTTTCTGTGTTGCCACCGGGCAGTAACCGAATACATACGCCTTATACAAGGAACCGAAGACATGACGCACCCTGAGCGTCTCACCGCTTTCGGTGTAATACTCATATCCTCCGTTCTGTGGTGTATGGCTTCTGCCGATTCTGCCTTCCTTGATTTCGAAGATGATCAGAAGAATAACAAGGACTGCTATGCCTCCGTATGCAAGAATCGTTAAAGTGTCGTCCATAACTCTCCTCCTATCTGAAAATTGATTTTATCATCAGACCAATGCCGCCGATAATGATGATCAGGAACAGACCTATACTGAGAAGCGAAGTCAGAAGTTCACATAAGAACCCGGCACATACGGGACATAGAAGTACGCCTGAAACGCCCAAGCCTGCACTCAATCTCCTCGAAGACGGTATTTCTCTGTATCTGATCAGATGTGTCACCGAGGGGATCAGTACTGCAAGATAAAGAATTAACAAAATCGTTCGGTACATAGTCTGCACCCCTTTCGTCAAACATGAATTATTATCCGAACTGATTACGATACTATTGTAAATCCGGGATTATCCAACCATCAACATATGAGATGTCCAGATAATACAACTGGATATACAATAGTCTTTCGTTTTTGACTGTTGTGTCCAACAGAACAGGATGACAGCCTGACGGATGAAGATTAATGGCTGCTCAATTCAAGAATGGAGGCGGCTCTTTCGGAAGATGCGTCAAGAAGCACGACTTTGCGGTTCCCAGCTGCGGCCGCTCCATCATAACCGGCGTTATATACATGCCACGGGTCTTTTTCTGAACCAAGACCGAGAGTGATGATTCTGTCCGCGCTTACACCGAGGTCAATGAGTGCATCTTTAACAGCCTCTGCCCTTTGCTTGGAGAGAGTCATGGTGAAGTCTGAATCCGAATCGCCGGCAGTTGTCCCTGCAAGCACGATGGAAATAGAGGGATGACTTGCCAGGTATTCTGCAACAGGACGCAGCGTCTCACTTGCTTCCGTCGGATTGAGTAAGATGTCTTTGTCGGCCACAAACCCGATTTTTTCTTCGGTAAGAAAAATCGGCTCCTCAAAGATATTCTCTTCCTCAAATACAACTTCCTCGAATGAAATAGGTGCATCGGAAGGCAGCTTGACGGGCGTTACCGAGGGATACTGCTTTGTATCATCAACAGGATTGGCGATGATTTCGTTGTAGACAAAGATTCCGCCGCCGGTTTCAACGATACCGCCGTAGATCTTCTCCAGTTTGATTCTCTGTGCGCTTGTGAGTTCCTGCTGAGGCGCAGCAACATCACCGAGCTGCTGAGAATACACTGTGATGCCCTTGAAGTCGGGGATTTCCGATTTTTCGTTAAGAAGATTGATGACCATCTCCGGCTCGGCGGAAATGAGATTGTTGCTGAAATTCATCACACCGGTTGTGGACAGTCCCGTTCCCATCAGGACGATAGTCTTTGAATCGTATCCTTCGAGAGAAGAAAGCGTTCTTACCGCAAGTCTCAGAGACTCCAGATAATCGACCTCCGGGTCATCCGCCATGATACTCTGCATACTCAAAATGATGTTAGTCGCTTTGGAGCGGGCATCCATATCGAGCTTCTCTTTGGATGCGGATTTGTACTTGTCTTCAAGGTCATAACTCGCCGCATGGACGATTTCTGGTTTACCGTCCGCATTGACAACGGCGATGAAACCGTAATTTCTGACAGTGCTGTATACGGTATCCTGAACAAGCGGACTGTTAAAATTCAAGCCTTTACTGTTCGCCGTGTTGGCAATAACGTAGCATACGGCTGCTTTCTCCGCAGGTGCTTTTACGCCGTTGCCGGAGCATCCGGCAAGAGTGGAAACGAGTGTGATAACGCATGCAAGCATGAGAATAATAGAAATTATCTTTTTCATGATGTTGCCTCCTTAAGCAGCAGTGTTATTTGAAATGTATGTACGTCCTTCGGATTCGGAGTGCCAGCCCGTTTCTTCGCGTTCAAGCGAATCAAGGGCAGCAAGCTCCTTGTCCAGTCTTTCAAGAATAGCGACGCAGGTTTCTTCGGAAAGGACATTCGTCGATGTGGGATCGCCGATGTGCTCCTTCAGTCTCTGGCGGACATAGTCCGTATAGCTGAGTACGAGTGCTTTTTGATATTTCTGCATCTCGCGGTATTTGCCCTCATCATCTTCTTTGAGGTGTTCGGCGAAATCGATATCGGCTTCATATTCACTGATATATGCATCGATACGGCGGATTTCATCTGTCTTCTCCGCAAGCATCTCTTCGGCGGCACGTTTCTTGACTTTAAGAGGATTGTAGGTCAGGTAGGAGATGAAAAAGCTGCCGCATGAAGTCAATACCGGTAGGCAGATGCCGAACACGGTCAACGCTATGGCTGCCGGATCGGTCTCTGTTGAAGCCGTCTGTTCGGCTACCGTGCCGAAATAACTGGTTGATGCGGATGCGGAATCAGGCGACATAAGGTCGATGGTGCTGATTCTAAGGAACACATTCAAAATACACGCCAGCACACAAACACCGATTGCAATCCAGACGATGAATCTGTCCTTGCTGATACCCTGTTTAAGACGACGCAGTTGAATACCCAGGTAGAGGGGAACGGCATCAAAGGCAAACAGGAAGCCTGCGACCTCAACGCCAAGCATGACCGGACTATCGTATGAGATCAACTTGAACAAATTGATGAAAACGGTTGCGTCAACTACGGCGCAGAAGAGCATAATCAGATACGGGACAAAAGACTTGTCCAGCGGAGTATCCGCCTTGTACTTCTTTGACGTGTGAGCATTGAGTCCGTTGTAGATGAATTCGCCGTTGGCATCACGGCTGAAAATGCTTTTGGTCTTAGTCATAATTAAACCTCCTCCGCTTTTTCAAGCGCTTTACAAATCTTGTCATAATCAGTCTGCATCGTGTCGCGTTCAACGATGCGTTCATCTCTTATGCGACGGATATCGTCGCGGTCTGCGGTGCGGCGTACAATAAAACGCCTGATTGTGTCATTATGGTCGATATGCTGTTTGGAGAGATAGGGAAGCGCCTCTCTGGCGGCACCAAAGATGATCTCATCAAGCATATCGCCGTTGGCATCGTCCATGTTGCCGGCAAAAAGCTTTTCGAGATGATCATCAATTCTGGGGAGCATTTCTGCCTCGTCGAGCTTGTGGTAGAGTGTATATTCGGTTGTGCGGTAAGACTCAAAGCCGATCGGCGTCGACCGCAATGTGAAGTCATATACTGTGGATCTGCTGTCATCCACCGAATTGTACAATGACTGCTGTTTCTTCTTTTTAAACATTACGCTGCCTCCTCTTTGATTTCTTCATCACTTGAAAGTTCTTTACTGAACATTTCCGCTTTCTGCATAAGGATCTTGTGAGGTTCCATATATACAGCTTCCGAACGGGATGCAACCTCAATGCACGGAATAACCGGCATATTTGCCTTGTCGGAGTGCTTACGCAGAGCGGCGTTCCAGTAGATATCGAGTCTCTGGTAAATGTGGTCTCTGACGCGGTTGCAGATCATTCTCGTTGAATTGTTGTCCTCGATGATCTTGTTACGAAGTTGAGAGAACTCATCGATCTCGGAAGTGAGTTTGCTCTCAAGAGAACTGACGCGGCCTTTGAGCGGAGCGAGTCTTTTTGCCCTCTCGTTTGAGCGTCTTGCAGCTACCTGAGCATCGGTCAGTTTGCTTTCGCCCTTTTTGCGCGAATTGTCAGTCGATTTCTCTTTTGTCTCGGCTCCGTCAAGAGTAGCTTTTGCTTCGTCAAGAAGCGACTTGGTATGCGCAATCGAGTCCATCAGTTCGCCGAGACGCGCATAGTCTTCCTCTTTCTCGACCTGCAAACGGCCCCACATCTGGCTGGCAAATTCGTCGTAAGAGCGAATTTCCTTATCTAAGTGAGGAGACATCCAGCCGGATGCACCGTCACGGGGAAGATTTCGCTTGCCGTCTGCATAACCGGCGATCTTGAGTCCGATTCTCTCAAAGAAGCCGATGCGCTTGACTTTTCCCTTTTTGAGACTGGAGAGACGTGTGGTTTTCTGCTTGTTGTTTTTCATAATGTATATCTCCTTTCTTAAGCGGCGAGTTCGCGGTCATCATAAATGACCTTGTCCGCATTTTTAACTCTGTTGTTGTGTTTGACCTGCTCCTTCTGTTCAGCCGCCTCGCGGAGAGCATAATCAATCATTCCGGGCAGACGGTCGAAGATCTTTCCAACCTTGGGATTGCGGTACATCTTGCGGTCTTCATAGAGCTCCTTAATGGTAAGGCTGAAACCGCGACCGCCCATGCATCTGCCGTTATCACGGAAGTATGCAAAAACCGAGCCGGAAAAATCCTCCGTAGTGAACAGATAAAGACGTTCTTTGGATTTGCAGGGTTGATAATAGAACTTATGTGCGCCTGTCACTGTAACGCATACGATTCGGTCCTTCTGGTTTACTGATGAGTTCTTGATCTTTTTCATTGGTAAATTCCTCCTTGATTTTTGCGAATCTGATGGTCGCTGTCTACACTAATGTTATATCATTTGAGTTTTCCAACTGTCGATATTCTAATCTTATATGATTTCCAACAAGCTAACAACCTCGAGATTATTCAAGTAATAATTTCCAACTGCTTAGCCGTTTGTTAAAATATCGTTATTGTCATTTTCGGCACTATAAGACTATCTTTGGACTACAGCATATTTCTTGCAGTTTGAATCAACCCATGCAAGTCCGAGCTTCTTTTCTCCGACATCCGTGAACAATATAGTCACGCTTCTGTTTACTGTCTCGCCAAAGATGTCTATAATTACGCCTGTTCCAAATTTCGGGTGTTCTATAGCATCTCCTATGCGATATGTATCGTAGCGTTCGGAAAGTTTGTCTTCTTCAAGATATAGTATTCCGCTCTTTTTCGTTATAGCAGCGGACTGGCATTGCGCCTACAACACCACAGCACAGTTTCTATGTTGACCCGTGACCGCCATGACCATAAAGGACATGATCCATATAATGTGCATATTCGTGTCTGATGGTATCCATTGCTTCCTCAACAGGCCAATCGGGGTCTTGAAAATAATAGTTTGAAAACTTAAACGACCCACCATTAACAGAAGAATAAAGGCCAAGGGTACTTTTCGCATTGTTAAAATTGATAGGTAAAGACGAGCCTTTTAGCCCGGTTTTTCGGTCAAGTCTCGACAATTCTTCTCTTATTGTGCTCTCGGTCCACTTAGGTTTCATATTTTATACACTCCGTTTCATGACAATTAACTGGGTTCGGTTGTTGTCTAAATAGTATTGTAAACAACAATTTGAACAACGTGGAATTTGATTTACCAGATTAACTTCCAACAAGCGATTATTTTTTTAAGCGAATTGTAATAATGCTTCCAACACTATTGACAATTCAAAAAAATCAAAGTACAATAATGCTATGGAGGTGTAATAATATGGATTTTATGGACAAGAAACGTGTGGATTTTGATAGTTTTCCAGAAAAAAAAGAGCCAAATATATATACTCGTAAATTAGGAGTTGAATATTGCCGCTTCGGAATAAAGGACCTCTATTCTTATCTTTTTGTAAATAAGATGCCTTGGTCACACTCAACTTTAATCACTTTTCCGTCTGCACATGAAAAAAAAGATGGAAAAGAATTACTTGAATTTCTTTTACCCACCGAAATCTTTAATTATGTTGACAGGAAACTACAGTCGTGTGAATCAGAAGAAGCAATTGCAAAGCATTACAAAGATTATTTAGTCAAAGTACAAAAAGATAACATGGTTGCAAGATATATCCAATTTTGCTTTTTTGATAATTTGTCCAAAGCATCAGGAAAAAACTTTGCAGAGACATTTCACCAACACTTTATTTCGCTTTTAAGCGATGCAACATTCACATCATCTCTAACAACTGAATTAAAAAAACTTAAAAAATATATTATTCCAGAAAAGTGTTCTCAAGAATTAAAAAACACCTTTGATCTCTTAATCGAACAAAACACGCATAAATCCATATCAATTGCTATAGCAAATATTTTTGCTTCAGCTATGATTGGTCTTTATTCGATAAAATATTATGCTGTCGATGAAGATGGAAACAAAATAATTGGTGTATACAAAAAGGGACCAAAAAAAGGACAGGCAAAAGATGAATTCGAGCTTCAATGTGTAAAGACATATATATTAAATGACCTTGGGATTAGATATATTTGGAAGCCTGAATCGATAACAACATCCTTTGAGGAATTGTTTAGTATTCAAAACTCGTTCGATCATGGTGATTATGTTACCTCAATTAATAATGTAGAAAGCTGGATAAAAGAACATGAACAAAGTGCACCACCAAAAGAATTAGCAAAAGCATATCAATTGAAAGGTCTTGCCCTTTGCAAACTTGCCAAGAACAAGGGAAAAGGATTTGAGGATCAACTTGGAAACGGCATAAAACTACTGGAAAAGAGTATCTCTACTGGTGTGGCTGAACCACATGTTTATTGGGTTCTATATAAACACTATGAAGATAAAAGAGTCGAAACTGCTGTCGAATATTTAAAAACAGCCTTTGCACAGAACTATGCAAAAGCTGTTGTTGAAGTCGCATTTATGTTTTTTGCTGAAAAGACAATCACAAAGGAGATTTCTTGTGACGAAATTCTCAAAAGAATAGAATACATTATAAGCAATGAATCCGAAAACGAACCAAGCGATGTAGGAATGTGTTATTATTTGAGAGGCAGGTTCGCAAGAAAAAACGGCGCTGAATCTGAAGCGCAAAAATATTTTGAAATTGCCGCAGCAAAAGGGAACGAAAGAGCAAAGCGGGAACTCATCCGAAAAGAGCGTAATGCAGAAAGGAATTCATTTCCTTCATTTTCCAATCAACCAAAAGTTAATTGCTGCTATGCAAATACTCTTACAGGAAACAATTACCAAGTATTATCAACATTCCCGAGCGATGAATGGGCATTATATGCTCCCGTGAAAACAGCACTCAACGGCATCCAATTTGTACACGATATCAATGAGTTTATCAAATTGCAGCACATAGGAAAGTTTGAATTTTGTCGTCCGAAAATTTTGTTTCTTTTCATGAGCGATGACAAAGAAAAGAACCTGAATGACTGTCTGGAACTCTTGGATAAACTATTTAATGCAGTCCTTGAAATACCAGACAAGCAAAAATGGGAGCTGATAGACAACACATATATTTATGTAAGTGCAAATTACGAAACGGCGTCTATGCTCATTGATGCAAACATGAGTCAGATGGGTAACGATATTTATTTTAAAGTTCATATCGCCGATGAAAACCGTGACACTGTACATAAACTTCTTTGTGATGCTCCTCTTTTTATCCCTGCTTTAAACGGTGCTAAATCAGAGAAATCAACAAGTGTTGTCCTTTTCGGCAGTTCGGAATTGAATTATAGCTTTATCAAGGAAAGTATTGCCAGTGCATATTCCGGGGGTACACACCCAATAGATATTACACTGTTGGGAGAAAATGCTGATGTATTAGAAAGCCGATTCAAGCAGGAGTGTCCGGGAATCTTCAGTTGTCTTGACATTACTTGTATACGACCAAAGTTCATTAAGTGTAGTATCCAAGAAACTGATTTCCCGAAGTTGATTTCCGATAGATCACAGACAAATCCTTCCTCTAATAAAGTGATGCGTAGAAAAGAACCGGATGATGACATCGCTGAAGTGCTTAAGTATGGTAACTACTTTATTGTGGATAATGCAGATGATCTTGAAAACGTCCGGTTTGCAATGGAATTAAGAACTTGGCTTCTAAGAAGCAGAGATTCTTTTGATCGGACTCCATTTATCGCCGTGCGAGTGTCCGATAAACGGAACTCATATCTCACAAGTCATTTAACGCTCACGGGGCAGGATGCGGGTAATTCCTACTATAACAGATATGATTTGTTCCCGTTCGGTATATTGTCACAGACCTACCACTATAAAAGCATAATTGAAGATCCTGTTCTGAATAGAATTGCCCTCCAAATTCATAAGTTTTATTATCTAGATAATAATCTGGATAAACGCGACGAAAAGAAATTGAAAGAGGCTTTGGAAAATTGTAAACGCTCGGCCGAGAATGATTTCTATAGTTACTCATACAATGCGGACAGTTCAACTTCTACAGCGATAGGTCTTTGTTACCGTTTCTTTGCGGCAAAATGTGTTCTGGCAAGCAAAGAAGACTATTTGGAATTCGGCTCATTGAAAAGCCAAGATTTACTGGATAGTTTTATTGCTCAATTAGGAAACAGCAATAAAGAAAAGTTGGCAAAACTCGAGCAAACTCGGTGGAATTCATTCATGCTGATTCGTGGTTGGTTGCCGGCAAACAAAAACCAAGTAAAGAATTATGAAGAACAGTCCTCGGGTGTTGCTCACAAGCACGTCCTTGCGAAACTTCACCCGTTTATTGCAGAGTGGGATAATCTTGATGATTCGAATTTAGTAGAAATTCTTGATATTTTTAAACTAAAAGCTAATTATTATAAAAAGCCACAGGTTACAACGATGAGAAGCATTGAGGATACCACAAGATTCTTTAGTGTAGCAGAAAAAACGGACGAAAAATTTCATTAAAAAAGAGAGCCATGGGAAGTGATCCTTGGCTCTCTCTGTTTATTGATTACTAAGCGTTTTAATTATTTCGATTTTTTCGCTTAACTCATATATCTTCTGTTTGTTGTTCAAAATGCGATAATACTCAAAAGAATGCGCACAAGAAACAGATGCGATTTTTAAATACAAGTGATCTGCCGCATCAGATTCTTCCACACCAACAAGTGATAGTGCTAGTGCTGTTACACTTTCATATGTTTTAGCGGCGGATAGAATTAGACCTGTTTCACTATAGTATGAGGCAAGCATAATTTCAACAGCACATAAATCAAAATTTATTCGCCCCTGACTAATCATTGGAGATGATAAATCGAACGGCGTTACTTCATTTTCGTACAAAAGCCTTCTGATTGTATTCAGAATTTTTACAGCAAACAGACAGTTTTGTTCTAATAATTGAACATCCGATTTAGCTTGATCGATTAATGATTTAGCATATAAATAACCAAAACTTATTTTTTCAAGGCGTAACATTTCATATTTGTGTCTTTCTTCGAGAACAAAAATTCTTTCGCCATAATATTCTTTGATATCATATGCTTTTAATTCATTTTTATGATCTTCAATATCAGATATTATGTCTAACATCTGTAGCATTAACTTCAGCAAACAGATACATATTAATCCATGTTCATCAGTTTCTATATCACCGGATTTCAACAAATCATTTTTTGAAAATTCAACATAAATAGTTTTTAGCCAATAGTAATTCACATAAGAAAAATCTTCTCTATCCTTAAAAATATCTAAATCCTTAAAAACATAAAATCTAATTATGTAATAAAAACATTTTTCAGCAATATCTGAACATCTATTATATTTTTCTTTTAATTTCTTGATTAGAAGTTTTTCTCCGTTAAGTGAACCCGTTTCTTCTCGAACTTTTTGCAGAATTGCAAAGTGAATTTCATCAGGATACCGCTTACATTGTTTTGAACACTGTCGTAAATCATTTATTATATAATCATAACGAGCTTGAGACCATTTTGCCAAGTGGTAGTTAACAGCATTTTCATTGTTTTCATCTAAATACAGTTCAACAAGTTTTCTTTCAGCATTTATGTACTCTTTTGTAAAGTTAGGTAGGCTCAATTGATTAATAAACTGCCCCCATATAGCACAGCATTTTTTTAAATGTTGTTTTTTCTCCTGTCTTTGATCTGAATACAATGAAAGTTCATATTCAAGCATTCCAAGAGTCTTATACAATCCTATGCTAAACTGTTCACTTAAACTGCCTTCAATATCCTCTTTTATTTCTTTTAATCTTATAACTTTTCCTTCGGGAATACCAAAAATATCAAATCCATTTAATGTTAAAATGAATAAGTCGATTATACTTTCAATATCACGATTATTGTACGCTTCCGTATAGATTTGCTCAGCCTCACGTCTATATTTATTGAACAAATCTATTGTTAATGTTATTGATGTCCCGGTTTCTTCTTTAATCTCTTGGATTTCAGATTTAGAAATAAAACTAAGATATGGATCGTCCAAGCCGTCCTTTATTCTCATTTCTTCAATATTAAATACTTGAATATCAAGAATTCCATTTATGGAGTGATTAAGTTCAGCTATAATCAATTGATATTGAGCAACGACACTATACATTCTATTAATAACGTCTAGCTGTGTTTCTTTTTTATAACTATTTATGGATAAAGTCAGAGATTCTCTAAGTGTTTCGAATTCCATTTCTGAATTTACACACATAACAGCGGCAAGCTTATAATATAGTCTCCCAATAGAACAGTTCTCACCATCTAATAGCGATTTTAGCGTGGCTCTGTAATATTGCTCTGCATTTAAAAAATCCGATTTTTGTTTATAGTAGTCTCCAAGAAATTCTAGCGCCCGGGGCTTTATGGAACTCGAAACAGACATAATGGTATTTGACACAATTTTCGCACAAGCATCTTCTTCTTGTATTGAAGTTGTCCTAGGGATAATATTATCAAAAAACCATTCTTGCAAATCATACCTTTTCAGCAATGATGTTATTTCATCTACCATATAGTTCAAACATCCAATGAATTGATCAGCGATTATTACAGAGGACAGATTACTAGTAATTAGATCAAAAACAACATCATAATGCTCGTAAAAAAGAGATCGATTCAAACAGCAACGAATCTTAAGCGGATCGTTGTTAGGTAGAGTTTCTATATGCCTTACAACTCTTTTTTTATGCTTCCATTTTACAAGTTTTTCAACCGCATTACGAATAAGCGAAGAAGAAAAATCATAGCACCCATCTTCTTTTACGATAATTATCCCAGACAAAAAAGAAATATAGCGTTCGAAAGAAAGTTCGTTCCAATTCGATTTAAGTATTGCTTCCAGATCTGTTGCACGCAAACCTCCTTCGTTACAAACGATATAAATAAAAACCTCTGGAACCAATTCTGGGGCAATTCTTTTTCCATAGTCATGGAGAAGAAAAGTTGCAAGTCCATTAATGGTTTTGGGAAGTTGCGAAAGTGAATTATGAATGAAGTTATTTATTGCATTAATGTCATTACCGTATTCTTTAATACTCTGAAAATCATACTGATCCATCATCATCAAAGCATCGGCTACCATTTTTGCGTGGTAGTAAGTATCTATTTGATGTTCTTTTAAAGATGACATCAAAATCTTATCTTGGATATTTTTACCGTTTGTTTGTAATAAATGCTTGATAAAAACACTTGAAGTGTTAAGGGGCGGTATCGATAAGAAAACAATGTCAGAATGCTCGTTTAATTTTTCGTATGATTTATCTTGAGATGATGTAGTAAAAATAAACTTTACTGAATCCGACACAATTGCAGGAAGCCAAGAAAGTCGTTCCTCATATGGACACACAAAATGATCAATACCATCTATAATAAATAGAACATCTTCTTCAATTTTATCAATTAAATAAGAGAAAATTTGCTTGTTCTCTTGTATTGTATTAGTTTTTTTTGACACATTAATTCCGAGATAATCACTTATTTCGCAAATAAAGTATCTCAGCATTTGCATTGGAGTTTCCGTTTCAGAATTATACCCGCAAAAGTAATAGAATATTTTTCGATTGCTTCCCCAACACTTGCATATGTGTGCAGAAAAAGCAGATTTCCCCATTCCGGGATTGGCTTTTAATACAGAAAAAGTATTATTGCTGTTAACGAAAAGACACGCTTCCGCATCTAATTCAGAAAAAGAATAATACCCTATAGTTTCATTTTCTATGTACGAATCAAATTGATTTTTAATTTTGATATGCGGCGCAATTGTGTCTATGTCACACTGGGCTACTATGTAATCTTGTAAACTGGAGTATGCCATTTCTTCAAATGTATCGAGACCGCTAAAAAAACCGTTTGAATACTCCAGTGAATAATGTCGACACAAACAACTTTTATTGTTTATCAGTTCTGACTTTAAAATATCCAGCCTGGGATTGTCATCATAAAAGCTTTCATGCAACTCTTCCGGTAATGATTTTATTTCATCGCGCAAGAAAACTGTTGCTTTATGTGGGCTTTTTCTCTGAAAAATTCCATATTGAATCTCCAGCTCTGTCGCACTAATATTTGAGTTTAATGTTAAGGAAAATCTGTTTGCCATTTCTTTAATGTCATAATTGGGAACCCATCCATATCGGTTGCCAACAAGGCAGATCATCTTTCCGTCACATTTATCAATTTGTTCAAAGCAAACACCCATTATTTTTTTTGTTGCTTGTTCCTCAGACATAGAGGTAGTATCCACACCCCACCGCAAATCAACCATTCTCAAAGATTCTCCATATACTGAAGCAAATTTTTGTAATCTTGGCAAAACACGCTGTCTTAGAACATCTCGTTCAGCTTGCATGTCACTGAATGTACTTGAAACAAAAATTGATATCATATTATCCCTCAATCTATCATAGCAAGATCTGTTTGCTGCGTTTTAATTGAATCCGATATTCTGGACTCGGCTGTTGTTTTTTTGCAATTCGGTTAGTTTTTTTATCAAAATATAAAACACATTTTGAATACATTTTTCGTTTTTCATCATTTATATTACAAAAATCGGCACAATTGCGATCCAACACTTCTCCTTTATTTGAGCAAAATACAACTATCCTCACATTTTTGAACGCCCCTAACGCCCAACATTGATATATTGATTCTGCCAAAAAAGGAGCATCATCCAATCCATACAGTATCACAACATATTTTTTCTCGCTGTTGGACTCATCTTCAAAGTCCTCGATTATCGTTTTGTAGGATTTCAAAAGAATGGGATCTTGCTCTAAATCGGAAAACTTGAATGACTCGCAGAACAATTGACGAGCTATTAACAGTGGCAATAATAATAATTCTGCTTTTTCTTTTTTCTTATCTATTGTCCAATCGCTAAGTTCGACACAATCTAATTCTTTAGGAATAGCAAAAGAACGTAAATCGTAATAAATAGGAATAACTTTTTTTCTTGTCACCAATTGAACAAACAGTTCCTTTGAAAGGCTCAACAAATCCTTTTGATTATCGCTGATAACAGCAATGTTTTCATTAACCATTTCAACGACATCAGGTAAGGCAACATAGGATACTGGAGCACGGGAATAAAGAGTGTTATTTCCTGATTCTATTATTTCAAATTCAATCCCATCGGTTTTTATACTGCGAAAACTTCTAATGTGGCGTTTATACCATGAAATCGAGGCTTCAAAAATAGTATTACGATCTGCTTGTTTTTGAAAAAGGTCGTTAATACAAAGCTTCGGAATATACTCTGTCGTTTTTGCGAGCGCAGTACTCTCGTTTCTCCTCAATCTATCTTGAGCATATTCCCAGCCTGTAGCATTCAGATATGCTGCAATATCAAACAGTTTTATGATTTCATTATAACTTCCTTTTTCGTGATAGGGTGCTTCAATTTTTTCGTCATCATATTCATTTATATCTTTCAAATATGAAACGAACGGATATTTTCGTCCGTGCATTATTAGCACTTCGCCTTTTTCTTTATCAAGTCGCTGCAACCTTGAGGTCGTAACTAGGGGTTTTCCGCTTTTTTGTGTCCCACATAAGTTGCTGATTTCGACAAGGGTAGGATATTCGCGACTGTAAAGATAAATCCAATTGTTACAGTTACCTTTGATTGTATCGGCTTCCTCCATATATCTTGCTCTAAGTTGTTTTTCGCTTTGTACGACTATATTAAAACGTATATTTCTACTTCTAGCTGCCGCAATCATTGAAGGAAACTCTTTTATTTGAGGGAGAGAAGAAAATTCATCTAACAGGAAGTTTACTCTTATTGGAAGAGCTTTGTTCGCACATTTTTGTGCCTCAAATATTAAAGACTCATAACATTGCTGAATAAAGACGCTTATAAGGCCATGATATGTTTCCTTTTCATCCGGCATAACAAGAAAGACTGCCGTTTTTTCTTGTCCGATATCATTAAAGCGTATATCATTATGACAAAGCATATCGGTTAATGATGGACGTATTACAAATTTCATTAAATGATTATCTAAAGTCGAGAGAATAGAAGAATAAGTTTTTTCGGGAGCAATCGATAGCCCCGAAAGATAAGTGGTTACTAAACTATCAGGCCCGGCACATTCTATTATTCTTTTTAATGCATAATCACCATCATATTTATTGTTAAAAACTGTTGCTCTTAATCTTAAAAGGCTTCTAATATTTACCTCTGAATCATTTTCTGCTAACATAAACAATAATAGCAATAGACCCATGAATCCAGAACGAGCGGAATCGTCCCAATATGGATCTATGCCTCTTGTGTCTTTGGGAATAGATATTGTTGCAAAATCGTTGAGAAGACCGACCGACAAATCAAATTTTCCTTGCTTGAAAAATTTGAGAGGAGCCTCAAGGGGATTCCATGTATTATTAACAGATTCATCTCTAAAATTAATACAATACACTTTGTATCCATTCTTCTTCAAGTAACCCGATGTGCGTTCATATAATTCTGCTTTTGGGTCTGTTATAACCATAGATTCACCGGATTTTGCCAAGCAAAGAATACTGGGCAAAATAAAAAGCCTAGTTTTTTTTGACCCGGAAGATCCGATTATAAGAGAATGACTATCCGAAGCATCTACAAACGCTGATGTATCAGAACAGAAGAGAGGTATGCCTGATTTTTCGACAGTACAATCTTTCATTGAAACCTCTTTCAAGTCTTTTTTGAATTCCTCTTCCGTTGCCCAACGAGCATAATTCACATTTAATGGGTCTTCTGTCATTAATTCCTTTTGAAGCTCATCTTCCCTTTTTCTGTTCTCTTCTTCCGCCTCTTTCATAAGATTGTCATAATACTTTCTTAGACTTTCACGATAAGCGGTTCCATTGCCACTTGAGGAATTGTCACTCATTTTTTTGCTCCTCCTATAATATGATCCGTTTGATGTGTTATTTCTTGCTGGATAAAATCCCTGTTCTACTCATGGCAGTCACCTGCTCAAACAAGGCAAAGACTTCGTCGTAATAGAGTGAGCTTGATACAATTCTTCTTTTTCTTTTTAATTCATCCAAATCACTCAAACTCATCCATTTATTAGCAATTGCTTATTCAAAGTCTCTTTATTCTATTTAGTTACATCATTTATCCAATCAAGATATCCTTTGAACCCCTTCTCGATATCAATAGCAATTATTTCCGGTGTATCATATGGATGCAATTCCTTGATTTTTTCTTCGAGTTCGTCGTACAAAGCCCATGAAGTCTTAAAGAGAACAAGAACCTCGCTATCATGGCAAACATCCCCATTCCATACATAATGGCTACCTATATTTAAGGTTTGCATACATGCAGCTAATTTGCTGTTAAGTACTTCGCTGATAACTTTTCGTGCATCCTCTTCATTCCCAAACGTAGTAATCACAATACAATATTTACTCATTATCAATATCTCCTTTAAAAACACAAAGCAATAGTTCCGTTGATACCCAACTCTTTTATTTCAAAACTCGCACTAGTACTTCCCACAAAAATTTCGTCATCAATATAATTAGGCTCGACTATGAGTAAGACAACACCGTAGACCGTGTCTTCTACATATGTAACTTCTTCAACTTCAAATTTCACCAGATCACAGTGCTCTAATGAGAATTCTGAAACCGTTTGAGGGTCAACAATTTCTTCAAACATTTTGTTTCTATAACAATAGTTGATCTTTATTCTTCCTACTACTCCGAGCATAAAAATGCCTCCTTATTATTTTGTTTGTTCGTCAATCCAATGTCCAAACTCGTTTGTTGTTTTGACTATTGGAAGACATATTATTTGACAGCATTCATAGGAGTGATGTTGCATTATAAAAGTTTTTACTTTTTCATACAAAGCACCTCTTGTAATGCAGTTCAATTCGATTTCATTTTCATTACACGATTCGTCATTCCATGTATAAAAGACATTTAGTTCATCTAGTTGAGCAGAAGCAATATAGCGATTGTTTATTAGCATTTTCGCCATCTTTGAAGCTTCTTCAACAGACTCAAACGTTGTTTTTACCATAATATACTCTGGCAGACCAGTTGATTCTTCATGTTCCAACACTACACGTTCATTTATCTTCTGATCTATTTTGAACTTTATCAACGGATTAAATCGTTTGCTTACAACTACTCGCTGCCCTTTGTCCCAACCATCCAAAGCGGACACATCAAATTCTTCTATGTCGTCTCCTAATGTAAGACTGAGAATATTTCGGCAATCATTGAAAGCATATGCTCCTACTGATTTAAGTTTTCTCGGAAGGACTACATCGACCAAGCTTAAGCATTTTGAAAAGCACCAAGGTTCAATAATTTCAACAGTTTCAGGCAAATTTATCAAATCAAAAGCAGATCCTTCTGGACATCGAATTGCTCTTTTCCCGTTTCTGCTATATAGAATTCCATCTACAGTTAAAAAGGATTCGTTTTCCTCATCAACATCAAATAAAGCAAGCTTATCGCAATCGTTAAAAGCAGACGAAGGTATCGATTTTATTCCTTTTCCAAACCTTACAACTTTAAGTTTCCCGCAAAAACTGAATGATTCTTTGCCTATTGACTCGATTTCATCGTTGAAAGCAATAAACGAAAGGTTGTAGCAGCGCATAAATGCCTTGTCATCAATTCTTCTTAAAGAATCCGGGAAAATAAGGTTAGTTATGTTAATACACCGTTCAAATGCATGAGCCTCAATTCTTTCTAACCCTCCGGGAAAGGAAACATCCGAAATTTGAGTTTTATCCTTGAAAGCATATTGACCAATTGACTTTATACCATCTGGAATATTTACTATTGGCGCGTTTCCCAAATATTTAATCAGGACAGAATCATTGATTAAAAAATCATGTTCCGGACGACTGATTTCGGTATCGCTACCTTTTACAAGAAAACGAGAGCAGAGCGAATCAATGAAACTTGTAAAATATAAAAAGTCATACTTTATTCCGTTATAATATCGGATATCATCTATTTCGGAAGGAAGAAAATCAGGAAAATCCAAGTCCTCAACAAATACACATATGATGTTCTTCTTTGCGTTTATAGCTGTTTTTATTTCAAATTTCAGCCAGTCTTCTTCCTCAATGCATCTATCAAGGGAATGCTTATTTAACACAAGAATATAATTTGTGCATTTCTTAATTATTTCGAGAAGATTATCATCAAATTTTCCTGATTTCAAACTGTAAATATCACAGAAAGTAGAGTATCCTTTAGAAGTTAACGCATGATATATGTTTTGGACTTCGGAAAGCGTTTCACTTCTTCTGTAACTGATAAAATTTTCAAACAGTTGCATTTCCGTCGCCACCATCAGTTTGATTTGAAATGATTGAATACCCCATCTTAATTATCAGCTTTAGGGTTTCCATTGCTGTGTTTCGATCATATTCCTTCTCACTCTCAGGAAGTTCTCTATACTCTACAAGACAAGGAGTTTCTCTCTTTGTATCATCTCGTACCGATCCGTAAGTCCAACCTTGTTCAATTCTGCCGACCGCCCACACATCGTGTACGTTTTCGGCAATTCTTTCTGTAAGGGCAAGCAGTTCTTCCGGGAGGTTAATATCACTTGTATCAATAGGTTTTGGATTGTAATTCATATTTCTGTTCCTTTCAAATCAGTTATTCTTAACAATACTTCCCAATATACTGCCGATGTTGGAAATATCATTTTTCTCAAAAACGGTATGGATTCCGACTCTGTTACCGATTTCCATCATTTTTTCATTCTCTTCTTGATGCTTTTTAATACCGAGCGTATCCGCTACAATTACTGGAACTGAATTGAGACCGTAATCGCTGTCCAAACGACTTAACTTGTTATAGTAATCCTGGATAAGCACAGTTTGCGCCTTGCACTCTACTATAAGAACTTTGTACCCGCGCGTCGCGATGATATCAATTTCATTTTCGGCTTCATAATCACCCCAGTGGATTTCCACGGAATTTGCAACATCATCAAACAATCCAGTTTCAAGTAATTTGTAATAAACAAACAATTCGAGTATTCTTCCGGATTGGGTCAGTACATCTTTAACCTGATGAGTGCTGTATGAGAACGAAAAGCCATTTGTTTCGTTTCCGGAGAGATTTCTTATATATCCCTTGTCACACATTTCATCAAGCAACGGTTTGATGTCGGCGAATGTAGTATTTAACGGGTCAAGAACTTTCTTTATTGTACCGGAATTTATAACCCCGGTATTCAGTGAATCATAGTAAAGGTAAGCCTTTCCCTTAAACACCCGGATATTTATACTGTTTGGGTCATAAAGTTTATAGGCTTCGGAAAGCAGATCCGAAATTACCCTGTGAAATCCGGAAGGAGCATTTATAGCCACATTGTAGGAATTGTTTGAATACAACTCTATACTGCATGAGATAGACTCTTTTGCTGTGCGAACCTGCATACAAAGTTTCTTGATTGAATCCAGGCACACTTTTTCAATAAAGTACGATTTCTTGATGTTTTCCTCTCCAAGATTCTTGATTTCGAACTTGTTTGTTTCATTCTGAGCACTTAAAAGGCTGCACAGATCTTTCCATCTTTTTTCCGATCCGAATTCGCCGGATTTGTAAAGACCCCAGAAATATTTATAGTCTTTCTGCATATCCGGAAAGCTGTAATCATCAATGGAACTCTTGAACTCAAAGATGTCACTGATTTTCAGGAACGGGTCAAAAGAGATGTATCTGACTTCTTCACATCCAGTGGCAACGAACTTATTGGTGCTGCGATTGTATTTATAGTTGGATTTGCAGCAGTATTCATACCGTTCAAGTATAGATGATGACCTTGTACGGTTGAATTCAAATATTTGAAGATGTCTCTTTTTTGAATACTCGACCAATTCCTCTTCGCTTTTGATATATTCAACCGAATGAATGCGCTCGGAGATATCGGTAATCATTTTTGCGTCCTGTTCGGATAACGGATAGCTTGTCATAAGACAAATATTGATTGCCGCTCTCAAGTGATGCGAGTCCATACTGTTTATGGCATACTCAAGCATCTTTATCAAGTTATTCAAATCGCTCCTTTCAAATTCGCATATGTATGATATTCTGGAAGGATTGATAAGCAAAGCTGATTCTACAATGCGAAATGCCGCTGTGTTGACAGACGGTTTGATGTTTATTAGGTCAATCGGTATTCCGATGTGCAGATTCGACTTATAGGTAAGAATAAACGGGATTTTCTTAATCAAGTCGACATCGTACCGCTTGTAGTCAATATATTTTTCACTTTCCAATATTGCGCTGAAAGATGCGGCAAGAGCATTGATACGCTTACGAACTATTTTTTCCTGATTTATCGGCACATTATTTAATTCCCGGGTCAGGGCAGAATAATAGTGATCATAAAGCGCCGTTTTAGCACTGTTCCCGGCGCTGATTTCTTGGAGGCAGATATAGTACTTATCAAAAGCATTTTTTGCTTTGGCATTGCCTTCGAGAAGCTTGTTGATGATATCAATATCGGATTGAAGGATGATGTTCTCACGTTTTATTTTATTGGCGCGTTTTGTGTATTCCTTGTGCAAAAGCACAGAAACTCTGTCCAACTCGTCCAATGATTGTAAATCCTTGCTTGAACAGTTTTCCCACTTATCCCGGTTTTTCTTTTTCCATTCATCGCTGTTCAATGCCTGAACGCCCGTGCCTCTTACCAAACAGGGGTGATATCCGTTCGCCTTGCTTTCTTTTCCGCTGATATACTTTTCCATCGACTCAGCTGTTTTAAAGCCACGGCATATCATATTTACATTCCATCTCTTGTGCTCGTTAGCGACCATATCCTCAATAGCTTTTTTGTCAGTGGGTATCTTTGAATTTATTATACGATCAAATTTCTCAGGGGCGGTTGGATCGAGAAAATCTATTCCGACACTCGCGAGTTTGTATTTGAGAGAAATAACATAACTGATGCAGGCAACATAATTATAATTGGATAAGAACTGCCGCTGGAGTTTTCTCATATCAAGAAGTTTTGAATAGTTCCATACCAAATGACAATTGAATGCCATAGATTTTAGGGTTTTGTAGTCTTTATGATTTTTTATGGAATCATCTTTGTGAATATAGTTAACTCCGTCTTCATTGCTACCAACCTCCGAAACGCAGTTTATAACAAAGTTGGCATCCAAAAGATCTCTGCAGTCAATACAAACCTTTGCAATCGTTAAGTTCCAATCATCACTGTCTGATCCAATAAATACATACGCATACTTGTTGCCTTCATCATTCAGCAAGATTTCAGAAACAGTATCTTCAATACTGTCAAAAACAACTGTATTAAACGAAAGCGAACCGTAATCGTCTTCGCTTTTTTCATCATCAACGCTAAAAAAATTGCAGAATGCCGGTCTGGCTCCCAAATATCTATTCTTTGTGTTCACATCGTCAGAAGCCACCGTGATATGTAATTTATATCCGTTGACCTGAGCCATTTCAAACGCAAAGTCAATAAATTCCTCGGAAATGTCGGAATACCCGAAAACAAGTATATTAACCTTTTCTTTATTGATGTAATTATATAAAGGATAGCTATACAGCAAATTTTGAACCGTGCCGGTATAATCCTTTTTGTTGTCACTCATTTTTGAACAACTCCTAACCTTTAATAGATAATGGCTTAATGCTCATCGCTGAAGTTTTCGTTGTCGGGATAGTACTCCACAATTTCTCCAAAATCAGTACCGAGAACATCACATATTCTTTCAAGCACCTGCATTGTGACTGTCTGGTCTTTTTTCATTCTTGTCAATGTGTTCGGAGCGATATCAGCTTGTTTTCGCAAATCTGCAGCAGTCATTTTTTTATCTATCAGCAACTTCCATAGCTTGTTATATGAAATAGCCATATTTACACTCCGTCCTTCATTTGAGTATTAATTAATATTTTAATTATATACTAAAGAACTCTTGCATGTCAACCATAAACTCGCAATCTGTTGCGAAAAATTATGAGCAGAATGAAGATTGTTGTTTCTATTCTTTTATCGCATTTTAAATAGGACCTAAAGAATAAAAAAAGACATCTCGCACACGAATACCCATCTCGCAAACGATTACCACATCTTTCACACGATTACTCAATACAGGCTATTTCATTTCTCTTGCAAAAGCAAAAAAGTCCGACTAAACGGTGCAAACCATTCAACTGAGCAGAGATAATAATCGTGTGCAAGAAGCCGATAAACGCCTTGTTTCAAGGTATCTAAACTGCCGTGGGGTGCAGATTGTATCCTAATTAGCGTTATTTGCCATGAAAAAAGTCACTTTTGTCTACCGACAAAGGTGACTTTTTTCAATGATCTCCGTTCCTTGCGGAACGGGTGATATATCTTCGATATGATATCGCACTGTCGTGCGATGATATATGCCTGCGGCATATGAGGAACGGATATTATATCATGCTTGCGAAGCAAGTATATCATACGGCTTGCCGTATATCATATCGCGTCAGCGATATATCATTGAAATACACAACAAATTGTAATATAATAATGGCGAAAGAGGGTGCATTTATGTCAGAAAACAAATTACTTGACTTATCCTTTGAATTTGCTGTTGCTATCGTAAATCTTGTTGACGGTGTAACTGCACCGAAAAGTTCTTATATGGCCGATCAGCTTGCAAGAGCGGGTACATCGGTCGGTGCCAATATTCACGAAGCACAGTACGCGCAGAGCAAGAAAGACTTTGTAGCAAAATTGGAAATTGCATTGAAAGAATCTAACGAAACTAGTTATTGGTTGAAATTGATGTATGAAACTAAAAGAATAGATATTGCCACATATCAATATACCGAGAAACTTTGTGGCAACATTCGCAGATTATTAATCGCTTCCTGCCGCACAGCAAAGGAGAGCACGAAATGAATTTTTTAACAAAACTATTTAAGAAGAAACCCGTGGTAGAAATACCGCCAATGCATTCATGGGAAACTGTTGTTGAAATGATGTACGACAAGTATCTTGATGCATTTTCTGATGAAGTTGTAAAAGTGATTTATTCAAAAGATCGCTGGATGAGATATGTTGTACTGAAGGACGAAAAGGAGTTTTTCACTTATCAGCTGGAAGCAATCTATCAGTACGATGAAGACGAATGGAAATATATTTGTTCACACGACAATGTGCTACCTGCAATGTGGGAACCTTTTAGAGGGATTGTTGGAAAATCCGTTTTTGAAAATATAGACGAATTGCTTAATGAATTAAAAGCAGAACCGGAGTATAAGCAATATTTTTGATTGCTACACTACTTTTGCTTACTTTTGCCCCCGTTATGCTCCGTTTGGTTACCCTTTCGCATGAAAAAAGGACTTGCAAAAGCAAGTCCTTTTTTCAATTTATTATTGACACTCAAACCTCTGTCCTTTTAACTTGGCGTAAGATATTCAGCTTTTGCAGCATTATTTTCCATCGTGACATTTATTGGACTTTGCACCTTTATTATAGACAAACCGCCTTGTTTCGCGGTATAATAGCAATACCGTTTACGGCAAAAATGCAGCATTGGAGCGCAGGCAATGGAAATATCGGCAGAACAGCTGAAGAAACTCAACGACGGGGAATACACCGTCTATGACATAAGAAGCGAGACGGACAGGGCGTATGGATTCATCCCCGGCTCGGTGCACACAACCGCCGACGAGCTTGAGAACAATCCGCCCGCGGACAGGGACAAAAAAATAATAATCTACTGCGCGCACGGAGTTTTCAGCATAGACATTGCGGACAGGCTGTGCGAGCAGGGCTACGAGGCGTACAGCCTCGAGGGCGGATATCTCGCGTGGATGCGCTATGAGATGCAGAACCGACAGGACAGTGAACTTTGTCAGAAGGTCGAACAGAGCCTAAGAAAGAAATTCCGCGTTTCGATAATGAGTCCGTTCACGAAGGCTCTCAAGATATATAAACTCGTCAACGAGGGCGACAGGGTCGCGGTATGCATATCCGGCGGCAAGGACTCGATGCTCATGGCGAAGCTCTTTCAGGAGCTTAAAAGATACAGCAAAGTAAATTTCGAGGTCAAATATCTCGTCATGGATCCCGGATACAACCCCGAGAACCGCAAGATAATCGAGGACAACGCGCGGGCGCTGAACATCCCGATAAACATATTCGAGTCGGACATATTCAAATCCGTCTACAATGTAAAAAAATCGCCGTGCTATCTCTGCGCGAGGATGCGCCGCGGATATCTTTATAAATTCGCGCAGGAGCTAGGCTGCAACAAGATAGCGCTCGGTCACCACTACGACGATGTTATCGAGACGATACTCATGGGAATGCTCCACGGGGCGCAGATACAGACGATGATGCCCAAGCTCCACAGCACGAACTATCCGGGCATGGAGCTGATTCGCCCCCTCTACCTCGTGCGCGAAGATGACATAAAAGCGTGGCGCGACTACAACGGGCTTCACTTCATCCAGTGCGCCTGCAAGTTCACCGACACCTGCACGACCTGTAACGATGGGCAGAATCACTCAAAGCGTCAGGAGACGAAAGAGCTGATACGCGAGCTTAAAAAGAGCAATCCCGATGTTGAGAAATGCATATTCAGCAGCGTTGAGAATGTAAATATTGACACGGTTCTCGCCTACAAAAAGGGCGGAATAAAGCACAGCTTTCTTGACGAATATGACAACAAATAAAAATTTTTCACACGGCACTTGCAAGAACAAAAATAATGTGCTATGATAAGCAGGATATAAAAACAACGCACAGATGGAGAGAGTAGGCGTGCGGCGAACACCGCAGAGAGGGGTCACTTGGCTGGAATGATCCCGTGTCAGAGCACGCCGAAGTTCACTCCGGAGCGGCTCGGCTGAAGCTTTATGTTGTAGGCTGAGACGGTTCACCGCCGTTACACGGTGCTGTCCGCCATCGAGCGGAACAGGCTGAGGCGTCCTACGGGCGCGAATGCAGGGTGGTACCGCGAAGTTTCCTTCGTCCCTCAGTGGGACGGAGGATTTTTTATTTTGCCTCCCCTGCCGGCAGAAAAGATGTAAATTATGCTTTTTGAAAGGATGAGAAGTATGAACGAAAACGCCGAAAAGCTCAAAGAGTTATTCAAAAAGAAATCCTCCGAGGCGGGCAAGGTCTCTGAGCTTGAGGAGCTGAGGATAGAGTTCCTCGGCAAAAAGGGTCACATCGCAAATCTCATGAGCGAGCTTCGCGCCCTGCCCAACGATCAGAAGAAAGAGGCAGGTCAGAAGATAAACACGATAAAACAATTCATCGAGACCTCCATGCAGGAGCGTCTCCAGGAGCTCAAGGCTCTTGAAGAACAGCGCCTCATCGAAAGCGCCGAGGTCTACGACGAGTCTTTCCCCTGCGACACGAACCCCGGCTCTTACAGCCCGATAACGCTCGTTCAGCGCGAGGTTGACGAGATATTCCTCAACATGGGCTTCTCCATTGAGGACTACTCCGAGGTCACAGACGACTACAACTGCTTCGAGGCGTTAAATATCCCGAAGCACCATCCCGCGCGCGACATGCAGGACACATATTACCTGAGCAACGGCCAGTTGCTCAAGACCCACACCTCTGCGGCGCAGAATACTATTCTTCGCAAATACGCCGCCGACCTTGAAAAAGGTATTCCGCTTCGCGCCGTCTTTCCCGGACGCTGCTTCAGAAACGAGAAGATCGACGCCTGCCACGAGAATACTTTCTTCCAGATGGAAGGCATGATGGTCGACAAGGACATATCAATTTCGAACCTTATCTATTTCATGAAGACGATGCTCTCCGAGGTTTTCCAGAAGGATGTCACGGTGCGCCTGCGCCCCGGCTTCTTCCCGTTCGTTGAGCCCGGCTTCGAGCTTGATATCCAGTGCCTTATCTGCGGCGGCGAGGGCTGCTCCTCCTGCAAGGATTCCGGCTGGCTTGAGCTTTGCCCCTGCGGCATGATACATCCGAACGTTCTCAAGGCGGGCGGCATCGATCCCGAGAAGTATTCGGGCTTTGCTTTCGGTCTTGGTCTGACGCGCCTTGCGATGATGAAATACGGCGTCAAGGACATTCGAGTGTTCAACAGCTGCAATCTCAAGTCGCTCTCGCAGTTCACCAATTCATCGTTCACCGTGCCCGACGACACGAAGAAAGAGGAGGCTTAAAGTCATGCTTGTTTCAATAAACTGGATCAAGGACTATGTTGACCTTGACGGATGCGATATAAAAGGACTCATCAACAAGTTCACCCTCGCCACAGCTGAGGTTGAGGACATATATTATATGGGACGCGACGTTCAGAACGTCGTTGTCGGCGAGATAAAGACGCTCGAAAATCACCCCGAGTCGAAGAAGCTTCACCTGCTCACGGTTGATATCGGTGACAAGGTAGTAAACTGCGTATGCGGTGCGCCGAACGTCAGAGTCGGTCAGAAGGTCGCTTTTGCCACCGCCGGCGGCAGAGTTGTCGCGGGCGAAATCGGCAAGGCAACGGTCGCCGGATATGAATCCGAAGGTATGTGCTGCTCCGAGAAAGAGCTCGGCATCAGCGACGAGAACTCCGGCATAATGGAGCTCGACCCGTCATACAAGAACGGCACCGACATAAAAGAGCTGTTCCCGATAGACGATATCGTCTTTGAGGTTGATAATAAATCTCTCACGAATCGCCCCGACCTCTGGGGTCATTACGGAATAGCGCGCGAATTCGCAGCCCTCACCGGCCGCGAATTAAAGCCGCTCGACCTCGCCGACCTTGACAGCGACAGCGAGAATGTTGTTCCCGTAACTATCGGCGACACCGAGCACGTTTTCAGATACTCCTGCCTGAGAATGGCTAACATCACAAAGCATGTCAGCCCCATGGAAATCAGAATCAGACTGTTCTACTGCGGCATGAGACCGATAAACCTGCTTGCAGACCTCACGAACTACATCATGCTCGAAATCGGTCAGCCAACTCACGCATTCGACGCGACAAAAATTGACCACATCAAGGTTGACATGCCTAAAGAGGAGATTGACTTCACAACCCTCGACGGCACGACGAGAAAGGCGGACACCAACACCCTGCTCATCTACAATCACGACGAGCCGGTCGCTATAGCCGGAATCATGGGCGGTCTCGACTCCGAGATAGTCGGCGACACCTCGAGCGTTGTGCTTGAATCCGCGAACTTCGACGGAATCTGCGTCAGAAAGTCATCCTCACGCCTCGGACTGCGCACCGACGCGAGTGCAAGATACGAGAAGATGCTCGATCCCGAGTTGACTCTTGTCGCCATAAAGCGCTTTGTCAAGCTCGTCAAGGATATCGACAGCGGCGCAGTCATCGACTCGAAGCTAACAGACGAATACGCAAAGAAGTATCCGCAGATAACGCTAACATTCGACAAGGCTTATGTTGACAGATACACCGGAATCGAGATAAGCAACGAGCGCATTATCCATACGCTGACTCTGCTCGGCTTCGGCGTTGACGAAAAAGACGGCGTTTTCACCGTCACCGTCCCCTCCTGGAGAGCCACGAAGGATGTCACGATAAAGGCGGACATCATCGAAGAGATAACGAGAATCTACGGCTACGACAACTTTGAAATCACCACGACCCGCAGCCCCCTCAAGCCCGTTCACAGCGCGCCCGAGAGACTTGTCGGCGACGAGATAAAGGATATCCTCGTCAAGAAATACTCCATGCACGAGGTTCACTCCTACATCTGGTGCGACAAGAAGAAATACAAGAAGCTCGGCATCGAGGTTGAGGACAATGTCAAGATACTCAACATCGAGAACTCCGACAACGGCGTTCTGCGCGACTCCATGCTTCCCACCCTGCTCGTCGCGGCATACGAGAACAAGGACTTCGCGGACAGCTACGGCATATTCGAGATAGGCAGAGTTATTGAGGGCACACTCGAAAACGGTTACTGCAACGAGCGCCGCCATCTCGGCGTTGTGCTCTTCTCGAAATCGCAGAGCGAGCGCGATCTCTACTACAAGGCTATCGAGGTTGTCAACTGCATCTTCGAGCAAATTAAACACTGCGCGCCGAAGTTCGCAAAGATAGCTCCCGTCCACGCATGGCAGCATCCAAAGAACACCGCCGCAGTTCTTGCTGACGGCAACGAAGTCGGTTTTGTCTGCGCGCTTCATCCGCAGAATGCCTCCAAACTCGACAAGACCGGTTCGGCAGTCTGCATCGAGATGGATATAGACAAGTTCAGCGACGCGAAGGCATATGACATCGAGTTCAAGGAGCCTTCGACCAAGCAGTCCACCTACTACGATCTCTCGCTCGTGCTCAGAAAGGGCGTCACCTACGACGAGCTTTCCGAGAACTGGAAGAGCATGAATATTGAAGAGCTCGAGAGCGTTAAGCTCATCGACACATACGAGCTGCTCGGCACAAAGAGCATCACGCTCCGCTTCACCTTCTCCTCACACGACCGCACGCTCGAGATGGAAGAGGTTCAGGGCTGGATAGACGAGATACTTCACAGACTGTCCGCGATCGGCGTTTCGCTGAGAGTTTGAGTTAATTTTCAAAATACCATTGTTTTGTTGCAGATTTTGGTATATAATAAACTTTATGGAGGTGGTTACTCATGGCCGACGAGACTATTCAGTTCTCAATAAAAAACGAAAACGACGAAGAAATGAAAAAAATACTCCTCGAGGTTTACAACGCACTTAACGAAAAGGGGTACAATTCGGTCAGTCAGATAGTTGGCTACATCCTTTCTGAGGATCCGACATATATCACCACCCACAACAATGCCCGCAGTCTTGTGCGAAAGCTGGACAGAGACGAGCTGCTGCAGAGCATGGTTGAGGATTATCTCGGAATCAAAAAATAAAGTGCAACTATAACCCGATTGGAGTGACATTGAGTGGCGGAGAACAAGAAGCTTCTCATGTACAAGGGCAAGCCCCTTGTCAGAAAAGACAACACGCTTTATTACGGATACATGGATGAGCCCTGCATCATCATGATGCAGATAACCTCGACCAAGGACGTAAACGGCGCGGAGCTCTCGGATAAAATACTCGTGCAGCTCGTCAGCACAAACGAAGATCTTCGTCCGCGCGACAGGATCCTCAAGAAGGCGGAGCGCAGAGGTCTCTACAGCGCGATAGATATCGGTTCTATCTGGCTTGAGCGTGAGCTTCAGAAAAGAGCATAACAAAAGGCGGAGCACTGAAAACGGTGCTCCGCTTTTTACTATTTGTTTTTCACCTTGAATAATTTTTTACTAATCGACAGTAGGCAATGCGAAATTACAGTAAATCCGTATCAGCAGCAATCTACTTTCTACCTTCGCCACAAAATATAATCAAAAAGTTTTATACTGTCAGCGTTTCGGCATTTTCTTTTTATTTGAAAAAGAAAACGCCTGCAAAAGAAAAGCAAACTCGGGGTTCCACCCCGAGACCCCTAGACCCCGGCAACGCCGCACCTCAGTACACAGCTTGCGATTCTCAGTCGGCTGCTCGGCACATTCGCCCGCAAACGCGCCGGAGCTTGAACGGGTGCGAGCTCGTGCGTCTTGCTGCGCAAGCCGTCCCCTCGCTCTCCTCAATTAGTTATCGAACACTGCGGTGCGGCTATCAAAAGCTTGATTATCAATATCGGACGTAACTTGCTTCAACTTTGCTATAGCCCGATTCGATAGCTTCATCAATTTAATTTTGCTTATATGGAATTGCAGAAATAAACCCTCTGCACTAGGCAGAGGGTTCGATTTTTAATTATTGGACTTTTTCGAGTCTGTAGCTGACGGTGTATCTGTTATGCACCCAGCAATTGTTGCTGTCCTTGACATAGGCGCGGGCATATGCCGTGCCGTGGGACTGGGTGGGGTCGGCACTGCTGAGATCGACCTCGGCGAAGAGTTGATCCGTGGTTATCTTTTCGAGATTCTCTTTCGGGCCGACAACTTCAACGGACGGTATGCGCGTCTGAGTCACAACCGCTTTATATCCGGCGGGGACATTGATGAACGAGATATTGTTGGCACTCACCGAGCTCTTTTGTGAGGTCACTCCGTTCATCTCGACCGTGACCTTGAGTTTCGTCTCCCCGCTCATAACCTTGACTCCGCTCAACGTCGTCAGGTCTATGGTTATCTCATTCCTGCCTGCGCCGAGCATATAGAAATCGATATCGGCGACCGACAGCTCGGTTATGGACGAGAGCTTCGTCGCGTCCATAGTGAAATTGAGTCTCGCGGGACTACAGGTAAACGCGGGCGGGTTGCTCGCATAAGCGGCAGGCGCATTCTTGAAAGTTACCGTAGTCGGCAGTTCGGCGCGCTGATAAATCGGAAGAGTCATCGTGATATCGGCGAGTCCGTCGTTGACGGTTATATACTGGAGCTTTCCGCCGTATTCGCTCAGCGGGATTATCTCGGCGTCGAGCGTTGTGGTCGCGCTGATTTTCTTGTTCAGAGTCACGCGCGCGACAACTTTCTTTATCTTCGCCATCTCAGTCACGGGACCCGACAGCTTCACGGTATTCGCAGAGAGCACCGGGGTTTCTGCTATCAGTCCGTTTGTGACATACGACGCGCCGTCATAGACGACATCGGGCTGGAGAGTGTATTCGCCTTCTTTGTAATAGTCGAAATACACATTTATCGAATCCTGAGAGAGCGAAACTATCTCATAGTTCGCCTTGCTCGGATCTTTTGCAGTCACTTCGAGTTTCAGGGTCTGGCTGCCTGTCGAATCGACATAGTTGGTCTTGGCGACAACGGAGATATCGTCTTTTGTGAGCACGCTCTCGGCGACTTCGTAGCGCTTGCCGTGAACCTTGACTTCGACTGTGAAATCCGTATTGCCGAACATCTGAAGCCCGAGATTCGAGACATTGTTTGATATTTCTATTTTAACAGGGACATCTTTTATTATCCGGTCATCCTCGGGGCTCGCCTGAATTGCGACAACGATCCAGATTATAACTGCGGCGATTATTGAAAGCGCCAAAACGAATCTGTTATCATATATGAGATTTTTGAAGCTTATTTTTTTCTTTTTCATTTCTTAAAACCTCCGAACAGCTTGCGTATGCCCTTAACGGCGGCTTTATCTTCGTTATTCGTTCCGCAAAGGTAGCGCACAAGATGCTCACGCAGATCGGAATCGGTGAGATTTCTGATGAGCTGGCCCTTGCAGGCGATGGAAATTGTTCCGGTCTCCTCGGAAGTGACGACTATCATCGCATCGCCCTGCTCGCTCATACCTATGGCGGCTCTGTGGCGGGTTCCGAGCTGGGTATCGAGATTCTCTTTCTGAGTCAGCGGCAGGACACAGCCTGCGGCAACTACCCTGCCGTCGCGGATAACTGCGGCTCCGTCATGGAGCGGCGCGCCGTGATAGAAAATATTGCCTATCAGCTCGCGCGAGACTATCGCATCGACGGGAGTTCCGCTCTTTATGATATCACCGAGGAGCGTATCATGCTCAAAGACGATAAGAGAGCCTGTCTTGCTCTCGCTCATGCTCTGACACGCCTTGCACACGGCGTAGATCGAATCCTTTATCTTCTGATTGCGCTCCGTCTCCTCATCGCGCACGCCGAAAAGATTGAGCTTTGTTATGCTGCGTCTGCCGACGGATTCGAGCATATGGCGCAGCTCGGGCTGGAAGAGGATGACGAGGACTATAATTATCTCGCCGAAGACTTTTTTGAATATGAACTCACTCGCCTGCATATCGAGCAGGTAAATGGCAAGATAAGCCACACCGAAAAGCAGAAGACCCTTTGCAAGCTGAATGGCCTTTGTCTCACGGATGAGCTTGATAACACTATAAAGAATGAACGCAACGAGGCAGATATCCAGGAAATCCGTGAAGGCGAAGTCGGAGAATACGACCTTCAGCTGATCCCAGAGAGATGCGATCTTTTCAGTAAACATAGGCATACCTCTCTTCAATTCCTATAATACCATAAAACGCGCCTGAAATCAAATTACTTCTCAATAAGGCAGACGGCGGAGGCACTTATGCCCTCGCGGCGTCCCGTAAAGCCGAGCCCCTCTTCGGTGGTCGCCTTGACGCTGACGCATGAGACATCGAGCGAGCAGGCGTCGGCTATGTTGCGGCGCATTTCATCTATATACGGGCGCAGCTTCGGAGCCTGGGCGGCAACGGTTGAGTCGATATTGACTATGTGCCAGCCCTGAGCGCCGATAACGCGCACGACTTCGCGCAGGAGTTCGAGACTGTCCGCGCCCTTGTATTTTTCATCGTTGTCCGGGAACAGGCAGCCTATATCCCCCATTGCCGCCGCGCCGAGCAGCGCATCGCTGATGCTGTGGAGCAGGACATCGGCATCCGAATGGCCAAGAAGTCCCATGGCATGGGGTATATCAACGCCGCCGATTATGAGCTTCCGCCCCTCGACAAGCTTATGAACATCGTATCCGCTGCCTATTCTTATCATTGATTATCATCTCCGCTGAGTGAAAATTTTCTTATACTTTCCTGAAATTCATCGTATGTCATGAAAATATTTATCATATCGACGAGCGCGCTTGTTGAAAGGCGCTCGGGAAGCGACAGACTGCGCAAGAACTTTTTGCGCAGAGCCGCCGAATCCGCTTTTCCGCTGAGCCCGGCTTCGTAGAGGTCGGCAACGGTTACAGCTCGGCTCTTTTCCTGCGTACTCTCGCAGGTGACTCCGGCGCGGTTGAGCGCTTCAAGCAAGATCTCAGTATCGATTCCCTCGACCCCTAATTTGCCCTCTTTAGACGGCGTGTCCTTTCTGCGCTCTTTGCCGAACACGTCGGGAATATAGGCGTGAATGACGCTGTCTTTCGGAACGCTTCCGCCGATAAACGAACGGATTTTGAAGCCCGCCGAGTCGCTGTCGGTCAATATGACTATGCCGCGTGTCTGAGCGAGGCGTTTTATCAGCTTCTGCTTCTCTTTGTCCTTGAAAATGCCGAAGCCGTCGGTCTGTATTATAACGGTATCGAGGACTGTGGAGAGTTTTATTTTATCATACTTTCCCTCGACGATGACCGCCTGTTTTATCTTTATCATTTTACCATCAACACCATCCGGCGTTTATTTTCGTGACTGTATCGCCACAAACAGCTTGACAAGCAGTTCCTCCATAACTATCCTGTTATCAACGGCAGAGCTCTTGAGCAGTGTATCGGCTCTGTGCAGTTCATCGAGGCACTGACGCAAAACGCGCACGCTCAGAGCCGACGCCTGGCGCGAAACTTTTGTCAATTTGAACTCGCGGCCGCGGTAGTTTGAGAATATCTCCGCCGGCTGAGTGTCTCTGTAGCCCGCAGATACGCTGACCTTGACACGATAGATATCAACAAAGACGGATATCACCGCGCCCATTATCATCATAACATCCGCACGCTGGGCGAAGAGCATATTGAGCGTTTCATACGCCTTGTCGAAATTATCCGAGATTATATATTTAGTCAGGTCGAATGCATTCGCCTCGATAGTCTTGACGCACATCAGGTCGATGTCCGCGCGGGTTATCTCGCGTCTCTCGGCATATGCCGAAAGCTTGTCGATTTCATTTAAAAGAGTAACCATATCGTCCCCGACGCAGGAAACAAGATATTCGGCGTTTCGCTGGCTGAGCGAAGAATCGCGCTTCTGCGCCGCGCCGACGAGCATTTTGGCAAGCTCATAAGCGGTCTTTTTGTTGAGTTCGACCGCATTGCCGTATTTTGTAAAGAGCGAGACTGCCTTTTTGGCTTTTGCTGTCTTTTTGAGCGAATCTGCCTTGCCGATATAAAAAATCAGCGTGCAGTAATCCGGGACATCGCTGACTATTTTTTCGAGCTTTTCATAGGAATCCTCGTCGAGCGAATCGACAGCCATATCCTTGACGAACACGCAGGTGTTGCTGCTCATCATCGGAAAAGCCTCGACCGCCTGCTCGATATCCTCGAGAGTACACGACGCACCGTCGAAGAAATGATAGTTGAAATCCGCAAAGTCCGGGCTGACGGCTTTGTCTTTTAACTTTGAGGAATAAAATTCCTTGAGATAGCTCTCCGTTCCAAAAAGCAGGAACGCGCCGCCGATATCTCCGCTTCTGATAAGCGCTTTTATCTCTTTTTCGCCGATAGCAGCCATTCAGTCCATCCTTTCCGTCAAAATTCTGCCCGACGGGAACACCGTGATTCTGATGTTCCCCTGCCCTCCCGTCGTGTATGCGTCCGCGCCGAGGGACAGCAATTTTCCCATGACCGCAGGCGCTCTGTCAGCATCCGCCGATAGCACGGTCAAATTATAGTTTTCCGGGGAAATGCCATGCGGCAGATTCTCCCGCAAAACAAGAATATCCCCTTTTGTATCCGGCGCATAAGACGGTCTGAAAACAATGACCGCATCAGCGCCGCCCATGCCGAGCACCGCCGTGCTCGTTTTATTCGTTGTTTTATATCTTAATTCTGCGCCGCCGATGTTTATATCCGCAGCAGGCGCGAGGTTATAATTTTCTGTTTTAAGTATTTCATTGAGGTTGGCATCAGTCTCGCCGGCAAGAATATACTCGGGCGAAAAAGTGTCGATAACATCGAGCGCGAGTGAACTTTCGCCCTCAGATACGCGCGGGATAAGAAGAAAATCAAGATTATCCGCGCCGACGCTGTCCATTGCGGACTCTATATTTGAGAGGGCATAGTAGCTGTCCCCTCCGCAGCCGAGCAAAGCGGTTTTGCCGCCGGAGCTGACGACAACAGCCGAGCCGTTGCCAACATCTGCCACGGTTATTACGGTTGCCGCGCGGGAAAGTGCAGAAGATCCGACGCACACGCCCGCAAAGGTGAGCGTGCATATCAAAACTGCTGCGCGGACGGTATTGCGCCCCGAAAATTTATAGATAAGCGCAGCCGCCGCAAGGACGATAAAAATCAAAACAAGCCACAGTGGAAACAGAAATGTCGAGGCGTTCAAAGACGAATGAGGAACCGCCGCGAGCGACTTCGATGAATTGATAAGAAAAGACGCGCACACGCCGGACAGTTCTGCAAGACCGGCCGTTATCACGCGCAAAAATGAAAACTTCGCGGTGAGAGCGGTAAGCCCAGAGAGGATCATACACGCAGATGCGGGAAGATTGGAAACAAGATTCGCCGGGATCGCGATAAGTGACACTTTGCCGAGATCGAGTATCATAACAGGCAGAGTGAACGCACAGGCGAGCACGGTGCTCCTAACGGAACCGAAAATAAACTCGCAGACGCGCCTTGCATATTTATTTCTGACGCGCGCGATATACGGATTCAGAGGAAAATCAATATTGCCGTAGCCGACTATTATTCCGAGAGTCGAGAGGAACGAGAGGCGCAGTCCGAGGCTCATCACGCAATACGGATTGGCAAAGCACAGAATAACAAGCGCGATGCCGAGGGAATTGAGTGAATCCGCCTGCCTAGAAAGCAGCGTTCCGAGGAGCATAACGAGCATCATGAAGCCCGCACGCATGACGGAATATGTGAAGCCCGAGACCGCCATAAAAACTATAACAAACGCCGCCGAAATAATTGCTCCCGCTCTGCGTCTGAGCCTGAAAACATCGAAAATTTTCAGAATGAACAGACACCAGATTGATAGGTGCAGACCCGAAACGGCTATTAGATGCGATATTCCCGCAGACGAGAACGAATCCGAAACACTCTTCGGCAGATCTGATTTGTCGCCTATCAGAAGTGCAGTTGCAAGCGCCCCGCGTTCGCCGGGGATAAGACGCGAAACCGTACTCTTGATATAAGCGCGCATCGCGAGCGGATAATAGCCTATCGGCCTGCGCTCCGGCTGAGATATATTTATATCGCCCTTTGCGTATCCGCCCATAAAGATATTTTCGGACAGATAGTAGTTTCTCGCGTCGCGGGTCTTGCCGATATCGTAGAGCTGCAAATCGCCCTCGACAGTATCATACGGCTTGAAACCAAGGCGCGATTTTGAAGAAAGGCGTATGTTCAGCTTATATTTTTCGCCGTCTATCTCGGAGGTTTTAAGCTCGGTGTAATATATTTCGCCGCTCTGTTTCTCGAGCGAGACAACGCTCGCTTTCACGGTATGCACACCGTCGTTGAAACGCTGCGACGCTTCATCAGGAACAAGTGCGGCGGCAAAAGACAAAAGGACTGCAACGACCGCCGCGATACACGCAGTCGGGATTACAAAGTCACGCCGAACGCTCTTGAAGAACAAAGAAAAGATAAAGGCGGCAGCTGCTGCCGAAAGGATAACGACTGCCGCCTTCTGACCGAGTTCAAAAACAAGAGCCAGCGTAAAAAACATTGTAAAACCGATAACCGTGAACGGGCGCGCCATTTCTCGAGTTCTCCGATTATTTGAAGAAAAGAGGAAGCTTCTCGAGGAACACGATATCGTCGCGCTCCGCCGCGTCGCCCTCTGCGAGGACTGCTGCCTTGGCGACTATGTTCGCTTCGAACTTATCGGCGAGGGCAACAACTGCCGCGAGGGATTCGCCGGTGCTGATAACATCGTCAACGATAAGCACTTTCTTGCCGCGAAGCTGATCTCCGTCCTCTCTGCCGAGAAGAAGGGTCTGCTCTGCATCGGTGGTTATAGAACGCACGCTGACACAGACGGGGTCGGTCATATAGACCTTCGGCTTCTTGCGGGCAACAAAATATTTCTTGCCGCTCTGTCTGGACATCTCATAGGCAAGCGGGATGCTCTTCGCCTCGGGAGTGAGAATATAATCGAACTCAGGGCACTTCTTGAGCAGCTCTTCCGCCGCTTTAACTGTGACTTCGACATCACCGAAAAGGATGAATGCCGCGATATCGAGCTTGTCGCTGACCGGGCAGAGAGGAAGCTCTCTCTTCACGCCTGCGATTTCCATTGTATAGGTCTTTGCCAAAATAAACATCTCCTGAATATTAATATGGTCTTTTTTATCAGCCTGCCGGCCATCCGAAATCTCTGCCGCCGAGCATATGGAAGTGCAGGTGTTTGACGGTCTGACCCGCACAGTCGCCGCAGTTGTTGACGATTCTGAAGCCGTCCTTGAGATCGAACTGCTTGGCTATCTTCGCCGCCGCCTCGAACACTTTGGAGACGACCGCGCTGTTCTCCGGGGTTATCTCGGCAGCGCTCTTTATGTGCTGCTTCGGGATAATGAGAATATGAAACGGAGCCTGCGGCTCGAGATCATAGAACGCGAGAACATCGTCGTCCTCATAGACTTTTTTTGAGGGTATCTCGCCCTTGATTATTTTGCAAAAAATACAGTCATCCATTTTCAGAAAACCTCCGTATTGCATTGCTTGTTCCGCCGGCCGGGAAAGACCGGCGGAGCTATGATTTTATTTTAACATGGCGCTGACGATAGAGTCAACCGCCGCGAGAGCCTCGTCCGCCTTGGAAGCGTCCTTGGCGCCCGCCATTGCGCTGTCCGGCTTGCCGCCGCCCGAGCCGCCTGCTATCTTTGCGGTCTCACGGACGATATTGCCGGCGTGAGCGCCGAGTTTTATCGCATCGGCACCGCAGGCGCAGGCAAAGTTCAGAGTGCCCTTCTCTTTATTGACACCCGCAAAGACTGCGACGATATCTGCGCCGTTGTCACGGGCGGTGTCGCACATCGAGCGAAGCTCGCCGGGATTGGAAACTTCGACCTCAGCGGTGATAAGTCTGACGCCGCCGACCTGTCTTGCGCTGTCCATAAGGCTGCCCGCCTTGAGAGCGGATATCTCGCTGCGAAGCTCCGCAAGCTCTCTGTCCTTTGCCTTGACCTCGGCAGAGAGGGTCGCCGCACGCTTGTCAAGCTCCGCGACATTGCCGAGCTTCATCGCCGCCGCTGCAGACTGCATGATGCGCTCATCGTTTTCTATATGCTTGAGCACTCCGAAGCCGGTGACGGCGGTTATACGTCTGATTCCCGCGGCAACTGAGGACTCGGACACGATCTTGAACAGACCGAGCTTTGCGGTATTGTCCGCATGGGTGCCGCCGCACAGCTCAACTGAGAAATCGCCCGCGCTGACAACGCGCACGACATCGCCGTACTTCTCGCCGAACAGAGCCATTGCGCCGAGCTTCTTCGCCTCTTCAATGGGCATCTCGCGTGTCTCAACGGGGATACCCTTGAGTATAGTCTCGTTCACCTCGCGCTCTATTGCCTTGAGCTCATCGCCCGTGAGCGCCGAAAAATGGGTAAAGTCAAAGCGCATTTCCTCGCTGTTGACAAGCTGTCCCGCCTGCTCAACGTGGCTGCCGAGGTGCTTTCTGAGGGCTGCCTGGAGCAGATGAGCCGCGGTGTGGTTGCGGCGGGTCGCTTCGCGCTTTTCGATATCTATCTGAGCGCAGACCTTATCGCCGAGAGCGATACTGTCTCCGCTTATGAATTTTGCAATATGGAGTATGACTCCGTCTGGGGTCTTGCCCGCAGCGGTGACCTCGAGCGCCGCGTTTTCGGTTCTGATAACGCCCGTGTCGCCCGCCTGTCCGCCGCTCTCGCCGTAGAACGGGGTCTTGTCGAGCACAACAACCACCTCGGAGTCCGCGGTTGCGAACTCGGCGCGCTCGCCGTTTGTGACTATTGCCTTTATCTCGGCGTCGCAGGAATAATCGGTATAGCCGACAAACTCGGTGGCTCCGACATCCTTGAATGAAACGTTGCTGTCCTTCCACGCCTGAGCTCCGGCATCCTTGCGCGCCGCACGCGCCGCCGCTCTGCTCTGAGCGTAGAGACGGTCGTACTCGTCGATATCGACGCTCATGCCGCGCTCTTCGAGCAGCTCTTTTGTCAGGTCTATCGGGAAGCCGAAAGTATCCTGAAGCTTGAAAGCATCTGCGCCGCTGAGCACCTTGGAATCGCTCTGAGCGATAATATTCTCAAGCAGATTGAGACCTGTGTCTATAGTCTTATTGAAGCTCTCCTCCTCAGCTTTGATGACCTTTACAATAAGGTCATGCTTCTCGACGAGGTTCGGATATGCGGAAGCATTCTCCTTGATAACGGTCTCGCACACCTTATAGAGGAAGGTGCCGTCTATACCCAAGAGTCTGCCGTGGCGCGCCGCTCTTCTGAGCAGGCGGCGAAGGACATAGCCCCTGCCCTCGTTTGAGGGCATAACGCCGTCGCCTATCATGAACGTCGTGCTTCTGATATGGTCGGTAATAACACGCAGGGAGACGTCCTTTTTCTCGTCCTCATGATACTTGACGCCGGCTATCTCCATGATGTGCTTCATGATGTTCTGAACCGTATCGACCTCAAAGAGGTTGTCCACGCCCTGCATTATGCAGGCAAGGCGCTCAAGACCCATACCGGTGTCGATATTGCAGCTCTTGAGGCGGGAATAGTTATTGTTTCCGTCATTGTCGAACTGAGTGAAAACGAGGTTCCAGAACTCAACATATCTGTCGCAGTCGCAGCCGACTCCGCAGGTCGGAGAGCCGCAGCCGTACTTCTCGCCGCGGTCGAAATATAGCTCCGAGCAGGGGCCGCAGGGACCTGCGCCGTGCTCCCAGAAGTTATCCTCTTTACCGAGACGAACCATATGGTCGGGCGCAATGCCGAGCTCCTTCGTCCAGATGTCGTACGCCTCGTCGTCCTCCTCATAGACGCTGATATATATCTTATCCGCGGGCATCTCGAGCACCTTGGTGCAGAACTCCCATGCCCACGCGGTCGCCTCACGCTTGAAGTAATCGCCGAACGAGAAATTGCCGAGCATCTCAAAGAAAGTGCCGTGGCGCGCGGTGATTCCGACGCGCTCAATGTCGGGCGTTCTGATGCACTTCTGGCAGGTTGTGACGCGCTTTCTCGGCGGGGTCAGCTCGCCTGTGAAATATTTCTTGAGCGGTGCCATGCCGGCGTTGATGAGCAGCAGGCTCTTATCCCCCTGCGGCACGAGCGAAAAGCTCGGCAGGCGGAGATGACCCTTGCTCTCGAAAAAGCTCAGATACTTCTCTCTGAGTTCATTGAGTCCCGTCCATTCCATAATAACAACTCCTTGAAAAATAAAAATAGATGCCGTTCTGCCCGGGACGGCCGAAGCCGCGGTACCACCCGGATTGCACAAAACTGCACCCCTCTGCTGCCCTTAACGCAGGCTACGCCCGTTCAACGCGGGAGGCTCCGAGCCGGCTGCCGTACTTCCTGACACGGCGCACCTCACAGCGGCATAATGCCGGCGCGCCTCTCTGCGAGCGGAATAAACGGCTCTGCTCTTCACAGCCAAAAATATTTACTCAAATATTCTACTCTTAATTTTCCCCGATGTCAATGTTTTAGCCGTAAATCGCGGAGAAAATATATCGGGAGCGGCGAATAAAAAATACCTGTCCGCGGGAATTGTCACTCTGCGGGCAGGTATTTTTCATATTGTAAATACTTATAATTCCGACTTATCCTTGACAGTTCTGCAATTCATTTCAAGTTCGTCAAATGCCGATCTGTTATCCATGACAAGTTTTCTTATAACAAACAAATAATAGAGCGAACCGGCGATTCCGACCACGCCGCCGATAACAGCATTATATGCGAGAGTTATAATCGGAGAAACCAGCGGTTCAAACTTCTTGACTATCCCGACCGGATTGGTCAGGACCTCCTTGCTGTATTTTAAATCCATTATTCCGCTGATAATATTAAGCACACCGGGAATTATCAGTATCCAATAAAGATATATTCCCGCAATTATTTGAACTCCTGCGATGCAGAGCCATATTATCGCGTTAATTTTCATCTTTTCCGAAAGGTCTTTCAGGAGCGTTTCCGGAGTTTTTGCCGATTCCTCTGCCGCAAAATTCGTTTTAACGGCACATCCGCAATTAACGCAAACTGCCGCTTGAGCGGGAATTTCCTTTCCGCAGTGCGTGCAGAATACGGTCTCGCGACCGGATGTGTTCAACACTCTTGTGCTGCAGCCGCATCCGATACAGACATCCGCATTGTCATTTAATTCCTTTCCGCAATACGCGCAGTATTTCATACTTATTATCCTCCTTCACACAGCAAAAAAAATACGCAAAAGAGCCACAGAATGAACAAGTGTCCCTTTTGCGTATTCATTCCTATACAGCGCAGCTTACATATACTCCGTTACATGATTTTCAAGCTGTCCGATAATTCTGTTATACTTGAAGTCAATTACCGATGTCCGTCCGGCTCTGACCCTTATGGTTTCATCAGTGAAAAAGTTCGCGCACGATACGGTGATTACAGAATCGCAGTAGATATCAAACTCCAGCTTCTGCATTTTCTTCACTTCGCCTTTAAAGACACCGTTCGCGTAAACTTTCATAGTAAAACCTACCAGAGCTTTTTGGGTAACACCGTTAACTATAACTTTCCCGGATGCCGCATTCTGTGCAGAGGACTCTACCTTGCTTCCGCAGCCGGAGCAGAACAACGCACCCTGAGATAATGCCTTGCCGCATTTTGAACAAAAAGCCATAAATCATCCCAAGCCTTCGAATAACAGCGCACCCCAAACAAAAGACAAAACTATAGAAAGGGGTATCGCGATTATACACTGCGTTTTGAGCTTTTTGTTTGATGCATACTGTTTGATGCCCTTGATACCGAAAATTAAGCCAACAATAGGACAAAGGAACGCGAATCCGAGCGCAAAACGCGCAGTCTTCGGGTTTTCCGCCATGTCGTTTGCTACGGGTGCGGGAGCCGGTGCAGGCTTAGCCTGCGTCGAGCATCCACACGACGGACACACTACAGCTTCATCATGAATTTCTTTGCCACATTTTTCACAGTACTTCATTTTTTTGACCTCCCTTAATAAAGTAATTTGATTGTATCACAACCTCAGGTTGTTGTCAATAACTAATAATAAGTTTTTTATTTTACTCCGAATCGTTGTTAAAATTATTATGGGTGATGCAAATGATAAAGAATCTCAAAAAACTCCGTAATTTTCACGGTATAAGCCAGCAACAACTTGCCAATGTTGTGGGGGTCAGCCAACAATCCATAAATAAATATGAAAATCAAAATGTAGAGCCCGATATATCAACGCTGATAAAGATAGCAGATTATTTTTCAACAACAGTGGACTATCTTGTCGGGCGAACGGAAAGCACGGACGGCGCAGAGAGCATTGTGCTGACGCATGACGAACATCTTGTTATATCCGGATATAGATTCTTGAATGATGAAGAAAAGCAGATAGTGAGATTGGTCATAAACAACCACCGCAATTGATTTGTAAAAAACAGCTATCCCCTCTCTGCCCGAAAGCAGCGAGGGGATAACAATTATATATCACAAAAGCGGAGAACCCTTTTGCGAGCTCTCCGCTTTGTTTTATTTATGTTACTATACTTCTATCAATAATAGCGATATCCGGCAAGCTTCTGCGCGGCCTGAGCACGGGTTATAGATCTCTTGATAATCATAAACTTGTTCTCAAGGGCAAGATTGAACGACATCGAAACGGTCTTTACTACCCTCTTCAGGTTGAAATCGACCTTTGCGGAGAAGCGAATCATCGTAAGGCCGAAATCGGCGATGCTTACTTCGCTGTCCGGCTCAAATTTGCCGTCGGACGCTTTGACTATTCCGTTGCCGACAGCCCACACTGCGGCTTTAAACGCAGGATCCGAGCTGTCGAGATCGGCAAATGAAATGTTCTCGGTATTGACCTCGGGCGAGCCGGCCATTCCGTAAAGAGCCTGAACAAGAGCCGACTTTGTCAGCGCGGAATCGGGGCTGAACTGCGTCTCGGAGGTGCCCGCCATGTAGCCTTTTCTGTACATAAACTCGATTGCATCGTAATACTCCGAATCGGACGCGACATCCGCAAACGGGAAGTTTGCATCGGGCAGAGCGTCAAGGATTCTGTCGGCGATATGTCTGTGGCCCGCTGCGTTCGGATGGTATGTGTCGCAGGTCGTGCCCGTTGTATCGACAAAGATATAGCCGTATTTCTCGGCGCCTTCTTTCATCGGCTTGTTCGCTATATCGACGACCATTTGTCCGAGATTGATGCTCTGGCTGTCATCCTTGCTCTCCTCGGTGTCTGTCGCTCCGTCGTCGCTCTTGACGCTCGTGTCGAACATTCCGATAACCAGAAGCTGAACATCGGGATTCAGAGCATATATATCCTCAATGACATGGTTCCAGTTCTCAAAGAAGTTTTCGAGCCCGTATTTAAGCGCACGCGGGAGAACTCTGATAAGCTCGGGCATTGCGTCGGTAATCTTAGCGAGCTCAACTATTTTGTCGAGCTTATCGTTGACTATGCCGTTCTCCTTGAGAAGATCGCGCAGAGCCTTGACATACTTGCTGCAAGTGCCCTCTTTTTCGAGAATGTCGGCGATTACCCATGTGAGATAAGTGCCGAAATCGTTTCCGCCGACACCGAGAGTAATAAGACCCGCCTGTGAAATTGCGCGGCGATACTCGGGAATCCTCGTCTTCATGACCTCGGGATCATGAGAATCGTGGAAGAGATAATCGTCTCCCGGATAATCGTCCTCAAGCATGTAGCGGATATCTATCGTCCTGAATCCGGGGCAGGCCATCGGAACATAATTCACTCCGAGAGCATCGGCAACATACGCGCCGTATGAATTTTCAACGCGCTTGAACTCAGAATCCACATATACAAGGTCGTTGTGACCGCTGGCGACGCTGTCGCCCAGAAGCACATATGTGCCGTAATCATAATACTTCTTTGCGTCTGCACTCTCGGTGCTGTCCGCGGCGAAGCAGACCGCGGAGCCGAAGGCCAATACGCATGTGAGAATCACTGCGACCGCCCTGCTTATAAACCTTTTCATTTTGATCCTCCTATCAAAATAGATAAAGCCGCACAGTCAAGAAACTGTACGACTTTAAAGTATCACAGATTTTTTTGAAAATCAATGTCCGAGGGCAAAAAAAGTAGATTATCCTAAATCAGTAGGCATTGTTTTAAAAAAGTGCGGTCATCCGCCAAATTTACAGGGCTTATTCATCGGATTATTCCGATTATATTTTTCTCCGCTTCGACGCTGATAGAAGTATAAGCTTTTATCTCTTTTGTTTGCAGGTCGGCGGTCACGACCGCCTTATCCACACCAAGAATCATTTTGCCATTCTTTACAATCATATTGAAAACGAGATAAAAGCCACAATCAAATTCCGTCTTTGCATCGATTCCGTTTTCCGATATTTCGAGCAAAATTGATTTGAGCTTTTCGCCGCCGCTTCTTGTGCTGACGCTACCGGAAACGAGTATATATGCCCGCTCTCCGGTCGCATACCGCGCTTTAAAGCCCAAATTTTCATCGCTGAATATTTTATGATACTTGCAGTCGCAGTCAAAGGAATAAATCGTTGTGCTCGCCAAACCGAGATGGCTCAATGAATCAACGGCATAGATTTTGCCGCCTGCCTCAAAAATATCGCAGAAATTGCCGTTTATCTCCCCTCCCGGCGTTTTGAGCGCGCCTCCGAACTCGCCGTAGTCGCGGGACACGAAAGTGCGATGAAATATTCAGGCTTCGAGAACTCCGCCAGAAGACCACCGTCGATACCGCCGCAAGGGACGAACAAATAAAGCGGATCAATGACCTGCAGGATTATATTGCGCAGCAGACTACCTACCTCACCGAATTTGACGAATCGCTGGTACGACGCTGGATCAAGCAGATCACTATCTGGGATGACCACATAACCGTCGAACTGAAATCCGGTGTTAGTACCGATGTGGACGCATAAGTTCCATAGATGCACGAAGGCTCCTCACCACTGGATAGTTTCCGGTGATGGGGAGCCTTTGCATTTTATTTCTTAGGATTAATCTTTCCTGCAGTTACAATAGTTACCGCAAAACATGCTGCTGTTCCTGCAATTCCTGCTGCCGCTTTTAATCCGTTCTTTACTTTTTGTGCCTGCTTATTTCTACAAGCTTCACAATACATATGCTTATATCCATCCGGTAATGGCTTCAAACAATTTTTATTTTTACAAACTTTATTTTCCATCTTCATCGTCTCCCTCCAATAACTGCATTTCTTCTACACAAGGTAATGCTTGTATTTTCTTCCTTATATCCGGCAATGCTTTAGTCCAATAGTTTTCTGGTGCTGGGTCGATTAAATCAAGACGCTCTACAAGGCCCTTGGTACTAAGATATGCTTTTTCTATGTAGCTTGCATAATACTGTAAGCTTTGACGAGCTGCAGCGTTTTCTCCCATTTCTTGATATGCCATTGCCTCAGCTAATGAAACCATATTTACAGCACTTAAGCTTTCACGAATTTCATTCATTCGCTGGCTTATTTTGTCAGGGGTTGCGCCTGATAATAATTTCCCGAAAAACGACTCTGGCTGTTCTTTTATAAATACCAAATTTACATTTTGACTTTGCATTAGAAGATTTCTGCTGTCCTCAGCATCTGACGCAATTTGAAGCAAAGCCATTGCTTTCAACTCTGGATTCTTTATTTCCATCGCTTGAAGTAACTTTTGCTGACAACTATAAGCCATTGCTAATCTATCATATTCTTGCCCTTGCCTAACCTCTTCTATTGCTAACTGCACTACCTGAATTTGCTCTGCAATCTGAGCCATTTGCATCTGCGAAGCGTAACTGGTCATCGCCTGGGAAATTGCAGGAGATAGATTTACACTCTGAAGAGATATTGTTGAAACGATTTTATTAGTTTCTGGATTCACAAGATTGGCCATTAATGAACCATCTTTCTTTGTCATCAACCTCAATGCACCACTTGCAATTTTGGCTTTTTGGTCATCTGTTAATATTGCCTGAAACGTCTGCTCTGGAATGCTCGCTTTCACTAAATTAATGAACGCAGGTGCTGAATAAAGCATTTGCTCAATCTTTGAAAAGACTTCTTTTGCGCCTTTCAAAAGTGGGCGTGCCACTTCTGGCATATCATTAAAATATTCTGTTAAATCTTCACTGTACTCAGATGCATTTACGATTTCAATGTCATCCGGTGAAATATGTATTGCATCATCCATATACAACAGCTCCTTCCTAATTATTCCTAATAGGATTTGAATTTTTCGCGAATTATTGTATCTCTTTAATCTTAAATGTTATTTTCAAGTAAGTGTTCAACAATTCTTCTGTTTTCAGCAATTCCGTTATATCGCTAATATCTCCAATTTCAACCGAAAGATAATCATCAACAAAATCGTGAATTAAAAATCTATACTCTTGCTGATAAGAGTATTTTTCTCGCTTCCAAAAAGCAATTCTTGAATTATCTCCCTGTACTTGTTTTAAGTGTTCCACATTGTTAAAAGCATAATATTGAACATAGTCCCTAGTAAATCCATATCCGGCATCCAACAATCCTTTCTTTACTCTATTTACAAACTCATCTTCGTTTTTAATAATTAAAACTGAGTCGCCAAAATTAGGCATTTTCTTTAACTGTTCTTCTGTGAATTGGTACTTGACGGTAAGGTTTTCTCCCTCTAAATGCTCCTCAACATGATTACGATAGTCAAACATAAACATACATAATACTGGACAACCTAAATAACCTAGATTCATTGATGCTGATGGTGCATCAAACTGAGCTATAAATTCGTGAGTATCTACCGTGTACATAGATATTTTCACATCTTGCAACATCATCTGACCATCATATTTATCCCCAACATCTTCATTATCCGTTGTTTTTTCTAAGTCCACATAATATTTTAGATTTTTCATATATAGTTGGCCAGCTTGCAGTTTTCTCAAATTCTTCTCTGAGCCAAATTTCATCAACATTGACCAACCATCTTTTACTGTTTTATCAGGCATATACCTAATCCTCATGTCATCTATTCCACTGCCAACTCTGCCTCAGGGTATCGAGTAGCCTAAACTGCGGTCGGAGCTGACAACAATTTCAGTGCCACAACCCACGACATCTAATCCACAGCCTAAACCCTACCGCATTTTTTCGGTCATCCACTTTTTCTCCGGTCAGGCTAAAAAGTAGATATGTTTCCATACAAGAAAACCGAGCTTTCCGCAAGGCTTCTTACGATGATACTAACCTTACAAAAAGCCCGGAAATACGCCACTTTTCAGCCTTTATTTATCTTTTCTTGACAGCAAACAGACCGTCTCGATATGGTTCGTATGGGGAAACATATCTACGGGCTGAATTTTTTCGACTTTATAGCCGCGCTTTGTCAGAAAGCGCAGGTCACGCTGCTGAGTTTCGGGGTTGCAGGAGATATAGACTATCTTTTTCGGCGCGAGGGTCACAAGCGACGACAGGAAGCACTCATCGCTTCCTGCGCGCGGCGGATCCATGAAAACTATCTCCGCTTTCTCCCCGTCCTGCGCCATGCCGAGCATAAACTCGCCTGCATCGTCGCAGAAGAATCGGACGTTCTTTATCCCGTTGCGTTTGGCGTTCGATATTGCGTCATGGACGGCGTCGCGATTGAGCTCAACGCCTATTACCTCGCCCGCCCGCTTCGACGCGACAAGACCTATAGTGCCGATGCCGCAATAGGCATCGATGACTTTTTCGCTCCCGGTCATGTCGGCATATTCCATCGCTGTGTTATAAAGCACCTCGGTCTGCACCGGGTTTATCTGATAAAACGAGCGCGGAGATATTCTGAAAGTCAGCCCGCAGAGCTCGTCCTCGATTTTGCCCGTACCATAGAGCACATTCTCGCGCTCGCCGAGCACGAGGCTCGTCTGATACGGGTTAATATTATGGACTATCGTCGTTATGTCGGGATGCTCCTTGCGAAGAGCCTTTACGAAGTTGTTCTTCGCGGGGAAAATCGGACCTGATGTGACGAGCACGACCATTATCTGATTTGTCTTGAATCCGCGCTTGACGAGAACATGGCGGAGCGTGCCGCTGCCGCTTCGCTCGTCATACGGCTGTATTCTGAAACTTTTCAGCATATTGCGGATCGAGACGATTATCTCATCCGCTTTTCTGTCCTCGGTGAGGCACGAATCGACGCAGACTATGCTGTGCGTGCCGGACTGATAGACGCCGGAAATTATCTTCCCGTTTCTCGCCGTGGCAAACGCCGCCTGTACCTTGTTGCGATAATGATACGGTTCAGCCATGCCGATTATCGGCTCGACATGGGCGAACTCGCCGAGCAGTTTTTCCGCCTTGCGCTGTTTGAATTTCAGCTGCTCCGCGTAGCTCAGATTCTGCAGCTGGCATCCGCCGCATTTTTTATATAGAGGACACTTCTTTTCTTCAGTCATGTTTAATTCCGTTTCAGTCGGGATATCTCCGAAAATTCATTTATTTATCCTGCTGAGCTTTGTGCTCGGCTTTTTCTCTGTCTTTCTTTGCAACATCGTTGGTGTTCATGGAATTGCGGAACACGACGAAGCGATCGTACAGGAACTCGGTCACGAAATTTGTCACCATGCAGAGAGCCTCAACAAGATAGTTGTTCCACATAAGATCGGTAGTGGCATACTTCGTAAACCAAGTCGAGAGCGGAGTGAACACGCAGTAATAAGCTGCGACTTTGAGCATGGCTATCGGGACATTGTTCGCAGATTTGAAGGTGAATTTGCGGTTGAAAGTAAAATTCCAAAGCACGGAGAGAACAAGCGAAATAAGATAGGCTATCCACTCTTTGAAATGGCATGCCTCATAAAACAGGGTGTATGTTGCTATCTGAATAATTCCCGCAGAGGCAGAAAACAGCGCAAATTTGACAGTCTGAAGAATGTTTTCCTTTGTGCTGAGCTTCTGATTTTCGGCAGCGCCCTGCGTTTCTTTTTTCTTGTCTGACATAAGTTATCTCCCCTTTTATGTTTTTACAGATTCCCGGCATTTCTGAGCATCTCTTCGGCCGATTTAAGCTGAAGTTCGGTGACATCGAGTCCACCGGTTATTCTTGCTATTTCATATTTTCTGCCCTCTGTGTCGAGGCGTTCGACCTTTGTATAGGTCTTGCCGTCCGAGACGGATTTGCTGATTCTCATGTGGCAGTCCGCCTGCGCCGCTATCTGAGCGGAATGGGTGACGCATATGACCTGCCTGCCGCGCGAGACCTCTTTGAGCTTCATGGCAACTTTCTGCGCCGCTCTGCCGCTGAGTCCCGCGTCTATCTCATCGAATATCATCGTATCGAGTCCGTCTCTGCCGGCGATAACGCTCTTTATCGCGAGCATTATGCGCGACAGCTCGCCGCCAGAAGCGATTTTCGCGAGGGGCTTTAGTGTCTCGCCCGCGTTTGCGGAGATGAGAAATTCTATATTGTCCGCACCGTTTATTGTAAACGGTGTTTTTTCTCTGTTGACTTTGAAGCTGACCGACGGCATATCGAGAAATTCGAGCTGTTCGGTCACTCCGCGCTCAAACTCGCGCGCCGCCTTTTCACGCGCTACAGTAAGCTTTTCGGCAAGGGCGCGAACCTCGGCTTTGGTCGAGCTGACGAGCGCATCGAGTTCTTTGACCCGCTCATCCGAGAGGGCTATTTTATTGCGCTCCTCGCGCGCGGAATCAAGGAAAGAGAGCATTTCATCTTCCGTCGAGCCGTATTTTACTGAGAGGCGGAAAAGCTCATCGAGTCTCGCTTCAATCTCTTCGAGCTCGGACGGGTCATAGGAAAAATCTTCAATAGCCGAGCGAAGTTCTCCCGCGCAGTCCTCAAGCTCATAGCCGACATTGCGAAGAGTCTTTGCGGCGGGCTCGACATCTTTGTAGAATCGGGCGGCGTCCTCCGCATTCCCGGCGCAGTCGCCTATCGCGCTTATCACGCCGAAGCTGTCGTCGGCGCCCTGGAGGATATCATACGCCGCTCTGAGCGATGCCGTGACACGCTCGCAGTTTTGAAGAAGCGTCTTTCGCTCGTTGAGTTCGTCGCGCTCACCGGGTCTTATATCCGCCTGTTCAAGCTCGTTTATCTGATAATCAAGCAGGTCAAGCCGGCGAAGCTTCTCCGACTCGTCGGTTTTGAGGGAGTCGCGCTCCCTGATATATGAACAGAGTTCTCTGAATTTCTCTCTGTATTCTTCAAGCAATTCGGCATCGTCCGCGACGCAGTCGATGAACTCGAAGTGCTTTTCGGGCGCCATGAGCGCCTGATTGTCATGCTGACCGTGTATGTTTATCAGCTCATGCCCCGCCTGTCGGAGCGCGGCGACATTCGAAGGCACGCCGTTTATGCGGCAGGTGTTTTTGCCGTCCAAACCAAGGGTTCGGCGAAGAAGTATATTCCCGTCCTCGTCGGGCTCGATATCATATTCTTTAAGCCGCGCGGCAGTGTCGGCGGAAACGCCGGAGAAGAGTGCAGTAACGCTCGCGGACTGCGCACCGGTTCTGATAAGCTCGCGCGACGTGCGTTCACCGAGCACGGCGTTTATAGAATCGATTATGATCGACTTGCCCGCGCCGGTTTCGCCCGTAAGGACATTGAGCCCCGAATCGAACTCGATATCGGCGCTCTCAATTATTGCTATATTCTCTATTTTCAGACTGAGAAGCATAGCTCAAACCTCATTTTTCAATAAGTCGTTTTATGGAATCTTTCATCTGCGAAGCATAGCTTTCGCTTCTGCAAAGGGCAAATATAGTATCGTCGCCCGCGAGAGTGCCGACAAGCCCCTCCCAATGCATGGAATCAAATGCCGCGCACGCCGCCTGAGCCATGCCGGTATAGCAGCGGATAACAATTGTGTTGCCTGCATAGTCGGCAGAGACGACGGACTGAGCAAATATGCTGCGGAACTTCGAGAGCAGTTCGTCCGACTCGGTCTTTGTAACGGCGTATTTATACTGCCCGTTTGCACCCATGGTCTTGACAAGGCGCAGCTCTTTTATATCGCGCGAAACCGTCGCCTGAGTGGCGTCAAAGCCGCTGTCTTTGAGCTTCTGAAGAAGCTCATCCTGGGTTGACAGGTCATATTTTTCAATTATTTCGAGTATTGCTTCCTGCCTTCTTTTTTTCAAGGTTATACCTCCCGTTCATCGTGGGAACTGCTGTTCCATTTCATCATTTTTCTGTTGAGTATATCTACAAAACTGTCGTTTTTGAGTCTGATAAAGCTCGCGCAGATGTCCGCCTTTTCGACCGTTATGCTCCCCTGCGCCGAGACTGTGAACGGCTCGTCGCCATCGCACGAGACGGAGAGAGGTCCGTCATCATCGGAATAGATGCGCAGCACCGCATCGTCGCCCAGAACGAGCGAACGGGTGAAAACCGAATGAGAACAAATCGGAGTGAGTATCATACATTCAAGCTTCGGATCGACCACGGGACCGCCTGCAGAGAGAGAATATGCCGTTGAACCGGTCGGAGTTGAGAGAATGAGTCCATCGCCGAGATAGCGGTTGAAATATCTGCCGTCGAGATCGACATTTATCTCGGAAATTCCGCTCAGCCTCGACAGGCGCATTACGGTAGAGTCGTTCATGCTGTAGCCGCTCTGCACGCTGTCGCCGTCGGCGGCGGTGGTTTTGAGCATCATGCGCTTATCCATGCTGTAATCGCCGGTTATGAGCTTTTCGAGCAGATCGAGCTCGTGTATCTCGAGACCCGCCATAAACGCAAGGCGACCCGCGTTGATGCCGAGGACGGGCTTCGAGTAAACCGCGGCCTTCTTGGCGGAATGGATTATCGTTCCGTCCCCACCGACGGTTATGACCGCCTCGCAGCCGCCGAGCAACTCTTTTTCAGGCAAAAATTCAGCCTTGGTATCGGAAAACACATTTTCCGTACTGAGCGGCAGAGAATATGCCGCGCCGAGTTCGTCGAGCCGCGCACAGATGAGCCTTGTCACCTGAGCGGCGTTTTTGCGAGTAAGATTTGGAATTATTGCAAACATCATAGTTATTCTCCCGCTTTGAAACAGGCGTGCGCCGCGCTGACGACTCCCGCGACATCGGGTGCCGAAACGGACTGCACTTCGTCCTTTTTCAGATATACGAGGTATTCTATATTGCCCTCCGGTCCTTTGACAGGGGAAAAATCGAGAGCCGACACCGAAAATCCCGCCTGCACGGCATAGGAGCAGACATTTTTGATGACTTTTATGTGCACGCGCGGATCTTTGACCACGCCTTTCTTGCCGACATTCTCCCTGCCCGCCTCGAACTGCGGCTTTATAAGGCAGACGGCACTGCCGCCGTCTTTTAAAAGCGGCGAAAGCGCAGGCAGGATATATTTCAGAGATATAAACGAGACATCCGCGCTCGCAAAATCGGCGCGCTCGGGAATCTCTTTTTCCGTTATGTATCTGAAATTTGTCTTTTCGAGGTTGACGACGCGGGGATCGCGCTCCAGCACGGGCGAAAGCTGACCGCTGCCGGAATCGACTGCGTAGACTTTTTTCGCGCCGTTTTGGAGCATACAGTCGGTAAATCCGCCTGTTGACGCGCCAATATCAATGCATAAATATCCGCTCAAATCGAGTTTGAAAACATCGACAGCTTTCTCGAGTTTCAGTCCGCCGCGGCTGACATAGCGTTCCGACTCGCCTTTATACTCGATTATATCACAGTCACTCGCCAAAAGTCCAGCTTTAGATACAACTTTGCCGTTTAAATATACATTCCCGCTCTTTATCATTTCCTTGGCTTTTTCGCGCGACGGCGCGACACCCAAGGAGACCATCAGAGCGTCTATGCGCTTTCTGTTTTCCTCCACGGTCAATCCTCCGCAGAAGTGACGAACGAGAGCACGCCCTCTTCGTCAAAGCCATATTTATGTAAGAGCGACTCAACGGACGCCTGCTTGACAAAACCGTTTTCGATAGCTTTGAGATGATATTTCCCGGAGAATCCCGCTTTCGAGAGGTCGAACAGGAAGCCTTCGCCCGCTCCGCCGCGGCGTATGCCCTCTTCGAAGAAATAGACGTCCCTGCAGTCTTTCGCCGCTTCTACCGCGCCCTCGCAGACGGGAATTATGCGGTTGAGCTTTATAAGCTTCACTGATTCGCCGGAATTCACAAGCTTTTCATATGCGAACGCGCAGGCTGAAAAAGTCCTGCCGTAGGTTATGATTGCCTTTTCGGCGTTTTCGTCGCCGAACACATCAAAGTCGGCAAAGGTCGGTTTGATGCTCTCGGGTATCGCGCGCTGAGCTCCGCGCGGATATCTGACTGCGACGAGCTTCGACTCGGAATAGAGCGCCTGCTGCATGGCGTGCTTGAGCCCCTCATAGGACGAGGGCGAATAGACGGTTATATCCGGCACGCTTCTGAGCATCGAAACATCAAAAACGCCCTGGTGTGTCTCGCCATCTTCGCCGACAAATCCGGCGCGGTCGATGGCGATGACCATCTTCTGCTTCTGGAGAGCGGCATCGTGCAGAAGCTGATCAAAGCAGCGCTGGAGAAATGTGGAATAGACTGCAAAAACCGGGATAAATCCGCTCTTTGCAAGACCGAGCGCGAACGCCACGGCGTGCTCCTCGGCGATGCCTATATCAAAGAATCTGTATTTATATTCATTCGAGAACCGCTCAAGCCCCGTGCCGATGGACATAGCCGCGGTTATGGCGCAGACGCGGTCGTCGCAGGACGCGAAGCGACACATGATATCGCCGAAATTGCTCGAAAAGCTCGTACCGGATGAAAGAGGCTCGCCGGTGTTGATATCAAACTTTGAGATTCCGTGGAACTGCTCGGGCGAACGCTCGGCAAAGTCATAGCCCTTGCCCTTGAGGGTATTGACATGAAGAAGTACGGGTTTGTCATACTTCTTCGCCATCTCAAACGCTTCGCAGAGCTGCTGGATATTGTGCCCGTCAATAGGTCCGATATAGTGAAGTCCGAGATCCTCGAACCACGAATCGGAATAGATAATGCGCTTCAATGCGCTCTTTATATCAAACGCGGCATCCGAAAGCTCATTTCCGATGATCGGGATATGTTTCAGGAGCTTTTCGGTGTGCGCTTTCATGCGGTAATATTCGGGTTTTGCTCTGACGACGGCGAGATAACGCGCCATCGAGCCAACATTTTCGGAGATAGACATCTCGTTATCATTGAGCACGATTATGAGCCTGTCATGCGTTCTGCCGGCGTTGTTTAAAGCCTCATAGAACATTCCGCCGGTCATTGAGCCGTCTCCGACGACGGCGACGACGGTATTCTTGCTGCCGCGCATGGTGTTCGCGGTCGAGAGTCCGAGTGCGCTCGATGCGGCGGTGCTGGAATGGCCGCTGTAGAACATATCATGCTCGCTCTCATCCGGGCGGCAGAAGCCCGAGAGCCCGCCCTCCTGACGCAGGGTGTGAAAGCGCTCGTATCTGCCTGTGAGCAGCTTATGGGTATACGCCTGATGTCCGACATCCCAGACGAACTTGTCGCGCGGGGAATCGAACTCCTTATGCATGGCGAGAGTCAGCTCCACGACGCCGAGATTGGACGCGAGATGACCGCCGTTCTTCGAGACCGTGTCGATAAGAACTGTGCGTATCTCGGCGGCAAGCTCGTTTAGCTGAGCATAGCTCATGCCTTTTATATCCGCCGGGGAATGTATATTTTTAAGGTAATTGTCAGATGCCATTTGACTTCAACCTTTCACTGAGAATGGATTGACGGTCACTTATTTCTGGAGAGAAGCTTTTCGGAAAGCGATATCAAAAATTCAGCCTCATCGGCGAAAACTTTAAGCGCATCTATTGCCTTATCGGTAAGCTCCGCGGCTATTCTCTGTGCTTCTTCGAGACCGAGGAGCGAGACATAGGTGTTTTTGCAGTTCTCGGCGTCGCTGCCTATCGGCTTGCCGAGGGTCGCCTCGTCGCTCGTGACATCAAGGATATCATCGACTATCTGGAACGCTATGCCGAGATTTTCGGCATATATTCGCGCCGCTTCGAGCTTTTTGTCGTCGGCTCCGGCGGCGATGCAGCCGAGCTGACACGCGCATCTTATAAGCTCGCCCGTCTTGAGAACATCGACACTGCGCAAATCATCGACCGAAACAGTCTTATTCTCGTTTTCAAGATCCTGCACCTGACCCGCTATCATTCCGGCACAGCCCGCCGCACGCGCAAGAAGCGAAACGGCCTTTGCAACGGCATCGGCGGGGATATCTTTTGCTTCGCCTGCGGTCTGGAATGCGAAAGTCAGCAGCGAATCGCCGGCAAGGAGCGCGTTTGCCTCGCCAAATTTGATATGGCTCGACGGCTTGCCGCGGCGCATATCGTCGTTGTCCATGCAGGGCAGATCGTCGTGGATGAGCGAATATGTGTGGATAAACTCGATAGCGCATGCGAGGGGCAGAGCCGCTTCGACGCTGCCGCCGCACATCCTGCAAAATTCGAGAGTCAGCATCGGGCGGATACGCTTGCCGCCGTTTTCGACGCTGTATCTCATCGCTTCGAGCATCTTTGCTTCACCCGCGCCCGACGGCTCGGACGGAAGATATGCCATGAGCGAGTTATTTATCATAGAGATATACTCGTCGGCTGTATATTTTTTACTCATCTTCATTCTCCTTTTCAAGCTCTGACAGTTCCTTTATCTTCGTCTGGGCTTTGTCGAGATACTCGTTGCAGAAAGAGACGAGCTTCGTCCCCTCTTCAAAGAGCTTCAATGACTCATCGAGAGAAGCGTCGCCGCACTCGAGAGCGGAAACTATATCTTCAAGTCTTTTGACTGAATCTTCATAAGTTTTCTTAGCCATTGCCTGTTCCTCCGTTTCCGACAGATGAAGTGACGCGGGCGGTGAGCTTTATATCCGCCGCAGTCACGGTTATATCGTCCCCCTCTTTGGGGACATTCGTTTTTGATATCAGCTTTCCGCCGCGTTCGACCGCCGCATAGCCGCCCGAGAGTATTCTCAGGGGGCTGAGTGCATCGAGCCTGCCCGCGAGGACGGAGAGATTTAATTTATCCCTGTGATGCGCCTGCAGAGCCGCCGACTGCATATCGGAAAAGAGCGAATCGAGAGTCTGCCGCTGAGAGATTATCTGCTGCATCGGTCCGTATGCCGAAAGTTCTGCACAGATGCGTTTTATTTCATTACAGCCGAAGCGAATATGTGAATCCAGCGCAGAGGCGCAGCGCCTGCCGAGCTGATTGATATATGCGTGCTGTTCCGCCCTGTCGCTGACGGCAAGTTCCGCCGCTGCGGACGGGGTCGGCGCGCGGAGATCCGCCGCGAAATCGCAGATAGTGAAATCCGTCTCGTGACCGACTGCAGAGATAACAGGGATATCGCTCGCCGCAACTGCGCGAGCCACTTTTTCTTCGTTAAAAGCCCAAAGCTCTTCGACCGAGCCGCCGCCGCGCCCGACTATGAGCACATCGGCATAACGCCCTGCGTTAAACCGCCTTATGGCATCGGATATCTGACCCGCCGCAGACGCACCCTGCACCTGCACGGGACAGAGGATTATCTGCGTTGACGGGCTGCGGCGCGTTATGACATTTATAATGTCCCTGACCGCAGCGCCCGTCGGCGAAGTGACGACACCGACACGTTTTGGGAAGCGCGGTATCGGGCGTTTGCGTTCCTGCGCAAAAAGTCCCTCCGCTTCGAGCTTTTTCTTGAGCTGTTCAAAAGCGATGCTCAGAGCGCCCGCTCCGTCGGGCTGCATATCTTCAATATAGAGCTGATACTGACCGTCGCGCTCAAAGACGCTGACGTGCCCTCTGGCGATAACTTTCATGCCGTTTTCGGGCATGAAGCCGAGGCGCTCGTTGTCATACTTGAACATGACTGCGCGCACTGCCGCTTTCTCGTCCTTGAGGGTCATGTAGAAATGCCCGGTGCGGTAATGATTCGTAAAATTCGATATCTCCCCGCTGACGAACACCGTTCGCAGGTTATAGTCCGAATCCATAACGGATTTTATATATCTGTTAAGTTGACTTACTGTTACGCTGACGGTTTCAAGCATTTTTCTGCTCCCTGAAATAAGTCAGATACGCCGTTCCGGCGGCATTATCCGCCGAGAATGCAGGCTCGGCAAAGTATGCGCCGAACTCCTTTGTAAATCTTTGGCGTATTATTGAATTGGACATCACGCCGCCCGCAAAGACAAGCGGTAGGTCGCCGTACTTTCCGAGTATATTCTTCGTCATTTTTTCGAGAGCCGCCGACACGGAATCGAGGCAATAGAGCGCGATATCGCACTGCTCCTCGCCGCTTTTTATCATATCGAGGCACTTGTTTTCAATGCCCGAAAGGCAGCAGTCTGTGCCCTTGACGCAGAGTTTCGGCTTGAATACTTTTTGGCTTTTGAGCGCCAGTTTTTCGAGTTCAGCGCCCGCCGGGAACTTGAGTCCCATAGCAACGCCGACCCTGTCAACAGCCTGTCCCGCGTTGAGATCGAGAGTTCTGCCGATGATATCAATATTGAGAAGCTTCTCTTCATCGGGGCGCACCAAGAGCGCCTCGGTCGTTCCGCCGGAGACATGGAACGCGATAAACTCGCGGTCAAAAAGTTCAATATGCCCGCTCGAATAGACAGCCGCCGCGACATGACCCGCCTGATGCGAGAATTCATAAAGCGGCACGCCCAGGGCAGATGAGAGGCACTTCGCGGTATTGAGTCCGACGGTAAAGCACGGCATATACGAGCCCTCTGCATCACGCGGAGCATATGACGCGCCGATAAAATCGGGCTTACCGCACTCGTCGATAACAGCAGAAACGACCTGCCAGAGCTGCTGTGTATGATGAAACACGGCGTCGCTCTGACGCAGTCCGCGCTCACCGCTCTTGACGGGCAGAAGCATCTTCTTTTGAAAAACACATCCGCTCACATCATCAAAGGCTGCGGCGGATGTAGTATAGTTGCTTGTATCTATGCCAAGATAAACAGCCATGGCTTATTCCCCTTCCGGGGCGTCGGAGCCGCTTCTGTCGGCAAGCTTTTCTTCGCGCGCCACAGAGCCGAGAACACCGTTGACGAACGACGCATCCTCTGCCGTAGCGTATTTTTTGCACAGCTCGACAGCCTCGTTTATTGAGGTGCCGACCGGGACTTCCGGTATGTACATAAGCTCGCAGATGCTCAGTCGCATAGCGGACAGAGCGACGCGGGATATTCTGTGCTTCTTCCAGTTCTTTGAATATTTTTCGATGATATCATCGATTGAAAACAGCTTGTCCCACGCAGTCTGGGCGAGCATGGACGCGAACTCGTCCGGCTCTATAAGCTCGTTTTCAAGGCTGAGAGATATAATATCGTCCATATCCGTCTCGGGATTGAAGGACTTTTCAAACAGCAGGGCAAACGCCTGCTCTCTCGACTGGCTTCTTGTCATAAACTTTCCTGTACTCCCCTCAGAATTCCGCTCTCGGGCGGTAAACATTGCTCGGCATAAAAACCGAATCGAGCCCTCCCGCAAGAGAGGGCTTGAAAAATTTACTTTTCGCTTTCGGGCTTGATATCCATACCGGCTATCGAGACATTGACCTTCGAGACCATCTTTCCGGTCATGCTCTGGACAGCGTTCTTGACATTCTTCTGAATATCCGCCGCGACCTTCGGAATCTTTGTTCCGGGCGCGATATTGACATGGATATATATCTTGACATCGTTATCCGACGACAAGACGCGCACGGACTTCGCCGCGCCCTCTCCGAGCTTGAAGATCGAATGTACGTCGGGAGTCCTGGCGGCAAAGCTGCTCACGCCTTCAACGTCCTTGGCGGCATTGAGAGCTATCGATGCAATGACATCCTCGGATATTACGAGGTTGCCGATATTGTCAACAGTTTTGTTTTCTTCCACAGGGCATTCCTCCTTCTGCCCTATATTATAACACAAACTTGAAAATTCTCAACTACTTAATTCAACAATTGTTATGTTTTCGGCTGAAAAACCGGTCTGTTTGAGAACTATCTCCTTTATCTGGAGGATAACCGTGTCGTTGAGAGCGCCTTTTGCGACTATTACTTCGGCGGAGTTATTGTTAATTATCACGACGCAGTCGCCGCCGGTTTTCGCTTTTATCAGCGCTTCAATATCACCCTCGAGCTTTATCGCGTTCGACAGAGCCTTTAGCGCCACGGTTGCTTCTTTGACGGCGGAGGCATCGGACGAGCTGTCTTTTATAACTTTGTTGAGGGTCTCCGCCGCTTCGTCATGGGCGGAGTTTCTTCTGAGCTTGGCGGAGGCGAAATAATCGCTGCTCTTGCCGGTTGCCACCGCGCTCTCCGAGACTCCCGACGAATTGACAAGCTGCGCATCGCCGAGATTCCCGCCCGTGTTATCGACCGCCTCGACCGACGGCTTCGCGTTCGCGCTCTTCACCGATGGGCGGTTGTAATACCAGTTTATAAACACTGCCGAACCAAGGGCGAGAACGAGTGCCGCGGCGATTATCTGCCTTTTCCTGACGACCATAAATATCAATCCTTTCGGGTTTCTTTTATTTGAACGGCGCTGTTACGCCGACATTTTCGTGATATATACGCGCGACGCGCTGATATCGAGAACGGCGGTTATCGCCTGGGTTATCTCCTGTCGCACGGCATCAGAGCCGCCGCCCTCGCAGACGACCGCAACGCCGCGGATCTTCGGCTGAATGAGTTTTATTATCATTCCGCCTTCGTTCCCGTCGGTCTCTATAAGAACATACTCCTTTTCATCCGAAAAGTTTTCTTTTTCGAGAGCCGTGCCGCCGGAGGTGTCGCTTTTTATCTTTTCGTTTTTTGCATAGACCTGCTCGGCGCCGCTCTCGAGAGTCACCATAACGCGCGTTTTTCCCGCTCCGTCTATAGAAGAGACTATCTCGGTCAGGCGTTTTTCTATGTCTTCAGCGTATGTCTCCTGGCTCTGCGCCGCAGTGACGCTCTCTTTTTTCTCCGCCTTCTTTTCGCCTGACGGAATAAATTCGGAGAGTATGAGCAGTGCCACGCCGAGCACGCCGACCGCGCAGAGCACGGCAAGCTTCTTGTCGGAAGTGAATATGGACTTCAATTTTTCAAATGAGTGTTTTATATCCATCAGCTTGTGCTCCCGGTTCTTATATCTATCACTGCGTCCCCCAACAGGTTTTGGAGTTTCTCGACTGCCGCTTCTTTCAGCACTGCCCCGCCCGGCAATATGATATTCGCCTTTTTAATAAATATGCCGCCATACTCATCAATATCCGTCAAAAGGTCTATTTCGCAGTCGGGATAGCCGTAGGACGCGAGTATTTCCTGCACGCCGTCCTGCATCTGCTGGGCATATGCGGCGGTCAGGCGGTAGTTCACTTCGTTGTTTAATTCGCTTGGTATCAGAGCCTCTGTGTCGGGCGAGGATGCAGAAAAATTTGTTTTCATTATGGCGCTCGCAAGCGGAAAAATGAGCGCGCATATGACCGCCAGCGCAGTGACGCACCGCATTATTTTCTGCATATTTCCCTTTGGCACGAGCGCATATATGACCGACGAAAATATCGCCGCAGTGCACACGCCGAGCGCCCATTTTTTCAGTTCTTCCATGCTAAGCACCAGCTTTCACGGAGATGACTATCCCCGTTGAAATAATAAAGAGAGCCGCCGTAAAAATCACCGCCGCGTTTATCACGGTCAGCGCGGACGAGAGAGTGTCAAGCACCTCGCCCGTTGTGTCGTCACCCATGGACGAGGAGAGCACGCCGAGGAGCTTCAACAAAATAATTCTCGCCGTCAACTGAAGAACAACAGGCAGGTCTATCATCACAACGGCGATAACGCCGAACACGCCGACCGTACTTTTGAGCAGAGACACGCTGCCGATTATCGACGAATAGGCGTCGCTGAGCGCGCCGCCGACTATCGGCACGGCGGAGCTGAGCACAAGCTTTATGCCCTTTGAAGCCAAAGTGTCCGCGCTCCCGGCGAGAAGGCTTTTGAGCCCCAGAACAGCCGAAAATGCCGCCGCAATAAATGACAGAACGCCTATAGTCAGCTTTTTTATCATATCCGCGAGCTTTATGAGCTTCAATTCGGGGCTCAGCGACGCGGACACGCCGAAAGCCGAAAACGCACCGCACAGGGGCATTATTATATTCCCTGCCGTCTGCGCCGCCGCCTGAACCGCCGCCATGGCAAACGAACCGTAAGTCAGGGCAAGCGTGGGATTCCCCGCGGCAGTTATTATACCGGCAAGCACAGGAATGAGCGCGAGCATAAAATCAGAAGTTGTCTCAACAGCGCTCATCCCCTGCGAGATAACTCCGGCGGACGAAGCAAAGACGGTTATCGCGACGGCGCAGCCTATGACTATATTCAGCGGCTCGGAAAAGTTTTCGGCGGCGGCAGTGCCTTTGATAAGACCGACGAGAACAACAACGCCAGCGATTATTATCATGTCTTTTATCGGCTTTTTGAAGCTCCCGCGCGCGATATCGGCGAACATGGAGATAATTTTTTTAGGTGATGGTGAGAGCATCGACTGCCAATTTGATATATCTATCCCCGCCGAGTCAATAGTGTCTTTCACATCATCGGGCAGAGAATCGTCGAGGCTGTCCGCTCCGCTCGACTCATAAAAAGACGAATAATTGTCCGTCGTCTCCTCTTCAAGAGCGAAGCACACGGCGGTATTGAGCACGAGCAGCATCAGCAGAGCCGCAATCACTTTCAAGCATCTCATAGACGTCCCTCAGATATTTATCAGTTCTTTTGCAAGTCCGACCGCCGACCTTATAAGCGGCAGGGCGAGAGCGATTATCGTCGCCTTTGCCGCAAGCTCGGACACACCCGCCACGGCGGAATTGCCGTTGTCGCGGCAGATATCGCCCGCGATCTGCGCCGCGACGGCAACGCCGAGTGCCTTTATCAGCACGGATATGCACTCGCCGCCTGTCTCCGACATCCCGGAGAAAAAATCAAGCTGCGAGATTATATTCTGCAAAATGCGCACTGCGGACGCAGCTATCACCGCGACTGCCGCTATCTGCACTATCGGGGCATACTCAGGGCGGTACTGCTTTATCACGGCGCACAGCATGCACACCGACACCGCGAACGCGGCTGTTTTTATTATCTCCGCCATATCAGCCACCGAGCATGCCGTTGACGGCATCGAGCAGCTGCGAAAGATACGGCAGCAGCATGATAAGCACGGCGGCTATACCCGCCAGAACGGTTATCAGCGCATAATCATCCCGACCCGCTCTTGACAGCACCTGACTGAGCACCGCCACGATTATGCCGACCATTGCTATTTTTATAACTATTCCCGCTTCCATAGACGATGCACGGCAAACGCCGTTCCTTTCCTGAATTTATCAGACAGCCGCTATCACAATGACTGCGCCCGCGAGCGCGCCGAGAGGCGGCAGAACTTTTGCATATTTCTTTTTCTTCTCCCGCGCCTCCGATAGTCTCAGTTCAAAATCGGCACAGAACATATCGCAGTTTGCTATCTGCCCCTCGAGCGCGGTGGTGCCGAGCGAGCGGCCGAAAGAGACAAGCCGCGAGACATCGGACGAGGTCAAGCCGACTGTGTTTTTCCGCGCGGAGAGCGAATCGCTCCACGCCTGCGGAAACGGCTCGGAATCGCAGAGCTTTATGCACTCCGGGATAAACATGAGTTCTTTCAAATCCGGGGTCGAACCGAGTATCCCGAGCACATCGCCGACCGGACAGCAGCAGCATTCAAGCTGGGTCCGCACAACGCGCAGCATAATGCATATCTTTTCAAGCAGGCTCACGCGCAGGCTCAGCATACGCGCCGCATATCCGCCCGCGAGCAGCAGCGCCGACGCCGTCAGGACGGCTCCGATCATTCGCATAAAAATGCTCCTTCAGATCATATATTCCAGCCGTCTCACCCGGGAATTCGCCGAGCATGACGAGCTTCGAGAACACACCGGACGAGAGCAGCTCCGCCGCGGCGGGACGGCTACGCAGGTCTTCATCTTTGCCGACATGGACGCTGACGAGAAAATTCACGCCAGAGTTCATACCCTCCAAGATGCGCTTCGTTTCGGAGAGATTGCCTATCTCGTCGCAGATGATTATCTGAGGCGAGAGAGTTCTGAGCGCTGTCAAAATACCGACATCTTTCGGATAGCCTGTCAGAACGTCGGAGAAGCCGACATCGTACTGCGGGCATCCGCCGCTCGAAGCGGCTATCTCCCCGCGCTCGTCAACTATCGCCACACGATAATATCTGCCGCCTGAGACGCCCGACAGCCTGCGTGCGAGGTCGCGCAGGAGCGTTGTTTTGCCCGAGAGCGGAGGCCCCGCGATAATCACAGACACGATGCCATGAGAAAAGACGGACGGATATATTTCATCCGCCGCGCCCGGAATTTCATGGGCGATGCGTAGATTCACGGACGAGATATCGCGAAAGGACCTCACGATCCCGCTTTCCGCCATGACCGCCGTGCCGCAGACTCCGGCTCTGTGTCCGTGGGCAAGGCTTATGAACCCGCTCGCCGCGGCGGCGGAATTTGAATGGACGGAATAGCCGCACATGCGTGAAAAGCTCGCCTGAAGCTCCGCAGGGGTTGCCGCAAGCGCGCCCGGCGAATATACCGAGCCGGTTCTACCGCTTTTATAAACAAACAGCGAGCCTACGCGCGTAACTATAACAACGGGTCTCGCGGCGCGCAGGCGAATTTCATATGCGCTCTCTTTGACACGGCTGTCGACCCCGAGCAGAACAGTGCGAAGCCGATCATCGAGAAAGTCCACCGCGCTGTCAAATGAATCCGCCGCCCGCATGATATCGCCTCCGTTTCTCTAAATAATATGAAGCCTTGTCCCCGGGTAGAACAAAAAAGCACCCTGCAAAAATGCAGAGTGCCGATATTGATTTGTTTATCTGACTTCGAGTATATTGCTCGCGCCAGTGAAGAGATTGAAATACAACAGTTTTTCTTCGCCGTTTTCGATAAATTTTATCTCATAGTTTCCGTCCGCGCGGGCACCGACGCATTTGACATCGAGAATCTTTGCATCGGATTCTTTGAAAGTCTCTTTGAGCACTTCGAGCTCCGCTTCGCTGTATTCCCCGGCATCGTCGGATACGAAGAGCACGCGCCCGAAGAGGTTGTTTATCTTCGCGAGCAGCAGTTTCTGTTCCCATGTAAAAGTCAAATTATGGTCGCGCAGGAAGAAAACATCGGGATCGTTTAAGAACGCTCTGCCGTTGAGGTGACGTCGGAACATGCTGTTGTTTACGGCATTCTGCGCGCTGGGCAGCTCGTTGTTTATCGACATGGAGTTGTAGAACTTGCCGCCATAAGATAAATCGACATCGCAGCTTATCCTGCACGCATCGACAACGCCGAATGCGGGACCGAGCGGCACGCCGCAGCCGAGGATGAGCTTATCGCCGACGCACTCGCGCAGGAAGTCCATCGCTTCACACATGATGGTTCCACGGGTCTTATTATCGCGCGGAATCCTGCACTGACTGTAGAGGAAGTCGAGCTTCACCATATCGTAGCCCCAGTCGTTCAATACGGTGTCAAAGACATTTTTCAGATGCTCGCGCACCTCGGGGTTATAGATATCGAGCGTATACGCGCCGCCCCACGCGACACAGCCGAGCTGTGGCTTGCCGTCGGGATTGCGGATGAGCCAATCGGGATGCTCTTTCAATATTCGTGATTTGCCGCGTTGAACATTGAACGGCGCAAGCCATATTCCCGCGAGATAGCCCTCCCTGTGGACGGCATCGGCTATTGTTTTCATGCCATTGGGGAAGTCCTTGCCGTTATAGTCGAGCCAGTCGCCGACAAAAGGCTCATAGCCGTCGTCTATCTGGAAGATATTGACGCTCTCGCGCGCCCTTGAAAGTCCTTTTAAATCACGCAGGATTATATTTTCATCTATTTTCTGGAAGTAGTTGTACCACGAAGTATAGCCCGTGAGCCTGTCGATGTGTTTCTTTGCAGGTAGACTCATAGCAGCAAAATACTTATCAAACACCTCGTCGTAGCCGCCGACAAAGCGGACGATATCAAACATCTCATACGGTTCGCTTATAGTCAGCCCCTTGACATCCTTTTCGACGGAGAAGATATGCTTCTCCATATCCGAATAGAAAACGGTGTAGCCGTTTCTCTCGCTCAGCGAGCCGAAGAGCTCAAACTCATCGCCGCGGCGGAGATAGGTATATGTAAAGCTATGGAAAAAGCCCGGGCGCGGCTCATAGCGGGTGAACGCATAGTCGCCGGAGGTTATCGCCATATCTTTCGTATATTTTGTGACACCAGCGAGCGGAGTCGTTCCGCGATAGATATCCTCTGCGGACATCTCGCCCGATGTTGTCCACGACTGATAGCCGTTGACAAAGAATTTTTCGTTCTTTTCATACTCGTGCCAGAATTCAAGCGACGCCGAAATGAGCGTTATCGGGCGCGAGGGAATGAGAGTCAGCTTCACTCCGCTCTCATCGTTAACGGTAATGACCGAAAAATGCGGTCCCGAATAGCCGACAGTCTCATAAACTGCGCCGGCGAGAGAATATTTGAGTCTGAATACGGGCTTGTTCATCCTGTTTCCTCCCTGCGATTTTCTCTTCAAGCTTCAGTTTATCATTTTGAGCCGAAAAAAACAATAGGAATTTAGTGCCGCATCTATCGATTGAAAAAATTATAGACATAAAAAAACAGCGCCGCACTCAAAACTGTGCGGTGCCGATATATTGGAACCCTTTCGGGCTTGTTTTAGTTCCTGCGGCTGAGAAGCCGCCGCTTAAGTTATATTGTAGCTTTGCTTGCTACAGAACTAAGCGCGAGAAGCATCATGAGCTTGTGGAAGCTGAACTTCTTCTCCTTCTCAATCTCACCAAACAGGTCCTGTTCCATCTTGTAGTACTGCTTCATCATCATATCTGTCAGTCCTTTCATTTGGTATGCTTTCATTATACTCAGTTCCCGCTATTTGTCAAGTAATTTTGCACAAACAAGTGTGCTCTCATTTGTGCAATTTCACTAAAGGAGCAGACTTTTATAAACCTACCAGTTTGAATAATTGCTTTTAACCGCATTAAAATCTTATGTGCATATTGCACAATCAGAGCGTTCCTGATTGTGTATTATGACGAAGTAAAAGCAGATTTTTTGGAACATCCTACAAAACAAGCGTCAAAAGTTTGTTAGAAATGACAACAAAAATATTTAAAAAGAGCCTCCGACACATGTCGGAAGCTCTCGTTTTGTGTTATTCTGATGAAAAGAATCAGATTTTGCCCGCCTTTTCAAGCTCTTTGTAGTTTCTTCTAATCTTGAGAGTCGTGGTCTTCGGGAACTCTTCGGAGCGGAACTCGAGCTTGTCGATGTTCTTCCATCTGGGCATGTCGCGGTTGAACTGGTTGACAGCGTCCTTGATGAGCTGATCCGCTTCCTTGCCGTAGTCCTCGTAGTAGGGATAAACCTCTGCGACGATCTTGTTGCCCTCCTGGCTGACGAGAATCTCATGAATCGCGTGGCAGCGCTGAGAAAGCTTGTCCTCAAGTTCCTCGGGAGAGACGTTCTTACCGTTGTTGGTAATGATAAGGTTCTTTTTGCGGCCGACGAAGAAGAGGAAGCCGTCCTCATCGATTCTGCCGTAGTCGCCGGTCTTGAACCAGCCGTTGTCGAATGCCGCGGCGGTTGCCTCGGGATCCTTGTAGTAGCCTCTCATGACGTTGGAGCCGCGGACATATATCTCGCCGACGCCGTCCTCATCGGGATCGTTTATCTTTATCTCGTTGCACGGAAGCGGTCTGCCGACGCTGCCGGACTTATGATTTTCCATGGTGTTGGTGGTAACTGCGGGCGAGCACTCGGTTATGCCGTAACCGTTGAGAACCTGTATACCGAGGTCATAGAGACCCTGCTCATACTCGGGGTCAAGCGCAGCACCGCCGACAATGATATACTTCAGATTTCCACCGAGCTGCTCATGAACCTGAGCGAACAACTTGCGGCGGACGTCGATGCCGAACTTGAGAAGGAAGCGGCTTATCTTGATACCCTTCTTGAGGACTTCCTCTCTGCCTGTCTTTCTCGCGGTCTTCCAGACGCGCTTATAGATAGTCTCGACAACCAGCGGAACGCCGGAGAAGTTCTGAGGATGATGGGTCTGGAAATCCTTAACGAGGTTCTTTATATCTACGCAGATATAGCCGTAGGTGATGATGATAAACGCGGCGAAGATAGTCGCAACCCACGAGAAGGTGTGGTTAAGCGGCAGGAAGCCGACGGAGTTTCCGCCCTGGAAGCACATGCAGGAGGAGGTGACAACAGAAGCGAGGTTGCCGTGAGTGAGCATAACACCCTTGCTCTTGCCGGTGGTGCCGGAGGTGAAAACGATGGTTGCGAGGTCATCGGGAGATACGACGACATTCTTATACTCGGTGTAGCCGTCCGCAAGGAGCTTCTCGCCCTCATCGATGTACTTCTGGAAATCGGGGATATAGAGATATGTATCCATGGGAGCACCTATCTCTTTTATCTTCTCGACTGTCGGAGCATAGTACTCGGAATAGAAGATAGCCTTGCACTCGCCCTCGTTGAGCTGAACGGCAAGATCCTCTGCAGGAAGCTTGGGGTCAAGCGGAACGCTGACTATCTTGCCCAGAAGGTTCGCAAAGAATGCGATTATCCACTCATAGGAGTTCTCGCCGATAATGGCGACATTGCAGTCCTTGACGCCGTGGGCAAACATATATGTGCCCAGGCAGTTGATATCGTGCCAAACGTCGTTAAATGTTTTGGTGATGAACGGATTGTCCTTTGTGCCGTTCACGTTGTCATACATAAAGAGGGGCTGATCCTTTCCCTCGCCGACGCCGTGGATGACAAGCTCTTTTATCGTCTTGACATCGGGCACATCATAGTATACGTCCTTGTACTTCTTTTTCATTTTGTGATTCCTTCCCTCATATTTTATTTTCTCTGGCCTTGAACTCCGTACCCCTTACAGAGTTCTCTCAAAACATAATTTTATATGATTGCAGAGCATTCTTTTTTATTATAACGAAATTAATAAACATTTGCATTAGTTTAGAAAAAGTTTATAATTTATATTAAAAAGCCAAAAAGCCGGACGAATCAGCTTCACTGATCGTGTCCGGTCGATGCGTTTTGCACTTCTTCTTTTTTTGCTTTTTCTTTCGAGGATTTGCCGAGCTTTTTGTATGCAAAGAACTTGTTTGTCACAAAGTTAAGCGGCGTTACTATAACCGCGACTATGCACGGAGCGATATACTCCGCGAGCTTTCTGTCGGTCATATCGACGCCCGACTGCCTTATGGCCTCGCCCAACGACCTTACGCCCTCTTCGAGGTTCAATACGTCAAGGAAGAGCCAGGTGAGCAAGGTTGTCAAAAACAGTCCCGAGAAAGCATACACAACATAGAGTCTGAGCAGGACCTGCCAGCCCTTGACTCCCTCATCGCGTTCAAACACAAGGCTGCTGTTAATCAGATATGACGAGAGCACACTGAGCACGAAGCCCACAAGAGTCGCAAGCACATAGTGACCCCCGACAAAAACAACGGCGGCATATGCAACATAGTTGACTATCGCGTTTATACTGCCGACGACGATGAATTTCAGGTACTGAATAACTGCATTATTACTCTTTTTCTTCACCTTTCCGCCTCCCCTGCGAATATCAAGAAGATGATAACATATAAGTGCGGTCTTTTCAATATCAAAAAAACAGATTGGCTCTGAATCCCCTGCTGTTTTGATTCTCTATTGTTAAATCTTTCTTAAGTTCATAAAAGGAACAAAATACAATTATACTTATACTAAAATAACAGCATATTAAGGTGGGACAGGCTGCGAACAGACAGCCGCCGCCATGGGATGGAGATGCAAGGAAAATATGAAAATCAAACCGCTCAGCCGCCTTATGACCGACTTCGGCGGCTTCCTGGGTCTTGCGGAGCACGTCAAGCTCGGGATCTATGCGAAAAACGCCGTTAAGGTTCAGGAACACATTGTCAAGAAGCTCATGCGCGACAACAAGAACACCGTATACGGCAAGGCGCACAATTTCAAGGACGTTCACTCCGTTGCGGACTATCAGGCAAAGGTTCCTCTCTCGCGCTACAAGGACTACGAGAAATATATCGACCGCATGGTTGAAACCGGCGAAAGAAATCTTATAACCAGATACCGCATACACAGATACGCCGAGTCCTCCGGCAGCATCGGCAAGCCGAAGCTCGTTCCCCTCGCCGCAAGGTCGCTGTGGAACTGCCAGTGCTTCAGCTTCTCGGCTCCCGTCGGCTGCGCCGTCAAGTGGTTCCACGCGCACGGCAAGCGTCTGCCTCCTCAGAAGGGTATGCTGACGCTCGAGATAACGCCCCACCGCCTTCCCAACGGAAAGACCTGCAGCTGCCTTTCCGGTATCCCGATGATGTACTTAAAGCCCATAGTCAGCTCCTTTGTCACCTCTCCCCCGGAGATAATGTTCCCGGAGGATCCGAGCAGAACGGATATGCAGTATTTCAAGCTGCGTTTCGCTCTGATGGACAGAGACGTGAGCTACCTGAGCACAATGATAATAACCGTTCTCGAGTCGATGATGCATTATCTCGAGGACAACTGGGAGATGCTCTGCGACGACATTGAGCACGGCACGATAAACGAGAGCATCGCGTGCCCGCCCCAGGTAAAAGAAAAGCTCATGAAGCGCATTAAGCCCATGCCCGACCGCGCCGCCGAGCTTCGCAGCGAATTTGAAAAGGGCTTTGACACTCCGATAGTCCCCCGAATCTGGAAGAACTGCTGCTGGATGTTCGGCATGGGCGCAGGCTCACTCGAGGTATACTCGAAGAAGCTGGGTCGTTACACGGGAAATCTCCCGATTCATAACATGGGCTACGGCGCATCAGAGGATCTTGTTGCAGTTCCGATAGCGCTCAACTCCAACGACTGCGTAATTCTTCCTCACAACGGATTCTTTGAGTTCCTGCCCGTCGGCGCTCCCGAGGGCACCCGCCCGTTCACCATAAGCGAAGTAAAGCCCGGCGAGGAATATGAAATAATCATCACGAATCTCTCCGGTCTCTACCGTTACCGCATTGACGACGTCGTCGAGGTCACCGGCTTCTACAAGCAGTCTCCGACGGTAATGTTCAAGTACAGACTCAACCAGGTGCTTAACATCGGCGGAGAAAAGACCGACCAGAGCATGGTTGACTGGGCGGTTGAGCAGATGTGCGACCGTTTCGGCACGGTCGCGATAGGTCACAGCGTCTATCCCGACACTGAGACGACTACTCCCGGCCACTATGTCCTATTCGTTGAGACCGAGGACGAAATCGACCCCGCAAGACGTCAGGAGTTCGCGGCGGTATTTGACGAAAAGCTCAGCGATTCGAACCTCTTCATCAGCGATGCCTGGCACGAAAAGACCCTCGGCAAGACCGAGCTTCACTTCGTCAAGAAGGGCACTTATCACCAGTATCTCGAGATGAAGAAGAACGAGGGCGCGAACCTCAACCAGCTCAAGCCCGTTGTCCTGCTCAACACTCAGGACAAGCGCGACTTCTTCTGGAAGAATGTCACCGACTGACGGTAATTCAATAAAAACTTACAGCCGCAACGGGGTTACTGTTGCGGCTGTTTTGTATTTTTGTGGTGGACTTGTATAGAGAAAATTGGAATTTATCGTGGAATCCATCAGGCTCCCCTGTACCCCCGACAACGCCACGCCGCAGTACATAGCTTGCGGCTCTCAGTTAGTTGCTCGGCACATTCGCACGCAAACGCGCCGGAGCTTGAACGAATGCGTGCTCGTGCGTCTTGCTTCGCAAGC
>OLVZ01000134.1_pt1 | contig 79436 bp, 54 predicted proteins | sample 1673341 | NCBI WGS metagenome assembly OLVZ01 (sample SAMEA3178944, study PRJEB25190) | human gut metagenome | biome: human gut; feature: human-associated habitat; material: faeces | place: Austria | collected 2013 | reverse complement strand
ATATTCACACCGGCAACTTTACCTTTAATAGCAGATAACGGATTAACGACAACGCCGGCATTCATTTCTTCACGTCCCACTTTCTGAACTGCACCGGATATTGTCCGTTGACTTCCTGTGGCATAACCAATCACAACAACATCATCAAGAAGTAGAGCATCTTCTTTCAAAACAACATTAAGTACGGATGCCGCTTTTACTTCTGCAGGAAGATAGCCCACGAAAGAAACAACAAGAGTTGCACCCGCCGATGTTTGCAACTGGAAATTACCGTCTAAATCAGTAATAACTCCGTTTGTAGTACCTTTTTCCAGTACATTCGCGCCAATTACAGGTTCACCCGTAGCATCTTTCACATTTCCTTTTACAGTAATGTTCTGTGCATAAGCGCCAACTGACAAGAATAGCCCTAACAACAAGGGAAGAATCGTTCGATAGATTCTAAGATTAACTTGCTTCATGCATTTAAAAATTAAAGTTAACAATATTAATTATCTACTATAACCATATATTCAAAAGAACATTTCAGTATATTAACTCTATTATACAATGTCTTTCAAATACATTTATTATACTGCAACAAATGTATGCCATATTATCGAACAAGAGACAAAGATGTTATAAAAAGTACAATAAGAAGAGCGCAAACGATTGCATCACATTTTCGTTTCCTCACACCAAAATCAATGAACAAAATTTAGTAGTAGCTGTTATAGAGTACAAAAAACATCAACCGTACAATTTTTAATAATTAGTATACATCATCACCCTAAATAAATAGAATTACAAAAGTTCCTGCAATCGTTTGCACTTATCTCTAATTCAATAACTATCAATAATGAAGCACTTTTCTTAAGATTCTATTATTTTTGCAATCGCATCAAAGAAGTTAAAATAACAAAGCTTATTTTGGTACTGCTTTTTGTTTACATTACCTTTGGCTGAAAAACAAATCATTACTAATGGATAAACCGCAAATAACCATCAAGGATATTGCCCGGGCATTAAATGTCTCTCCCTCCACTGTGTCGAGAGCGCTCAAGGATAATCCGGACATCAGCCGGGAGACACGTAACCTTGTTCATACTTACGCGCGCGAACATAATTATAAGCCCAATGTGCTTGCCGTCAACCTCCGTTCGAGCCGAAGCAACACGATTGGTGTGATTGTACCTCAACTGGTGCATCATTTTTTTTCGTGCGTATTGAGCGGCATTGAAATGGCAGCCGCCGAAGCCGGTTACAACATAATCGTGGCACAGAGTAACGAATCGTATGAACAGGAAGTGAAAATCGTCCAATCCTTTCTCGCCGCCCGCGTCTGCGGTGTCATCGCATCGCTTGCCAAGAATACGGAACAATACAATCATTATCAGGAATTGTTAGACAACAATATTCCGGTCGTCTTCTACGACCGCATCTGTACCGGGCTGAAAACGGAGCGAGTGGTGGTAGACGACTATGCCGGATCGTTTGCCGCTGTGGAGTACATGATTCAGACAGGATGCAAGCGCATCTTCTTTTACGGAGCCGATCCACATCTTGAAATCACCAAAAACCGACGCAACGGATATCTGGACGCCATGAAGAAATACAAGATTCCCGTAAACGACAGCATGATCAAACTATGCGATAACCGCGAACGCGCCATTGCCATAACGCCCGATTTATTGGAAAGCGACAATCGTCCCGACGGCTTCTTTGCGATTAATGACGAAACGGCGGCAGGTATCTTGTACGCCTGCAAGCTGGTGGGGCTCAAAGTGCCGGACGAGGTCTCCATTTGCGGTTTCACCGACGGAGCCATTGCCCAAAGCACCGACCCGAAGCTGACAACAGTGGAACAGCATGGAGAGGAAGTGGGGAAAAACGCCTTCAGCATCCTTACGGACAAGTTGGAAGGAAACGAAGAAAAAAGTACAAACAGAATTGTACGGACCAATCTGGTGGTAAGAGGAACAACGAAATAACAAGTCATTAAAAACTAATATCATAAAAACAAAAGAGCAATGAAAGTAAAACCCGATTTAAGTTTCTGGAAACTGTGGAACATCAGCTTCGGTTTTTTTGGCGTGCAAATCGCATATGCTTTGCAAAGCGCAAATATCAGCCGCATTTTTTCCACATTAGGAGCTGATCCGCACAGCTTAAGTTATTTTTGGATATTACCGCCGTTGGCAGGCATCATAGTGCAACCCATTGTCGGAGCTGCCAGCGACAAAACGTGGACACGATTCGGACGTCGTATTCCTTATTTATTCATAGGCTCGCTGGTCGCAGTGCTCGTGATGTGCCTGCTGCCCAATGCCGGCAGTTTCGGCATGGCGGTGAGTACGGCAATGATTTTCGGGCTGGTATCGCTGATGTTTTTAGACACCTCTATCAACATGGCGATGCAACCTTTCAAAATGATGGTGGGCGATATGGTGAACGAGAAACAAAAAGGACTTGCCTATTCGATTCAAAGTTTCCTGTGCAACGCCGGCAGCCTGGTGGGCTACCTGTTTCCCTTCATATTTGCATGGGTAGGCATCAGCAATACTGCGCCGCAAGGGGTCATTCCCGATTCCGTCATCTATTCGTTCTACATCGGAGCAGCCATTCTGATATTCTGTGTTATTTACACCACAGTCAAAGTCAAAGAGATGCCGCCTGCCGAATATGCCGAATATCATGGCATTACGGAAGAGCAGGAACACGAGAAAGTCAGTATGCTGAAACTGTTGATAAAAGCACCGAAAGCCTTTTGGACAGTGGGACTGGTACAGTTTTTCTGTTGGTTTGCCTTTATGTTTATGTGGACATATACCAACGGCAGCATAGCTGCAAATGTTTTTGACGCTCCCACAGTAGAGCATACGGTGAATGGAGTCAGCAAAATAGTCCTCGACACCAAAAGCCTGCAATATCAGGAAGCTGCCAACTGGGTAGGCGTGCTGTTTGCCGTACAAGCTATCGGCTCCGTACTTTGGGCGGTATGTATCCCTATGTTCAAAGACCGCCGCTTTATCTATGCGCTGAGCCTCGTCTTGGGCGGTATCGGATTTATATCCACTTATTTCGTGCACAGCCAATACGTACTATTCATATCCTTCTTGCTGATAGGCTGTGCATGGGCCGCTATGCTGGCATTACCTTTCACCATTCTCACCAATGCCTTGTCCGGCGGGCACATGGGAACCTATCTGGGACTGTTCAACGGAACAATCTGCATACCGCAAATCGTAGCCGCAGCGTTGGGAGGAAGTATTTTGGCATTGTTCACGCCGAAAGGGATGCTTCCACCCGAAATAAACATGCTGGTAATGGCGGGCGTGATGCTCATAATCGGAGCCGCCTGCGTATATCTGATAAAAGAAACCAAAGGAGAAAGGCCGTAAAGAGCCTCTATTCTTCCTCACCGACAAACTCCCCATTCGTCACCGATGAACTCCTCGTTCCTCACCGACGAACGGGGAGTTTCTTTTTCCGTATCTTGTTTATTTATTCTTTTATTTGTTTATCTTTACACCGATAACACAAAAGAATACTGCCATGAAGAAATTCCTTAAAACTGACGAATGGAACATTATAGAAGACAGCTTTCAAGCCGACCGCATGCGATGGTCGGAAAGCATATTCAGCCTTGGGAACGGCCGTTTCGGACAACGGGGATATTTTGAAGAGCCATATAGCAGCGACAGCTATCGCGGCACATTCGTGGCAGGCATAACTTTTTTAGACAAGACCCGCGTGAACTGGTGGAAAAACGGTTTTCCACAATTTTACACGCGTATTCCCAATGCTCCGGAATGGAGCCGCATCAGCCTGCGCCTCATCGACGAAGAATTGGACTTGGCCCAATGGGACGTGGACAGCTTTAACAGGCGTCTCGACATGAAGGCGGGCATCTCCTACCGCGATGTAGAGGTGACCTCTCCACGCGGCAACAAGCTCCGCTTGCACGTAGAACATATTGCCGATATGGCCCGTCCCAACCTCTGCCTTATCAAATACAGTGTTACCTCCCTTAACTATGCAGGGAAAGTTTCCCTCGTACCGACTTTCGACGGAGACATTGCGCAGCATACCGAGCATCCGGATGAAAAGATATGGAATATCCTTCGATCCGGCACTACCAGTGATTGTGCCTATCTGTGGACACAGACCAGGCGGGAAGACGCACAGACATGCTATGCCATGACCTACCGGTTCTTCAAGAACAATAAAGAGACATTTGCCAACCCCATACGCATAGAAAAAGAGAAACAAACCGGATTCAGCGTAGGCATCGAGGTGAAACCGGGCGATACCGCAACGCTCATCAAATATATCGGCATCACGTCGTCCCTTTATTATGAACGGCAGGACCTGATAGAGGAATCCATATCGGAAGCGCGCAAAGCCAAAAGCTTGGGCTGGGACATTCTGGAAGAGGAGCACCGGAAAGCCTGGCAGGAAATATGGGATGAAACGGATGTCACAATAGAAGGAGATCCGGAAGCCCAGCAAGGCATACGTTATAATATCTACCAGCTTTATCAGACCTACCGGGGCGATGACCCGCGCCTGAATATCGGTCCCAAAGGTTTCACAGGAGAGAAGTATGGCGGCAACACCTATTGGAATACCGAATTATGCTGTGTGCCTTTCTTCCTCCTGTCCACTCCGAAGAAAATTGCCGAAAACCTGCTGATGTACCGTTACAAGCAACTTCCCAAAGCCATTGAAAACGCCAGAAAGTTAGGGTTCGGCAACGGCGCCGCCCTTTTTCCGCAAGTCACCGGCAATGGAGAAGAATGCCATAGCGAATGGGAAATCACATTTGAAGAAATCCACCGGAACAATATAATTGTCTATGCCATTCTTCAACACGCCACCCTCACAGGTACATTGGACTACATTGCCCGTTACGGACTGGAAGTGATGATAGCCGTCAGCCGTTTTTGGAGTCAACGGGTATCTTTCTCGCAGCCCAAACAGAAGTACGTCATCCTCGGAGTCACCGGACCCAATGAATACGAGAACAACGTAGACAACAACTGGTACACCAACTACTCCTGCATGCGCTGTCTCAAAACCACTCTCAGCTTTCTTGAAATCATAGCGCGGCAATATCCCGACGAGTATGCCCGCGTGCGTCGTATTACCAATCTGAATTATGCGGAAGAGAGTGAACGCTGGCGGGATATTATCGAACGGATATATTTGCCGGAAGACCCGGAACGCGGTATTTTCATTCAAAACGACGGCTACATGGACAAAGTCCTGCAAAGCACCGATGCCATTCCCGACAACGAGCGCCCTATTAACCAGTATTGGTCATGGGACCGCATCTTGCGCTCCTGCTACATCAAGCAAAGTGATGTTCTGCTTGGCCTATACCTATACTACTTCAACTTCGACACAGAAACCATTCGCCGTAACTTTGAGTTCTACGAGCCGATGACTGTCCATGAGTCTTCCCTTTCCCCGCATATCCATTCCATTCTTGCCGCACGCATTGGAAAAGTGGAGAAAGCCTACCAATTGTTCATGCACGCCACCCGTCTCGACCTTGACGACTACAACAACGAAGGCGAACAAGGACTCCACATCACCAGCATGCCGGGCAGTTGGCTTGCGATTGTACGTGGATTTGCCGGATTGCAGATAGTGAATGACATGCTTAAGATAGAGCCCGTCCTACCGGAGAAATGGAACAGTTATTCCTTCAAAGTGAATTACTCAGGCAGCACCCTGCACATACAAGTAAGTAAAGAAATAAAAATCGGCCTGACGGCCGGAAACAAACTGAACATACAGGTATATCAAAACGTTTATGAATTAAAACAAGAGGGGAGTCTGACCATTCCCCTGAAAGACTCGTTTTAATCAGAAACAAATGAAAAAAATGTACCTGTTCGCCCTGGCGATGACGTTTCTCATCACGTCCTGCGGGCAAAAAAAGGGGGAAGATACTGCCCTCGTGCGACCTGTGAAAACCGCTACCGTCAGTTCACAGTCAGTGATCCTTAAAGACTTCTCCGGCATGGTGGAAGCAGTGGAATATGTGAAGCTGGCTTTTAGGGTCAGTGGACAGATCATCAACCTTCCGGTTGTGGAAGGACAAAGGGTCAAGAAAGGGCAGCTCATTGCCGCTATCGACCCGCGTGACATTTCCTTGCAATATGCCGCCGACAAGGCTGCCTATGAAACTGCCGCCGCGCAGGTTGAGCGCAACAAACGGTTACTGGGACGTCAGGCCATCTCCCTGCAAGAATATGAAATCAGTGTAGCCAATTATCAGAAAGCAAAATCCGCTTACGAGCTATCCACCAACAATATGCGGGATACGAAACTGCTGGCTCCTTTCGACGGCTCTATCGAAACACGTCTGGTAGAGAACTATCAGCGCGTCAATTCGGGAGAGGGGATCGTACGGCTGGTCAATACTCGGAAACTGCGTATCAAATTTACCGTACCCGACGATTACCTTTACCTGCTTCGTGCCAAAGACGCTACATTCAAAGTAGAATTCGACACTTACAAGGGTACGGTATTCAATGCCAGACTGGAAGAGTATCTTGACATATCAACCGACGGTACAGGTATTCCGGTAACAATCATCATCGACGATGCCGCTTTTGACCGCACTATATATGATGTGAAGCCGGGATTCACCTGTAACATCCGCCTGGCATCGGATATTGCTCCTTTCATAGAAGAAAAACTGATGAATGTGCCGCTAAGCGCCGTATTCGGTGACAGCGAAAACAAGAACACCTATGTATGGATAGTGAAAGACAACAAGGTGAACCGTCGCGAAGTAACCGTATATTCACCTACCGGAGAGGCTAATCTTCTCATATCCAAAGGTCTGAAACCAGGTGAAACCGTTGTCACAGCCGGAGTGTACCAATTGGTGGAAGGACAGAGAATAAAAGAGGTAAAATGACAGAGATATGAACTTAGCTAAATATTCATTAGACAACACCAAGATTGTTTACTTCTTTCTCGCAGTGTTGCTCATCGGCGGTGTATTCTCATTCGGCCGTTTGGGAAAGAAAGAAGATGCGCCCTTCGTCATTAAGACGGCGGTCATCATGACACGTTATCCCGGAGCCGAACCGGCTGAAGTGGAACGGCTCATTACCGAGCCCATCTCCCGCGAGATACAAAGCATGAGTGGGGTGTACAAAATAAAGTCCGAATCCATGTACGGGCTTTCCAAAATCACGTTTGAGCTGCAACCATCGCTCTCCGCTGCATCTATCCCGCAAAAATGGGATGAGCTGCGCCGTAAGGTTCTCAACATACAGCCCCAACTTCCGGCAGGAGCTTCCGCACCGACAGTATCGGACGACTTCGGCGATGTATTCGGGATTTATTACGGTCTGGTTGGCGACGATGGTTTCTCTTACGAAGAGATGCGCAACTGGGCCGAACGTATCAAAACCCAAGTCATCACTGCCGACGGTGTTATGAAAGTAGCCCTTTTCGGCACACAGACGGAAGTAATCAATATCTTTATCTCCGTAAACAAACTGGCTGGAATGGGCATCGACCCCAAACAACTGGCAAGCCTGCTGCAATCGCAAAACCAGATTATCAATACCGGTGAAATCAGTGCAGGCGAACAGCAGCTACGCGTTGTTGCCAACGGCACTTATACCACCGTCAACGACATCCGCAGCCAGATAATCACTACTCCCGGCGGCCAAGTCAAGCTGGGCGATATAGCGATTGTAGAAAAAGGTTATATGGATCCTCCCGGCACTATCATGCACGTAAACGGGAAGCGCGCTATCGGCATCGGTATCTCCACCGATCCCCAAAAGGATGTGGTGAAAACCGGCGAACTGGTAGATAAAAGGCTCGCCGAGCTGCTGCCTCTTATCCCCGTAGGACTGGAGCTGGAAAGCCTCTATCCTGAAAACGTCATTGCCAAAGAAGCCAACAACGGTTTCATCATCAACCTGATAGAGTCTATCCTGATCGTAATCGTCATCATCATGCTGGTAATGGGTCTGCGCGCCGGCGTATTAATCGGTTCTTCACTGATATTTTCCATTGGCGGCACACTGCTCATCATGTCGTTTTTGGGCGTAGGACTGAACCGCACTTCCCTTGCAGGTTTCATCATAGCTATGGGCATGCTGGTGGACAACGCCATTGTGGTGACAGACAATGCACAAATCGCCATAGCACGCGGTGTGAACAGGCGAAAAGCACTGATAGACGGTGCCACCGGGCCGCAGTGGGGATTGCTGGGAGCAACTTTCATAGCCATCTGTTCTTTCCTTCCGCTTTATCTTGCACCGTCTTCCGTAGCCGAAATCGTAAAACCGTTATTCATTGTATTGGCTATCTCACTGGGATTAAGCTGGGTACTGGCATTGACGCAAACCACGACATTCGGCAATTTCATACTGAAAGCCCAAGCAGGCAACAATGGTAAAGATCCGTACGACAAGCCCTTCTACCATAAGTTTGCATCTATCCTCAGCATACTGATACGCAGGAAAGCGTTGACATTGGGAAGCATGGTCGTCCTGTTCGTCCTCTCTCTCGTTGTAATGGGACTGATGCCGCAAAACTTCTTTCCTTCGCTGGACAAACCCTACTTCCGCGCCGATGTGTTCTACCCCGACGGATACAGCATCCGCGACGTAGAGAAAGAGATGAAGAAAGTGGAGGCCCACCTGCTGGAACAGCCGGAAGTGAAACGGGTGTCAATTACCTTCGGCAGCACCCCGTTGCGCTACTATCTGGCATCTACTTCCGTTGGGCCCAAACCCAACTTTGCCAATCTGCTGGTGGAGGTGACAGACAGCAAGTACACCAAAGAATATGAAGAACATCTGGACAGCTATATGAAAGAGAACTACCCCAATGCCATTACCCGCACCACGCTGTTCAAACTCTCGCCTGCCGTAGACGCCGCTATCGAAATAGGTTTTATCGGCAATAACACAGACACTTTGGTAGCGCTGACCAACAAGGTTCTGGAAATAATGCACCGCGACAACGATCTTATCAATGTGCGTAACTCCTGGGGCAACAAAGTTCCCATATGGAAACCGATATACAGCCAAGAGCGTGCGCAACCGTTAGGCGTATCCCGCCAGAGCATGGCGCAAAGCATACAAATAGGAACCAGCGGAATGACCTTAGGGGAATACCGCCAAGGCGATCAGGTGCTTCCTATCCTACTGAAAGATAATGCAATCGACTCATTCCGCATCAACGACCTCCGCACGTTGCCGGTGTTCGGGACTACGCGTGAAACGACAACGCTGGAGCAGGTAGTCAGCGATTTCGACTATCAGTATAAATTCTCCAACGTAAAGGACTACAACCGGCAAATGGTTATGATGGCGCAAGCCGATCCCCGTCGGGGCGTAAATTCCATTGCCGCCTTTAACCGCGTATGGAAACAGGTGCAAAAGGAGATAGATGTACCCGAAGGATACACCATGAAGTACTTCGGCGAGCAGGAAAGCCAAGCAGAATCCAATGCGGCATTGGCAGCCAATATGCCACTGACGTTCTTCCTTATGTTCGTTACCCTGCTGTTCTTGTTCAAGAGCTATCGCAAACCTATCGTCATCCTGCTGATGCTCCCTCTCATCTTTATCGGCATCGTACTGGGCCTGTTGCTATTGGGCAAGACATTCGACTTCTTCGCTATCTTGGGATTACTGGGGCTGATTGGGATGAACATCAAAAACGCCATTGTCCTCGTAGATCAGATTGATGCGGAGACAGCCATGGGGAAAACGCCGCGCAAAGCGGTTATCAGTGCAACGACCACCCGCATTGTCCCCGTAGCCATGGCATCGGGAACAACCATTCTGGGCATGCTGCCATTGCTGTTCGATGCCATGTTCGGCGGTATGGCCGCCACTATCATGGGCGGTCTGCTTGTAGCTTCGATACTCACCCTGTTCGTATTGCCGGTGGCCTATTGTGCAATACACAAGATAAAGGGATAAGGGAATTTGCAATTTGACTATTTACGATTTACAATTTGAATGATGAGAAAGATTATATTTATACTATCATTAATGGGCTTCGGCATAAGCAGCGTGGCACAGGAAGCATATCTCAGCCGCGAGGCCTATCGGAACAAAGTGGAGGCATACAGCCAACTGTTGAAACAGCAACGCCTGAAAGCAGCGGCAAGCACCGAAGCGCGGAAAATAGCGCAGACAGGCTTTCTCCCGAAGATAGACATCACAGCCGAAGGAACCGCCAACCTAAATCGCCTGGACGACTGGAACAGCCCCGCAGGACAGTACCGCCCCTACACCTATCAGGCATTGGCAACACTGGGGCAGCCTCTTTATACAGGCGGTTCACTCATTGCCCAAAAGAAGATTGCCAAAGCCGACGAAGAGCTGGACAGGCTGGCCGTAGAACTGACGCTCGACCAAATACATTATCAGAGTGATGCCGTCTATTGGAACGCCTCGGCCGCATTGGCCACACTCGAAGCCGCAGCCCGTTTTGAAGAAATCATCAATCAACAGTACAACATCATCTTGGACAGGTTTAACGACGGCGCCATCAGCCGTACGGACCTGCTGATGATTTCCACCCGCAAGAAAGAAGCGGAATTACAGTATATCAAGGCTCGCCAGAATCACACCCTTGCCTTGCAACAATTGAATATTCTGATGGGAGCAAAACCGGATGCCCCGGTAGACAGCCTTTGTGAAATCGGCACCCTCTCCCAACCCGTCAATTTATTGAGTCTCGATGAAGTTTTAGGACGCCGCGCCGACTATGCCGGCACCAACGTCAGCATTGCCAAGAGCGAAGCGCAACGCAAAGCCGCCCTCAGCCGGTACAATCCTCAGCTCAGCATGTTTCTGGCCACCGGGTGGGACACCGGTATCACCTATATGGGACAAGATGTGCCCCATACACCCATTGCCGGTCTCAATCTCAACATTCCCATTTTCCGGTGGGGTGCACGCTTCAAAACCAATCGTCAGCAAAAGGCATATATCGGCATCCAGAAATTACAGCAAAGCTATATAGCCGATAATATCCTGGAAGAGCTGTCCGCCGCCACCACCAAACTGGCAGAAACGGAACAACAGGTACGGACGGCCCGAGAGAATACGGCGCTTGCCGAAGAAAACCTCGACTTGGTTACCTTCTCATACAATGAAGGCAAAGCAAGCATGGTCGATGTGCTTTCCGCACAACTATCATGGACACAGGCGCAAACCAACCTTATCAACGCATACCTTGCCGCAAAAATGGCAATGGCGGAATACAGAAAAGTCATCAGCGAATAAAAGCAGACAAACATAAAAAAAGAACGTGCCGGAATAAGGATTCATTTTTCAACCTTATTCCGGCACATTCTTTTTTTATGTCGTAAATCTCCTATCCGAGGAACGAAATCAGCACGCCCGCTGCCACCGCAGATCCGATGACACCGGAAATATTGCTGGACATACAATAGTTCAGCACATGGTTTTTGGGATCATACTTGGTTGCAATTTCATTACATACCCGGCTCGCCATAGGCACAGCACTCAATCCCGTTGCACCGATCAGCGGATTAATCTTCTTCTTGGAGAACAAGTTAAACAGCTTCACGAAGAAGATACCACCCGTAATGGACAAAGCGAATGCAAGGAAACCGCCGATGACGATGCCGATAGTAGTCCAGTTGAGGAACGCCTCGCTCGTCATGGTAGCACCCACACTCAGTCCGAGGAAGATGGTTGCCGCATTCATAATGCTGTTGGCCGCCGCATCGAACAAACGGCTGGTATCGGAACCTATTTCCTTGATCAGGTTACCGAACATCAGCATACCGATCAGAGGCACTGCCGTCGGCACGAAAAGGGCAACAATGGTAGTGACAGCAATCGGGAAGATGATTTTCAATACACGCAGGTTCTTTATCTCAGTCTTTGAAGGATAGAGCTTTTCCTGTTCCTTCATGTTAATCATCAACTCCTTCTTTGTGCAGAACAGCTTCACAACCATCGGAATGATGACGGGAACCAATGCCATATACGAATAAGCCGCAATGGCGATAGGGCCCAGCAGATGCGGGGCGAGCTTAATGGTGGTAAAGATAGCCGTAGGACCGTCCGCACCGCCGATAATGCCCAATGCACCTGCTTCCTGCGGTGTGAAGCCCATCATTACGGCACACAGCAACACCGTAAAGATACCAAGCTGCGCAGCAGCACCGAATATGGAAAGACGCAGATTGCGAAGCATCGGCCCGAAGTCCGTCAGCGCACCCACACCCATAAAGATGACAGGCGGCAGAAATCCGGTCTTTATCAGCATATAGTAGATGAAGTTCATCAGTCCGAGGTCGTGTGCAATCTCATGCAACGGCATCTCCCAGATGTTCTTCAGCACTCCGTTCACCATTACCATACCGTTTTCATCCGCCTGAATCACTCCCATATCACCGCCCGGGAAGTTGGCAATGAGCACACCGAAAGCAATTGGAACCAGCAACAGCGGTTCGTAGTGCTTCTTGATGCCCAGATACAGCAAGATGAAGGCAATGGCATACATTACAAGGAACGACGGGTCGGCAATGATATTGCTGAACGCCGTCATATCATAAAGTTTTGCAAATATATCTTCCATTATCCAATCTTCATTAATACATCATCTTCAGAAACAGAATCACCCGGATTGACGCAGATAGCAGTCACTGTCCCGCTAAATTCGGCCCGGATGGCATTATAAGTCTTCATGGCCTCAATGTAGCAAAGCAAGTCGCCTTCCTTCACCTTATCCCCTACTTTGAGAGGAGTTTCCTGTGCATTTTTAGTCAGGAAGAATTTGCCTTCAAGCGGAGCTGCTATCTCTTGTCCTTCGCCTACGGGGGCAGTCACTTTCTCGGTAGCGGAAGCCGGCAGGTCGATGTCACCGTAAGCCACCGTCACGCGATAAGCCTGTCCGTCCACCTGTACGGTGAGCGTCTTGGGTTTGGCATCGTCCAAGGGCGATTTGTCACGTTCGGCGCGGCGCTTCTCCACATCAGCCAGGAAGTCTTCTTTTGCCTTGCCGCTCTTGTAGGCCTCGTACTGTGCCGGGTGCATGGCATATTCAAAGAGTTCCTCATCGTCTTCCCCAAGTTCCCATTTGTTCTCTTTCATCAGCTTGCGATACTTATCAAGGGCATCGGGATAGTTGTCCTGCGGGTTGCCGTTGAAGAATTTACGTCCTTCACGTTCAGCTTTTTCCACAATTTCAGGTGCAAGCTCACCCGGCAGTTTACCGGCCTTGCCCAACAGCATATCCCAAATATCATCGGCAATCATACCCCAACGTTCTTTGCCCTTCTCCATAGCCATTACGTTCATCATGGAAAGGTTCTTCACATACTGGCTGAACGGAGTCACCAACGGTGGATAGCCCACACGCGGCCATACGTAGGCCACTTCATTGAAGAGTTTGATGAGCAGTTCATCCTGCTTCATAAACGGCAGGTTACGTTTTGCCTTGTACTTATTGATAGATTCCAGATTGGATTCCAAGTCCGCCATTAAGCTGCCCATCATACCGCCCGGCAGTCCCGGACCAATCAGCAACGAGTTCATCAGACGGTTCTTCGGACTGATGTACAGACCGAGGAAATCATCCATAAACTCCTGAATGAGGGCGCGCACCTTCATGTATGCTTCCATATTGATTTCGGGCACTTTGAAACCTGCATCTTTCAGCATAGCCTGTACGCTGAGCAAGTCGGCATGTCCCGTTCCCCATGAAAGCGGTTCCATACCTACGTCGATATAATCGCAACCCGCCTCGCAAACTTCAAGAATGCTTGCCATATTGAAGCCGGGTCCCGCATGACTGTGATACTGAACGGGAATTTCCGGATGGGCAGCCTTGATATTAGCCACAATCTTGCCCAAAGATACCGGACGGCCGATACCGGCCATATCTTTTATGCAGATTTCATCCGCACCGAGTTCGATAAGTTTCAATGCCATATCCGTATAATACTCTACGGTATGGATAGGCGAATGAGTGATACAAAGAGAGCACTGTGAAATCATTCCCGCCTCGTGCGCATAAGTGATAGAGGGAGCAATGTTGCGTATGTCATTCAGCCCGCAGAAAGTGCGCGTAATGTCCGTACCCTGCGCTTTCTTCACTTTATAAAACAACTTGCGTACATCGGCAGGCACAGGGCTCATGCGCAGACCGTTCAGCGCGCGGTCCAGCATGTGTGTCTGAATACCGGCTTCATGGAAAGGCTTCGTCCACTCCCGCACAGCCTTATTGGGGTTTTCACCAAACAAAAGATTAACCTGTTCAAAACCGCCGCCATTTGTTTCTACGCGAGCAAAACAACCCATTTCAATAATGGCGGGCGCTACCTTCACCAGTTGGTCTACACGAGGAACATATTTTCCGGCACTTTGCCACATATCCCTGAACACCAAACTGAACTTAATTTCTTTTTTCATACTAAATTATTCCTGTGTGTGTTTATATAAGATTAGTTATTTCAGATTTTCTCTACTTTGGCAACTTTACCCTTACCTTGCGTCACTACCGTAACTGCCGCGCTGATAGCTGCCATAACATTAGCGGGAATAGCAGCAGGACCACTTGCCGCCGGTTTGGCAGAAGAGACCTCTTCGGGTGCATATTTATTCACGAGGGCTATAAGTCCTTTTCCTAAGTAGATAACAATCAGCAGGATAGCAAAGACAGTTGCCATGCCTACCACCATTAGTAGAAGTGCTGTATTCAAGTTTTCCATATTATAAATTATTAGTTATTCTATCAGATTTGCAAAAAATCGTCCGAAATTAGCGATAATTAGCGAGAATACAGAATATTACAATGATAAAATATGCTAAAATGAAAAGTTCCCATACCCTCAGGAGAGAGTACGGGAACTTTTTTGTCAACACTGTGACGCCAGCATCTGCCGTTTACGAAAACGAAAGACAATTATCCCAACGGATCTTGCTCCTCGCCGCCTTCCGAACCGCTACCGCCCGGATTAGAGGAGCCGCCACCGGAAGTGCCGCCATTGGCAAGTTTCTCTATGTCCATCCAAACAACATCCGCATCCACCATGGAACGTGTAGTAATTTGCTTCCCACTACTGCGTTTCACCTCAGGAATAAAGCGTACACGTACACCGTTAATTTGTCCGGAGGTCACCTCTTCAGGCGTAGCAACCCCATTCTTATTGGTAGCGACTGTGTAATAAAAAGTACCGATGCCATCAATTTTCACCGTACTTCCGGAAGCCATATAATCAGCTATTACACCTCCCAGGTTTTTAAGCACAGCATACGTATCTCCCCGGGTAACGGTAGACTGCAAAGAGAGCTTGTCCGCAATTCTGTCAGTGGTAATAGGAATGCCGGTAGTTATTGCTCTCGGATACCACAAATCATTCAGTTTCGATTGAAATTTCTTGTAAAATGCCATAATAATAATGTTTTAAATGATTAATAATGTATATCTAAATTCTCTTGTCTCACCCGGAAAAGCGGAAGTTTCATTGTGAGGCCTCAACAAATCAGCCATTCGCTTTTCTCAAATTCGATGTTGCAAAGTTAGGGTGAGAAACAAGGGAAAGCAAGAAAATGGCATCTACAGCTAAAACACATAATTGACTAATAAACAACATATTACAAAACAGCATTCTCTACAAGGGAAAAATGAATATAAAATTAAGGATAAGAAAAAGATAGGGTATCTCTACACATGAGAGTCATAAGTACCTGATAATGAGATTACCTATTCTTTCCAATCTCTACAATACAAATTATTGTATATTCTTCTGTCTTAAGCAAGCCCATCACTATTATTTTAGACTATCTGTATAATCTCATCATACGGAAATGATTATTTTTTATACATTTGCAAAGTATGCATTTAAATACCGCAACTTATGAACATTGAATTACGACTTGAACAACCGGAAGATTACCGTAAAACGGAGGAAATAATGAGAGAGTCTTTCTGGAATTATTATGCTCCCGGATGTTACGAACATTACTTGTTGCATATCATGCGGAACTCTCCCAACTTCGTTAAAGAGCTTGACTTTGTGGCCGTCTGGGAAAATAAGATTATAGGGAGCGTTGTGTGCCTAAAATCTTTTATTGCCGCCGACAATGGGAATAAATACGAGGTATTAAGCATGGGGCCCATAGCCGTTCTTCCTAAATATCAGCGTATGGGCGTCGGCAAAGCACTGATAGCACATACACGCAGCGTAGCAGCAGAAATGGGGTATCGTGCCATTCTGTTGTGCGGGGATCCCGATTATTATTCAAAAGCAGGATTTGTGGCAGCAGAGCAATTCAATATCCGCACCTCCGAAAACAAATATATTGCAGCTCTCCATGTGTGCCCTTTATGGCCGGATGCCTTAGCCGGTGTGACGGGACAATATTACGAGGATGAGATTTACAACATAAATATTGCAGAGGCAGAAGAGTTCGACCGTTCATTTCCTAAAAAAGAACGCATAACGGGAACTCCCACGCAAAAGCGTTTTGAGGAAGTGGTTGCCATGCAAAAAGAGTATATGCAGCCATCAGGGAAGTGACAGATTAAGGATATCTACCATTCGTCCGTTTATCTATCTCCCGAAATCTCAACTCTGATTTATATAGAAGAATAAAATTTCAGAAGAAACAGGAGTTATATTTTAACTTTTTCATTTGAGAAATCCCGCATTACTGTCACAAACTCGTCAGGCAATCTTTTGAGAACTTCTTCCTTTATAAAGGCAGGTACACCACCATAATAAGCTTCCGCAATGCCACCCGTAATAGCCCCCATCGTATCTGCATCTCCTCTTAAAGAAATGGTCAGCCGGATGGCACTTTCATAGTCCGTACTTTCCAAAAAAGCAATGATAGCTTCCGGCACCGTACCTTGACAAGAAATGTCATAACTATAAGTAGGCCTTATCTCATTGCAGGTACGGCTAAGATTATAACCGAACATCTCCTCTACATATTTTTTTATCTCCTGCTTGGATTTGCCCGTACGTGCCAAAAAGACACAAGCCGCCGTAGCCTGCGCCCCTTTTATCCCTTCAGGGTGATTGTGCGTTACTTCCGCGCTCCGCCTTGCCGCAACCAACGTTTCCTCCAATGTATCAAATGCCCACCCCACAGGGCTGACACGCATGGCCGAACCGTTTCCCCAACTATTATAAGGCTGCGGATCATCAGCCCATAGCCAACGGATAAAACTGCTACCATACCCGGCTAATGGATAACGATTCCCATAATCCTGCATGATACCTAAAAGACTATCACCCGTCAATAACCAATCTGCATTGGCAACTGTCATAACGGTATCATCGGTAAACTTCGATGCCTCGGTAAACAACGGAAAATCCCAATCCTTTACAGGCGAAAACTCATAAACAGAACCGATTATGTCTCCGGCAATAGCTCCTAATAAAATATCTTCTGTATTCATCGCTTCTAAATTTTCATATCCGAAAGATAGCAATTCCTCATTAAAAAGAGATACGCAATCTATTATTACATGCTCTCCTCTACCTTTCTTCTCCTCCAATTTCCGTTCAAGATCCTGCAATTCCTGTTCACATGCCGGGCAAGTGCCACAGCAAGAACCTGTATGAGTACATTCTGTCTGTACATATTCTATGCCATTAGCCTCTGCTATCTGTTTACGGATATTACTCAATATCGAACACAGCTCTTTCGAGTCTTTCCAGCCAACCTTTTTTTCTTGATTCATAATCCTGTAGTTTTCCTGTTAACTTAGTAAGTTTTCCACCAACCTCTTCCTGCACCTGATAAGTCAATCTATCAAAGTGACTAACTCCCATATCTTTCAATATACGCACATTGTTTTCCACATCTGTGGTGGTATTATAATGGGGTATCAACGGTACACGTACCAGTATGCTGTCCGACTTTCCATGTTCTAACAAAAAACGAAGATTATCTATGACCCATCGATTATCCTTACCAGTATATTGGCTATATCTGTCAGTATCCATATCTTTAATGTCTACAATGTAGTAATCTACAACATCAAGAAGTCTTTCCAGATGTTTCTGCGACACATTCAATGACGTTTCTACAGTCAATCTCCAATCAATCTCACAAACCTCCTTAAACCCTCGTATAAATGAGCTACAAAGCAGCGGCTCGCCTCCACCAAATGTAACTCCGCCTCCAGTGGCTTTAAAATAAAGATCATCTATTTTCACAGTCTCATAAAGGCTCATACAAGTAAATACCGGGGCATCCCAAATAAAATCCATCGCATCCGGATTAAGACAATATCGGCAATTCTAGCTTTTTCCATTATGTTTGATTTAAGACATTAATACGTAATATACTTATCATTTTATCCTAAATTAAACCTCTCATAAAACTTCTACATCACGAATTAAGCACATCAGTAATTGTCCAACACAAAAAAGTAACAAAAAGATAAAACGACAGGAAGTAGAAGTAAAATCAAGATTATTTTCATTCTAATTTCTCAGATTTATAGTTGAAAATACGGAATCCGGCTTCTTCAGCAAACTTTTCAGCAAAGAATGTTTTTCCACATCCGGGCGGTCCATAGAACAGCAAGCCGTTGGGGATAGACAATCCTAAATCTTTTGCTTCTTTAGGATGCTGCAGCAAATCTATTACATCCGATTGGAGTTGTGTTTTCAGGTCCTCCATTCCTGCCACATCTGCAAAACCGTTTCCTACTTTCTTATGAGAAACATCTCTATTTTCCACAACAACAGCAGTACTTCCGATGTAGAAAGTGTAGATGATTATTAATCAGCTATTTAACACTCTAAAAGGTACAACTACCCATTTGGTAAGTGGTTGAAAATATGTAAGTTAATAATTTCCAGCACCTTTGTCTTGTACCTCCATTTTGGAATGTAAAAGTAAGTGTAATTTGAATATCAAAACCCGAGGTACAAAAACTTGTAAAAAACGTATTTTTCACCCCAAAAAGGTACAAAAATGGCTCTGAAACCGATGTTGGAATCAGAGCCGTAATTTTGTGCAGATTTTAGGATATCGCTCCCCAATAACATTTGCTACATATCGGTCATTGACAATCCTTTTTGCGACACAGTGTAATCCTTAAACTTGCCTGTAGCACGAGTAAAGATAGCGACTTTCTCACCGAGGACTTCCGCATCAAAGTTTTCCTCTTTTCTCTTTACCTCGATGAATACAGCCTCGTCGTTCAATTCGTTTTCGGCAACAATGTCAATCTCATTCTCGCCCTTTCTGTCCCACCAACTACCGATGCGTGTGTACGCTTTACTCTCCATAAGTACACGCTTGAAGTAGCGTTCAAGCATCTTGCCGCTGAAAGTCTCGTAGTCGCGGTTGATGATAGTCTTTACAGCATCGTAGTTCTCAATTTCAAGCATATAGTTGTACTTGTAGATGAAGCGGAACCAAAAGGAGAAAAAGTTGTCTTCAATCGTATAGCGAACATTCTTTGTTGAGCTCTTCTCGAAGATCGGTTGGTTCTTGGTAATTACCTCATACTCCTTCTCCAATTTTGTAAGGTAGCCACCAATCTCCCTGCCAACAATCTGCTCAATCTCCGAGCGTAATGTCTTGCCACGAGCGATAGCCGAAAGAATAGAGAAATAGACTCCGTAATCCTTACCAAACTCTTCGATAAGTATAGCCTTGCCTTCACCCAAGAATACTGAGTCTGCTTTGATGATATGATTAAGCATCTTTGTCTTAGTTGTAGCTCCTGCATCAACGAGCAACTGAACATACTTTGCCACGCCACCCGTAAACGAGTATAACGCTAGCAAGTCCTCAGCTGTGTAGCTGGGATTATATTCCGCCATTATCTCCTTCAGGACAGCAGGGGTGAATGGCTTAATCGACATAAAACGAGTCTGGCGATTATACAGCGGCTCCTTCTTGTCCTTGAAAATTTTTGTCATCATCGAGAAGATAGAACCACACACAATAAGGTTGATATGAGCCTTGGTGTGATACATATCCCAAATGCGTTGCATATCACTATATACAGACTTGTTTACCTTGAAGAACTCTTGAAACTCGTCTATAAACAGTGTAATTGGACGCTCAATAGAGAGTTTCATTAGGTACTCGAAAATCTCAGGAAATCGCTCCACCCTACCCATTGTAGGGATGCCCAACTTATTCTCAATCTCTTGGATATAATCCGCACACAAATCACTCTCAGCCTTGCGTGCAACAAAGAAATATAGTATCGGCTCATCTTCGTATGCTTTCCATACAAGCGACGTTTTACCGATGCGACGACGACCTGTTACTACCGTAAACTGAGCATTACTCTTTGAGAGTTCAAGAATCTCTTTGAGTGACGCAACCTCCTCTGTTCTATCAAAAAATCTCATACAAATATATTTAGTTCCGAAATAGCCATTTCCGAAACAGCGGTTTCTAAACTGCAAATATAATACACTTTTCTTATCTGACAAAATTATGCGATAACAATCTGCAAAAGTAGAATAATTCAACTCGTGAGTGTGGCTCACGAGTTCAGTTAGTTAGCCTCACTACCCAACTGATTAGTACTACTTACCAGTTGAGATGTTTAATTCTCAGTCGGCAACATTTTGTAGTCAACTGAATGAAGGTTTAAGGTGAGTTGTTTTTACCTTATACAACTTGAGTATATAGGCATTAAGTGCATATATATATTCTGCAAACGGCCATTTCAGTTGTATGCATTTTGAATGCATCTGAGAGTTTTTAGTTCTAAATCGACTTTATAATGTACCCCAATACACATGAGGGCTAGTTTTTTCAGCAATAGTATTATTCAAATCCCTTTTTCTTTTAAAGTCACGAAAATAAGAAAAATAATCAATGTACTTACCCTAAATCATTGTTGCGACATCAATTATATAGGCTGTAAAGTTTACTGTATGAGAAATAATAATTAACTTCGTTCATAATTTCATGGATATAATTTGAATTAAGATGTCGAATAATCAACAGATAGTGATGAATAGAATCAAAGTTACACTTGTTGAAAAACAGAAAACCAATAGATGGTTAGCTGAACAGATGGGGAAATCAGAGAACACTATTTCAAGATGGTGCTCAAATAAATCTCAACCATCAATCGCTCAATTACAAGAAATTGCGAACTTGTTAGATGTTGATGTTCGTGAATTATTGAAATCTCAAATAAAATAATTTTTAAAATGATAATTATTTTGATATTATGGCTATTCGACCAGATAATCATATTATAGGAGACAAAGCTGTTAGAAAAATATCCAATAATCTTATACCAGAAGAATGGACGATAAGTACTCCCGAATCTGATTATGGATTGGATATGCTTATTGAAGTAGTCCATAATAATCAAACGACTGGAAGACTCTTCTTTATACAATCAAAAGGTACTATAGAATCATCAGCCAATGGATATATTACATATCCAATGGATGTCGCCAGAATAGAGGATTATAGTAAAATTGAATTGCCAGTTTTATTCGTATATTATAGTGAAAAGGATAATAAATTCTGGGGGAGATGGATGAATTCCCTATACGAAACATTGTCAGATGATCAGAAAAAACAGAAAACAGTAACATTACACTTTTTTTCTTATAATGAAATAGATACAGGCTATTTAAGATCTATTGGTGATAGAATTGAATGGTCAATAACTAATTGTGTATCTGTATATTGTAAAGATATTCCAGTTCGTTTCAGACGTTTCTATATTCAAATTATTAGTGTAGCTCAACAATATATTGGTTCTGAGATTATAGATGATGTTCGTTTATCATGTAAGACTATATCTATTAGTTACGAGGGGACTCTCCAAAATGGATATGCAATCTTAAAATATTGACAAGAATGTGTTCGCATACCAATAGCCATTAAATCATTAGACTTTTTATATTATCCAAAAGTTGAGAGGATTGAATGTCCTGATTGTTTGTTGGATTTAATATATGCTATTGCAATGTATGGTTCGCAAATATCTGATCAATCACAAGACTATATTTTATCGTATCCAAGTTCTAAGGGATTCGATTATATCTCATTACAAATAGAGATAAAATAAATCATCCTCCTTTTTGGTAAGAAAAATTCGTTTGCAAGACAGTTGTTTGCAAATAAATTTCATATTCCCAACTTTGCTGCTTCCTTAACAATTACGACGGTCACAATTTTATGCATTTGTATTTATTCTCTCATTATCATTTGATTACAATCCAATTACAGCAATTCAAATATCTTTAATGAATTTAACAGCTTGGTTTTTCTCCAATTTCGGTGTAACACTATCAATTTCGCTCCGATTGCCCTTTGACTTCCACCACGAACCTATGACGCGGAAGGATAAGTTACTGTCGAAGATAAAGGTTACATTTCACTCACCGACATGGCAAATGCCAAACTGAAAAAAGGAATATTTACAGCCGTCAAAGAAGTAACAGATTAGAGACATAACGATGTATTTTCTTTGCTAGTCATCACATATCTCCCAACGACAAACACACCATTTCAATCTGATACTTCAGTAATAGTTTTTTCTTTTGTCTATATCTATACCATCACAGTGAACTTAACCAGACGGCCGTCACTTCCTCCATTTCATTTTTTTTGGGGGGAGGAAAGCTAATAAGAAAGAGGGTAGTGCAAACGAAAAGCATTGAGAACAAGAACATTCTTTAAAAGATTGCATTGGATTACAGACATAGCCCGTCAGCTCCCATAGAGCCGAAAGATGTCGTTAAGAATTGGATGCGGTTAAAAAACACATTGGAATATCTCGGTTTGTGGGAAAAATTGAATAATCCGGATTTTAAAGGGGGCGAATTCGCCCCCCTTTTAACGGAAGCAGGCAGCAATGCTTTCACAATGAATCCCACACGTTGGGTTGAAATGACCGGTGCCATCGGCATCATTTCCAAGAATGGAACAGGCGGAGGTACGTATGCACAACGTGATATCGCCTTCAAGTTTGCCAGTTGGGTGTCAGTGGAATTTGAATTATACCTTGTCAAGGAGTTTCAGTGCCTCAAGGAACAGGAACAAACCCAACTGGGATGGAGGGCCAAGCGTGAACTATCGAAGATAAACTACCGCATCTACACCGACGCCATCCGTCAGAACCTGATTCCGGCGGAAGGAAGTGGTTGCCATGCAAAAAGAGTACATGCAGCAGTCAGGGAAGTGACAGATTAAGGACATCTACCATTCGTCCGTTTGTCTATCCCTAGACTTCTATTTTTGCTTTCTATGTAAGTTCCATCCATTTGAACCAGATTGTCTAAAAAGCAGTAAAGTTCCCGCACCATCTGAAGATGATACAGGAACTAACATATAAAAACTATTGAAAACTTATTCCGTAACAGAGATTCGAGCCTTTTTCAAATCTTTATCCAAGGATGAAGCACCAACCATAACAACAAATGTTCCCGGTTCAACACCATACTTCATCTTTCTGTCAAAATATGCCAACTTGTCGGGAGTAACCGTGAAAAAGACAGTCCGTTTCTCTCCCGGTTTCAATGTAACGCGAACAAAGTCTTTCAGTTCTTTCACCGGACGTGTAGCGGAACTGTACTCATCCCGGATGTAGAGCTGAACTATTTCTGTACCGGTACGTTCACCCGTATTAGCAAGTTCTATGCTGGCTGTAAAAGAGTCTTCAGCAGACATTTCACTACGAGAAAGCTTTAAATCCCCATAAGCGAAAGTTGTATACGAAAGCCCGTAACCGAACGGATAAAGCGGAGTACTCGGACCATCTTTATACTTATGGAAATATTGTGACGGTTTGTGGTTATAAATCATCTGAATCTGTCCTGCGTGACGGGGAATACTTATCGGCAACTTGGCAGAAGGATTCACCTTGCCTGTAAGTATATTGGCTATGGCAGTTCCGGCAAATGACCCCGGTTCCCAAGCCTGTATCAAAGCCGGAACATTTTGTGCAATCCAGTTTACGCTAAGCGGACGACCGCCCACAAGCACTACAATGACGGGAACACCCGTTTTATGAATTTCCTTCACTAAAAGTTCTTGCGTACCCAATAAATCAAGCCCCATGCGATCTATGTTCTCACCACAGGTTTTTGTTTTCTGATAGCGAAGCGGATTTTCTCCTACCACAACAATGGCAAGATCAGCTTTTTTTGCAAGACCGGCAGCGGCTTTCACTTTCTCCGGAGAATTCAGACGAACATCATCACCGTAGTCATAATAGGTCACCTTATCGCTCCCGGCAACTCGACGTATACCATCCAGTACAGTCACAACGTTCTCATCCGGCTGTTGTAATGTCCAGTCACCCAATACGGTATGATTATCGGCATTCGGACCGGTCACTAAGATGTTTTTGTATTTAGAGAAATCAAGTGGCAAAAGGCCATTATTCTTTAACAAAACAATGGACTTTTCAGCGGCTTCCAATGCAGTGGCCTGATGTTCTTTATTAAAAAGGACCTTCTTGCTCTCCTTCGTATCAACAAAGGGATTCTCAAACAAGCCTAATTTAAACTTCGCTTCCAAAATGGACCGACAGGCACGCTCCACCTGCTTCTCGGTAAGACGTCCTTCCTTCACCAACTCTACTACCCCTTCCATAAATCCGGGACCATGCATGTGCATATCCAATCCAGCTTCAACCGTTTCACGATAAGCCTCTTTCAGGGTAGGAGCTACGCAATGCAATTCCTTGATGCGCTCCACGTCCATCCAGTCGCTCACGATGAATCCATTAAAACCATATTCACCACGCATAATATCAGTCATCATCCATTTGTCCGCATGACAGGGCACGCCGTTCAGTTCGTTATGGGCAGCCATAAGCGTAAACACACCGGCCTCTTCCACAGCTGCTTTATAAGGCGGCAGATATACCTCGCGCAATGTACGCTCCGATACATCCATCGGTGCGGCATTCGTACCATTAGACGGTTCACTTCCGGCAATCAGATGTTTGGCACAAGCCAGAGCCACATCACTCCCCAAACAGTTTTCTCCCTGATATCCCTTAATCGTAGCCACCCCCATTCGCGTCACCAAATACGGGTCCTCACCGAATGTCTCGCCCGTACGTCCCCAACGCGCATCGCGCGCTACGTCAATGTTGGGCGTAAAAGTCCAGTGGGCACCGGTGGCACGCACTTCCAATGCGGATTCCCGGCTCAACTTCTCTATCAGCTCCAAATCGAAGCTGGAAGCCTGACCGATAGGTGTAGGATATACCGTTGTCCCATTTACCAGCGCATTACCATGAATCGCATCAATACCTATTATCAACGGTATCTGCAGACGGCTTCTCATAGCAAATTTCTGCAACAAATTGGCTTCTTCAGCGGTCACCACATGAAGAAAAGAGCCGACTTTGCCCTCTTCCGTCATCCGATACAGATCGTTAATGCTCAAGTTCGGATAGAATCCATAGGCATCATCATTTTTGGCGACCTTCGTACCCTTAAAGCGTTCCTGCGTTTCGCGAATATGTTCGGGACCTACATACTGGCACATCTGGGCAACTTTTTCTTCAAGAGTCATACGCTGCATCAAATCGTCCACACGCTTGCCAATCGGCTGACGGACATCTTTATATAATGGCTTCTGAGCCACGACAGGCAGTGCTGCAAAGAGCACCGCCAGTATCAATAAGGTTCTTCTCATCATCATTTATTCTTCATATTTAAGCATATATTTGTCTGTCATTTTACGACGATCGTCCAACGAAACAGTATCATTGTATTGTTTCTGCAAATTATCTATTTCTGTTTTCAACTCGCTGATGATCTCCGCATATTCCGGATTGCCGTATTGATTGTCCATCTCATCCGGATCTTTTTCCATATCGTAAAATTCCCACTCATCTATATTATAATAGAAGTGAATAAGCTTATAACGATCGGTACGCACACCGTAGTGCGGTTGTACATTGTGCCATTTGGGATACTCAAAATACTGGTAATAGGCAGACCTACGCCAGTTTTTCTTCGTCTCTTCATCATCCTGCAACAGCCCCTTCATACTCCTGCCCTGCATATCTTCCGGAATCTGAACACCGGCAAAATCAAGCAATGTAGGAGCAATATCCACATTCAATGTCAAGTCTTTCAGACACATTCCTTTCTTCATGCCGTTAGGATAGCTTATCAGGCAAGGCATCTGCAAGGCTTCTTCATACATCCAACGTTTGTCGTACAAGCCATGTTCACCGAGAAAAAATCCCTGATCGCCCATGTATACAATGATGGTATTGTCATACAAGCCTTTTTCTTTCAGATAGGCCACCACACGACCTACCTGATCATCCACAGAACGGACCACACGCAGATAGTTCTTCAAATATGTCTGAAACTTCCATTTCTTCAGTTCTTCGCCTTTCAGTTTCGGATCCGGTGTCCAGAACTGGTCTTTACCCGATCCACCCCACCAAAGCCATTTATTACGTTCCTGCTTGGAGAGTCCTTCAGGCGGAGTCTGTTTCAGGTCACCACGCGAAAGGTGGTTTTCAATTGTCCCCATAGACTGCCCGAGCGTTTTCTCACGACCTTTATAATCATCATCAAATGTGGCAGGATAAGGGAATTCCACCTCGTCAAAAAGATTCAGATAGCAGGAATCTGGTTCCCATGGACGATGAGGTGCTTTATAGTGCAACATCAGGCAGAACGGCTTGCTTACGTCACGTAAGCTGTCAAGCCATTGCAAAGCATAGGTCGTGGTAAGTTTCGTGGCATAGCCTTTCTCTTTTGTTTTTCGGCCATTGGTACTATATATAGGGTCCCAATAAGTACCCTGTTGACTGGCATTGGCATGAATTTTATAGTAGTCGAACCCTGCAGGATCGGAAAACAGATGCCACTTGCCAAAAAGCGCAGTGGTATATCCATTGTCACGCAATATCTTCTGATACTGCTGTTGGGTATTGTCAAATACAATACCACCTTCATTCTGATAAAATCCATGACTGGTGCTGTATTTGCCTGTGAGTAAACAGGCGCGGCTGGGACCTGAAATAGAATTAGTACAGAGCATGTTCTGCATAATGGCGCCATTTTCACCGATAGCATCTATATTAGGCGTAGGAGCCAGCTTTGAATTAATGCCGCCATAGGCACTTATGGCAGTGCGCGCATGATCGTCTGCCAATATAAAAAGGATATTGGGTTTCTCTGCAACCTGCTTCTTGCCTGCGGCGCAGGATGATAAGGCTGCAAGGCCACATCCCATAATGGATAATAGCTGTTTGCTTCTCATTACAAATCTTTTTATTTTTAATTATTCTGTTTATTTCCTTTATTGTTTCCTCTATTGTTGGCTAATTTGTCTTCTTGCCTGAACGTTTTTCCTTTCGGGGTTTCTGCCATAAAGCTCTTGCCGCGGCGTTTCCGGATTTCCTGTTGCAGGCGAGTAATGGTTTCCTTATACTCCGGATTACCGGCCATATTTTTTGTCTCCAGATAATCGTTGCGATAGACAAAAAGTATATCAGTCTGAAAGTTATCCTGGCGGTCGTTCCATTGGGTATAACCGAAATCACGATCAAAGTAAGTTATTCCATTGTGCCATTTCACGACAGCGCAATTTTTCCAGCCCTTATCTTCGCCTGTCAGCAACTTCATCATGCTTTCGCCCTCGGTATGCGCAGGAATGGCAAGTCCGGCAGCCTCGCACAGTGTGGGATATACGTCGACAAACTCAACCACTTTCGTTTCCGGACCTTTCTTCTTGTTTCCAGGCATGCGGATGATAAGTGGAGCATTATTCACAATGTTGAAGTTGGAGTGTTTGCACCATTGATTGTGGTCACCCAAACTCCAACCATGGTCACCCAATAACACTACTATCGTATTCTTGTCCAAGTCCAGTTTCTTCAATTCGTCAAGTATCCTCCCCACTTGTGCGTCGGCATAGCTGACACAGGCACGATAACCATGAATCAGCTTCAGTGCTTCTTCTGCCGGAATATCGCTTTTGGAAGGAATATCTTTATAGTATCGTATTTCGTTATAGGTGTGGAAAGCCTGGTCGGGAATGCCTGTACGATCAAACTCAAATGTTTCCGGCAGGCGGATCGTCTTGGCATCATACATGTCCCAATACTTCTTGGGAGCATTGAAAGGCAGATGAGGCTTCAAGATGCCGGCAGCGAGGAAGAAAGGCTGTCCGCTTTTCTTCAGACGACGCAGGTCTCCAATGGTTTTGTCGGCAGTCTGCCCGTCACTATAAGCATTGTCCGGCACATCTATACACTCAAAAGCTTCCGGACCGCCACGTCGCTTCTCCACAGCCAAGTTCTCTTCACCCAGATAGTCGCGCCAAGTGGCAGACTTCAGCTTCGGCTTCCAGACTTTATCCCAAGAACGTTCTCTGGCATCGTTCTTGCCATGTATCACTTTACTATTAGAGATAGTGATATAACCGTTCTCACGAAAATATTGCGGTAGTGTCACTGTTCCGGGAGCCTCGCGATCTATCTCTGCATTTACATCCCAGTAACGGGTATTCCCCGGACGTAACCCCGAAAACAGAGAAGCACGCGACGCACCCGATACAGGTACATTGCAGTATGCATTCTCAAACATCACACCTTGCGCGGCAAGCCGGTCGATATTCGGAGTTTTCATATACTTCACACCGTAGCAATTCAACTCTGTACGAAGGTCATCTACAATCAGAAACAATACATTCTTTTTAGACTGCTCTTTCACTTCCTGCGCCCGGACTCCCGTTCCGAAAACGGAGTCCAGTAGCAAAGAAGATACCATTAACCCTAACCTATAAAAATCCATAATCAGTTTTTAGTTACTTACTTAATATCCGGGATTCTGTTCATCCTGTCCCATATTTTCATTTCGATTGATTTCGTCTGCCGGAATAGGCATCAACAGATTCTTGGTGACGTTTTCATTGCTGGTGTCATAAACATAAATCACCGGCACGTTCTTATTGCCATACAATTCTTCAATGCGGGCATTATGCTCTTCCATAATCTTCTTTAAATAGCCAGCGCCTCTGCGGCGAACCGTATACCACTCGTCACATTCCCCGGTCAACTCTTTCAAACGTTCACGAAAAATAAATTCACGCAAGGAAGCTTTGTCTGTTTCTACAGGATCACTCGGATAAATTTCGTCTGCAGCGACACTGCCGTCACCATTGCTATCGCGTGCACGATCCAGAACTAATTTCAGATAAGGCATAGCATCCTCCCCTATTTCATTCGCAGCCTCAGCCAAGACAAGCAGTAAATCGGCATAGCGATAATAAACAAAATTTGCATTGGTAGCTATCACCAAAGTAGGATCGGCATATTTCTTCCAGGCAGGATATTCCGAATCTTTGTTGATATAGTCTTGTCCTTTGCCTTTTTTAAGAAGAGGATATAACGCCACTCTATCCGGTTTGCCTTCTCTGGGGAAACGTGTCTTATATTCTGTATGAACAAAGCTGAACTCACGACGCGGGTCTCCTTCCTCAAACTGGTCAAAAGCCCGCTGCGTGGGACGGGTCTTACCCCAGCTCTTACCTTTAGCAGGCAGATTGCTCATCAAGCTATGCCCTGAAGGGAAAGTTGTTTCCGTCATACGCCCGTCATTGACAGAACCCGAAAACTGAATTTCAATGATAGATTCCTTATTATTCTTATTGGTGCTGCCATACATCTTGTCGAGCGCAACCAGTTCGTATCCGCCATGCTTATAAACATCCAATGCCGCATCATAGGCTTTTTGCCAGTACTCCGATTCTTCCTCATTGCCTGCCAATGTCAGATAAACTTTGGCCAATAATGCCTGAGCAGCATATTTATGCGGACGTCCCACCACTTTGTCCGCAGGCAGCGGAAGCTTGCTATAAGCATCCGTCAAATCGGAAATAATTTGTTTGTATACGTCAGCCACTTCCGCACGCGGTGTCTGCGCATCGCCATACGATGTCGGAGGCATTATTACCAATGATACCCTTCCAAACAAACGTACCAGATTGAAATAGGTCATGCCCCGCATCAGGTAAGCTTCTCCCGCAATTCTGTTCTTTTCCGCTTCGGAGGAGATAGCGCTTGTCTTCATACCTTCAATAATATCATTCACCACACGAATAGTCTTGTACATTCCGATATACATTTTAGTCATATTCGTATTTGTAGGCTCTATATTCATTGCGGTCAATCCCTTATCATTATCTTTAACGCTTACCCCCATTCCTGAAGTTACATTGACTACATGGAAATAGTTGAATCCGAAATAGTCATACTCCGCTAATGTTGAGTACGCACCTGACAAAACAGCATTTGCCGACCCCACCGTATTGTATATACCTTCTTTTTCAAAAGCTGTTTGAGGTGTCTCTACCAAGAAGTCGTCACAGGCAACCAGCCCGACAGCAAGACTGATTCCTATTATATATTTAAGTGTTCTCATTTGTTTCATTTTATTAGATTAGAAATTAGCAACCACACCAAATGTAAAATTACGTGCGGAAGGATAAGAGGTTAAGTCTATACCCATCCGGTCCACATCGTTGGCAAATGTGTTTACGTCCGGATCATATCCGCTATAAGAGGTAATGGTAAAAACATTAGAAGCTGTAAAGTTGAAAGTCAGGTTCTTGATGACGTTCGATTTCTTTAAGTTCAGCAGATAACTCAGAGACACCTGCGAAAGTTTCAGGTAGGAGCCGTCCTCTATATAACGGTCAGTCAACATGGATTTTGTTTCATAGCCCAGCCTCGGATAGGTATTGCTTTTGTTCTCCGGAGTCCAAGCCTGATAAAAGGCATCCTTGCGCACATTCTTATTAGCATTGTCCACCAATGTCTCGTCAATTAGATTGGCATTTATAATCTCGTTGCCCACTACACCATTGAAAGCAAGATCCAACGTCCATTGTTTATAACTCAAAGTTGTGTTTAATCCAAAGGTAAAGTCGGGATTCGGGTTACCCAAAATCACGCGATCATTATCATTTATCACGCGGTCTCCATTCTGATCTATATAACGGATATCACCCGGCAACATATCGGTTTTGGAATTTGCCAGTTTCAAAGGTTTCTTCTGGTTCTCCACGCTGTAATATTCTTCTTCTTGCATGATGCCGGCGGTCTGATAACCAACGAAAAGGCCGATAGAATGTCCTACGAGGAAGGCATTGGCCGGAAATTTATTGTCATTGCCGTTTCCTACATTCTCTCCCCAATATCCGCTTACGCTTTTAATCATACCGAAATCGCTGGGAGCTATACCCAATTCCTTAATAGTGTTCTTAGCAAATGAGATATTGCCGCCGATAGTCCAGTTCCAGTGTTTCTTGGCTACCGGTGTACCCTCGATGGTCAATTCAATTCCTTTATTCTCAATTTTACCGTTGTTTATCCACATTGTGGTATATCCGCTGGCATAAGGCAAAGCTATCTGCTGTAACAAGTCTTTTGTGGTCTTGAGGTAAGCATCTGCAGTAATGGTTAACCGCTGGTCGAAGAAGCCGAGATCTATGCCCACGTTGTACTGTTCGGAAGTCTCCCATTTTAAATCAGGATTGGGAATACGTTCCGGAATGATACCCGGCTCAAGCATACCTTCGGCCGTAGCATAATTGTTTCCGCCGACATATCCACCCAACGTCTGGTACGGAGAGATTGCCTGGTTGCCTACTTGTCCCCACCCTGCACGTAGCTTCAAATTGGAAATCTTGTCGAACTGCCGCATCCACTTCTCCTGATTGATGCGCCATGCCAAAGCAAAGGACGGAAAATAAGAGAAACGATTGGATTTATCGAACTTGCTCGAACCGTCGGCACGAAATGTGGCGGTCAGCACATAACGATTATCATAGTTGTACACGCCACGTGCCAACACAGAGAATAATTGCTCACCTGTTTTCTCCAGTTGATAAGGATATAGTTTTGCCGCATTTGAAATACCGTCAGCACGCAGTTCAGGAGAAAAGAAGTTCTCACCTACCACACCGGTACGCTTCACGTCTTTATTGTCGTAAACCACGCCTACTGTTCCATTTATAGTGTGTTTCTTCTTGAATGTATGATTGAACAATGCCAAAGCCTCCGTATTGTACGAACGGCTTGTCAGTCCGGCAACGCCCGCCTTGCCATTAGCTTCTGCGCCTGTATGCGTCAATAATCCATACCACATGGCACGTTCTTTATTCTTATATACCATGCCTCCTTTCACACGAAACGTCAGCCACTTCAGCGCCTTTATATCCAGGCTCAAATTGGTATTGAACACATTTTCTTCGCTATCATCATCATAATCGGTAAACCAGGCATCGGGTGTAGTCAAGTTCTCATCGTACAAATCGCTCTCATTTTCTTCAGCTACGGCAGAACGATAGGGTTTGTACGAAATCATGTGACGGACGATACTGGTACGCGTATTTGCCAGCTTATCAGTGCCTGAAGTCATAGATGTCTTGATGGTACTGAAGAATGAATTACTTCTCAAAGTGATGCGGTTACCGATTTCCTGATCCAGATTAAAGCGGATGTCATACTTATTGACGTTGGTCTTGCGTATCACGCCTTCCTGATCCGCATATCCAACAGCCAAATAATAACCTGTTTTTTGGCTTTTCCCACTTACACTGGCACGATAGTTCTGTGATACGGCAAGACGAGTAGATTCCTTTTGCCAGTTGACAGGAGTACGTCCTTCCATAGTCATAGGAGTATCTCCATCCTCTTTGAAAGCATTATTGAAAGCTATATATTCTTCGGCATTCAACATCGGTATTTCACGCGCCAGTTTGGACATGGTGACATTGGCGCTTACCATAACGCTCGGTTTTCCGGTAGTTCCTTTCTTAGTAGTAATCAGCACTACGCCATTGGCACCCTGCGAACCATAGATCGCTGTGGCCGAAGCATCTTTCAGAATTTCTATACTCTCAATATCCTGCGGACTGATAGCTGCCAGCGGATTCTGCTCCTGCATACGGGAATTGCCGCCAGAAGTACCGGAAGCCATCGGATCCATAGTATCCCCCAAATCACTGATAATATTTCCGTCCACAACATAGAGTGGAGAGTTATTACCACGCAAGGAACTTGTGCCACGAATACGCACGCTGACCGATCCGCCGGGAGCTGCACTACCGGTAGATACCATAACACCGGCTGCTTTCCCCTGCAACATCTTATCAAATGAAGTGGCACGTGCAGCTTCCGCCTCATTGGTTTTGACGGAAGTCACAGAACCGGTAAGATCGCTCTTGCGCATGGAACCGTAGCCCACTACCACAACTTCGTCCAAAGCGGTCACCTCAGGTTCCATCTCCACAGTAAGAATAGTACGTCCCCGCAAAGGAATATGTTTGGTTTTATATCCGATATAAGACACAATCAAGACGCCTTCTTTCACATCGGGCACTTGCATGACGAATTTCCCGTCCATATCCGTAATAGTACCTACACCGGCAGCGCCTTTCAGCTGTACGGTGGCACCGATAACAGTCTCTTTATTCTCATCGAGCACTGTGCCTTCCACTTTGACGGCATGGGCAGCCATACTTGTCAGTAAAAAGAATGACAACAATAATAACAGTTGGTTTTTCATATATAAATAATTTAAGAATTATACTCTTTTACTTCTTTTCAATATATCTAATCAACACTTCTTTTATACGATTGTAAGCCGGACGGGGGGTGCCGTCATTACGCCAGATACAACCGTTCCAAGCAGAATTGGCAGTGTCTTCATCACGTACGTTCCAGAAATTGACGCCTACCTTGCCTTGTTTATAATGTTTCAGTACCGTTTCTATCACCGTAGCAAAGGTTTCCGCCTGTTGTGCTTCAGAGGTGGTTTCCTGGTCTTTTATCCATACATTCATCTCAGTAATGTGAAACTCCAGGTTGTTGGCATGACACCAAGTGATGAAATCGTCCAAACGTTTCACATTACCCTCTGTCTTTTCCCAGCCGGTATCGATGTGTGCTTGCCAACCTATACCGTCTACCCGGCGACCTTTACCGCGCAGGTATTTCACCAGTTTTTTCATCTGTTCCCACACTACTTCTTCAAAGTTCCCATGCTGATTGATGATTTGCTTCACTCCAGGAGCATATTTATTACTAAGTGCAAAAGCCATATCTATATACAGAGGCGTACGGATGTCGCTTGTCTCATCATATCCGATGATTGTCCATGGATTTTCCCATTTGTCCGTTCCCTGACGTGCAGCAAACCATTCTCCTCTCTTCTGTGGACCAAATACGGGATCATTTACATTCTCTTTCGCAATGGTCTCATTCACCACATCCATCCAACGGACATTAGGTTGGTTGCCGTAACGCACACAAAGCTGAGTCATATACTCTTCGAGCATCTTTACCAGTTCTTTACTTGTACGTTTATCCTCTTTCACCCATTTAGAACATTGCGGACTGATAGGACCATGTATACGAAGCAACTGCCCTTTTTCTTTAGCATGCAGTAAATAAGCATCGGGGTTGTCCCAACGCCATGAAGTAAAAGTCGGGTGAATATAACTCTGCTTGAAATCATTGGAAGGGGTGATGTAGTTGAATTCTCGATCGGCTATCTCGGTAGATAATTGTCCTAATGACTTTGCATGATTCGCTATGCCCAGATAGAACTTATCAGAATAATATTTCTCTATAATTTCGCGAAAGGTTAGTTCCATCAAATTTTCGTCTTTGTTCACCAAAGGCTTAACCGGACCCACCTCAGAAATTCCTGCCGAGCAATCCACCTGTGGAAACAAGAGCGTAAACATAAGAATGAATACATAATGTAACAAAGTGTTCTTCATAACAATCATTTAAATACTAAATTTATTGGCATATAAAAGTATCTTTTCGATACTGCAAATATAATGGAATGGTCCTTTGAGATACTCCTCCTTTTTGCTCTATAAGGTTTGAAATCTGTTTTTTTGGAACAAATCAATCAAAAATCAATCATTAACGGCTCTGTTTATATTTCTGCGAAATTGTTTGATACACATTTAAGAACCTATTTTGATACATACCATATCAGATTTTCATCCTACGAAAAAAAAACATCCTCCTACCTAATTCGAAAAATCGGCCTTTTAATGATATTGAAGCAAAAGCAACTTATCAGAACTCTCCCCGGAACCGGATAAATAAGAAAACCGGTTCAATGATTAAAAATCAATAGAACCGGCTAAATCCATAAATCAGTCAAGTCTTTTTATGGCTGCACCTTATTGTTCCCAACTAAGTTTTGGATAAACAATTGTTGTTTCTCCTTCACCATACGCGCCTATACTTCCCCAAGCTGCGCCAACAGGCCATGTGGGCCAAGCATCTGATGCAAATTTTATTGCTCCGGTGGTAGTTCTCTTAGCCGCCTTATCAAAATAAGTATCTGTAACAACAGCACTCCCTGAAGCCAAAATAGCATCTGCAACAGCTGCACCACTAGTACCTTTCGTCAACGTAACGCTTGCACTTACGTAGCAACGAGTAATAGTAAACGAAGCACCTTCAGCAACTTTACCGCAAATACCACCAACATTATCCGATGAAGCTGCCCCTGTATTGGTTACCTTCGTTGCATTGTATGAGTCTTCAATAAGAACAGTACCGGCAACTATTTCTCCGATAAAACCACCGACATTGCTTCCTGTTGCCGATTTAGTTTTCACAACCGTTGAGTTTGCTCCCATTTTACAAGCCTTCACAGTTAGAGTTCCACTTTCCACTTTACCACAAAGGCCCCCAACCACTTCACTGCCTGCAAGATTCAGGCCGTCGCACAGTACATTGGTAATATTTACAGAGCCACGTGAAATTCCACAAAGGCCTCCCGCTACACCACTTTTGCTAAAATTCTTCACATCCTGTATTCTAATGTCTGTAAGCGTTGCTCCTTCTACAACCCCGAACAAACCCGTCGCAGCCATATTGTCATGAGTTACAATCAACCCGCCAATCGTTTTTTCATTTCCATCGTACGTTCCTTTGAAAGGGTGTTCGGCAGTACCGATACATATTTTATCAGTATCTGTATTCAATGCAATTTCTTCTGTTTGTATATAATAAGCATTACCATAACTTAGTCCTGTTTCACTCCCCGGTACAACCTCTCCCGCATTCACCAATTCCATCAATTTCTTTAAATTATCTACTGAAGCAAGCTGAAAAGGCTCACCTTGCGTTCCTTTGCCGGCGAAAGCAGGAACATCAGGTTTCACATCTTCATCGGTATCTACCGTAACATCAGCATCAGCCCATGTATCTGTTATTTCAGTTTCCACTTTTACGCTCGGACCATCAGGAAGCGGTGCTACCAACATATAAGAACCACTTACAATGGTACGCTTATTTTGATGAACAGGCAAATTGGGAATGCCATCTTTTGTAAACGTTGCACCTTGACTATCTTCCCCTGTTAAAGAAAGTCCGCTTATTGAGTATCCTCCATCACCGGTTGTCGCAAAAATATAATCATAAAAAATTGTATAATCCTGACTATCTGCATTACCTGCCAAATTTTGATCATTGGCAGTTACTGCATGAACATCGGCACTACGGGTAGAACCTGTTGCCACATTGAAAGATTTAGGAACATTGTACGATACGGTAAAAGATGCACTTTGCGTATAAGCAACCTGTTGCTTTTCTTTCAATACCAACTTACCGACAGCACGTTTCAGTTTTTGGGTTTCAAGTATGGCTTGTTGAGCAGTTTTCTCAAAATCATAGCTGCCATAGAAAGCATCGCGAGAATCATCATTCAACTGATAAGCCTCAGGAATGATCATCACATTCTCCAAGTCTAGAGTATTATAATATTTATCGGTATATGTGTCAGCTTTTGTAGCCTGAGTTGCTACATAATCAGCCCAGAACAGTAAACGGTATTTTCCTTGTTCCTGTAATTCAAATTCAAAAGAAGCCGTATTGTCTCCATTTGCCAACTGCTCCATGCGGTGCTTTATGGTTTCATAACTTTGTTGGGTTTCATTGTAACTCCTCACTTCCATGATATAGCGAAGCTCTACTCCAGAACCTGCACGAGTAATAGGAGTCAGTGCTACTTCGGGTACATTAAAAGAAACAAGCACTTTTTTGCCTTCCTCCAATGCCTTCAATTCATCTTCTTGTTGTGTACATGCTGCGAACAGGCAGAGTAATGTACAAAAAAACATCGTAATCTTATTCATTCTATTATCTATTTAAGTTTAACAAATCTTTTAATCAATATCTACATTAATATCCTCATCGAACTCTACATCGACTTCTATACCTGAAGACTGCTCAGAGGTAAGAAAATTATTTTTCAGTGTGGTAAGGTACCCTTTCCTGTAAGGAACTTGCATATTCTTCACTTGATTGAGTAAATTACCTCCCTCATCTTTAATATCCAAAGTAACAATGGCATTAGTTCCCTCCTCGCCTACAAAAATAAAGTCAGTGGCAATTTGCAATCCTTCTTCCAACCTTTCCGCCATAGAGAGAGGAACCACAAAAGAAGTACCCATTTGAGAACGCATGGGCAATCCGGTAAGCGCATTGAATCCCATAGGAACATAAAAACTGTAAGTAAAAGTAACAGTAGCCTTTTCCGCTACTTTCTTCCCATGCTTCTCCACAAAATGCTCATAGTCCGTAGCAATGATCCGAATAGGTGAAGCAGCACGTTCTAAATCAATGCTTACTTGGATTTTTTTATTCCATTCATTGCTGTATTCAGATAGGTTAAGTAACGCTGTGCCATAAAGAGCATCGCGATAAGCACAATTTCCCTGATAAGGCTCCAAACTATAAATATCAGTCAAGGCAGTTGTATTATAAAAATAATCTTCACCCGTACCCACTTTTATATAATCTGTCCATACTACCATTGTATAGTCCAGCGGTTGCACATTCAGGTTTATAGGCAGACGAAAGGCTTCTTCCTTTGTTCTCACTTCGTCTATAATAATCACTTTACGTTCGGCAGGCCTTAATAAATCGTCTTTACGGTAAAGGTCGACAATGAAACGACGATAAAAATCAGATCCCGCACGCGACTGCGTAACGAAAGGATCTATAGTAAAATCAAGCGATACGTTCACTTCTACATTTACTTTGGTCGGATCAACCATGCCCCCGGGAGCCAAAGGATCCGGAGATTCATGGAAACAACCTGTAAGCAGACAGAGCATGACCAAACAATTCAACCTGTTGAGTATGTTTTTTTTCATTGCTATATTTTTTAGAAACGATAAATAAGAGAAAGTCCCAAACGGGTGATTCCCCAAATAGATTTATTTTCCGAACCGATGAGCAATCCATTCTTCACATTGAAGAACTTTTCATAAGAAGCCCGCATATATCCTGCCCCTAAGGTGAATTCGGCTCCCCAATGTTCTGAAAGAGGTAGCTTATAGCCATAGCTTAGACCGGTTCCAAGCAATGCTTCCATATTTTGATAGCGATACTTATTCCATCGCATATTATACCACGAAGCCATTATATGGATTCCAGAAAAATGTCCCTTACCCACTTGCCCAAACCAATACCTGACCTCAGGCTGAATGGTAAATTGTTGCAAGGCATGTTTTTCACTGACCTCCCATGGACTGTAATAAATAGGAAGTTCAACAGACAAATGACTATTAACTTGCAGTTCTGCAGCTATATTCACGGCTCCCAACGCCCACCCCGCAAGATTCGTTTTCAAAGCTATGTATCGTTCTCTAACCGGACACTTTCCTGCAGAGCTTTTTTTATCAACACTTTTCTGAAATCGACTCTCCTTTGTTTTCACAGTAGTGTCTAAAACGGCAACTACCACTTCATTATCCTCTTGTTTTGTTTCAGGAACAGGATGCAAAACAGGATGTTTTTCTACAGCAGAAGTTTTCACCCGGACAGCCGGCTTTGGGGAAGAGCTTCTTTTTAAAGAGAAGCTTGTTTTGTCTGTATGTTGCATCCTACCGGAAGTGTCTTCTACAAACAACGATACACTGTCGTTTTCAACAGTCTGCACCGTTTTTGTCATAACTTCTGTTTTATTTTCGGTCACAACTTTCTTTCCACTTTTATTATCGCACGCACTCAGAGCCAGGACCAACGCGACAAGTAATAAACAAGGTAAGCGTAAAACGCTACATGTATTTCTCATTTCCATTCATAATATTAAATTCATAGCAAATATGGGCTTTTTATTTACCACGCAGGTTTCTTTACTGTTTTTTCAAGTTTTATTTTCGTTCTATCACTCTCTATTCCAATGTAAATACGGATAATGAGAAAGGCCGGGCTGTATGCCTGCTCACATCTGTTGTTTCCTCCTTCTCTATGCCCCTGCCCATACTCACATTATTTTCATAAGGAATATCACTCCAATATTGAGTTACTTTCACATTATCACCGGATGAGAAAATTCCACTAAAATCTATCTCTGTTTTAGAAGTGGAAGCAGAATTGAGCAACAATACAACTTTCTTGCCGGTCTCATTTGTAAACTGCCAACCATACAATTTAGCGGCAGCATCAGCATTGGCAACATCACTGGCCGATACTGATATTTGAGTTGCAATGGTAGCTCCCTTTATTGCACGCAACAATTCACCATAAACAACACCTACTGAACTCAGCTTCGTCAGTTCGGCGGTAAGCACTCCTGGTTTAAGTGTGATGTGTTGCAACTGAATGGTCTCTACTTTGTCCGCCCAATTAATCCATGACATTGACATAGCAAGATACTCCAGCCCCGTCACCCAACGACCGCATAAGGCATTCCCAGCCTCTTCCAACCCATATTCGGTAATCCATAGTTTTTTCCCTTCAGGAACTCTTTCATAATCTGCCTGAACACTTTTCACGTACTTAAAGCCTTCAGCTATCATATTCTCGGCAGTAACAGCATCACTGATAACAGCTTGACTACCGACTTCTTTTTTTATATAATGATGCTGAACAATACCATCTACATTTTTACTAAACTCCACACTGGTTTTTAAAGCGTTAAGGATAGCACTGTTCCAGACATCTCGCGATGAACTCTGTTTCTCTCCACCTTTACTGGTACAAAGAATTACTTTCATTTCAGGATACACCTCCTTTATCTTGGCAGCAATAACGGGGACATGTTTTAAATATTGTTCAGGATTAGCTGTATAAATGCCATAATGTTCAGCCTTATTGAAATAAAGTTCATTACCCAATTCTACGGCAACCGGAAGGTTGCCTTTATCTTTAAATTCTTTTAATGCGGCCAGCGCATCTGCAATTTTCGCTTGCAAAACCTCATCACTGCGAAGTTTAGTGTCATCAGTTTCCTGACTAAATCCTGTTGCAGGAGTAGGATGTACCATGTTCATCACATATACAATCTTCGTATCTTTTGTATTCTCCCCCTTTTTTAATCCGGACACCAAATCTCCTATCAGATATGAGTTTTTAATTTCTTTCCCCATAACTCCTCCTTCACTCCAGTCCCAGGAATTGGCAAGCGTTCCTCCCGGATAGCGCACAATACTTGGCGACATCCAATTTACCATATCAGTAAAAGACTTTACAGTCCATCGGGGTCCCTCACTGGAGCGCCCATTAAACCCACCAAATAGTTTGGAAAGAGTCTTTTTATTATTACTCAAAGAAACTGTAAAATTAGTAAATGCAGGATTTTCATTTTCTGATGATATGAGCATATTGGTTCCTTTTACAACAGTAGGTGTATTCTGCTTTATTGTAATAGCCTTAGTGGCAACGGTATTATTCGTATATTCAACATTATTCGCATTTTTTCCTTTCAAAGAAATACTTCCAAGGGTATAACCTGCCTTAGCAGCAAAAAGATAATCATAGCACAAAGTATATCCTCGCTTTTCATCATAATCTCCCACCAATGGCAAATCTGTATAAGAAACGTTATACACATCTGCTCCTGTCTGCTTCCCTTTTTCTACACTGAATACGGAAGGAACAGTATAAGTAACAGATAATGATTTGCTTGCCTTGAAAGCTTGTTCGCTCCTTTCTGTCAATATTAACTTTGCCATGGCGCGTTCCAATATCTGTTTATCCATCAGTAATCCTTTACCGCTTTCTTTCACAAAATCACAAGATGCATAAAAAGCATCACGGAACTCTGTATTTATTTCATAAGCAGCACTATTAATTGTTACAGCTTTTAAACCTTGATAAAGGGTAGCACTTTCTTTTGTATTGTAATACTTGTCTGCATAGTATCCATTTACATCAGCAACGGCACCGGCATCAATATAGTCTGCCCAAAACAACAAACGATATTTTCCAGGCTCTACTTCAAAAGTAAAAGTTGCACCGTAGGTATTCTCTGTCTTTAATTCACGACGCACCACCATTTTAGTAGTATTATCAGCATCAAGCTGCCATGCTTCCATCACAAAACGCAAAGCCACTCTACCTCCGGCACGTGTAGAAATAGGATCCAGCAAAACATCGGTTATTTTTGGCATGATTTTAACTTCATCTGTATTCACAGCCGCTTCAAACTCTTCTTCTTGCTGAGTGGTACAGGCACTGAAAAAAGACAATGCCAGCATACACCACATAATTACTTTGTTTCTATTCATCATCATTGATTTATTATGTAATATTTTTAGTATTATCCGCCCCAACAGGAGAGTTCGGAGTTTCCGAACAAGAAAACAGAAAAGATATGGAAAAAAATCCGGTAGTCAGCAAAAGCCACTTCCGCCAAGGAGAAAACAGGTTCGTCATAGCTGATAGTTCTAAGGTTTGATACAATAAAAAAGCTGTGGCAAATGTACTTACTTTGCCACAGCTCAGGGTTTCATTATTATTTAAAGGAGTTTGATTTCTAATCAAATCATACAGATTCTTTATCTTGCCATTTTCTTACCCACTTTCTTCTTTTTATTCTTCGGTTTCATTTTCTCTCCACCTTTTTTATTTCCTTTAATAGAAACAACTTCCAGCTTATCCATAGGTATGAAAGCTCTCAATTTCGCCGCACTAGCTTCATTTCCACTAAATATATTTTGCAATTCTCCATTGTCAGCATACAGGTTGATTAGCATCTCACCACCCCCCATGCCGTCAAACAAGGTGTACTTCACCTTATCATCAATTACAGTAAGAAAGCCCTGCCCCTCTACATAAAGTTTACTACGCAATACACCTTTTCCCTGCCCTTTGACACGCTGTGCCAAAGATATTCCATCAGTGTGAGGTGCTTCAATATCTGCCAGTTCACAAATAGTAGGGAGCAGATCCACTCCGTTGCACACTAAAGAGTTGTCACGAGTGCCGGCCTTGATTCCAGGACCGCAGAAAACAAAAGGCACACGCTGACATTCCTCATAAGGAACACCTTTCGTCACCATCTGATGCGCTCCTTGCATTTCTCCATGATCAGACGTGAAAATAACAACCGTATTTTTCTTCAGTTCCGGATTTCGGTCGAGTGCATCAACAATATGACCTATATGACTGTCTACCAACGAAACCAGCTGTCCGTATGTCCAACGATACTTACGCCAATAATATTCGGGAAAGTCTTTAGAAGGAGATTTTTTTTCGGCAGGATAAGCAGTGGTCTTAGCAAAGTTGAAAGGTAAGGCAGGAGCATACTTCTTATAAAAATCGACCGAATCGATAGCTGCGGCACGAGCGCGCATTTGACGTACACATTCAGTGATGACCTGTTTACGTCCTCCCTTATCCTCTACTATCGGTGAAAGTCCGGTGGAGCTCTCAAGACAGATATCATGTGGGTTCAGAAAAGAAGCCACGAGCAAGAACGGTCTGTCGAGTGCACCTTTTTTCAAAGCAACAGCTTTTTCATCCAAAATGCGTGCAGCTTCTACTCCCAGGGCGTCCCGTTCATCCTTAGTATAATAGTTTTCAAAACCATATCCCACAGGAGCAGAAAAATGTCCTTTACCTGTCTTTCCGGAAAAAGGCAAATGTACCTTCCCCCCATAATAAGTATCGTAACCGTTACGAGCAAAAACGCCCCCCATACCATTGACAGCAAGCATTGGACGCACTTTCACTTCCTCAGCAGCGGTACAGCGATTATCACGTATATTATATTGCCCGCCATACATACCTGTAAAAAGCGAAAAACGGGAAGGAACGGAAACCGGATTAGCACAATAAGTACGCGTAAAGGAAATACCACTCTTAACCAATCTATCTATATTGGGAGTCGAGAAGTAAGAACCTCTATACATATCAGAGTGGGCACCGATAGTGTTGTACGATTGTTGGTCAGTCACAATCAATATAATATTAGGTCTTGCTTGCTGTGCAGCAACCTGCATGACGGGAAACGCCATGACACCCAGGGAAAGTTTCTGTAAAATATTCATATACCGTATGTTTTCAAATATCATTATTTTTTAGCAGCCTTACGAACAACTTTCTTCTCCGCCTTTCGAATAGCTTTTTTGGCAGCCTTAGGATCTGAAGCCTTGTCGCCCGGATTCAGTTTGCCATCATTATGGTTCATTGTCTTGGAATCTGCCATTTTTACACCGGCAGAAGTACGCCATGCATTTATTTTTGCCATCATCTCTTTGACTATTTCGGGTTTCTTAGCCGCCAGATTGTGAGTTTCACCCGGATCGGTCTGTAAATCATATAACTCTATGCGGTTCTGACGATAGAAGTCAATAAGTTTGTACCGCCCGCTACGAACGGCAGACGAGACATAATCACCCGTAGAAGTAGGCCGCTGCGACGCCTTGTGCCAAAAAAGATCACGCTCTTGCAATGATTTTTGCTCTTTTCCTGTCAGTAAAGGTTTCAAGCTGACTCCGTCCAACTCGGCTTTCGGATCAACAGGAGCATCGCATAGATCTGCCAATGTAGGTAACAAATCGTAACTGACAACCGGCACATCCGATTTGACTTCTTTCTTCTGTCCGGGAAGATGAATAAGCAAAGGAACACGCAAACCACCTTCATAAAGGTGTCCCTTACCCGCTTTAAAAGGCAGGTTGGTAGTGGCAAGCTCGCGATTATTATTTCCTCGGTTGGAAAGCCCTCCATGATCGGAGATCAGTACAATAATCGTATTATCATACTGGCCTGTCTCCTTCAAGGTCTGTATCATGTGACCGATTCCCTCGTCTACCGATTCTATCATGGCGGCATAAACCGGATGATCTTGTTGTGTTTTCGCCACACCGGCTTCCTCTTTCTTCATAGGATCTTCACCCAGGCCCAGTTTCCGAACTTTGGCACGATAGCGTTCTGACACCTCTTTCTTGGCTTCAATAGGAGTATGCACAGCATAGAAACTACAAACAGCAAAAAACGGCTTGTTCGATGTAGAAACAGACTTCAGATAATCCACCGTTTTGCGGGACATATAATCAGTGAGATATTCACCGGGCTTCGCATCTTCCATTCCATAGATAAGTTTGTCAGGATTTGTAGCATTTGGCTTGTTGAAAGGTGCAAAGTAAGTTCCGGTAGATCCCGCCTTACCGGCTCCTATATTGATGTCAAACCCTTTATCCTGCGGCATTGTTTTTCCGTCACTCAAATGCCACTTTCCTATAATAAAAGTTTGGTAACCAGCCGCTTTAAAAGGCATGGCGATACAGTAGCTTCCAGCATCAACCTTACGATCATCGCTTTTTGCTCCTGCCTGCGGACGGGCACAATGGCGCCCCGTAATTAACGAATAGCGTGAAGGTACACTGCGCGGATATGCAACATAACCTTGTGAAAAAACGGTAGATTGTTCCGCAAGCCGGTCAATATTGTGCGTTTCATAGAGTTTCGAACCGGTAAGTGAAAGGTCATGCGCTCCCCAGTCGTCTACTACCAGCATTAACACATTAGGTTGCTGTGCTACTTTCTGCGCACATAAGCTGCCAAAAGGGAGAACGGCTCCTGCCGCTACCAGCCCCATGGTTGTTTTTAACAAATCGTTCATAATCACCTATTTTAATATTTTTATTACTTTTCTATCACTTCTTTCTCACAATAACCGGATATGTAATAGCATACGGGAGTATTGTTACCGGGCTGACGGTAAGCTCCGCACTTAAAATAGTAACCGTCTTCATCATTACGTCCCACTTCTACCGAACGGTTACGAAGAAGATTTATAACCTTATGTTTGCCGTTATCTTCCCACTCCATTATTATGGAAAGCCTCCCCGGATACCTCACAGAGTCATACTCTTTGTTATAGGATGTCCAATGTACATTTATCTTAAAGCCCACCCATACATCTTTCGGAAAATCCGTCCATGGCAGTCGACTGGCAATAACAGAACTTTTAAAGCGAGTTGATACCGGAATCATTACCTTTGCCAGACCAACATCAGCATCACAAAGCTCTTCTGTGTCGGTCAGCCACTTGCGGTCAGAGTTTGCCTTCACATAAAAAAAGCCGTCAGCAAATCCGAAAGCAAGCACTGGTTGCCCACCATGATCGGCGGTCCACCCGTTAGGCTTTCCTTTTTCATAACCCATTCCTTTTCGAAAAACAATATTCTTCTCCGCATCGGCAAAGCCATGAACACCCGGCCGCAAATAGTTACCCTCAGTATCGGCAATAAGGGTACGCGTAGGCATTCCATGCCATTGGGCAAAAATGACATCCGCATCCGGTTCCATACTACCGGGCACAAGTATACGGAAAACATACTCCATATGCGCCCCCTGGCTGCAAGCGCCTTTACCGGAATAATGTACCGTTTTGCGCCGACGTGCCTGCTCAAATGAAGTCTCATTTTTGTAATCGGATGCTACGGCATAACAATAAGATAGCTCTGCACGCGCCACCTTTTGTCCGGGAAACAGCCCTTCGATCGTATTGTCGCCACTACGCAGTTCAAAACGATAAGCCGGCTCTCCTAAGGGTAGCAAAGTAGTATCCCTTCCTATTGCATAATCATTTTTCAAGCCTACCGCTACCCATTGTCCGTCTATTATATATTGTGGATCTGCTTTCTCAGTCTGTATGTTGACACGTTTTTTTATAGGGATCCACGAAGCTGTCCTTCACATCCCATCGATTCTCACTTTCTTATACTCGCCCCAATATTCTTTCATCTGTTTCAAAGCAGCTGCATATTGAGGATCGCCAGCAACATTCACAGTTTCATTAGGATCCTTTTCATAGTCGTAAAGTTCTTCGCCCAATATTTTTTCAACATCCAGTTTACGATTACGCCAATCCACCCAAACGGTATAACGATAACGGCTGTCACGAAGCGAATACCCCATTTTCCCTACTCTTGGATACTGACTGGCGGCATAGGGTTTAATGACTTTCGCATTTTTTTCACCTTTCACAATCCGCGCAAGGCTCTCTCCGTCCAGGTTAGCAGGTTTAGGCATACCTGCCAAATCGCATACCGTAGGATATATAGATAAAAATTCAACGGGGGCCGTAACTCTTCTCTTTCCCCGGGCAGAGGGGTCAATAATCAGCATCGGAACATGGGTGGCATGTTCAAAGTTGGTATGCTTATTCCACAGGCCATGATCACCCAAGTGCCATCCATGATCACCCCAAAGCACGATAATCGTATTTTCCAGTTCTCCGCTATCTTTCAAGGCATCCAACACCTTTCCTACTTGTGCATCCATATAAGAGATACAAGCATAATAGCCATGTATCAGTTCACGAGCTTTCTCATCAGGAATTTTAACATTGTCTATATCCGAAAAAGAAATCAGGGGAGGAATATCGCTATACGACTGCAACTCACCGCAATTGTGGTAAGCAAATGCCGGGCTATTAAGGGCCCGTTTCCGATAAGCCGCCAACGGCATATTTTCACGTTGATAGAGTTTCCAATACTTCTCGGGGGCACAAAATGGCAAATGCGGTTTCTTAAATCCTACTGCAAGAAAGAAAGGCTTATCAGACTTATATTTAGCGAGGAATTTCACCGCACCATCCGCTACCGCACCATCTGTATAGGCATTATCAGGAACGGGTGCACACTCCACCGTCGGTTTCACATATTCTTGAATGTATTTCTCAATCAGGTTCTTCTTTTGCAAACCTTGTTCCTCGGCTTTCTTGCGGTATTTATAGTAGAGCTGCCGCGTCTCTTTATCCTGATAATGAGACATAACGGGTTTTTCATATTTCTCATTCAAATATTCCTCATAATTCATAAAAGGCTGTGACCACGAAAGAGCATCTGCCTGCTTGTCCACCGAACGCGGATCATATATCTTCCCAATACCGGCCACTGTATATCCGCCTTCCTTGAAAAGCTGCGGCAATGTGACAACATCCGGATTCTGTGAACGAATCAATGTTTTCAAATCCCACACACGCGTACGGTCGGGGCACCAACCAGTAAGCAAGCTGGCACGTGTAGCTGCCGAAACCGCCTGCTGACAATATGCCGAGGTGAACACAACGCCACGTTCAGCTAACCGATCGATATTGGGCGTCTTTGCCAGCGAGTCGCCATAACAGCCCAGTAAAGGCTTCAAATCATCTACCGCAATCATCAACACATTTTTTCTTAATTGAGTTTGCTCACCATCCGCATTTATTTCAGAGGCTGCCATTACCTTTTCCGAAGATGCGCCACCTGCTACCGCCGCCAAAGCCAACGAATACAAAGTAAAATTTTTCATAATCCGTATTTCATTTTATAAATTATTTCTATCCTGCATCTTACCCCCCGCAACAGTTTCATCGCGTACGGCATTTTCTTATTCAAGGTTTTTAACCAAGTCTTTCCGTTGGACAAAGATAGCGAAAGATGTGGTCTGAAAGGTTTCAAAATCGGCGGAAGAGGTTTGTTTTCTGATTTATCAGTTGAGGCACAGCGGTAGAAGTATTTCTTTTCATTATCTTTGCCTTCCGGGGAATTCCAACAAAAATCAGATTTGAAACCATGAAACAAACCATCATCCTGCTTCTGCTATGGCAGTTCTGCACCGTCCTATCCGTATATGCCTTGCCCTTCAAAGAACTGTCCACCACTGCCGGACTCAGCAACCGGAGAGTGCTGGCATCTATAAAAGACGGTGACGGCTATATTTGGTTCGCCACCCGTATGGGGATAGATCGCTACAATGGCGAGAGCTTTACAAACTATAAACTCGCCGACAGTCCGGACATCCCGGAGGAACATCCCAAAGGCATATTCATCAATGGGCAGAACGAAATTTATGCTTTCAGTGAACACAATATATATAAATATTCTTACGATAAAGACCGCTTCTCCAAGCAGAACACTTCGGGCATTCCACGAAGAGAGACCATTAACACCGTTACGGCTGATCCCTCAGGACACTTTTGGATAGGCACCAATGCGCATCTGTACCGGCTTATGAAAAGCGACTCCATTGTCCGCCCCGTGAAGCAGAATGTATCAGTGTACTGTATTCTTTTCCAAAACAACCAGTATGGCTGGTTTGGAAGTTCCAAAGGAGTTTTTCATCTGCTCGGGCAGGAGGACGAAAGCTATCTGCCCCAAAAAGACAAGAATTTGGCAGTACTCAATACCAAACGCATACAATCATTATACCACGATACACTCACCAACTATCTTTGGATAGGTACTTTTGATAACGGAATATACATATACGACAAGAACCAGCGCAAACTAAAAACCGTCGGCAACACTCCCGGCCGTTCACTACCCACACGAAGCATTACCTGTATAGGTACCGACCGCATATGGGCGGGAATAGACGGAAGCGGAATACGGGAATACAACCGTTTTAACGGAAAGTTTAAAACCGAATATTCCCAAAACGCAGCCGGATACAATCATATAAAAGTAAACAACATCTACCATATTCTTGACAACGGAAATTCCGTCTGGATTTGTACTTATACAAGTGGTGTATTCGTTCACAACAAAAGCCGTATGATAAATACTTTTTATACCCATGCCGAAAACAAACCGCAATCTCTCATCAATAACCACGTTAACTGTATATTGGAAGACAGACAAAACCGTTTATGGCTGGGAACCAATTCCGGCATCAGCCGCTACGACCGCAACACCAATATCTGGAAACATTTCTTACAGGACAGTTCAAACGGAAATGCCATTGTGCTATCATTGTTTCAAGACAGCGAAAACAATGTGTGGGCGGGCGGATACGCATGCGGTGTAGTCCGCATAGACACGAACGACCAGATTCATCCCTTGCAAACTTTGCCCAGCGGACCAGCCATGCCCAAATACGTCTATGCCATTTCCCAAGACAATGACGGAGACATATGGTTAGGCGGAATTATCAACAACCTCACCAGATATAAACCTTCAGACCAATCCATCAAACAATATCCTGTCAAAGACATCAACCAGATACGTCCTTATGGAAAAGACACCTTGTTGTTGGCGACATCCAAAGGTGTACTGTTTCTGAATAAGACCAACGAAAAGATCAGCCAACCCACTCCACCGGAAAAAGGCATTATCACCAAGGCCAACACATTAAGCATATGCGTATTGCCCAGCACCCCCACCCAATTGTGGTTCGGTACCGAAGGGCAGGGTGTGCTTTGTTATGACTTAAACGCCTGTAAATGGAAACAATATACACAAGCCAACGGTCTCTCTTCAAACAGCGTCTGTGGAATACAGCACGATACTCAGGGACGCCTATGGATAGGTACTGAGAACGGGCTGAATTGTCTGTTGCCCAAACACAACTGCATAGATGTATTCTATGAGCCTGACGGACTGCCCAGCAACACCTTCAACCTACGCTCTTACGCCCTACTCCACAATGGAAATATCGCGTGGGGAACGCCCGAAGGTGCTTTCGAACTGATACCCGATGAATTCAACCGTAAGACAGGAGAGAACTACAATTTGCGCTTCGAGGAGTTTGCCTTATTCAACAGGCCTGCACACCCTTCGGATGTAGAAACTCCGCTTCATACCACTATCGACCGCAGCAGCCATATCACCCTTGACCACAACCAACATTCCTTCTCTTTTCGCTTTCTGAACCTGGGTTACCTGAATGCTGCCAAAAATATGTATAGCTGGTATCTGGAAGGATTTGACAAGGAATGGAGCCTGCCCACCGACCATCATCATGCCGTATACACCAACATCCCTCCCGGCAAATATACTTTTCGCGTGAAAGTGTTCAACGGCAGTGACGACAAGAACTTTCAAGAAAGAGCCATCCACATGACTATCCGGTCTCCCTGGTGGAACACACGAATAGCATGGACAGCATACGTCATAGCCGCCATCCTTATCATGTACTATCTTGTCAGGGCATATAAGGACAGGCTGGAAGCCAGAGACTCGGACCAGAAAATACGTTTCTTCATCAACATAGCACACGATATCCGCACCCCACTCACCCTCATCAAGGCTCCTTTGAATGAAATCGAAGAAGAGCCCCTGACAGAAAACGGACATTCGGCACTGGCATTGGCACAACGTAACACAGAAAAGCTGCTGAACATGGTAACACAACTTCTCGACTTCCAGAAGATAGAAAGAGAAGCCATGAGCCTTCAAGTGGAAGAGACCGAAATAAACTCCTTTGTCGGCAATGCCGTCAGCAATTTCGAACCACTCGCCCGCGAAAAGCAGATAAGCCTGCACCTACAGCTTACGCCCGAAGAAAGCAACAAAGTATATATAGACCGGCGTAAATTATCTATCATAATAGATAATCTTTTATCCAATTCCATAAAATACACTTGCCAGCATGGAAATGTGTGGATTAAAAGTTCGGTAGCTTCCGGCAGGCTGGCCATCGAAATTACCGATGACGGAATAGGAATCTCCCCACAGGCTCAAAAGAAACTGTTCAACCGCTTCTACCGGGCCGAAAATGCCACCAACTCCAAAGAGACGGGCAGCGGCATAGGACTGTTGCTGACCAAGAAGATGACATTACTTCATAAAGGAAGTATCAATTTCTCCAGTAATGTAGGAGCAGGTACTACTTTCCGTATAGAACTGCCAGTACAGAAAAACGATTACGCAGAAACGGAAATCATCAAAAAAGAGTTTGAACAGCATCCCAAACCCCATACCGAACAGACCGCGGAGGAAACCAACAAACTGAAACTGCTTGTGGTAGAAGACAATGAGGAACTACGTGGGTATCTGGCGCATTGTCTCAACCGCGATTACCGTATCATAGAGAGCGCTGACGGTCAAGCTGCTTTAGATATCATTCACAAGGAAAACCCGGACTTCATAATCTCGGATGTAATGATGCCCGTTCTTTCAGGCATCGAGTTGTGCAGCCGACTGAAGTCCAATATCGAAACATGCCATATTCCGATCATCCTGCTCACCTCACTTGCCGAACGCGAAGATATTATAAAAGGACTCAATGCAGGAGCCGACGACTATATCACCAAACCGTTTGACCTCTCCGTCCTGAAAACCAAAATAGCAGCCATTATCAACAACCGCCGGCTTTATCGCAAAAAGTACATTGACAAGTCGGCTTTCAGTGATGAGACTTCAGTTATCAACGAACTGGACAGGAAATTCATGTCGAAATTGGTAGAATATATCGAAGAGAAAATGATGAACGAAAACTTTTCCATAGATACACTTGCCATGGAAATGGCGATGAGCCGTTCCGTATTCTTCAAAAAGATAAAATCGCTGACCGGACAGAATCCGCAAGAGTTTATCCGGGACATCAAGATGAAAAAAGCCGCAACTTTGCTGAACGAAAAGAAATACAGTATCGGAGAAATAGCCTACCTCACCGGCTATCCTAACGCCAAATATTTCAGCACAGCTTTTAAAAAATACTACGGAACTACCCCAAGTACATTCATTGCCGGAGACCAGCCTGCAGACCCCTTATAAAAACTGCAACAACCCGGACAACAACTTTTCTATAAGAAAAAAAGTGCAAAGTCAGGCATAGGTTATTCCACATTTTTTACCACGTCTAATTTTCTTGTCCTCCACTTTCCCCACCCTCTTCAGAGCACCTTCTGAAAGGGGGTACAATGAGTCAGTGACTGAAAGGCATTGACTCCCTGACTGAATGCCTTTCAGTCACTGACTCATTCCCGTTCGTTCGGTGAGTGAAATAAAAACGGTTCAAGAAACCGATGGCATTACCTGCTTTTTGTTGGAATATTTCCAACAATCATCTCCAACGTCTCCCCTTCGGCAAACAGTCCTTCCTCCGCCTGTATCATCCGCTTCTTCAGACGGAACTTCTGCTGGGATACGGAAGAGGAAGATACGGCAGTGAAGGCGGCTATCTGTGCATTGCTGAATCCCAGCCGGATGAGGAGACAGAGTTGGTTGTCGGCAGGCGTAAGCTGGGGAAACCGCAAGGCCAAGCGGTGCGAAGCATCCTTGTACACTCTATCCGTAAGCTGCTGCAAGTACTCCCATTGGGCGTTCGTGAGAAACTTGGGATGGCTGCGCAGCTGCTCCACCACTTCATCGCCATCTATCAAGGCGGCGGTGAGCGCCTGTACCTGACCGTCCAACTGCCGGGCACGCTCACTCTCCTTCATCATCAATTCCAACTCACGAGGCACAGAACGGTCTTCATACTCTTTGAGACGGGTACGGAGCTGTTCATTTTCTTCACACAGACGGCTGCCATGATCCATCAGATTTGTCAGCGAGCACTGCACTTCTTCACGCTCTTCATCAGTGAGCGACATTTCACCCAGACACTCCTCCAGTTCGGCACGCTCACGCTCGTTATTGTGCAGCCGCTGTTCGTTCTCGCTCAAATCTATGAGGTAACGGCGATGCTTACGCTCATCCGAGAACCGGATGTCACGTATGGAGAACCACACGTTCAGCCCAAGCATGAAACAACCGAATGTTCCCCAGAAAAGGCGTTTCCATCCTGTTGCAGGCATCAGGCGGATGCGCTTCCCTTCGGAAAGCTCTTTCACCCGGGTGTATTTGTGATGCAGGTCGGACAGCAGACGAACGGCACAAGCACTGTCGGCACTGCCGGATTGCACCAAAGAATCGGCATGAATGAGAGATTGTTCGTAGTCGAGGATATTCCTATCGGCCGGAGCTGAACAAGATACGGTTACCAGCCCCCAAAGAGAAGTCAGTAAGAGAAAGATATATACGTGTTTCATCCCTACAAAGGTAGTACTTTCTCCCTACAAAAGACACAGAGGCGCAAAGTTTTTTTTACACTTTGCGCCTCTGCAATAACATTTAGGTATCTATTTCTTTAGAATTCGCTCGTAAAGTGGAACTTTATATTCTTGAAGTCCATTTGCGCCATCTGCAACACGTAGCCGCTATCTGCCAAGAACACGTCCCTTCCCTCGCGGTCCTTCGCCATATACTGGTATTTGCGCTTCTTGAAAGCCTCCAGTTCCGCAGGGTCGTCACTCTCAATCCAGCAGGCCTTGTACAGGCTCAGCGGTTCCCAACGGCATTTGGCGCTGTATTCATTCTCCAAACGGTACTGGATAACCTCAAACTGCAACTGACCTACCGTACCGATGATCTTGCGCCCGTTGAACTGGTTGACGAACAACTGCGCCACACCTTCATCCATAAGCTGGTCGATGCCTTTGGCAAGCTGCTTCTGCTTCATCGGATCGGCGTTTTCGATGTACTTGAACATCTCCGGCGAGAAGCTCGGGAGCCCCTTGAAGTGGAGCATCTCACCCTCTGTCAGCGTATCGCCAATCTTAAACGTACCGTTATCCGGCAGACCGATGATGTCTCCCGCCCATGCCTCGTCAATGGTCGTTTTGCGCTGCGCCATGAACTGCGTGGGCGACGAGAAACGCATTGTCTTGCCATGGCGTACATGCAGATAAGGCGTATTGCGGGTAAACTTGCCGGAACATATCTTGCAGAATGCGATGCACGAACGGTGGTTCGGGTCGATATTGGCGGTAATCTTGAAGATAAAACCTGTGAACTTCGGTTCGCCCGGCTCCACCTCACGTTCTTCTGCCTTTACCGGACGGGGGCTGGGGGCTATTTCCACAAAACAGTCCAGCAACTCCTGCACACCGAAATTATTCAAGGCAGAACCGAAGAATACGGGAGCCAATTCACCTTTCAGATATTCCTCCACCTGAAAATCGGGATATACACCGTCTATCAGTTCCAGTTCGCCGCGCAGCTTGTCCGCCAACTGGGTCCCGATCTGATTGTCCAGCTCTTCCGTATTGATATCCACTTCGACCTTCTCCGTCACCACCTGCTTGGAAGGCTGGTAGAGATTCAGGTTGTGCTCGTAGATATTGTAGACGCCTTTGAAGCGCGCGCCACTCTCGATGGGCCATGTCAAAGGACGCACATGGATGGAAAGTTCCTCTTCCAACTCATCCAGCAGGTCGAAAGGATCCTTCGCTTCGCGGTCCATTTTATTGATAAAGATAATCACCGGAGTATTGCGCATGCGGCAGACTTCCATTAGCTTGCGTGTCTGGGTTTCCACACCTTTCGCACCGTCCACCACAATGATAACGCTGTCCACCGCTGTCAACGTACGATACGTATCTTCGGCAAAATCCTGGTGGCCCGGAGTATCGAGGATGTTGATTTTATAATCGTGATAGTCAAACTCCATAACAGAAGTGGTTACGGATATACCACGCTGCTTTTCAATGTCCATCCAGTCGGACGTTGCCGTTTTCTTTATCTTGTTACTCTTTACTGCACCGGCCACCTGAATCTGACCGCCAAAAAGCAGCAGCTTTTCAGTCAGTGATGTCTTACCGGCATCCGGATGCGCGATAATCGCGAAAGTTCGTCTACGTTCTATCTCGTTGTTACTTGCCATATATATAAATAGGTATAATATTCAAAAAAAACATCAGTCTGCCTGCTGTGCCAGCTTATCAATGCAGACCTGCAGACTCTCCTCCCAATGAGGAATCTCAATGCCGAAAGTCTTTTTAATCTTCGTCTTATCCAATACGGAATATTGGGGACGCGGAGCCTTAGCCGGATATTCATCCGTATGCAGCGGACTGACTTTGCATGAGGTGATACCCGCCATGCGATGAATAGCCACCGTAAAATCATACCAGGAACAGACACCTTCGTCACTGAAATGATATACACCGGGAACAATGCCCTGATTGATAGCCGCAAAGATGGCGCGGGCCAAATCGTTGGCATAGGTCGGCGTGCCGATCTGGTCGAAAACAACTCCCAGTTTCTCACGCTCATTGCCCAAGCGGATCATTGTCTTTACAAAATTATTGCCATAAATGGAATATAACCATGCAGTGCGGATAATCATGGCACGACTGCATTTCTCCCCGACCGCTTGCTCGCCTGCCAGCTTTGTGGAACCATAGACGGAGTTGGGACAAGGAGCAATGTCTTCCGTATAAGGAATATGCCCGGTTCCATCGAAAACATAGTCCGTAGACACCTGTATCATGGCAGCGCCACAGGCTTCAGCCGCTGCAGCCAGATAGCCGGGAGCTATATGGTTCAGCTTGTCGCAGAGCTCCGGATTATCCTCCGCCTTGTCTACCGCCGTATAGGCTGCACAGTTCACAATGACATCCACCCGGTTGCCGGACACAAATGCGCGTATGGCCTGTTCGTCACATATATCCAGTTCCTGAACATCCGTAAAAAAGTAGGTGTGCTGCCCATTCTCAGCGGAAAGCGCCCGCATCTCATTACCAAGTTGTCCGTTGGCACCGGTTACTAATATATTCATCTCGATAATTACTATTTATTCCCTACGGTCATGGCACATCTTCCATCCTTAACACATAGGTACGTTGACATATTTCAATTTACTATTTATCACTCAAACATCCCGTCAATCATCCCCCAGCTTCAACTCGCCTTTCTTGTCCTTGTCGTAGTAGTTGGCAAGCAACGAAAGGAAACTGCTGATAGACTCCACCGCCTTAGCAGTGCCCTGACTGATCTCCTTCTTCTGCAGACGCAGCAACAATACCCCGTAAAGCGCCTCGAAGCACGTCTCCAGCTCCGACTCTTCTTTCGGCCCGCTCTTCTGTCGCAACTCTACGATAAAAGGCAGCGCTTTGAAGTATGCTGCATTATAAAAGGGGTATTTCGTGGAAGCCAGCAGCTCGGCATGCAAATCCGTAAGGTTACGAATAACGTTGCGGTTAATCTGCAGATGTCCTTTCTCCACCACTCCTTCTGCACGCATCATATCGGCAAGGTTCCCGTACCACTCTTCCAGGGCGGCATGCTCTTCCGCCGGATAGCGGGAGATGATATTATTGCGGATAAAATCAATATCGCACTTGTTGGCACGAATCAAATCTTCCACTTGCCACATATATATAAGGTATTCGGCAATGTTCTTCTCTTTCAGTTGTTGCGAAATCTTCACGATAAGATGTATGATTTTAGATTTATGATTTATTATCCGTTTATCCGTCGGGAGTTAATTGCCTGCTAATACAACGACTCGCCCATCAGCGTAAACACCAGTCCAAATGCAGATACCAGCATGACAATGCCGCCAATAATGCGATTCAGCATCCAGATTCCGCGTAAGTTGAACTGCGTACGAACCTTGTTTACGAAGAAAGTTATGCCAAACCACCAGGTCAATGCCCCCAATGCGATAGCAAGATATCCCGTAACAGCCTCAAAAACCAATACGCCCTCACTTACAAAAGCAAAGCGTGCAAACAGACCCACGAAAAGAAAGATAATAAGCGGATTGGAAAGGGTGACAGCAAACGCTGTGATAAAATTATGGAAATAAGAACCTTTGCTGGTGGATACCGGGCGAATGGACTGCACCGGATTGCTGCGGAACGTATAAATACCGAATATCAGCAACAGGATACTTCCAAACAATTGCAGATAGAATATATTCTTGTTGACATAATCAAAGACAAAACTCATTCCGTAACCTGTCAGCAAAGCATAGGCTATATCACTCAACGAAGCTCCTATGCCTGTCACAAAACCATACCAACGCCCTTTATTCAAAGTGCGCTGAATGCACAGCACTCCTACCGGGCCCAACGGTGCAGATACTATAACACCGATAATGAACCCTTTCCACAATATGTCAAATATGGTCTCTATCTGAATCATGCCTGCAAATATCGGACTTTTTTATGAGACAAGCGAATAGAGTTAACGTTTTTTCGTCAGAAAAGGACTTTGGAAAGCCATGTTATCTCTGCAACAACCGAAAAATAATAAAAAAACAGACCGGCACACCCCCATGACAACGCATTATACGCATAGGATAAAACTTGTATATTATAACTTCCCATATACGGCATACAACCACATAAATTGTTAAAAAGAAAATAAACAGGACAAATAATACAACTTTTCAAATACATTATTAATATTATATTCGTATCTTTGCAGCGAATGCCAACAAAACAACAACTTTGCAATATGAAAAGATATCTAAAACTCTTATTTGCAGCAAGTATTATAACACTATTCAATGCCTGCGAAACCGATGTGTACGATCCTGAAAAGATAGAAAACACCAAGGATCTTGTAGCCCCGGCGGACTTTGACTGGAAAACCACCCAAAGCCTGACTTATTCTATAACTTCAAAAGTAAATACAGTGATATCCGTCTACACAGACAAGAACTGTACCGACGAGAGCCTGTTGATTGAGAACTTTGCTTTAAAAGCCAACGAGGCAACAGAAATTCCTGTAAACATTCCAGCATATGTAACCAGCATCTTCGTGCAATATCCCACGACAGACGGACAGGACGTACTGGAAATCAAGACAAACGAAGCTGCCACACGAGGCAACAATAAATCTGTCATCTTACCGGCTGACAAAGAGATAGACAAACTCCTGTGGGACATACGCTATCACTATCCAAGCAAAACAAGCAGAGGGACATTGATGTTCGAAGACCTCTATCCGTCAAAAGGAGATTATGACTTCAATGATTTTGTCATCGGATACAATGCAGAAGTTTTCTACTCTCAAATAAGGAATGCAGATATTTTATTTAACGACGGATTCAAGATGAGCTTCCAGATACGGGCCATTGGCGGCACAACACCCTATCGTCCGGCAATCCGCCTGAAAGGATTTGCCATGAAGAACATCGAGGGAGCCAAGATAGAATTCCACACAACCAGAGAAGGCATTAGTATGGAACTCCTGAAAGAAGGTCGCGGAGAAAATGATGACGTAATCTTCGTAATAAACGGTACAGAAAGCCTGCGTAGCGGCGGATATTACAACACAGATCCTGAAAAGCCGATAGACAAGGACATGCCCGTAGTCACCTGCGAAGTTACAAAAGACAACTTCGGCTTCGGGAATTATGATATCTCCTTGCAATATGAACTACTGGCAAAAGAACTTCCCCGTTATTTCGACTTCTTCATCCAGAACCAAGACAACCTGAATGAAATCCACTTCAAGGGATTCACTCCCACCGGTTTAGGCAAACAGTCACCCGATACAGAGTTCTGTTCTGCAGAGAACTTAGTTTGGGGCATAGCCGTTCCGGAAGAAATTGCTCACCCGGCAGAAAGGAATGACATTCTCAACGTATATAAAGGTTTCAAAAAATGGGTAACAAGCGGCGGACAAAACGACAGTAACTGGTACGGTCAAAAGCCCATAGGCCCTGTTATCTCATTAAAATAATATTCCAAGCCACCTATTTCCTGTCGGAAATTAAGATACAACTTCAGCCGGACATGTCCTTTCATGTCCGGCTGAAGTTTTTTATGTACATTTCTTTCTCCTACCCAACGATTTTACTTATCTTTGCCCCTAAAATAAAAGCCCTATCATTTAGCGGCTTCAACCGTAATTTGCAAATCGTAAACTCTTAAATAAAAGTATGATCCTTTTTTTCAGAACACCATCCAAGAGCGTGATTGCCGTAGAATGTGACCACGAACTTACTCAGGCAGACAGCGACAAACTCTGCTGGCTTTTTGGAGAAGCCACCCCCGAAAGTGAAAACAACCTGAAAGGACATTTCGTAGGTCCGCGCCGCGAAATGATTACCCCTTGGAGTACCAATGCTGTGGAAATCACCCAGAATATGGGTTTGAGCGGTATCACCCGTATCGAAGAATATTTCCCCGTAAAAGACGAAAACGCAGACCGCGACCCGATGCTGCAACGTATGTATAAAGGCCTCGACCAAGACGTATTCACCACCAACCGCCAGCCGGAACCGATTATCCACATCGAGGATCTGGAGGCATACAATGAGAAAGAAGGCCTGGCACTCTCCAAAGAGGAAATGGATTACCTCAAGAAAGTAGAAAAGGACTTGGGACGTCCGTTGACCGACTCCGAAGTATTCGGCTTTGCACAAATCAATTCCGAGCACTGCCGCCACAAAATCTTCGGCGGTACATTTATCATCGACGGAGTGGAACAGGAATCTTCCCTCTTCCAAATGATTAAGAAAACCACCCAAGAGAATCCGAACAAGATTATATCGGCCTACAAAGACAACGTAGCCTTTGCCGAAGGTCCGGTTATCGAGCAGTTTGCACCGGCAGACCACTCCAAGCCCGACTTCTTCCAGATAAAAGACATCAAGAGTGTTATCTCCCTGAAAGCCGAAACCCATAACTTCCCTACTACCGTAGAACCTTTCAACGGAGCTTCTACCGGTACGGGCGGCGAAATCCGCGACCGTATGGGCGGCGGTAAAGGTTCATGGCCTATTGCCGGAACTGCCGTATATATGACCTCCTATCCCCGTACGGACGAGGACCGTCCCTGGGAAGAGATTCTTCCGGTACGCCAATGGCTGTATCAGACTCCCGAACAAATCCTGATTAAAGCCTCCAACGGCGCCAGCGATTTCGGTAACAAATTCGGTCAACCGCTGATTTGCGGTTCCGTACTTACCTTTGAGCACAAAGAGAAAGATGAGGTATACGGTTACGACAAGGTTATCATGCTTGCCGGCGGTGTAGGATATGGCACACAACGCGACTGCCTGAAAGGCGCTCCCGAAGCCGGCAACAAAGTTGTCGTTATCGGTGGCGACAACTACCGCATCGGTTTGGGCGGCGGTTCCGTATCATCCGTAGATACGGGGCGTTACAGCAGCGGCATCGAGCTGAATGCCGTACAACGCGCCAATGCGGAGATGCAAAAACGCGCCTACAACGTAGTACGCGCACTTTGTGAAGAAGACACCAATCCGGTGGTCTCCATCCATGACCATGGTTCTGCCGGACACGTAAACTGCCTGTCCGAGCTGGTAGAAGAATGTGGCGGGCTGATTGACATGAGCAAACTGCCTATTGGTGACAAGACATTATCTGCCAAAGAAATCATAGCCAATGAAAGCCAGGAGCGTATGGGCCTACTGATTCAGGAAGAAGCTATCGAGCACGTACGCAAGGTGGCCGAACGCGAACGGGCTCCGATGTACGTAGTCGGTGAAACTACCGGCGACCACCGCTTCGCTTTCCAGCAAGCCGACGGTGTACGTCCGTTCGATCTTGCCGTAGAACAGATGTTCGGTTCTTCTCCTAAAACTTACATGGTGGACAAGACCGTAGAACGCCATTATGAAATGCCGAAATACGAACTGTCGCAACTGCATGAATATCTCACCAATGTGCTCCAACTGGAAGCCGTAGCCTGCAAAGACTGGTTGACAAACAAGGTAGACCGTTCCGTAACAGGCAAGATCGCCCGCCAGCAATGTCAGGGTGAACTCCAGTTACCGTTGAGCGATTGTGGCGTCGTTGCATTGGACTATCGCGGCGAAAAAGGTATTGCAACTTCTTTGGGACATGCCCCTCAGGCGGCACTTGCCGACCCGGCAGCCGGTTCTATCCTCTCCGTCAGCGAAGCACTGACCAACTTGGTATGGGCTCCGCTTGCAGAAGGCTTGGACAGTGTATCCCTGTCCGCCAACTGGATGTGGCCTTGCCGCTCGCAGGAAGGTGAAGACGCACGTCTCTATAAGGCAGTCAAAGCATTGAGCGACTTCTGCTGCGCACTGCAAATCAATGTTCCCACCGGTAAGGACTCTCTGTCTATGACCCAGAAATATCCCGACGGAAGCAAAGTCATTGCTCCGGGTACGGTCATCGTATCTGCCGGCGGTGAAGTTTCCGACGTGAAGAAAGTGGTATCTCCCGTACTTGTGAACGATGCAAAGACCACCCTTTACCACATAGACTTCAGCTTCGACAAGCTGAAACTGGGCGGTTCCGCCTTTGCACAATCGCTGGGTAAAGTAGGCGATGAAGTGCCTTGCGTACAAGACGCCGAATACTTCCGCGATGCTTTCCTCGCCGTACAGGAGTTGATCAACAAAGGACTGATCCTTGCCGGACATGACATTTCAGCCGGCGGTCTCATCACTACGCTGCTCGAGATGTGCTTCGCCAACGTAGAGGGCGGTATGGAAATCAACCTCGACAAGATGAAGGAACAAGACCTCATCAAGATATTATTCGCTGAAAATCCGGGTATCGTTATCCAAATCAGCAATAAGCACAAGGAAGAAGTCAAGAAGATTTTGGAAGACGCCGGCGTAGGTTACATCAAGATAGGTACACCGACCGACGAACGCCATATCCTCGTAAGCAAAGACGATGCCACTTACCAATTCGGCGTAGATTATATGCGCGATGTCTGGTATTCGTCCTCTTACCTGCTCGACCGCAAGCAATCCATGAACGGATGTGCCAAGAAACGTTTTGAGAACTACAAGATGCAGCCATTGGATTTGGTATTCCGCCCTGAGTTCAAAGGTAAACTGTCACAATACAACCTTGACCCGAACCGTCGTACTCCGACCGGTATTCGTGCAGCCATCATACGCGAAAAAGGAACTAACGGTGAACGCGAAATGGCATATTCACTTTACCTTGCCGGCTTCGACGTGAAAGACGTCACCATGACCGACCTTATCAGCGGACGCGAAACATTGGAAGATGTGAACATGGTGGTTTATTGCGGTGGTTTCTCCAATTCCGACGTGCTGGGTTCCGCCAAGGGCTGGGCCGGCGCTTTCCTCTTCAACCCGAAAGCCAAAGAAGCACTCGACAAGTTCTATGCACGCGAAGATACACTGTCTCTCGGTGTATGCAACGGTTGCCAGCTCATGATGGAATTAGGCCTTATCACTCCCGACCACGAGAAGAAAGGAAAGATGCTGCATAACGACTCCCACAAATTCGAATCAACGTTTATCGGCCTGACCATTCCTACCAACCGCAGCGTTATGTTCGGCTCTCTGAGCGGCAGCAAGCTCGGTATCTGGGTAGCACATGGAGAAGGTAAGTTCTCCTTGCCTTACGATGAAGACCGGTACAACGTAGTTGCCAAATATACATACGATGAGTATCCGGGTAATCCGAACGGTTCAGACTATTCCGTTGCAGCACTGGCCAGCGCCGACGGACGTCATCTGGCAATCATGCCTCACTTGGAACGTTCCATTTTCCCTTGGCAAAACGGATACTATCCTGAAAATCGCATCCACAACGATGAGGTTACGCCATGGATAGAAGCGTTTGTCAACGCACGCAAGTGGGTAGAGGAAAAGACAAACAAGCGATAAAGCGTAAGTATATAATGTAAAATATGGTAATGCGCCAAAGTTTATGCACCGGCAATAACTTTGGCGCATTCCATTTCTTCCCCTCCGCCTCCCTTTCTCCGGCCATTCTATTTTCCTTTTTTATCCGTATGTTACGATAAGCCTTTACCATAACACTTGAGGTTAGCACTGAAAGGAAAAAGAATTTATATAAAAAAGGCTAATGGATAGAAAAGAATTGCTATCTTTGCCATACTCTATAAAAAGAGTGTAGGTGCGAATCACAAAGAATATTATTGCTTGATATGCAAAACAATTTTATTACTTTTGTGTTAATATTAAGTCCCCCCAAACGTTTATCAAACTCCAAAACTGGCTAATATGAAAAAGCATTTCTTTTTCTTTATTCTCCTGCTATTCCCTCTTTTGGCCGCTGCCCAAACATATAAGTATATCGGCGTGGAAGATGGTTTGAGCAACAGACGGGTGTACGCAATTCAAAAGGGACCTAAAGGCTACATGTGGTTCCTCACGCACGATGGTATCGACCGTTACAACGGGAAAGAGTTCAAGCATTACAAACTCATGGACGGAGAGGAAGAAGTAAACTCCATGATGAGCCTCAGCTGGCTATATACGGATGCCAAAGGAAGATTATGGGAAATCGGCAAACAAGGACGTGTTTTCTGCTACGAAAGCAAACATGACCGTTTCCAACTGGTATACAAACTCCCCAAAAGTGAGACAAAAGATTTGCATACTCCTGTGAGCTACGGGTTCATAGACGATAACTACATAGTGTGGCTTTGCAACCAAAAGAACATCTACCTGTACGACAGCGAAACAGAAAGATGCACTACCATTAAAAATGAAATCAATGAGAGCATAACGGATATTGAACAGATTGATGCCAACCATTATTTCATCGGCACAGATGTCGGCATACATTATGCCGAACTGAAAAACAATAAACTTATGCTCAGTCCCTGCAACAAGCTGGACACCCTGAAATTACAAGTAAACGAACTTTTCTATCACAAGGGAAGCCGCAAAGTCTTTATCGGAACTTTTCAAAGAGGCATGTATGTATATGACCTCAAACTCCACAAAGCATCCCTCGTAAAATCCGGTTTGGCGGACATCAGCATAAACCGTATCATTGCTTTCGGAGACAAAGAAATACTTATAGCCACAGACGGTGCCGGTATCCACAAAATGAATGTGGAGACTTACTCTACCGAACCCTATATCGTCGCTGACTTCAACCGATACAACGCCATGAACGGCAACACCATCTACGACATATACATCGACGAGGAGCAGCGCATTTGGATGGCAAACTACCCCATAGGCATTACTGTGCGTAACAACCGGTATAACGATTATAAATGGATAAAACATTCGATAGGCAATAAACAGTCCCTCATCAACGATCAGGTAAATGCGATCATAGAAGACGAGGAAGGCGACTTATGGTTTGCAACCAACAACGGAATCAGCCTATATGAGCATCGCACCAAGCAGTGGCACTCATTCCTTAGTGTATTCAATACTGACCACAAGAACCAAAGCCATACATTTATTTCTTTATGTGAAATCAGTCCCGGCATCATCTGGGCAGGCGGATACAGTTCCGGCATTTATCAGATAAACAAGAAACAATATTCTGTCGATTTCTTTACTCCCGCATCATTCGGCGGAAAAGAGATTCGTCCGGATAAGTACATCCGTTCCATTACTAAAGACAGCGAAGGTCATATCTGGTCCGGCGGGTATTATAACCTTAAAAAGATAGACTTTAAAAATAAAAAGGTCACCTCCATACCCGGACTGGATGCCATAACGGAGATAAAAGAGAGGAATAAGGACTATATGTGGATAGGTACAGCCAACGGGCTATACTTATTGGAAAAAGCAACCGACAAGTATCAATACATTCCGATGCCGGTAGAGTCCTCCTATATATACTCATTATACCAAGCCCCAAACGGGTTGCTGTATATCGGGACGAACAACTCCGGCCTGCTTATCTATGACCCCGTCAAGAAAGATTTCCAACATTATCATAAAGATAACTGCGCACTCATCTCCAATAATATCTACATGATTCTTTCCGATGGAAAGAATGACATATTGCTGAGCACCGAGTATGGCTTGAGCAGTTTCTATCCTCAAACAAAGATATTCCACAATTGGACAAAAGAACAAGGGCTGCAATCCGACCATTTCAATGCCAACTCAGGAACGCTCCGCAAAAATGGAAATGCCATATTCGGCAGCACCGACGGCGCCATAGAATTCCCTAAAAAAATGGTATTACCGCGCGAATATAAATCACGCATGATATTCAGCGATCTGCGTGTGTTTTATCAGACGGTATATCCGAAGGATGAGGGCTCTCCCCTTATTATGGACATCGACGAGACCAGCAGTTTACAGTTGAAGTACAATCAAAATATATTCTCTCTTCAGGTGTCTTCTATCAACTACGATTACCCTTCCCTCATACTATATTCGTGGAAGCTGGAAGGATTCTATGACGGCTGGAGCCGTCCGGGAGAAGAGAATATCATCCGTTTCACTAATTTGAGTCCCGGCCACTACACATTACGCGTTCGTGCCATATCCAACGAAGATCAGCGTATTGTGCTGGAAGAGCGCAGCATGGACATCATCATCGAGCAGCCTGTTTGGCTAAGTATATGGGCTCTGCTACTGTACACATTCATCCTGATTGCTATCGCAAGCACAACATTGCGCATTATCGTGTTACGCAAGCAAAGAAAAATATCCGATGAAAAGATTCGTTTCTTTGTCAATACGGCACATGACATCCGCACTCCGTTAACGCTTATCAAAGCTCCGCTGGAGGAACTCTCCGAACGCGAAACGCTGACCAAAGACGGGGTTGACAATCTCAGTACGGCGCTTCGTAATGTGAATGCTTTGCTACGTCTCACAACCAATCTAATCAATTTTGAACGTGCAGACACTTATTCAAACAATTTCTACGTATCCGAATACGAGCTGGAGACTTACATGACCGACATCGTCAACGCCTTCCGCGCGTATGCATCCGTAAAACATATCAACCTGACTTATGAAAGCAACTTCCGCTATCTGAACGTCTGGCTGGATAAGGATAAGATGGATTCCATCCTGAAAAACATCATATCCAATGCATTGAAGTATACGCCCGAAGGCGGAAAAGTGCATGTCTATGTATACGAGACAGAAGACACCTGGAACGTAGAAGTCAGCGATACGGGCATCGGTATTCCACTAAATGAACAAAAGAAGCTGTTCAAGATGCACTTCCGCGGCAGCAATGCCATCAATTCCAAAGTAACCGGCAGCGGAATAGGCCTGTTGTTGGTATGGAAACTCGTGCACATACACAAAGGGAAGCTCAGTTTTACCAGTACGGAAGGCAAGGGCTCCTGCATCAAAGTCTCTTTCCCCAAAGGCGAGAAGCGCTACCGCAAAGCCATGCACCGCCCTATTCCCCTAACGGAAAAAGAGCAGGAACGGAAAAAGTTAAATGACCTGGAGCCAATAACCCCTGCAAAGGAGAGTACGCCGGATCTTCCCGTTGCAACGGCAGTTACTTCCGTAGAGGGTTACGAAGATGCCCAGCTGAAAACTCAGGACGCCGATAACCGTTCAAAGATATTGGTGGTAGAGGACAACGACGAGTTAAGAGAATATCTGCGCCGCACTCTGGCAGAGAACTACCATGTGCAGGTATGTTCCAACGGTAAGTCGGCGCTCTATATTATAAAAGAATATTTCCCCGACCTGATTATATCGGATATTATGATGCCCGAAATGCGGGGCGACGAGCTATGTCAGGTCGTAAAAAACGATATTGCCACTTCCCACATTCCCATTATCCTGCTAACCGCCCTCAATACGGATAAAAACATCATCGACGGGCTGCAAACCGGAGCAGACGAGTACATCGTGAAACCATTTAACATCGGAATTCTGCGTGCCACCATTGCCAATCTGTTAGCCAACCGCGCTTTGTTGCGCCACAGATATGCCGATCTGGAGTTGAATGATGACACCCACAATACGGAATGTCTCAACTGCGCTACGGATCTGGACTGGAAATTCATAGCCAGCATCAAGAAGAATGTGGAAGAAAACATGGACAATCCGACCTTCAACATTGACCTGCTTTGCACCTTGCTCAACATGAGCCGTACCAGCTTCTACAACAAGCTAAAGGCGCTGACCGACCAGGCTCCGGGAGATTATGTCCGCCTGATCCGCCTGAAACACGCCATGAAGCTGCTGAAAGAACAGAAGCACACAATCACTGAAATTGCAGAAATGACCGGATTCAGCGATGCCAAGTACTTCCGCGAAGTCTTTAAGAAACATTTCAATGTAAGTCCGAGCCAATATGCAAAAGAAGACGGCAATATTGGCGAAACGAAACAACAGACCGAATGATAGCATTACCTATATGATATGACGAACATATATATTGAAGCATTTACCATTTTCTTTAAAATCGGAGCATTCACCATCGGCGGCGGTTACGCCATGGTTCCCTTAATCGAAAACGAAATCGTTACGAAGCGCGGATGGATAGCCAAAGAAGATTTTATAGACCTGCTTGCCATATCCCAGTCGGCGCCAGGTATCCTCGCGGTCAACATATCCATCTTCATCGGCTATCGCCTGAGAGGGATACGAGGAAGCATCATCACAGCTTTGGGAACGGTACTTCCGTCTTTCCTCATCATCCTTGCCATAGCTTTATTTTTCCATAATTTCAAAGACAATATCTACGTAGAACGCATCTTCAAGGGGATTCGTCCGGCTGTTGTGGCACTGATAGCCGCCCCGACCTTCAGCATGGCGAAGTCCGCCAAAATCAACCGCCACACAATTTGGATTCCGGTTGTCTCGGCGTTGCTCATTTGGTTATTGGGCTTCTCCCCTATTTGGATTATCATAGCTGCCGGCATAGGCGGATACCTGTTCGGAAAGCTACGTTCTCCGAAAGTTAAAAGTTAGAGAGGACGGTAGCACGCTGATAACTGATAACTAACCCCTAACCACTTAATCATTGTATTATGCTTTTTCTTCAACTATTCTATACATTCTTTAAAATCGGCCTTTTCGGTTTTGGCGGCGGATACGCCATGCTGTCCATGATACAGGGTGAAGTAGTGACCCGGTACGGTTGGTTGACATCACAGGAATTCACAGATATCGTAGCCATCAGCCAGATGACACCCGGTCCCATCGGTATCAATTCCGCAACTTATGTAGGGTATACCACGATAGCGGCGCATTATGGCACAAGCATGGGAGTGTTGGGATCGTGCATTGCTACTTTCGCCGTAGTGCTTCCCTCGTTCATCCTGATGCTCACTATCAGCAAATTCTTTCTGAAATACCAAAAGCATCCGGCAGTGGAAGCCGTATTCAGCGGACTTCGCCCTGCCGTAGTGGGATTGTTGGCATCGGCGGCACTGGTCTTGATGAATGCGGAGAACTTCAGTTCGCCCGATGAAGACATGTACTCTTTCATAATCAGCATCATCATCTTCCTTATAGCTTTCATCGGAACAAGAAAGTACAAGGCCAACCCCATATTAATGATTATAGCGTGTGGAATAGCCGGGCTGCTACTCTATTAGTGCCGCTCCAAGGCCAAGCACAAGGGAGGCAGACAGATCATCCCCGGAGGCAAATAAAATATGCCCGGAAGAAACGTATATATCTTCCGGGCATATTTTGCATAAAGCAGCCGCAGCTCCTACAACTTCACTTTCTTTGCCACCGACTTGGATTCGTTATGCAAGCGGTCGAGCGCCGTAACGACATAGCGGTATTTCGTCTTGCCGTCCTCATAAGGCAACTTATAGAAAGTGTTGCGTGTGATAGCCACAATGTGTGAAGGATCGTCAATGTCCACCTTCTCTTTTGAGCCGAAGCGATAGACAACATACTGTACAGGACGGTTCATCTCATCCTTAAACTTCGGTGCTGTCCAGAAAAGGATGTAGCCGTCGGCAGTCCATACCGGCTTCACTTTGCGCACTTTGTCCGGCGCGTCATTGTCCATAAAGTCGAATACGGGCGGCAGAGCCGGATATTTATGATACTCGGCCACCAGCGCGTCCCGGTATTTTCCTACGTTCTCCACTACGGCACTGGCAGGCCATTGGCAACTGCCGCCAATCGTCTGGTAGGCCCGTTGCAGAGCCATCTTACGGGGAAGCTGGTTGATGGAAGGGTTCTTCGGGTCAGAGTTCTGCACCGTATTCACCACAGACTGGCCTATGAATAACGGACGGTTCTCCGTATGCCTTGCCCACCATTTCACCAATGTTTCATAGTCGGCAGCCGGATGTCCTATCTGCCAGTATATCTGCGGAATGTTATAGTCCACCCAGCCCTTGCGTGCCCACAAAAGCACATCGGCATACAAATCATCATAATTCTGCAAGCCATTCGTATCGCTGCCCAGCGGGTCGCTTTTCTGATTGCGATAGATGCCGAAAGGACTTACTCCGAACTTCACCCAAGGCTTCAGCCCGCGAACCGTCTCGTGTATCTTCTGAATGAGGATATTCACATTGCTGCGGCGCCAGTCCGCCTTATTGCTGAAACCGCCGCCATAGCGTGCAAAGCTCGCATCATCCGGAAAGTCCTTCCCTTTAATGGGGTAAGGATAGAAGTAATCATCCATGTGAATGGCATCCACATCATAACGCGAAACAATATCGGTGACCACCTTACAGATATGGCTGCGGCTTTCGGGCAATGCCGGGTCAAAATACAACTGATCGCCGTACGTCACAAACCACTCCGGATGCGAGTTATAAATATGGATAGGCGAAAGTTCATTTTTCAACGAAGTCTTTACGCGGTAAGGGTTAATCCAAGCATGAAACTCCATGCCGCGCTTGTGACATTCCTCAATCATGAACTGCATCGGATCCCAGTAAGGCTCCGGCACCTTCCCCTGCACGCCCGTCAGGAAGCGGCTCCATGGCTCATATTGCGAAGCATACAATGCATCCGCCTCAGGACGCACCTGAAAAATAATGGCATTGATGCCTGCGCCTTGCAAGCTGTTCAACTGATTTATCAAAGTCTGCTTCAGCTTATCAGTGGGCATGCCACGAAACTGTCCGTTCACAGCCTGTATCCATGCGGCGCGGAATTCACGTTTGGGATGATTGGCAGCAGGTGTTTGCTGTGCCTGTATGGTCAGTACCTGAACGCACAGCAATAATAGCAAGAGGAGATTTCTAAATTTCATTTTGTTCTTTTTAAATATTGCATGGCAAAGATAATGATTATCTTTGTACCCCAATTCATTTTCAATAGTCTATGACAAAAAATACATCTATCATCATAAAAGGAGCCCGTGTCAATAACCTGAAGAACATTGACGTAGAGATACCCCGCAACAGGCTGGTCGTCATCACCGGACTATCCGGCTCCGGCAAATCCTCACTTGCATTCGATACGCTTTATGCCGAAGGGCAACGCCGGTACGTGGAGAGCCTCAGCAGTTACGCCCGTCAGTTTTTGGGACGCATGAGCAAGCCCGAATGTGATTTCATCAAAGGCATCCCCCCTGCTATTGCCATCGAACAGAAGGTAAGCAGCCGCAACCCGCGCTCCACAGTGGGAACCTCCACCGAAATTTACGAATACCTGCGTTTGCTCTATGCCCGGGTGGGACGGACATTCAGCCCGGTCAGCGGTCAGGAGGTAAAGAAGCACTCCACCGAAGACATTGTGAACTGCATGCTCCAGCAGCCCGAAGGAACACGCTACACCGTACTCGCTCCGATATTGCTCCGCGAGGGACGCACCTTGCAGCAGCAACTGGAGATAGATATGAAACAGGGATTCAACCGGCTGGAAGTAAACGGAGAAATGGTGCGCATTGACGAATACCAGCCCAAAGACGGCGACACCCTGTTTCTTTTGGTAGACCGCATGACAGCTTCCAGTGAAAAAGATGCCGTCAGCCGCCTCACCGATTCCGCCGAAACCGCCATGTACGAAGGCGACGGGGCCTGCCTGCTACGCTTCTACCAGCCGGACGGCAGCACCAGCCTGTACCGTTTCAGCACCAAATTCGAGGCGGACGGCATAACGTTTGAAGAGCCCAACGACCAGATGTTCTCCTTCAACTCCCCTATCGGAGCCTGTCCGGAGTGTGAGGGTTTCGGACGTGTCGTCGGCATTGACGAGCATCTGGTCATCCCCAACCGTTCCCTCTCCGTCTACGAAGGTGCGGTGGTGTGCTGGCGAGGCGAGAAGATGGGCGAGTGGAAAGACATGGTGATACGCGGTGCGGAAAAAGCCGGCTTCCCCATTTTCACCCCTTACTACCAACTGACGGACGAACAGCGCCGGATGCTGTGGGAAGGGACCCGTTACTTCGAGGGCATCAACGCCTTCTTCAAGATGGTGCAGGAGAATCAATACAAGATACAATATCGCGTAATGCTGGCACGCTATCGCGGCAAAACGCTTTGCCCCAAATGTCATGGCACAAGGCTGAAACCCGAAGCCGGCTATGTCCGGGTAGGCGGACGCAGCATCTCCGAACTGGTGGACCTGCCCATCACCGAACTAAAAACCTTTTTCGATAACCTGAAACTGGACAAGCACGACACCGACGTGGCACGCCGCATCCTCATAGAAATCAACAACCGCATCCGCTTCCTGCTGGATGTAGGTTTGGGATATCTCACGCTGAACCGTCTCAGCAATTCGCTTTCCGGCGGCGAGAGCCAGCGCATCAATCTGGCAACTTCGCTCGGAAGCAGCCTTGTGGGCAGTCTCTACATATTGGACGAGCCGAGCATCGGACTTCACAGCCGCGACACAGACAAGCTGATACATGTCCTGCGCCAACTGCAACAACTGGGCAATACGGTAGTGGTAGTGGAACACGATGAAGAAATTATCCGGGCTGCCGACTATATCATCGACATCGGTCCCAAAGCCGGACGCCTGGGAGGAGAAGTTGTGTATCAAGGGGACATGAAAGACCTGCAAAAGAACAGCAACAGCTACACAGTGCGTTATCTTTTGGGCGAGGAAACCATTCCCGTACCCGAAAGCCGCCGTCCCTGGAACCAGTATATTGAAATCACAGGCGCACGCGAGAACAACCTGAAAGGCGTGGACGTACGTATCCCGCTTAATGTAATGACGGTAGTCACCGGCGTGTCGGGTTCGGGCAAGAGTACGCTGGTACGCGACATCTTCTTCCGCGCCCTCAAACGCGAGTTGGACGAATGCAGCGAACGTCCCGGAGAGTTTGCCACCATCGGCGGAGATTTGCAGAACCTGCGCAATGTTGAGTTCGTAGACCAGAACCCTATCGGCAAATCTTCGCGTTCCAATCCCGTAACCTATATCAAGGCTTACGATGAGATTCGTAAGTTATGGTCGGAACAACCCCTTGCCAAGCAAATGGGCTACACCGCCGGGCACTTCAGCTTCAACAGTGAAGGCGGCCGTTGCGAGGAATGTAAGGGAGAAGGCACTATCACCGTAGAAATGCAGTTCATGGCCGACCTCGTACTGGAGTGCGAATCCTGTCATGGCAAACGTTTCAAGACCGATACCTTGGAAGTGAAGTTCCACGATGTCAACATCTATGATGTGCTGGAAATGACCGTTAACCAAGCCATTGAGTTCTTCACCCAATATGGGCAAAAGAAAATAGTGAAACGCCTGCAACCTCTGCAAGATGTCGGATTGGGATACATCAAGCTCGGCCAGTCGTCGTCCACCCTGTCCGGAGGCGAGAACCAGCGCGTAAAATTAGCCTACTATCTCAGCATGGAGAAAGCAGACCCGACACTTTTCATCTTTGACGAACCGACCACCGGACTGCACTTTCACGACATCCGCAAATTGCTGGAAGCCTTCGATGCTTTGATACGCCGGGGACACTCCATCGTCATTATCGAGCACAACATGGACGTGGTGAAATGTGCCGACCATGTTATCGACCTCGGCCCTGAGGGCGGGGACAAAGGCGGATATATCGTAGCAACCGGCACGCCGGAAGAGGTAGCGGCATGTGCAGCAAGCTATACCGGACAGTTCCTAAAGGAGAAACTACAATAAAACAACAGTGCAATCCCGTCAAAATCGTCTCGTGAGATAAATAAATTCATCTCGTGGGACGATTTTTTTCATCCCATGGGACAAAAAAATTCGTCTCGTAAGAAGAAATAAATCCTCTCACGAGACGAAATCAACTATCATACAAGCGTTCTTTCCTCTTCCCTTAGAAGTAGAAACCGAATCCCACTTTCAGCCCGAACTCCGAACGGTCTTTGTCTATATCCCAATAAACGGCAGGTTCAATGGTCACTGTGCGTGACAGGAAAAATGCATAACCGGCCTCCATGCCGAAGCCGAAACGGGTTTTATCTCCACCGTCCCAATCGTAACGGTTCAGGTCTACGCCGGCTCCCAAGAAAACGCCTACCTTACTGATGTAGTAACGTCCGCCCACACCCAACGTATAGACATCCGTTCCCCCGCCTTGCCATTTCGCACCGGCATCTATCAGCAGAGCTACATTATCCACCAAAAACGCACCGCCTTTGGCTTCAAGGCCGAAATGGGCTTTGTCCGTTTCTGTATTATAGGAGAAGTTGAGCCCCGTAACGGAAGGATTCACGAACCATTTCCCTTTTTCAAATTGCGCGTGGGCAGCCATAGTACCAATAAGCAGGCACACGAGTAATGCTAATCTTTTCATCTTATTTCTATTTTTGAGTGAATAATTATTTTTGTTCTGTCCTATCCTCTTCACGACGTTTCCGCTGTAACTCTTCTTTTTTACGAAGCACCAGCCACAACACAAGTACAATGACATACGAAGCAATTACGGTTATATATTTCTCCGTATTGCTGATTTCCGTATTGCGCGGCAGGAAATATGCCGCAGTAGCAGAAACATAAATAAGCAGGGCTACGGTCAGCCCCGTAGATTTCTTGAATTTCTTCATCAATTAAAGGGTTTTAGTCTGTTTGTTTTTCCATACAATGAACCACGCCAACGCAATCACAACACTTGCCATTCCCATGCCGTAGGCCACCGGATGTGACATGCCGAACCCTTCCGGTGCTATGCAGATATAAGTTGTACAGACGCAGGTCATGAAGAAAGCCGGTATCAATGTGAGGAAATATTGTTTCTTTGCACGCACCAGATACACGGTTATCGCCCACAAGGTGAAAACGGACAACGTCTGATTGGCCCATGCGAAATAACGCCATATCATGTCAAAACCGTCTTTGTCGCGCAGGCTGTACAGCAACAATCCGATAGCAGCCAAAAACATCGGCACACATATATATAAACGACTGCGAATGGACTTTTGTTCCATACCCAGAAAGTCCGCAACGATAAGCCGCGCCGAACGGAAAGCCGTATCGCCACTCGTAATGGGAGCAGCAATCACTCCCAGCACAGCCAGCACGCCACCGACGGCTCCCAGCCAGTTTTTCGTAATGGCATCCACTATGACAGCGGCATTGGTCTCTTCCATTCCGTTCTCGTGGAAAAAACAGGTAGCCGCAGCAGCCCAGATAAGCGCTACGATGCCTTCGGTAATCATAGCCCCATAGAATACGGGACGACCATGGCGTTCACTCGTCATGCAACGCGCCATTAACGGGCTTTGTGTGGCGTGGAAACCACTGATTGCCCCACACGCAATGCTGACAAACATGATAGGAAAGATAGGCAATGTAGAGGCGTTGGGATTGGTATTCTGCAAGCCGTCCCATACTTCCGGCAATGCCGGATGGTTCACGTAAAGCATCACCAGAATTCCTACCGCCATAAACAGCAGTGCGATAGCAAACAGCGGGTATATCTTGCCGATAATCTTATCTACCGGCAACAGCGTGGCAAGTACATAATAGATAAAGACTACTACAATCCAAAAAGTGGTGTCCAGCGTTTCCGGTGTCAGACTGGCAAGCAGCCCGGCAGGTCCTGCCACAAACACAGCGCCTACCAATATCATCAGGATAACGGTGAATCCGCGCATGACCTGCTTGGTGGTCAGCCCCAAATAGCGGCCTATAATCTCCGGCAAACTCTCGCCATCGTGGCGCAGCGAAAGCATTCCCGCAAAATAATCATGCACCGCACCGGCGAAAATACTTTCCAAAACAATCCACAGATAAGATGCCGTACCGAACTTGGCTCCCATAATCGCGCCAAAGATCGGTCCCAAGCCTGCAATGTTCAGAAATTGTATCATAAAGATTTTCCACGTAGGCAGCGGAATATAGTCCACCCCGTCGGCTTTTGTGAGAGCTGGTGTCTTGCGGTCGTCCGGACCAAATACGCGCTCTATGAAACGTCCGTAAATGAAATAGCCTGCAATCAACGCCAACAGGCAAAGCGTAAATGTAATCATGGCATGCTAAATTTAATGTGGATGCTCAGTGTTAATGTATTTTATGTATGCAAATGTAACAGTTTCCAACCAAACTATGCAAACTTATCAGGTGATTTACTTATCTTCGCCGTAAAATATAACAGAAATAAAGAAGTTAATGGGAATTTATTTCACCCCAAAACAGGATACTATTATGAAGAAATTATGCTTTATACTACTATTATATGCCTTCTGCCTCCTGCCACTTGCCGCACAGCATCCTCCCAAGCATGAAGTGCGTGCCGCATGGATCACCGCCGTTTACGGATTGGACTGGCCGCGTACTCGTGCCACCACTCCCGAAGGCATCCGTAAGCAACAAGCCGAACTTGTGGAAATACTGGACAAACTGAAAGCAGCCAACTTCAATACGGTACTTTTCCAAACCCGTACTCGTGGCGACGTATTATACCAATCAGCAATCGAACCCTATAATTCCATCCTAACAGGAAAAGTCGGCGGCAATCCCGGTTACGACCCGCTTGCCTTTGCCATAGCAGAGTGCCACAAACGGGGAATGGAATGTCATGCCTGGATGGTTACCATCCCCTTGGGCAACCGCAAACACGTTGCCGCCCTCGGCAAAGAGTCGGTCACCAAACGCAAACCGGCTATCTGCGTGCCCTATAAACGTGAATACTTCCTCAACCCCGGACACCCCCAAACCAAAGAATACCTGATGAGTCTTGTCCGCGAAGTGGTGGAACGCTACGACGTAGACGGTGTGCACTTCGACTATCTGCGTTATCCCGAACATGCCCTGCGCTTCTCCGACAGTTACACTTACAGGAAATACGGCAACGGACGGGATCTTGCCCAATGGAGGCGGGACAATATCACAGAGATTATCCGCTACCTTTACAAAGGAGTCAAGGCGCTGAAACCCTGGGTCAAAGTCAGTACCTGCCCCGTAGGCAAGTACCGCGACACATCCCGTTACCCGTCCCGCGGCTGGAATGCATTCCACACTGTCTATCAGGACGTACAAGGCTGGCTGGGCGAAGGCATACAAGACCAGATCTACCCCATGATGTATTTTCGTGGCAACGGTTTCTATCCTTTCGCCCTCGACTGGCAGGAACAAAGCAACGGTCGGCAGATTATTCCCGGACTGGGCATCTATTTCCTCGATCCCAGTGAAGGCAACTGGACAGTGGATGAAGTGGAACGGCAGATAAACTTCACCCGTACACATGGCTTGGCAGGCGAAGGGCACTATCGCGCGAAGTACCTCATGGACAATACGCAAGGGCTTTATGATATCCTTGAAGAGCATTACTACACTGCTCCCGCCTTGCAACCCGCCATGCCATGGATAGACAATGTGCCGCCCAGCGTTCCCACTCGGCTCAAGGTTGAGAAACTGTCCGAAGGATATTGGAAAATCAGTTGGCAGCCCTCCACCGACAACGACAAGCAAAATGCTCCGATGTATGTCCTCTACGGCTCCAATAGCTACCCGGTAGACACAACCGATCCTAACAATATATTGGTCCAGCGCATACAGGGGACAGAATGCATATATGCTCCTACCCGTCCCTGGACCACCCGGAAATACTTTGCCGTCACCGCCATAGACCGTTGCGGCAACGAAAGTCCGGCTGCAACCACTCCCCAAGAAAGAAGATGACAGGAAGAATCATATCCGGGCATATGCCCGGTAACAACTCTTGGCTGTAACCGGAACCAATGGCAGATAGCCGGAAACAAGTCTGCCTCCTTCTATTACCAATGGATAATCTTTCATGTCCCGTTCGTGTTGCACACGCAAGGTTTCATTGTCGGGAAAATACTCTATATTAAAATATCCCATACGTCCGGGAGCCACATAGTTATCGTAAAACAACCGGGCCACCACCCCCATATTCATACGCATATTTATCTCTACACAAGGGTGAACAACATATTCACGTCCGCCCTCCTGTCTGCAAATCATCATATCAACGCCCAAATAACCAACATAGGTGCTGCCGTAGATCGCTGTCAACTCCGTACGGAGAGTCTCACGTATCAGCATCAGTTCATCAACCGGAAAGTTCTGTGTTATAATTTCTTCTATCCGGCTGTCCGATGCAAGCAGATTACCGATATAAGCCCCTCGCTCATTGGTAGAAAACAGGGAATAGCCCGCAAAAGTCACCCTTCCCTGCCCGTCAGAGTAAAATTCGACGGCAAAATCTTTCACCTTATTATATATAGGCTCTGCCGTAAGACAACCCTGCTCCTTCAAAACTCGTCCACACCAGTTGGATATGGGCTTCGTAAGCCCGTACAGACACCAGTTCAGCCCCTTTCCGCTGCCCGACCAAGGCACTTTGAGCAAACATGTGTGCATGGTGTTTACAACCCGTTCGCAATCCTCCATATTCTCTATAAGATGATGTTCACCGCAGGTATATTCCGGATAACGGCTTGTTATATGTTGCGTCACCGCCACGGCCTGAAGGCGGGAAGAAAGCAAGCGATACTCCCCAAGAAGCTGTGTAGCAGGCAACCTATCTTCACTGACGCCACCCCTCAGCAGGTATTTGCGGATAGAAGGGTTCCAGCCCCAAGGCAGCACCTCCGCCTCCGCATAATCAGGTAATTCAGGCTCGGTAGCCAGTTGCACTTGCAGCGGAAACAACTCCCGCATCTGCTTCAGGAAGTCTGCATTATAGGCGGAAGGAGCCAACACTGCATTATGCGGATCTGCATACCATACCGGCAATAGCGCCAAATCCTGAGCCATACGACGCGCGGAAACCGGAGCTATGTAGTTCGTTTCGTTATTGGCAAGCGCCAAATCGGAGTCGGGATTAAAAAGATATAGTTTCATTGATTATAGTTCATCATGATTAAGAACTGCAAACTTACAGAGAAAAAGAACAGCATGCAAAATATATAAAACTTAACTACAAACAAGATATTTTGCTATCTCTACTTTGCAAATCTACAAAAAAGCTGTATATTTGTCGCCCGATAAACCGAATTTAAAGCATGGAAGCATTTTACCGAACACACGCTTATCTGGTAGAGCATACAAATGCCCCCGTTCGCCGCGACCTCATGGATGAGATTGACTGGAACGACCGTCTTATCGGTATCAAAGGTACCCGGGGTGTGGGTAAGACTACATTCCTGTTGCAATATGCCAAAGAAAAGTTCGGAACCGACCGCTCCTGTCTTTTTATCAACATGAACAATTTCTACTTCTCCGGCCACAGCATCGTGGACTTTGCCTACGAATTCCAACGTCGCGGCGGAAAAGTGCTGTTGATAGACCAAGTTTTCAAACATCCCGACTGGAGCAAGGAATTGCGTTTGTGCTACGACCGTTTTCCTAACCTGAAAATTGTCTTTACCGGTTCGTCCGTAATGCGCCTGAAAGAAGAGAATCTGGAATTGCGCGACATCGTAAAGAGCTACAACCTGCGTGGTTTCTCTTTCCGCGAGTATCTGAACCTGCAAACCGGCATGAAATTCCGTTCCTACTCACTGGAAGAAATCCTGAGCAATCACGAACAAATAGCCAAGGGCATCCTGTCAAAAGTACGCCCGTTAGATCATTTTCAGGACTATATGCATCATGGCTTCTATCCTTTTTTCCTTGAAAAACGTAACTTCTCGGAAAATCTGCTGAAGACAATGAATATGATGGTGGAAGTGGATATTCTGCTGATCAAGCAAATAGAGCTGAAATATCTGTCCAAGATAAAAAAATTGCTATACTTCCTGGCCGTAGACGGACCGAAAGCCCCGAATGTGAGCCAGCTTGCCAACGACATACAGACATCCAGGGCTACGGTTATGAACTACATCAAGTATCTGGCAGATGCACGACTTATCAACATGGTATATCCCAAGGGAGAAGAATTCCCCAAGAAACCGTCGAAGATAATGATGCACAACTCCAACCTGATGTACTCCATCTACCCCGTAAAGGTGGACGAACAAGACGTACTGGAAACTTTCTTTGCAAACACAATGTGGAAAGACCACAAAGTGAATAAAGGAGACAAAAACATTTCGTTTATGGTAGACGAAGTGATGCCTTTCAAGATTTGTCAGGAAGGTATGAGAATTAAAAATAATCCGGGAGTGACATACGCATTGCACAAGGCGGAAATAGGCCGGGGCAATCAAATACCTCTCTGGTTGTTCGGCTTTCTATATTAATTGAGAGATTTTTTTACTTAAATAAATTCAATTTAGTTATGACTAAACAGAAGAAATTCATTACTTGTGATGGTAATCAGGCTGCTGCACATATCTCGTATATGTTCTCGGAAGTAGCTGCTATCTACCCCATCACTCCCTCATCTACGATGGCTGAATACGTAGACGAATGGGCTGCCGCAGGTCGCAAAAACATCTTCGGCGAAACAGTATTGGTACAGGAAATGCAATCCGAGGGTGGTGCTGCCGGTGCCGTTCATGGCTCTCTGCAAGCCGGTGCGCTGACTACTACGTACACTGCTTCACAAGGTTTGTTGCTGATGATACCGAACATGTACAAGATTGCCGGTGAATTCCTGCCTTGCGTGTTCCACGTATCTGCACGTACTTTGGCAAGCCATGCACTGTGTATCTTCGGTGACCATCAGGACGTAATGTCTG
>OLVZ01000114.1_pt1 | contig 85047 bp, 124 predicted proteins | sample 1673341 | NCBI WGS metagenome assembly OLVZ01 (sample SAMEA3178944, study PRJEB25190) | human gut metagenome | biome: human gut; feature: human-associated habitat; material: faeces | place: Austria | collected 2013 | reverse complement strand
TTTATTATTGTGAACGATCCGGCAGATGCGGACGCAGTAATTGTAAACACCTGCGCCGGCCATTATTTTTTGATTTTGAGAACTTCGATAATGTCGTTGACCATGCGGCGGGATACAGCTTCGTGCTGCTTAACCGTGTCGCCGTCTGCACCCTTGATGATTGTGTCGCCGAAGGTAACGTTCGTGATGTTCTCACGCGGAATTGTGATAACTTCACGGTTTACGCCGGAAACAGGCATCTGAGCGGTCTTGGACAGGTCGGGCAGGGCAGAAGCGGACAAACCGCTGGTAATAGCGGACATTACTTTGAGAATGGAGTCGAGCGACTGCTGTTTAGGCTTGTCGAGCACGATTTCGCCCTTCTGCAGAATCGCCATCATCTCGTCTTGGCGCAAGGTGGAAGCATCACCAACAACTCCGCCGGTGTGGTACTTCTCATAGAGCAAAGTGCCATCCGAAGCATACCATGTGCCATTTACGCGTTTTGGGTCCTCCCCGTACTGTCTTAAAGCATTGGAAAGCTGAAGGTTCGCTTCGTTAAGTTCCTTTTGTTTCGCCTCTGAAGCGCCGAACCAAGCAGCACTGTTCTTTTCCATCTGATCTACGATATATTTGATATGGTCTTCATTCGAAATATCAGCCTTTGAACTATCACCAAGAACGTTGGAACTGCCGGTCTTATTTGCATTCGTTCCGCCTGAACCAATCGCATCCAGCGCGGTGAGGTAGTCACCATACTGTTTAGCGGCGTCCAAAGCCTTACTCCAGCTCGTCTGCAGCTCCTTCGTGAGGTGCGAACCGTATTCCTCATTCCAAGTCTCGAGTGTGGTATACAGATTGTTCCAGTTTTCCTTGATGTACTTCCGAGCTGCGGCATCGAGCCGCTCGGCAGACTGGATGGACTCCTGCAGTTTCTTGATCTCGGCGTCCTTTTCCTTCTCGTAAGATTCCTGCATCTTGTCCAGATTGTCAGTCTGTTTATCGTAGGCATGATCTGCTTGATCCGAGGCGAGCTCCTTTTGGAGGTCAGCCAGCTGTTCCTCAAGATCTTTACGCTTTGCGATTGACTCGCGGCTGTCATCCAGAGACAGAGCGTTGATTTTCTCTTGGAGCTTTGCCATTTCCTTGACCTTGTCGGCTACCTCGTCCTGATAGTCGGCTTCGTCTTTGGTCAGTTGCAGGCTCTCTTTCTTCTTGTCGATGATTTCGCTATACTTGTCCTTCAGCTCTTCCAGAGCGTCAACTTGGCGGTCGATGTTGTCTTTGATCATTTCTTTGACGTAGTCGAAAATCTCGTCCACGCCGTCCTTCATATCATCAACGTCGATTCCTACGCCTTCCTGTACATTACTCAAAAGGTTGCGACGCATATTGATCTGCGCAACAGCCTTCTGATAGCCTTCTTTAGTAAGGTTAAGCATAGCAAGCTGTGCGTAGACGGAACCCCACTGAACCTCAGTCAGGTCGGCCGTTGCGTTTAGCAGGTTGTTCAGCGAGACAACGTCATTCTCCTGCAAAGCCAGACGAAGACTCTCGACATAAGCTGCGGCACTTTCCAGTGCCAGCTGCTCATTCTTTGCTTTGATAACCTTCTTGATGGCTTCCTCGTTAATGGTCAGAAGCCCGTTCTCGTCTTGGAGATATCCCAGATACTCGGGGCCGAGCTTCATTATCTCTTGGAAAGTATCGACAGAGATAAACCCTCCATTTGTCGAATATTCCTTTGCGGCATCCTTGAACGTGTCGAGAACGTCCTGAACCGTATCAACAGAGTCGCTTGCTGCATCAACGATATCAGAGAGATAGTCGATGACTTTCTGCTTAACATCCTTAACAGCGTCTTCGTACTCCCACCACTGGTCGGAGAGGTCGGCCACTTCGTCACTGAGATCGGAATATCCCATGCCGCGGTAATACTGCGCTTCCTTGTGCAGGTTCTTCTGAGCCTCGCGATAATGGTCAATGATGCCGTTGAGAGTAGACTCAATTGCATCGCCATCGATAGACGAGAAGATAGTATCAACAGTCTTGGTTTCGAAACTGTCTGCAATGCCGCTGAAGATGCCGGCCAGAGGGTTGCCCTTCTTGGCAACACCGTTCAGAATATTCTGTGACAGCTTCGCCGAGTTGAAAATCCTACGCTGAGCACGAGTGAAAGAGCGTTCGAGCTTGTCAGTGTCGAGCAGACGGTCGAGGCTTCGTTCGGCCAGTTTAACAGCATTTTCATGTTCCGACGTGATCTTGTCGTACATGTCCTTCATCGTGTCGATGATGCTGTCATGCGCTTCCCAGAATTTCTTCTGCATAGACATAATGTATTCAGAAGAATCTTTCTGCCCTTGAGCGCGATAACGCTCGGCGGCTTTATGAGCTTCATCCTGAATCTGCTTATAATAAGCGACAATCCGCATCGGGTCGCCACGCTGCTTTTCGACGAGGTATATCTTGTGCTCAATCTGGTCAATGATGTCTTCGACTTCTTCTTTAATCTTGTCAAGGGATTCCTTCGCAGAATCTGAAAGCTGAGAGGTATCAGCAGAGACTTTGACGGTGGCATTAGATTTTTTAGAGGAACTGGAAGATGTCCAGTTTCTGAATTTACCGCCTGTACCATAGTTCAAATTACTCAAAGGGTTACTTGCGCTAACGCCGCCCCAAGTATTATATGCTTGATGGGGAATACCACCGTGCATCAGACCAGCAGTCAGATTGGCAGGAACAATCGCGTCACCGGGCTTAGTGTTGATGACTTCCATTCCATGCAAGCCAACAAATTTACTATGCTCGCCGTCCCGAGAAATCCACTGCTCAGGGCCAAGTTCGCCGACAAGCGTTTTGCCGCCGACAGCGTTGCCGCCAGATGCGTACTGAGTCATTTTGCCAACATGTCCGGTGAAGTCTTGCTTTTTATTCCCCTCACGGCGACTATGAATGTCAGCCTTGGTCTGAGCTTCGGTTCTGGTTGTCTGGACTGTGTTTACGCGAATGGTCACACTCTTATCGTGAATACCACTCATTAACCCAACTGTGTATAAAATCTTACTATTGGCTTCCGAAGTGTTTACATTGACATGGCGTTCTTTTTCGATAGGTTTAAGTGCTTCATCCACCGCATTGACTTTTGCGGCAGCTTCTACAGTATTCCCTTCAATAGTAAGCTGTACCGGATTTCCAGCCTCATCTTGAATCTGCGCCATCGTACTCAACACAATTTGCGCCTGTTCTTTTGTAACACCAAGACTGCTTGCAAAAGCATCCAAGTTGCTCACATTGATAGACCAGCCGCCATTATCAAGACGTTCAACACTAGCGGCAGCTTCGCCCGAAGCGGTTTTCACGCTTTCAAGAGATGCTTTCAGACCATCAAAAGTCGGAGTCTCTCCGCCTATGCTTGCCTTGAACTTATTCATGGCAGCTACAAGCGTGTCGAGCTCATCTACAGATATTTCCTTGACATCAATATCCGTGCCTTCAGTCAGAGACTCGAGTGCAATTTTCGCACTTTCACTCATGTGTTCCCATGCTTTTGTGGACGACCGATCAGCCGCAGAAACAGATTGTTTAATACGATAGGTGTCATCGTTCAGCGTCTGGATACTTGATGTAACCGAACTAACTGTTTTCGGAACATAATCCGAATATGTGGAGATTAAATCGAGAGACTGCTGCAAAGAGGCCGCCGAAATGCCAAAAGCGTCGGCCAGGGCGACAACATCATGCTGCGCAACTTGCATGGAACCGGTGTTCCAATCTACGTCCATTAGTCCATCGACGACTTTTTTCTTGTCAGCGCTGAGTTCGTTGTACTTCTTATGAAGTGTATTAAGCGTTCCGGTCAGATCTTGACCGACATTATCCTCATCTGTGCCTGTTAAGAAGAGACCCTCATTGTCCTTAACCCACTGCTTCGCTTCTTGCAGGCTAACAACCTTGCCGATGAGAAGCTCCATTTGTTTGCGAGCTTCCTCTGTGTTAATTTGCCCTTTATTTACTGATTCTGCAAAATCATCGTAGATTGAAACCATACTCTCGTGATCTTGTACATGGTCGGTAATCCCTTCCATAGAGGTTTCATAATTTGCAAGAGCATCAGAAACCGTATTAAGAGAATCAGTTTGTTTGCTCAGGGAATTTGAAATCGCATCCAGAGCTTCAGGCAAAGCGCCAACTTGAGCAAGAGCGGCCAACCGAGCGGCAAATTCCGAAGCATGATCGCCAGTATCAACCAGAGCGGAATTGAGAGCGGAAAGTTGATTCTTTGACAATTTTTCGAGATTGAAGTCCTTGAGAAGTTCGTCTACGGAAGAACCTTCAATATCCGAGCCGCTTAGAGCCTCTTTGAAATTACTCCGGATGGTCTCTCGCATTTGATACATGTCTGACTGGAATTGTTTTAATCCGAAAGCCTCAGACAAATCAATTGCGTTCATTTCTTCAGGAGTTAATCGTTTCGATAATTCTGCGCGAACAGCATCCATCACTGTTGACATTTTTGCAACATATTTATCGTAAGGCATCGAGCCCTGTTCTTCTTGAATCTTATAATAATCAGAAACAGCCTTTTTTCCTGCTTCGGTGTTTTTAACAACTTGAAGCATCGCATTCGCATATCTTAACGGCGCATCGGGATTATTTGCGTCATAAAGCGCGTCAGAACTAATGCTGTCAGCGTATTGTGATAAAAATGTTTTCTGCTGGTCATCTAATTCGTAATAGAGTTTATTCGCCTCAAGAGACGCTTGCATCATCTGCTTGACCTCGGAGCTACTTGCATCTACACTCTCATAAGCAGAATGCCAAGCATTGGCTAAACTTTCGCCATCTGCCGATAAATCGCCTGTCATTCCACGCATTTGATTTAACTTACCGAGAATATTATCAAAATTCTTTCCAAGAGCTTCGGAATTATCGCGAATATAATCAAGCCAAGTAACACTTTTAGAGCCATTGGTTTCTTTGTTGATTTTATCAGCGTACTCATCGTAAGTCATACCAATAGTGTCGGAAATTAACTTATTGAAATTCTTAATATCTTGGCCGCCGTTTTTAGACAAAGCAGTTTGAACTCGAGATAAATAATTAAAGATGTCATTATCGACACTTTTTACGCCTTCCTGCGCTGTTTTATATTGTTCTTGGAAGTCTTTATAGGCAGCTTCATAATTCTTCTTATGACCGTCATTCTCTGATGACCCACCATATACGGCATCTCGAGCTTCCTGTCTCTGCTGCTTCTCGAGTAATGCGATTGTTTCCTCGATAGCAGAATTTTTATCCAAGATAGCTTGTTGCTCATCGTTATAACCATTCACTAATGATGGATTGATCCCAACAAGTTGGGAAACGATATCTTGGTATTCTTGATATTCATCGGCAGCCAGAGAAATATTTTTGCCGTTGTCTGTTACGCCTTTGGACAATTCTGCGAATCGATCTTTGAGATTTTCGACTGACGTAATATTGCCCTCGATAGATGATTTGGCGCTGTCGTAGTTGCTCAATGCATTTTGGGTTATTTCGGCTGCTTCTTGTGCGGACATCACTGTTTTATCAATAGCACTCCCAAGACCGGTTAGTATAGTCTGAATAGCCATAACTGCTACCATCGACACGGCCATACTTGCAATAGCAGACCCGATCCCCTTAAAAGTCGATGCAATCTTGGCTCCGAGTGTTCCTATTTTTTCTTGTTTTGCAGTGAAGTTATCGATTTGTCCGTTAACAACATCACACTCATTCCCGACGGTGTCAAGGGATTTAGCAAACTCACGACTCTGAATACTTGCGCCAGAAAGAGCTTTTTCAAAATCAGCACCCCTGAGCTTTTGCTTCATCTGAGCGTAGCTTTTCAGAATATCATTTTGTTCCTTCCAATAGTCGTGATTTTTTGTGTTGTAATTTTTAAGCGAACTGAATAGCCCGCTCCCGCCAAAGATGTTTTCTCCAGATTCTCCCTTTCCTCCGATAATGCCTTTCCCGTTCATTGACAGAAGCAGGGAAGCTACAGGGGCGAGAAGTCCCGGAAGAACGCCAACTTTATCAATCAGGGTGTTGAAAAACCCGAGAATGCCAGAGCCGGCGTCGATTGTGCCTTTCACAAAGCCTGAGTCAAGAACACTCGTGCTTGCGGACTGGAATTGCGCTTGGAACTGTGCAAGTTTACCTTGAATAGAATCAAGATATTTTGCGTTCTCGGCATCAGCTGAGCCAGTTGCGTTTTTAGTTGACTCGATGACGTCCTCAACGGTCGACCAGTTCTGGATGAGCGCTGAAGTTGTATTCGCCATTCTCTTCGTTTGTGTTTACAAGGTTTGCAAAGCCTTATGTTGTATCTACAACCTCATGCTTTCACATGAGACCCGACTATTTCTTCACCCTTGCAACCAAGGGGCATACCTTTTCCATTTAAGGGATTTTCACCCACGCCTTTGCTTGCGCCGTACTCCTGTTGCTCATAAAGAGCCGAGGGATAGTCTGTGAACCTTCTCCGTGTCATGAGACCGATAGGAGCTTGGCTGCATGATCACCCATTGTTACTGCACTTAGGCTTTTGACCGTATGCAATCCGCACGTTGTTTCTGCTTTCGCACCGTCATAAACTGCTTTCGCGCTTATTGTGGTGTGCGGCTTTAGGGGGTACCTGCAATTAAATATGTTGTTATTGCACATTACTGTACAACCGGGCAAGGTTGATCTACCCGAAATGGTTTTGAGCAAAGCGGCCTGATCCACGTCGCTGAGGCTGTCATAAACTTCTGCAATTTCACGCATAATTTGCGTAGTGCTCTTAAATTGCGTCCCAGCCTCATCAGACATAATGTCCACTTTGTCGTGAGTTAAAGTTTTGATGGTTTCGCGAAGCTCACTTACAGAGTTTGCCATACCATCCGTTTCGATTCCGGCCTCTTCAGCATCAGCTTTAGCGGCACGGAGGTACATACTAAGGGTTTTAGCCCATGTCAATCTGTTACTTTCGGCGGGTCGCCTACTGACCACTTTTGTGGCGGCAAGGCCGTTAAACCTTGCTCTCGCGTTTCGTTGTTAGATTATAGCGCGAGTTCGGACTGTATCTTCACCCCGGAGCGGGGGAATGGCGAAGCCCCGCTTGTTACCAAGCGGGGCTTTACAGTCTCTACGGATATTAAAATTTAAGTTATTGGAATGCTGACCGGTTCATCGAAAGAATATAGATCATGATCATTATCCATATAATATACTAAATTTGCACTAGTTATATTATCTCGGTCATCCCAATGTTCATTGTTGCTATCTATGCTCAAAAATCCATCAAATGTTTGATCTGGGGCTAATAAGCCTGTATGCGTAAAACCTTCGGAGTAAACAATATTCCCGTTCGAATCCAATAAATCCGCACCAATAAGCGGAGATTTCAAAGCAGATCCAGAAATATTTTTTATTTTGAAGTAAAAATACATTACAGATTCGCTCTCGTAGTTTTCGCATTTTTTAGTTTCGAATGTAACTTCCAAAGGTATATCCACAGGATTAGTTTCGGGCTTAGCCTCAGATTCATCTACTACCGTATATGTTGTAGCTGGAGATTCATCTTGAGCAGGATCAGTTTTTTCAACGGATTCCTTCCCGCAACCACAAAAGCTAAGCATAGTTATAATAGCCAACAATATAAGGTGGTGTTTTCTTTTCATATCTCTCACCCTTTCAACTTTAATTATACATTAAAAGAAGAAAAAGTAAATCTTAAATTTTAATCTTTCCTCGGTCTGAACCGTCTCCGGCCTTTAACCGATATAGCCATTTGCTTGCTCGCATATTACTATGCGGCTGGGCGCATGGATTCACCCACTGTATCAGGATCTTGTCGTTTCTGTTGCTTGTTAGCGCTGATATACCGCTAATCTGACCGCAAAAGCGGCGGCAAGGTCTTTCGGCCTTACTCTCACGTTTCCTTTCATTATTGCGTGAGTCCGGACTGTATATTACACCCTTCCCAGAGGAGTGGGGTGGATTGGTTCAGCTCTGGTGTTACCATCAGAACCCCGCAGTCTCTACGGATATCGCTACCCACGGTCTCTGCTGTCGCCAGCCTTTGACCGTTTTACCAATCTGCTTGCGAACGTATTACTACGCCGCGTGGCAAAGATCTACCACTTCGTTTGCTGCTGTTACGAGGCCCAAACTCTCATCGAGAGAGTTGCCGCCTGCGTACAGAGCCGCTGCTGATCTTTTGAGGGCTTCGCCAAGCCCTTCTGCGTACCTTTAGCGCGGGTCGTTACTCCGCACCGACTATAAAGTCCTCCGCCTTTCAACGGAGCCGAGATCATATCTTCACCCAGTAGGGTGCCTACCACTTTCAGAGCACTTGCTCCTACTTTGATCGTTGAACCTTCCTCTGTTCGAGGCTTGGTTGCTGATTATCCATTGTCACGGCGTTTAGGGTTTAACCTTGCGCCATCTCTCATTTTTTTCTGCTTTCGCCGCATTCACGTTTGCGCCTGTTCGGCACTGCGTTGTAGCATGAGAGCTTTAGGACGTCCCAGCAATTCAATAGGTGATTTTGCGAACACATTTCTGTGAACGAAGTCCAATGATTAAACTTATCGCGTAGTTGTTTCCGCTATTTGTTACTTTTTCGTCTTAAAAACGAAAAGAACAGGTCATTTCTGCCTGCTTCTGCAATTTCATTATTCGATTATATTTGCAGACCCGACTATATCTTCACCTCCAGAAAAGGAGGGGATGGCATGACCTCACACGTTACCGCATGAAATCGGTTAGTCTGTACGGATTCTTGTGGTCAAACACAAGTCTTTCCTCGGTATTGCCCATCTCTGGGTGTTCACCGATATAGCCATCTTTTACGCTGCACATCGCTGTGCAGGGAGGCCGGTCAAAACCTCATTGAAACGGTCTACAACGCTTCCAACATCATCAGCAGCAAGATGGAAGCCCTGCAGAGTAGAAACAAGCGACTGTGCCGCGTCCTCAATATTCGTGTACTCCGACACGTTCATATATTTGGTCGCCCAGTCGCCAAGATTGGAGGCATCCTCCAAATTGAATCCGAGTCGGCTAAACTCAGATGTTGCTCCAATTACATCCGTAATCGAAGCGCCGAGGCTCTTCGCGCGTTCACCAGCGCTGTCAAGATAATTAGCGTAATCCTGACTTGAACCTTCCGAAACCTTTTTCAGGTCTGTCATCGCCGTGTCAACGTCGATAACATTCTGGAGCGTCTGCTGTAAGCCGTTCTGCAATAAGTGCAGTCCTGCCATCGCAATAGCCGTGTTAAAGTGATCCTTGAACAGACGAGTCAGCTTCTGCCCGACGGTTTCAGACGTAAACCCGAGTTCTTCCATACTGGAGCGAACTGCCGCGAGGTCTCTTTGAAGTCCCTCAACGCTGTCACCTTCGCCCGGGTTTCTCGCACGGCTCATAATGTTCCGCAGTTCGCCTTGAAAATAAGAACCCGCCGCTTTTGGGTTGTTTTTAAGTGTTTCGCTGGCCTGCCGATAAATGTTCGCCAGATGTTCCTGCGATCTCTGAGAACGAACGGTCGCAGTTTGCTTAGCATTGAACAAATCCGCCTGTGCGCTCGCGTCAGCCCACGCAGAACGGAGTCCATTCAGACCCTGCTCCAGCTCATAAGTACCGGCCGCCGCATTCTGAAAAACAGATTTTGCATTCTCGAATGCCGTCCAGTCATAATTCTGTAGCGTCCCCTTATCTTTTAGGACCTGAAGCTGCGTTATATATTTCTGGCCGGATGCCAAAGCGCTATCAGCAACCGATTGGGAGTTCTGTCTGGACACTGTAGTCCACATTTTCTTGATGTTTTTCTCAAGCGCGTACTTCTCTGGCGTAAAATCCGCCATGCTCTTGTACTGTTTGAGCATCTTATCAAGACTGGCTACATTCTCCTCACCAAAAAGGTTACCTTGCTTGAGCTTTCCAAACTTAGAGCGAATCTGCTGGACATCCAACATAGATCGCTCGGCCTTTTCTGCAGCCTTCAAATTATTGCGAGAGAACGCAATATTGGTCGCCTGCTGTGCCTCTTTCAGCGCGTTAACGCTTTCTACAGTTCCCTTGGTTGTCGACTCAAACTTCTTCATCGCGGTTTCAGCCGCCGAGATAGCCTTTGAATCGATAGGACTCGACATGTTCTTCAGATAAGACATCATCTGTCTCAAGCCGGTCGCCTGACGCTCCATTGTGCGCAACTGCCGTTCCGCAGCCTTCTCTGCATCTGTTTTGCCAGATGGGGAGCTCTTAGACGAGCTGCTCTTTGTGGTAGAGGAGCGGGTCGAAGCCGCAGAAGACTTAGCTTTGCCGGAGCCAGTCGTTCCAGTTCCAGCCGCCGAGATGGCCTTTTTAACCTGAGCAGTGATATTTGCAGTATCAACGTTTACTTTCAGCTTGGTTGAGGAAGCGTTTTTGATTGCTGAACTGATACTTTTCTGCAGAGCTGCAGCATCAACCTGAATCGGAAAATCCTTGTAGTTACTGAGGGCACTTTCGAGTTTGTCAAAATTAGGAATAAGTTCGACAGTAACGCCTAAATCAGCCATAAATTCACCTTCCTTATAGCAAAAAGCCGCGGAAAGGCGCGGCTGTTTAATTACTTAAATAATTCCGCGAACAGTTTACTTGCGCTGCTTCTTACATCCTCATCAAGGTAAATGCACCCGAAGGACTTCTCGCCGCGCAGTTCATTACACATCTTTACCAGTGGATTGTTCGCAGTTCTGTCCACCAGTGACTGACCATAATCGCCGCTCAAAAAGATACGGCTGTTCTGTCCGAGACGGGTTCCCACGAGTCGAATCTGTGCCTCAGACAAGTCTTCCGCCTCATCCACAAGCATAATTGTGTCGTTGTAGGTCGTACCCTTCATATAATAGGGGATATTCGTGTCAAGCTGGCCGCGCTGACGAAGAGCTTCAAGCTCAAACTCGCCGCCCTTCAGCTGCTGCTCAATCGGTAGGAAGAAGTTGCGCGTCTTGTCTTCAAGCGTGCCCTTCAAATAGCCGACCGGAGCGCCTTCACCGGCAGGCTCGCGGATTCCCAACAGTTTGCTCTGGTTGCCCTTTTCGAGCACATGATACAGCCCCATCTGGGTGGTCAAGAAAGACTTGCCGCTGCCGTAAGTGCCGAGAATTGCCACAATGTCAATATCACGGTTCATCAGCAGATCAAGAGCACAACGCTGAAGCGAGTTCTTTCCCTTCAGATAGCTGGAATGCGGCAAGCGCAGTTCAACAAACTTCTCGCCATCGAAACGCATTTCGCTCGTCTTGCCGGTCTCCATATCCGTCAGCAGAAGATACTGATTCGGGAACATGGTAGCAGTGTCGAGCTGTTCCATGTACTGGTTGATTTCATCAGAAGTACCCGCAAACTGAACGTATCCGGTATAGATATCATCCTCTACATCAGAAGACGCTACTTCCATGTGATACATCCCTCGCGCAATACAGCGACAGGAGAGATCATCCGTCACGAATACAATCGGCTCGACTGCGCGGGTCTGCGCTGCATCGTAACAGATAAGGTAGTCCGGAGAACCGTCATGCAGAGCGATAGAGGTGCTCGGGATCACGGTAGCGTGGTTTACCACCGTGTACATCTCTGGGTGACCGTCCAGCAGTCGGGTCACCTTGCGGGCCTTATGCTTGACCTCGGCATCCTTGCTGCGGCTGGTCTTGATATTCTCCAGCTCACGCAACGTCACCATAGAGATGTAAAAAGGCTCCGCGAACGCACGTTCACCGGCGTTCAGCAGAGCACAAGTGTCATAGAATTTCTTCATGCGCCAATTACCTCATCCACAAGACCATACTTGAGCATATCTTCCGAGTCCATGTACCACTCGTAGCGTTCCATGCGCTCGTATTCATCCTCCGTGATCTTGGAATGAGAGAGTGTGTAGTCGCGAAGACGCTGTTCAAAGCGTTCCGTAAACTTAAACGTATCCTTCACCGATGAGCTCGTGCCTTCCATATAACTGGAACCACCGTGCAGCAGGGCAGTGGAGTGTTTGTAACACTTCTTGGTTACGTTCGGGTTGCTGTATCCGGCCATCAGAAAATAGCCGCCCATCGAATAGGCGTGGCCGGTCACCAAAATGGTTGTCGGAGTCTTGAGATTGTCAATAATATCACAAAGAGGCATGCCGTCAAACAACGAGCCACCGCAGGTGTTCAGTACAATCGTAATTGGCTTGCCACTGCCGTCGTTGTCCATCTCCAGTAAGGGAAGCATGACGCTCTCGACAATACGGTCGTCAACCTCATCATTGAATACGATGCGGCGATCCTGCAAACCCTTAAAATACTGATAGGTGGACGGGTCCATTGCGTCTTTTGCAATATTCTCCAGAAAAAGTTCCATTTGGTTTCTCCTTAAATTTTAGAAAATTTGAGCGAATGCTCATTAGTGTGAGGGAACCCCTCAAATGTTGGCTAAAAAGCCGGCGCGAGCAACAGAAATAAGTTCTCCCGAACCCTCAAGCTCTGCTACCGCGTGATCGTAGAACGGACGCTCGTGCATCCATACATAGTCCTTATGATTAAAGACATTCGGCGCACCGGTGTCATTTAACATCTGAGCAAAATATCCCGGAGGGGGAGGAGTTCCTCTTCTCTGCGGTGTATTTGCTGGTGCTATATCATATATGTTGATTTGATAAGCGCCCGCCGGATTCACTACAAGATTCGTTCCGAGATCGTATCTACGCCAATACATAACGGGAAGATAACTTCCGTAGATATCTATCGACTCTCGTTCTTGAATCTTTTTCTTGACCAGATTTGCAACTTGATTATTGAGCGTCTTTTTGGCTGATTTTTGCGCTGCCGCCTTTAATTCGGCAATGCTGTTGAAGGTTTTCATGTGGACACCTCCAAATTACTCCGCCTCGTTTTCTGCTGCAGCTGCGCGTTTGTTCTCAAAGAACTTGCTCAGTCGTTCGCTGGCCGGCACGTCGTTATAAACCTGTACCATCGCGCTATTCGCCCAGCCGACTACATCGGTAATATCACTCTCAGACATACCGTCGCGCACCAGATTGGACACGAAAAGATGCCGCATCGAGTGCCAGTAGAACGGCTTAACCGTGAATCGGTCAATCGTCTGTGCCCAGCTGTTCAAAGTCTCGGCCGAAGCCTGTTCGTAACCTTTATCTGTTTTGGTCACGAACAGCCACTCGCTGTTAATGCTGAGGTCTTTACGCTGCTGTAACCAGCGTTTCAGGTACGGGTCAAACCCTGATTTTATAACGTAGCAGTCGATCATCTTAGCACCCTTGGTCAAAACCTTCTCAGGAGTGCAGTAAAAATAGTCGAAAACCACGTTCTCAGGCTTAAACCAGTCTACTTTGAAACGAGTCAGTTCAGCCTTACGGCGACCGCTGTAGACCGCCAGAGCAAGAGCACAGGCAATCTGAAACTTGCCCGCCTCAGTCAGCTTCTGCAGAATGACCTCCATCTCCTCGGTGGAGAAGACGCTCTTCTCACGGACGGGCGTATTCTGCGGGTTCTCAATCTTGCGGATAATCGGACGGAAGTCCTCGTATTCATCGTCAAGAATGTTCTCGATATAGTTCGAGAGAGAAGAAAGCGCCGCCTTTACACGGCGCACACGGGCAGGGGAGTTACCGTTTTCATTGATTAGCCAGTTCTGGAGAGACACAATCTCTCGCTTTTTCAAATCAATAAACGACTTATTCCCGCAGTGCTGGAGCACATAAGTGAATACGATAAGCAAGTCGCTCTTGTATCCTTTAATCGTGCCTTCGCTGCGTTTCAGAGAACGAAGATACTCCAGAAAATCATTCATCAACTGAATGTTCTCCGGATTTATCTGCTTCGTCAGCTCCGGAGAGGTCAGTTTGTTCATCTGTGTCTGGCGTCCCATCTTCACCCTCCTTTCCGAAAAGGCCGTAGACGAGGTTGTCCGCTGCGGAATCATCCAGTGTGCCGGACAGCAGTGCCTTCGCAGTATCAACATCAATGCCGGTAATCACATTCTTCAGACCGCTCATCAGGTCGGTCGCCGCGTCTGCGATGCGGTCAAACGGGTTGGACTGAGTCATTGCCTGCATCAATACCAACTCGGTATCAATCGCGGCGTTAATCTGCTTGTAACAAGCCTCTTCCAGCTCAGCCAGCTTATCCTCGCCGATAACCTCTGCGATCAGAGCATAGATATCGGTCTTATACAACAAAGCAGCTTCAAAGCCACCATCCAGTGAGATATGCAGGTCAGTGCAAATCTTCACGACAGCGGAGCGGAAAGCCCAGTCAACCAGACCAAAATTGCGGCCGTCACCGTCATCAATATGCTGGCCGACCTCATTTACAATAGTCGCACGCATCTTCGGGGTAATCAGCGGCTTAATTTTGATTGGAATAATGGTCTCACCGATAGTGAGATCCTTGGTTACAGACTCTACATACGGAGTCAGAGCCGCCATAATATCAGTCTTCTTGGACATTTTTTTGTTCCTCCAGAATTTTAAGATGAGCCAGCGCGATGCAAAGCGCGTCGGCTTCGTCCGTCTCCACGGACAGGTTATATGTTTCGCGAATCAGGTCGATAGCCTGTTGTTTCAGATTTTCGCGAGTGACGCGCCCTTGCTTAAAGCCGAGCACCTTGCGCCACTGAGTAGGCAGGTAAATCGTTACGGGAATCTGAAAAATGTGACAGTATCCCAGAATGACACCCTGTAGTCGGGCAAGAACAATAAGTGCCTGCGCCGATTTCATGTACATAACATCTTCGACAACCACTTGGTCGGGCTTGTATTTTGTGATGACATCACGGATAGCAAAACACATCTCCGTAAAGCGTATACTGCCATCTTTCTGGCTGTGCAAGTCGATCATTCCGTGACGGACATATTTACCGTCCTCAAAAACAGCCCAACCAGTTATCAAGGTCGATTGGTCAAAACTTAATACGCGCATTGGATTCACTCTACCTTATCCAGTACACGCGCAATGACCGCTGCGAGTTCCTCTCGGGTTACAGCAGCCTTTGGTCGGAACTTCCCGTTTGCGTCTCCCTGCATAACGCCGGATACAACCATCTGCTCAACATAAGATCGTGCCCAGTTTGCAATTTCGTTCTGGTCAGCCAACTTCGCGAGCGGGTCTTCTTTTAGATACACACAGAACACGTTGTCTACCGGTCGGTTTTCAATCGGTGTATTCACAACCTTGTTCTCGTGCATCTTGCGGACAGAGCCGCCGCCATCGAGGTTCATCGCATACTGAGCATCGTATTCAACGAAGATTTTCGCCATCTCAGCAAACTGTATGCCCGGTTTGTCTACCGTCAGGATGAGAAGCGTTCCATCCTCACGAACACCCACAGCCGAGCGCAAGGTTAAGTAGTTGAGGTTAGAAGCATTGCCGTAAACGGTGTTTGCCTTGCCGTTAATAACGAGCATAGGGTATGCGGTCATGAAATATTTCCACTTCCGCGCCTTGTCAGTTCCGTATACCAGCTTCGCCGGGTCGCTGCCAAGCACACCCATACCTGTAAAGCCGTTCTGGTAGTTCTGTTCCTTTCCGTCGCAGACAAAGGACATAACGTTGTGCCCGGTGGACATATTAAAGAGACCGCCGTTAATCATGATCTGCGGCTTCTTTTCCTTACTGGAATAGTAACTGCCGAGTGTCTCTTTCGGGTCGGCGCATTTTTCAAAAGCCACGGCCTCAATCGAGCTGTGCGGCACGATGTCAAGCTGTGTGTAGCTGTTGATCTTTACCGTCTGAAACGGTTTATAATCGGTTAAAGCCATTCGCGTTCGCCTCCGTTCAAAAAAATTTTCGTTTTATTTGCGAAATGTAAAGAAACCGAGGACAAAAACGGTCATTCCTCGGTTGATACGCTTACATCCGCGTCATATACATCCTCAGCAGGACGCGAATCCTCATAGGTGATGGTCGGAGTCTCCTCGATGACGGGAGCTTCTACGACCGGTTCCTTCGCCGCAGCTTCAGCGGCTTTGCGTGCGCGAACAGTGTCTACCCAGATATTCCAGCATTCAGGCGAGCATGCTACAGCACGCCAGCTGCCGATCTGTTCGCACATCTCGCAATGGTGATACTTTTTGCCGCAGACTTTGCAGACTGCGTTCAGATATTCAGCCATAATAGTTTCCTTTCTTATTCAAAATTGGCACGAGTGCTTCGATTCGGACGAAGATCATACGATTTTGGAGATCGATAGCATACCAATTAGCCCACACTCGCATGTATGGCAGAGATGGTTGGATTCGAACCAACGAGCGAGAGCGTTACCTCCCTTGGCGGAGTCAAATTCCGCTGCCTTACCGCTTGGCCACACCTCTGTATAAAAAGGGGAGGCTCGAAAGCCTCCCGATGAATCAGATAACTTAGGCTACCAGATAGATGTTCCAGAGGGTCTTGTCCTTGGCGCATACGTCGGTCAAAGTCTTAGCGCTGAACGCATGAACAGCCGGCTCGTCACCGATATCCAGAGTGTAGTTGCCGTCGATCTTAGCCTTCGGAATCTCGAGGATTGCATGGTGCTTGATGTTCTCGTCGCACTTCTCAGCAACGGTGCAGTCAACCAGAATGCGTGCATTCTTAGAGAAGTTGTCTGCGATGTTGGAAATCTTGCGGCCCTCGGTGATCTCGTGGTCATAAGCAACGTAGATCTCGGAACCCTTCTTCAGGTCATCAGCTGCGAAGGTGATGGTCTTCTCTGCAGCATTAACAGTGAAGGACTTGCCCTTAACCGGGGTGTCAGCAACAACAGTGTACTCAGCACCCTGCGTGCCATCGCTTGCAACCAGCCAGATGCGCTTAACCTCAGCACCCTCAACGCCTACCGGAACGTAGGACAGCTTAGCGGTGGTGTCGGTATCCAGCTCAACGCGCTCGAAGTTCGGAACCTGAATCTTGTTATCCTCAGATGCCTCTTCAATGTCGGTACCAGCCTGAGCAGCCAGCAGACCAGCTACGAGGAATGCGTTGTTCCAAGTAATCGTTGCAGCCTTGTTACGGTCGAGGGATGCGAGCAGCATGCCCATCTTACCGGTAACATCGCTGGAATCAACGGTGTTCTCCAGAGAACCATCCTTAATCTGGTCGCACAGTGCGTACAGCTCACCGGTGGTGATGTCGTAGATAGACGCCAGATCGAAGGACTCCAGAAGGAAATTCTCCATATTCATAGTGTGTCTCTTCCTTTCTTTAGTTTGAGTTAGAAAAGGAAACCTTAACTCAGGTTCCCTAACCAGTTCAGAGCGTCATCGCTGATGCTCTTTTTATCCAACGTACCGGCATACAATCCGGCCGTCAGTTGCCTTGCTTCGGTAATTTTCTGTGTCCGCTTTAAGCTGTCATAAAACACAAAAATCCGCACATCCCAAACCGTATCGGGGTTATATTTGAACCCTTCATGGTTGCAAAGTGCGGAAATCAAAGGAAACAGGACAGATTCAAAGTGCGGGTGGCGGCGAGCGTACTTTGCAGCACGTCTCTCCTTGGCCAACATATATTCTCTGTCATGCTCGGTTACCGTCTTGACGATCTTCTTCGTCATGGAGTGCATCTGACGAATGAATGACGTGATCTGTTGATAGATCGCGTTGTCAACGACGGATTGTGTTTTAGGATTGTATAAGCGAAGCTGACCGTCCTGCGGGTTGAGTTGCGGCTCATAAGCAGACAAGTCTAAATCTCCGAGTAAAATACGGGTATCATCTGGTGTTAAGTTGCGAGTGAGCATCAAGAACAGTTGAAAGTCCGTGATCTCCTCGTATCGGATACCCATGTCATCAAGTGTCACCATAAAGTCACTCGGCGAACCACAGATAGCGGAAAGCATCTGAAAATAACGCTCTTCTCCAAAATCTGCAATCTCCCCGAGTGTCGGCTGCCGCACTTGGATTAAGTCATTGATGACCAAAGGGTCGCCTCGGTACATTTTCAGGTCATTCAATGAATATTGGCCTGCCCATTCTTCAGGTCATTGCCGCGAATTGCGGTAAACTGCAATGTTCTGAAATAGTATTGCTGAGCAGACATAACGCCCTCCTGCTCATTTACGAGTTTCAAACGGAACATGCCGAGGCTGCGGTTCCAGTTGAGCGTTTCGGAAATATCTCCGGCGAGAATGTCAGTGCGCGTACCTTTCTGTCCTTTTACCTGCATATTGGTAATCGGGCAAAAGGCCGTCACTGTTACAAGCAACTGCTTGAATCGGTCGTTCTCCAGCGGGCCATTGGAGTCAATGGTCACACCGATGAAAGTGCCAACTTCCTCCTGAATATTAGCCAGCTTTACATACGGGAAAATACAAACCCATTCAGCGGTATCTGGACAGTCAGGGTCAACCTGCTCGTTGTCCAGAATTTCAATGATTTCAGGGTTGGAATACAGCAGCTTGATAATCTCTCGCTTGAGCTTCGTCACTTCGGACTGCTTGTCTCCGTTTCTCACGAAACCACCTCCACATCCAGACTTCCTTTGATCTCGCCATGCTTAGCGATAAGCTGAACCACAACGCCTTGCAATTCGACAAAGTCCATAGCCGCCAGACGGGCAAAAGCGCCGCTCGGTGTCAACGTGAATTTGTCCATTAGTACGCCGTCCACAGCAATACTCCACTCAAACTCAGCATCAAGAATCTCATTGTCCGCGCTGTCATACAGATGCGCGGTAAACTTCTTAGCTGAACCGCCTTGACGAATCGTTGCGTTGCCATTATAGGTGAACGTAATTTTTCCGTCGTCGGCAGGGGAGGGTGTTGGGTCTGGCATTTGCGCCGGTTCAACATAATCGCAAAGAAGCAAGTCCTTGCGGTCGGTCTTGGGGTTGTAAAGGTCTTGTGTTACGTTGAGTACCAAGAATCCGCGAATCTCGCCGCTCTGGTAAGAACGCGCAGTGATGGTATCGACAGCAGTAACCTTGTACGTTTTGGGGCTTTCGCCGATGATTTCGAGCATGAATCGCTTGTCTATGTCGATAAGAGAAGTCTCTTCGTCGAACGTAACCTGAATCTTGTACTCACGGCTGGAAACTGTGAGCGGCTTTGCCTCATCAAGATTGGAGTAATACGGCTTTTCGGCCGTAACCCAACGGCGAAGAATCTCGCCGGTATGGCGATTCTGCCAGATAAGCTCGCGGTTACAGAGCTGCATAATGCCCTTGGTGTATACTTCTTTGTTCTGATCAACTTCTGTGATCAGCCACTTGGCATTAAGTGCATCTACCACATCGCCCGCATAAAAGGTTTCGCCCGGATAGGCGTAAATACGGCGGGTGTTGGTAACGCTCTTGTTCTTTGCCACAATGAGTTCTTGTTGTTTTCCATTGACCTTCGCTTCCGGCTGATAATCAATCGAATCTTTGAAGTGATTTGCAAAGTCCTTTTGAAGAGCAGCGATACGCGAGTCTTTGGCGTAAGTGGCTTCTTTGCCGAAACAAATCCAACGGTTTTTTTCCAGCGCGTTCATCAACTTTCCTCCGTTTCGTAGGAGGTATAGTCAATACTGCGCTGCTTACCGGTCGTTCGGTCTCTGCGAGCATAACGGTCGAGCTTTACCTTGTTCTCCTCTACGACCGTATTGTACATAGCCATAAAGGTCTTTCGGTCATTAGCAGGGGAGAATACTTGAAGGTCGCTCGGCGTATATTGGTGCTGGAATGCACGGAGCTTGGAAACATCTCGCTTCAGATAGCCCTCATACATCAGGTTGGCGAGAAGGTCGATTTCGAAGGGAGTTAAGTCAGCAGTGAAAAACTCCTTTTGTTTGCGCCCTTCGCCTTCCGTATAGGTATCAGTGAAGTCGATTTCAGCATCGCATTCCATCTGCATTCTGATTGCGGCGTCGCGGAGCAGAGCTTTTGCTCGCTGAAGGGCAAGCATGTAACTCTCTTCGTCAGTCGCTTCATAGTAGTTGAAAAAGTCACGATCTTCTTCGATCAGGTCGAAAAAAACATCGTAGACAGATTCACAAGGAGTGGACATTGGGCGTACACCTCCTCGTGTTTACTCAGCGTCGGTCTTTGCAGCCGGAGCAGCCTTCTTGCGAGTGGTCTGCTTCTTCGGTGCGGGCGCAGTCGCAGTCTGCGATGCAGTCTGCATAGCCGCCAGCTGTGCCTGAAGTGCAGCCATCTGCTCCATCATTACCGAGATACGCGGGTCTTCGTCCTGCATTGCGCGTTCCTTTGTTTTGCCGAGGTTGATCTTGGTGTTGCGAACGCCGTGGTTGATCTCATCATAGCGCTGGTCAATCAGGTCGATCATGCGCTTGGAGATATCCAGATTGTCGTCGTTTGCTAGAGCAACCATGTGGCCGCGAACACGATGAATCTCAGCAACAGTAGTCAGCTTGAGGAACTTCTCAGCCGCGTCCATATCGTTTTCACGAATAATGCGGTCGATTTCCTCATCAAACAGAACGGTATCACGCCAGTTGTCGAGATACAGCGCACGATAAACATCATCGCGCTCTGCCTCACTGAATTGTACCGTGCCGTTGCGGAACACCGGCGAACGAGAGTTGATGTACTCAACATCAGAGAACGGCATCGTTACAACGGTCGGAACACCGCGCGTGCCCTCAAGGTAATACGCACGAAACTGACCGGGCAGGTTGATTGGGCTGACGCTGTGGTTATATACCTTTACTGGGGTATCTGCTTTATAAGTCAAGATATTGTCTCCTTGAAAATTTATTTTTTGGGCGGGCTGTTGCCCGCCCTATGCGAGGGCAGATTACTGATTGTAAACTACCTTTGCAGCCTTGGAAATATCGGTAACAACAGTACCGAAAGAGTAACCGCCGACCTTGATGTGGATCTGCTCGTTGTTGATGTCAGTCTCCTGATAGGTGCGGGTCTCGCCGCGGGTGATAACCTTACCAATCTTGCCAGCAGCTGCGAACAGACGCTTGTCAGGAATGATGAAGCCGCCGTTAGCCAGCTTCTTAACACCAGACAGACCGAACAGACGGCAGCCAGCATACATATCCAGCTTGCCAACCTTGTTGTACTGGTTCTTTACAGCGTCGGAGAAGCCGTACTGAGCGGACTGCAGGCCGGTCATGCCAACGATGTACTTGTTCTGGCCGAAAATAGCCGGGGTCTCGCCGTTGGTTACGTCCATCAGATAGGTAGCCAGCTTACGGCAGATCTCCTCAGTCGGGGTAGCGCCGGTCTCGGTGAATACGTTCTCGCCGCCAGCCAGAGCCTTGTCGAGGATGTCCAGAATGCGGGTAACGCGAGCCAGCTCGAAAGCCTCGTTGATGTTGGTGATCATGTTTGCAACAGACTTGTAGCCGCCGCGACGGATGTCCTCCAGCTTCAGAGAGGTCTCAGCCTGCAGAGAGCAGAAGGTCGGCTTCAGAACCTTGAAGTCGATGAACGAACGCGGTACGTTGCCGCCGGTGATTGCGTCGTATACTTCGATGGTGTTCTCCGGGTCAACGGTTACACGGTAGTCATCGAACTCGCCAATGGAATCGTTGTCGAACAGCATGTCGATCAGCTCAGACGGAGCGGAAACGGTGTCCGGAGTGAAGGTCTTGGTAACCAGAGCGGACAGCTCGTGATCCTTATCAAAACCGGTCTTGCCCAGTTCCTTTACCCAAGCGTCGGTAACTGCAGAGATTTCCTTGTCCTCAGCAGACAGCTCAGCCGGGGAATACTTTACAGCATTAGCCCAGTCCAGAACACGGCCAGACTGATCCATAATTGCACTGATTTCAGTGTTCATGTGTATCTTCCTTTCTTTGAAAAATAGAAAAGAGGAGTACAAGACTCCTCAAATGTAGTTGGTTTACAGGGTTTACGCTACGGTAGAAACCTCTACGCGCACGATCTTGCCCATCTTGATACCGGTCGGATCAGAGTAGATGCCGCGGTACTCGTAAGCGTACTGGCCAGCAGTTGCCTTTACGAACTTGCCGTCCTTGGCCTGCAGCTTGTCGCCAGCCTGCAGGGTCTCGGTGTCCAGCTCGGAAGTAGCATACATCTCACCCGGCAGGGTCTGGATAACGCGAACGCGCTCGCCAGCTGCAGCCTCCTCGAACTCGCCGTCGGTCGGCTCAACGATAGAGTAAATGCCCTCGTACTTTGCGTTTACGTCGCACAGCTTGGTGCCGAGACCTTCTGCGGTTGCCTTTACGGTCTGGTCCTCAGAGTCAACGTCTACCGGTGCGCCCTTCTTAACAACTGCGGAAGTCAGAAGCAGCTCAACGGGCTTGCCCTGTACAGTTTCAAGCTCTCGAATCATGTCAATTTCTCCTTTTCTTTTGATTTTAGTGGCGCAGGAACGCACGCATCAGAGATACGCCGTCTGCGGACGGTTCATTGACCGTCAGGTTGGAAGTATTGGACAGCTGAACCTGCGGTGCAGATACAGTTGCCTGAATCTGCTGCGCCTGTGCGGAAACCACACGGTCAGCAATCATCATCTTCAGCGCGGACTCATCCAGTTCGCTGAAAATCTTCGTCATTTCCTCGCTCTGCAGCTCTTCTTCGGTGAACTGCTTGGAATTCTCTGCATAAGCGCGGAGTTTTGCCTCAGCCGCATCGTGCTCTGCCTTCTGGGCAGCTTCACGGTACGGAGTCAACGTCTCAACCTCAGCCGTCAGGTCATTCACCTTCTGGTTGAGAGAAGCAATCGTATCCGTCAGTTCAGCGACCTTGCTGTTGATTTCCGACACGGAAACAGACAGCTTTACGTCAACCGGGTCAGATACGGTAACGGTATCGTCGTCGTTTACAACGTAAGATACCTGCATATAGGACAGTTCGTCGCTGCCTTCTACGCGCAGAAGTGCCTTGTGCTCCTCCGGGAACAGATAAGCCACCCAGTACCAACCGTCAATCAGGTCGCGTGCACCCTGATCTACCTTTCGCTGGATATCCCAGTCAGTCAGGGAAGCAACTACCGGCTCGCCCTGCGGCTCTTCCGGCTGCGGTTCTGCAGGCTCTTCTGGCTGTGGCTCAGAAGCGGTTTCCGGTTCTGCGGGCTGCGGTTCAGCAGGCTCAGCCTGAGCAGGCTCGATATTCTGCGGCTCAGCCTGTGCCGGCTCAACGGTCGGCTCAACAGGAGCTGCCTGTGCAGGCTCAACAACAGGCTCAGTTACCTGCGGTTCTGCAACCTGCGGGTCTACCTGCGGCTCAACCTGTGCAGAAGTCTTATTCTTCTTCAAAGTTTCGTCCTCCTTACTCGATTTTTGGTCGATCAGGTCGCGGCTCAACGCTTCAGCAACCATCAGCTCATCGGTCTGTGACAAAGAAACAACCTTCGCGTCCTTGCCATAAGCAGGGTCGGCAAATTCATAGCCGAGGAAAGTGTTGCCCTCAAATTCATAGCCGGTGATGGTCTTTATGCCATCTGCAAAGCTGTATTCATAGCTGGCAATCTCCCACGAATTGTGGAGTTTGCCCTCGGCAAACAGCCGTTTTATAGCCGCTACAGCGTTTTTGTTGCGCTTCCAGATCTTTTGAGTTGCAAAAAGGCAGGGGAGTGTCTCCAGTTTTCCGTTTACGTCCACCGTGTCATCCTTGATTTCAACAGCTGTGTGAACACCAATAGGGGTCGTGTCGAAGAACAGCTCTCCATCTGCATCCAATGCAACTTCGTGACTGCCGAAAGTCGGCTCGCCGTCTGCGTTCGTGCGGCATTTTGCATATACCGGCATGTCAATCAGAGACTGAGCGCACTCTTCAGCAGTATCGGAGGGAAGCAGAACCGAGTTCAGATTTGGCTCATCGTAGTAGCAGATACGGTTGACAAGCGTAAGAAACTGAGAATTCTCTTCGTCCTCGCTCAGTTCAATCGTGCTACTGGTCAGAAATGTCTTTTCTTTATTCATCGGTCTCGTTCACCTCCTTCGTCACGCCAAACTCCAGACCGCGCTCTTTCAGTTTTTGTGCGATCAGTTCAGCGTTTTCTTCTTCAAAAAAGGCATCTGCGGGTTTGCAGATGCCTGATTTGCATAATAAAAAGTAGTCCCGCTTGCAATGCGGGCAAACCAGTTTCAGCTTTCTCTCCATCGCTTACTCCCGTGTGTCGTTGTAGGTTTCGTCGTACCCCTGCTTGTCCGGGTCATTGGAATCAGCCGGTCGGCCAGGTTCGCTCTCACCATCGGCATTGCCGTCAGAGTTATACGAGGTAGCATACGGCAGGAAGATATCGCTGAGACCGTCAGCCTCTTCCTTTTCGCGCTTAACCCGTTCATCCTCAAGGTCGATGCCGACCATGCCGAGGGAAGTTTCGCGGCTGACAGCAAACGTACTGTACAGCAGCTTGCTAAGCTCCATACGCATATCCATATCGAGCAGTTCGGAGTCGATAATCTTTACACTCGGGATATACTCGGCACCAATGCCGTTGAGCGACAGAACCTGACGGTAGAAATGTTCCAACATACGCTCTACCTGCTCAGAGATAGAGTTGATGCACTTGAGCAACTGAGATAGGTTGATGTTGGCAGTAGAAGCCGTCTGGGACTTATCTGCCGCCAGAAAAGCGACACCCAAAGACGAAAGAACCTTGTTGCGGTACAAGTTCACCGTTTCTGCAGAGGTTTCGTTTACCTCCGGCTCTACATACTTGATCTCCTTAACGGATGGGCCAGTGGTAACAACAACCGTACTGGCTTTCCACGCCTGCATCAGGTTGTCATGGTTATACGCCTGTTCTTCAAAGCAACGGCGGTCAGCACTGGGACCAAGACATTTCTCATTCATCACTTGATGGATGATTTTCTTAGCCTTACTTTTCGCCGTGGTCTCATCTGCGTTGCGGTAAGTCTCCAACATCAAAACAGAAGACATTGCGCGGAAGATAGGGGAGACACCATATTTCTTGCCAAAATTGTTGACGCGAACCATGTAAGTATAGTTGTTGTCAAGAATAGCATAGGTCTCCTTAGCCTTCATCGCTTCACCGACCTCTTTCGGGAAGGTTGCTTCAACCTCTTCCTGCGTGTCGTTGAAGAACAGAGGCTTGCGCTGTTTGTTCTTGAGCATTGTCTTCTGCAGTGCAGACTTCAGGTTTTCGATGCCCACCAGAAGAACCGGATTGCCATTGCTCTCATAGCCGGAGTTCTCGATGATGTCCAACGGGAGCCAATCAATCTGCCAGTTCTCCGTGTTGTTGCGAAGCACGGCCGCAAAGTTGCCTTCGATATATGCCGTGACAATCGCTTCTCGGATAAACTGCTCGACGCGCACCTGAGAGTTGAAATCGTTCAGGATAGCCTGTGCCTTTTCCAGCGTTTTGGTCTTGTTTCGGGCACCGTTGAAGTTGCGGTACGACAGTCGGATATCCGTGTTGATGTTGTTCTGGATGGACTGTACAACCATACCAACAATGTCATCAATGTTGATGTACTTGCGGATAATAGCATTGATGCTCTGGACGCTGGACAGATTGGATTGCGCTCCTTCGCCCAGAGAGGAAATCGTACTGGTAGTCAGCGTACTTGCTGAAGCGCCATCGTTGAGATATGCGCTGTACATGCGGTTTTGCGGGTCATATGTCGCAACAGCGTGCTTGTATCGCTCCGCAGTCTCGCGGTCTGCAAATGAGGTGACGATAGTTGCACCATCTTCCGCCTCATCAATCAGCGGCTTTGGATTTTCAGCCATGATGTCACCTCCAAATTAAAATTCCACGGTCGAAACGCACCGTGGCGCGTATTTGAATTCATCCGTTGACCGTCGGCGCAAGTCGCGCTCCAGTTCGGATGCAATGTAATTGGCATAAGCCAGACTCGAGTAACGGTCTTTACGCATACCGGATACTTCGTACACCCTAATGTTCTGACCGGCCATCTCGTATTCGAGGTTGATCGTCTCGTTTACAAAGGCGGTAGTCTGGTAGTACGGATGTTGGTATGCAACCTGTTCCTCAACGGAGAGCTTGCGGTAAGCCTTGCTCTTTTCGAGCAGCTCAACGCCATCAATTTCGTTGATGAGCAGGCGTAGTTTGCCTCGCTTGATGCAGTCTCGAAGGGAAACTGCCATCTCAGAGTTCTTACTAGCGCTCGCTTTTATCGAATATATGATACGCGGTGCGTTAGGATTTCGGCTTCGAGCGGCCATGTTTTCATCGTTAACACAAGACCAAGCTCGGTACTCGACTCCTCGAGCCTCGTCATAAAGGTCTTGAACAAGCTGATCGTATATTGCTACACCAACCAAAATGTTACCTTGAGAGTTTTTTATCTCTCAATTCTACTGATTCCTATTCTCAGTAGTTCAGCATATCTTTTCATCTTTTATGAATTCGTTGAACTGTTCAGGAGTATTATTCTTTTTACCAAACATGGAATGAAAAGCATAATGACAACTGGAGCACAAAGTTACACCGTTTTCGACTATGTAACGCGAATCAGGGTTGTCTGCCCAGTTTTTTAAGTGATGAGCGTGTAACTCCACATGTGTGCCTTTTTGATTATGAGCTCCACATTTTTGGCAAGTATACCCGTCTCTTTCAAATACAGATATGCGCCAGTCATAGTATTCTTTATGCGCTCGCTCATATCGAGTACGAGAAACTCCGCCTTTCCAGACAGGGCTATTTTCTCCAGAGAAGCATTTTGCGTTTTCGGGAACTTGCATCCAGCTTTTATGACCGTATTTTTCCATATTCGTTCTAATGGTTTTAGCTTGCACCTCTGAAGACTGTGTAGGGTAAGCAACTCCATATTTTTTCAAACAAACATCTCGTATTTTATCTTTTATAATTTCTGATTGAAAAGGATTTTCGGTTCCATAACGCTCAATACAAGTCTTCTTAATCTTTTCGTTTACCCCAGGTATACTTCGAGCATTATCAACATTATATTTTTGAATTAGAGATTCCTTAGCTTTAGCTGCTGTGCATTCGGGACATGAGCAGCAATCCTTGTTGTTCTCCTTTTTTCGAAGAGAAACATAACTATACCAAGCAATATCATACTCTGTCTTGCAGTAATCGCATAAAACACGAACACGAACATTGCTGCCTTTAGTTAAATCCTCTACTTTGACAGTGAACGTGTCTCCCATTTTGGTAAAAGGATATCCTCTGTCTTGATAATGCTTCTTTGTCTTAGCATTCCATTTAACTTGAGTGAACTCGCTTAGTAGCAGTTTTAATCAACTCCATTTAATTCTTATAAAAAGATGGTGCGGACTCGTGCGAGGATTATAGTTCGCCAAATCGGCGAGATCACCTCGTATGCGTTGCCTGTGACTTCGTCTTTACTCAAAGCCTTCCAGTCGGATTCCCGTCTCAGGGTTCCCGTTTTCTTCCGCGCTGCACTCCAACTGTTGCCAGATGGAGGGGCGTCGCCACCATTGGTATCAACTACGACATAATCCACATCCAAATCGTCATAAAGCTGACGGATACGGATTGCTTGATCTTGACCATGACCACCATCAATGGTCTCCATGTAACACTCATTACGGATATACTGTCCGGAGTTGTTAGGCAGGAGCTGCAACAGGGTGATCGCTGTTGCGTCGTTCTTCGCACCGCCGGAGGTTGCGATATCGCAGCTCAGCAGGCGAATTTCCCCCGGTTCCTTGCTTGGGTACTTCAGCTTGGGATCGCCAAGTGCCGCATACATAGGCCGCGGATAGATTGGGCGCGTGATGCGCCGTACAGAGTTCAGGTCTGTAAAAGAGAAGAATGCACGTTCAGATTCGCCATAGAATTCTGAGCACATTTCCATGCTCCATGAGATTTCGTTGAAATCATCTTCCTGCATCTCTTCTCGAATCTGTTCCATCGGATAATATCCTGCAGAAACAGGCAACTGATAAGGGAAACCGCACACGATATACGGCTCGCTCTTGATCATCGACTTAAAATAAGCCTTAAATTTCGCCCAGCTGTAATGCCATTTGAAGTATGCCGAGCTGATATAGGTCTCCGTATTACGTTCCTTTGGGTAGTTCTTATACTTTGGAAAACTGTAAAAGCCCGGAGTACGCTCGCCAGCTTTGAACTTTCTGAGCACCTTATCAATAATATCCTTCGGAATCTGCACGAATTCGTCCGCAATCATCCAGTTTGTACGCGCAGAACGTGAAGAATCACGCGCTGTTACAACTTTGACCACGGAGCCATTTTTGAATTTGATGTACGCCTCGCTTGGCGTCACTTTGTAATCTTCAATCTCGTTCGTTAGATTGGGTGAGTCAGGCATGAACTTTTCGACTATCTTGTTCAATAGGTTCGTTGACTGACTTCGGACGCCGGCCGCGACAGTGACTTCCAGACCGGGATACAAAATGCACCGAACACAAATAGCCGCTGCCACGATCATGGACTTACCCATACCGCGAGAAGCGATAATCATCACATAGGTGTTCAGACAGATTAAGTCCAGTAGAATACACTGGAACATCGCCAGCCATTTCATACCGAGATAATCCTGTGCAAAACGATGTGGATTAGCTCGATAGAAACTAACCCACTTGCACATACCTCGTTCAATTTTTTCAGCTTTGGTGGCATCCATCAGGCATCACCGCCGTTCTCTTCTCCGGCTTCCTTTTCTGCCAGAAGGTCAACACCCTCCATAGCGCGATTCATAATGGCGTCAAAGACGTCCTCATCATCGAGATCCTCCAAGTCAGGGTCATCGACGCGATATTTATTCATTTCGTCCTCGTACATCTTGGCGTGTCGGTTCTTGATGCCAAGCATATGGCACAAATGGCCGAGGAAGTAAATGCTGATGAGACGGATGATACCGTCTACATCCTTCCACTCTGGAAGCGGTTCCGGAATCGGGTCGTGATCCTCGAATCGCTTAATCATCTTTCCGAGCGGGATTTCTGACTCTCGATCCTTTGCTTCGACGATTTTAGGCGTCAGCGCAGCACGGTCGAGTGTTTTCTGGTAGGTGTCGGTCAATTTCTGATAGACGTCCACCTTGCCGTCCAACAGCATCTTGTTCTGCTGCAGCTTGATGATACAGAGCTCGCGAACCAGAGATTGCTGTGACTTGCCCTTGACGACACACTTCGCCAGCCAGTCCTCATACTCATTCTGCAGGAATTCATACTCGGTGGCGGTAAAGTTAAGCCCCCACTCATTCATCAATTCCTTGGTTACTTGGAAATCTGTCTGCTGAGTAGGGGTTTCGGTATCTTCATAGGTCTGCAAAGCCAAGTCCTGTTCCTCACGAATCGTCGAATCGTAAGTCTTGCTGTCATAAGCGTTAAGGTTCAGCTTTGCGATATAAGCCGACATACGGCTCTTATGTGCTCCCATCTCTTTGGATGCTTCAACCAGAGTGGGGGAGTAGTATAGATCAAACTTCATGCAGATACGCCGAATCGCCGTGTCTGCGTCGAACATTTCCTGATAGCGGTCGAACAGCGCATCAATACAGCCGCGACAGACAGGAAGTCGGCCGCTGTTGTTGCGATACAGCATTGTGTTCGGTGCGTTGTAAAAGTCGGTCGCGCGGGAATATTCCGTCCCGCAGCATACGCATCGCTTAATCTGGTGCGGCTTTACTGCGGGTGTGAGCTTGTCTTCTTTTTTGGGGATGGTGGGAATCTTAGGCACTAATGCCATTAACCCTCACCACCTTCCGCCTCCTGCATCGTAGCGTAGAACTGGTCGGAGGCTTCGTTTAGCTTCGGGAAAGCGGTGAATCGTACCGTGTGCTTGGTCGGCACAATACGCTTCTTGCCATCGGAGCCCGGGAAGTTGTCTACCATCTGGTAAGACTTACGCTCATGGTTTTCAAATTTACCGAAGTCCGGCAGCGAGAGCACCTCACATTCCTTGAGAAGCTGCTTGATACTGTCCAGTACGCTGTTTACAACCTTCTTGCTGTCTTCGTAAGCCATCTCATACAGTTCTGAGTGCTTCGAGTACAGCGCAGCGTAATACAGCGTGTTCTTATCTTCTTTCTTCTTGGCTCTTGCCATGCTTTAATTTTCCTCCAGTTTGAGATAATACACGGCATCGCGGCCATAGTCCTGCTCGAAAGTCATCAGGAGCTGGCTCGGCTTAGCATAAAGTCGCTTGCCGTGTGCATGATTGTCCGAACCGCAAAGAGCCGGCGCGATCATGCTGTCCACACCGAATCGGTCAAGCGATTCTGCATGGTGCTTGTCACCCATGATGGCAATATCCACCGGAGTGCCAAGGTCGCGCGACAGCAGCATATTCGCCGTCACGCCAAAGTCTCGAACCGTGTCCAGATCACCGTGTGTAGAAACAACGGTCTTGCCGCCGATGAAGTCTATGATGAACTCCTCGCACATCGGGCAGACGTTGATGGTATCGTCATCCTTGAGACGTGTTGCCAGCCACCAAGGGATGATCTTCTCCATATTGTCGGCGTGGATGCTTTCTTTCTTGTTCTGGACGGTTCGCATATGATTGCCGTAAGTAGCAAACACATCTACACGGTCTACAGCCGCAGAAATCTCATGAATTGCCTCGGCAAGAATTTCCGAGACGCGCATCAGCTGGTCGCAGGTGTTCTCGACTGATTCCAGTCGAACTGTAGGATGAATTGCTCCATGAGCAAAATCGCCCAACAGATGAATATGCAGGTCGGTAACCTGATGCACCAGCAAACGCTCTACCGTCTCATCAATTAGGCGGCGGACACGCTGAGCGCATACCTCTGGGTTATAGCTATTGAACGGATTGTCGCATACCATGCCATAGTGCCAGTCGGTCAGGACAAGCAGGGCTTCCGTCCCGAGGCGATGGACTTCTCCCGCTCGAGACAGCGGAACCAGTGGCTTGCTCATATTGAGCTGCTCAGCTGAGCGGATAATACACTCGTGCAGGCTTTCTTCGCGTGCCTTTGCGTTGACTACGCGGGTCAGTGCCTGACGCTGGTCGTAGAACTTGCGCTGCTCCTTGCGGAGCTCAAGCTCGCGCTGTTCAATCTCGTGAAGCTGAGCACTGTCATCAGTCAGTTTATCGCGGTTGGCTTCAAAGAGTTTGCAGAATGCCGCATAGTCCTTGCGGTACTTGCTCTCGGTGTACTGGTAGCCAAGCTGATAGTTCAACAGGTCAGCTACGTCCTGCCAAGAGCCAATCTGCTCTTTGATGTTACCGATACGGTAAATGTAGGCGTACTCGCTCTCATCTTCTTTTCTGAGCCAGTCAGTCTTCACGCATTAGCCTCCTCGGTAAGGGCAGCCAGTCGTGCGCGGCGACGGTCGATAACGTCAAGCAGTGCAGCGGCGTCCTTGTTATGTGGAATAACGCGGAGGTACTTCTCTTCTTCGCACAGCCAATACTTGCCGGTGGCGGTACGCGGAACACGAAGCTCTGGATAAAGTTTGTAGATGGTGGCTCTTTCAGCCTTGGAAATTCGGATCAAATCGTTATGTCTCCTTAATTTTTGATAGGTTAGAACGACGAAAAATCGCTTTCTATACCACTTTGGAGAAAAATAAAAAATGGAGCGATTCCCGAAATTTCGGAATATCGCTCCATTTTTATGTGTCATACTTCTCTCGATTTTTTATGTCAACTTGTCATTTTCTGCTTTTTCTCAATGTTCGCTCGGAGGATCTTCGCAATTTCCTGCATAGTGTGAGGTCGATTTCGTTCTTTGCGACGTTCTTCTTTTTCTGCTTCGTAGAGCTCTTCAAACACACGGCGTTTTGCCTCATACGCTTCGAATGTATAACCGTACAACTTTACACTACCTGTCAGGCATTCGGTCGCGATCTGAATTGGCTCACGGCTCGTCTCGAGCATCTCGTAGAACGAAGAGTTCGCCGTCCCGAACAAAGAATCGAAGAGCAGCTTACTCACGTCTGAATTTTCTTCTTTCTCCATGTCACGCAAGATAACATACATAGTAGCCGTATTGCATTTGTATTTTCCAACATATTCAATCAAATCTCGCTTAATTTCCTTAATCTCGTCCCAGTATGCTTCATAGCGTTCATTGGCATCATGATTATCTCCATCTTTGACAGGAGATGCCAGAGCTCCATAGATGGAAGCTATCTGTCGGCGCGCATCTCGAACAGCTTCAATAAACTTCCGTGCCAGCTCATACCGCGCCCCAGCCGTGCCGACCATTACCGGGTCGATTACATAACTAAAGGGCTTGTTTGCTTTGTACGAGCCTCGCCAGAACCGGCAGCGGTTGATTGTGTGCTGAACGTAGTCCATCGCGGTTTTGTGAAACAGATAGGCTTTCTTTTCGCTATCATAGTATCCTTTACGGCGAGCAAGCGTCCCGAAGAAGTTCGGCTTGATTGCGCGACCCTTGTCGTCACGGCGCTCATACTTAGCTTTCAGGCGCTTGTACTCGTCGCGGTTGTTTACCACGAACTCTTTTTTGGCTTTATCAATTTCCAGGCCGCTCATGACATCTAGCATAGACGTATCATAGTAAATCTCAGCCACATCCTCAAAAGCCGCGCCGCTGTTGAGCTTATCCCAAAGCAGACTGTTAAGCTCCTGAGAAAGGTTGATAATCTCGCCGATCATATTTTCGCTAGTTTTGATGTCGAGGTCTGTCTGCTGGGCACTGGTATAAGCACGCTTGGTTTTTTTAGACTCAACCAACGAAGTCGGAACTTTGAAGAGGGAGTAATTCTTCTCAGCCGCTTTAATCAGCATTGGATCGTCAGTCAACATACATGTGTCCGAGTCAAAATCAGCGCCTGACAATCTTTGTAAAATATTTTCGCCGATAGAATTCAAGCATACGATTTCTTCTGTTAAGTTCATATATCGGCGCACTTCAGGCACATACAGGTTGTCCGCCAGCAAGATATTACCCTGACACACATGCGGACTGCGTGACCCCAGCAGGCGCTGACCGTCATCAAACCGCAGTGACATCACATGACCGACCGGGATAGACGACTCGCCGTCGAACTGACCGATAGACGCTTTCAGCATTTCCAGTGGATTGCCGACCAGAGTTGAATAATTGCCGTTTACCAACACATGGCCGCGGCGGATGTTGTTCTGATACGAACGAATCAGCCCGTCTCGGAACTCGGCATACATCTGCGTCTGTGCGAATCTGTCGTTGATACCCAACAGACGGAAGATAATGTCGTTTCTGGTCAGCAGGGGAGACTTCATCTCACTGGCCGCCGACTGCTGTTTCAGATGATAGCGCATAACCGCCGGATTGTTCTTCAGCTGTCGCATGTACTCGATGGACGGCTCGAGGAACTCATCCACCTCTTCCTGCGACATCTGCAGAGTATTCAGCAACTGATAATGAGTAGACACCATACGTCCGTCAAAGAAGTGCGTCTTCTTCTCATGCTTTACCACGCCGAACATAGGATCAGTACGCTTCAGCCACTCGCGCAGCCGGCCAAACTTCAAATACTTAATGCTGGACGGCGTAGTGATCAGCTTGATGTCCTCGATAGACTTCGCCAACGTGAATCCGTTCAGCTGCTCGATTTTCGTAATCCCGTGGTCAGCAAGGAACTGCTGAATGTTTGCGTTGAAACAGCAGGACTTGAAAAATCGGTTTCGGAGCAGCAGCATGCCGTACTGCTCGTACTTGGGGCCAAACAGGGACTTGTCCATCAAAGACTGACCGTCCCAGATGCTGTTCGTGATCTCGACGTGCTCGGGGCCAGACACCAGATGACCGTCTTCACGCACTCTGGTCGCGATAACGTCATCCGTAAACGTGCTTTCAAAATCATCGATTACCAGAAAGTTCTCTGGCCGCACCTCCAGCGTGTCCACAATAGAGCTTGCCGTCAGCGCGATATAGCTTTCCAGAGCAGCGAGGTCAATCTCCTGCCCCGGCTGCACCTTGATGCCGCACATTTCCCACTTGTGCATAGCGGGGTAGAGACGTTCGTCGATGTACAAACACTTGCCGACACGAGAGGAACCGGCCGACCGCTTGTAACGAACATAGTGGATGCCGTCACAGTAGAAGCCCTTCTCGTAAAGCTCCTCGCGGATATCGGCGACACTGACCTCGGTGGCAATGTTGATCTTCGCTTTGTACTGACCGTCTTCCAGATAGAAATACTTGCCGAGTATGGAAGGGAGTAGGGGGTTCTGAACATTCGTGTCGCACTGGATAGCAATCAGCTCGCCATCGACAACATACGCGCAGTCATCCATGTTTTCGGCAATCTCATCGTATCGCCAGCCGTTTTTGATGTACAGCGTCTTACGGATACGGTTGAATGCCTTGACTGCGTAATGCGCCGTCACGTTGATAACACGGTGGGTGTATTCCTTGCCGCCCAGCTCAAAAGAGAAATTCCTGCGGCGGTATACCCGCTCGTAGACGTCTCTCAGCTTGAGCAGGTCAAGTGAGTAATCCAGCGTGTTTCTGAATCGCTTCAAATTGAACCCGCCGTCCGAAGACCGGATGTTGTATCCGATCTCGGTTGGACGGTCATAGTGGTTTGCGAGGTAGACATCCTTGCCGTCCACACTTGGAATGTATACGGCATTCGTCATCCAGTCACCTCGCCACTGTACTCGGCGCGGAGACGATCACGCATAGACAAGTGCGCGTCAGGGTCGCCCGCTTGGTAGTAACTCATTTCGAGCCAATATTCACTTGGCTCAAGATCTACCTATACAACTGCGTACCCGCAGACATCATCTGCTGTCAGGTTGCAGGAGTTGTAGCGCGAGCAATACTCGCAGTCATCGTGGATGCAGTGGTTTTTCTTCATTTGGTTTTCTCCTTTTATTGGTTTTCTGGCGGCAAAAGCGGCCGCCTCGCTCTCCTTGCTTTTCAAGCCTCAGCCGCGAACTTCTCGAACAGCTTCTGCTGGCCCTTGCCAGTAATGGAAGGAACGGTAAAGGCATGACCGGCCTTGATGACCTCGTAGGTCTTGAACCAGCCGTTGTTGATGTAGCGCTGATACGGCATGTTGTTAGCCTGCAGGAAGCCATTTTTGCGGAGCCACTGGAACATGCGGTTGCGGCCAGTATTGATTCCGAGCTTCTCGGTTACCAGCTTGGCGAAACGCTCAACGGTCAGAGTGGCGGAAGTGCTGCCTACAGCGTCATAGAAATCAACCTTGTGCTCATCGGCGGCGATCTTAGCTTCAGCTTCCATTCGGCGCTGCTTCTCTTCTTTCAGCGTGGTAGCCAGCTGGATGATAAAGTCTGGGTTAGTCAGCGTCTTCTCAATGACATCCATATCCATATAAGCGCCGTGCTTGCGGATAGTGGGCAGAACCTCGGAAGTCACCCAACGCTTGAAATCCTTAGCGGTCGGCAGCTTGCTTGCAACGATGAGGCTGTAAAGACCAGACTCGTTGATGACAATCACATTACGGTTCTGACCTGCCAGAACGAAACGTTCTGTCAGCTTATCTTCGGCATCAACATGATCTCTGATTGCCTTTGCCGTGTTTGTATACTTAAGAATGTCTGCTACATCCTTGCCTACAAACCACGGCTCGCCGTCACGGACAACCGTGCGTACCTGCTGGTCGTTGAAGAGGAATTCCTTGGTTACATAGTTGGTGTTTGCGTTCATAATTCTTGCACTCCTTGTAATATTAGTTTTCTGTTGCCTTGCGTCGTTTTTTATACTTGCCACGCTTCCGCACCAGAAACAGAGGTTCAAGCTCGGCGGCTATCACTTTGTTGCCGGTGTAAAATACGCGGGGGTTTAACATAATGCTTCCGACCGGCAAACCGTGGAACGGTTCTTTCAGCCGGGTCATAATCGTCTCCGTTCCTTTGCTGGTTCGGATGACTTGGTTGTAATAGAGGCTGGTCAACTCTCCGTAACCGCTTCGCTCATAGCCGCCAGCGGCACAAAGCCGAGCGGCGGTAAGAGGAGCCACTAGAAACGGATCATCCTGAAAGGGGTTTAGACAAAACACGTTAAAGTCCTTATGCAGATAAGGAAGCATCGGAAGCAGGTATTTCAGCCCCAGACTCATGGACTCAGTCCTGTACATCTGTGCGATAGAGGAGAAATACATCTTCACATACCTGAAACCGCTCTGTTCTGCTTTCGTGGACTCGCGTCGTGTAATCTCACCCCTGCGGAACAGGTCTTTGTTGAACAACCACTCGCCACGGTCATTCTGCCAGATGAAGTCTTTTTCTCGGAACGTCCGCAGCATTCCTTGAACAACTGGCGCGGTCAGCTGGAACACCTTTGACAAATAGTTCACGATGTCCGGTGGATACACATCCGCCGCGATCATCAGGTGCTTGTCCGTAGTAGTCAGGAGCATTATCAGCTTCTGCGCCTCGGTTGGCGTGACGTCATAATAGCTCCCGCCTTCGAGCGGGACGCGCAACCAGACGAAAGAGCCATAGGCCGGAGTGGCTGTTGAAACATCTCGCTGATAAGGCTTCGCGGTTGGATTGGCTCCGATATCTCTGATGCGTGCTTCGAAGAAGTCCGGGTCGAGATAACGGATATCCTTTTGCTCAAGTTTCACCTTGGGGTTGTAGTACCGCAGCACCGAGGTCGGAATATAAGCCCGCTGTCCATTGCCCTCCAGTGTGAAGGGGATAACGGCGGCGTACTCATGTAAATCAGCCCCGGCGTTGGCTATGTCACGCAGGGTTAGCTCGGCCAACTGCGTTTTTTCTGGCTGGGATTTACCCATGTTGCTTCCCGTCCTTCCAAATCGAAATCGCGTCCTTCCAAATCAAACCCGCCGTCCTTCCAAATCAAATTTATCGTCCTTCCAAATCAAACTCGTCGTCCTTCCAAATCAAACTCGTCGTCCTTCCAAATCAAACCCTAATCATAAATACTCTAATCATAAATACATAATCATAAATACATAGGCTGAGCTGGGCAGATTTTGAAAAATGCCAGCCAGAGAAAGAGAGAAATGGAATCACTTGGAATGAGTGTCATGCTTCATCTGAACGATTGGTCGGTATATAAATGCGCGGGGTAGAGAACTGACATTGGCTACGCCGGAGAATCAGGTGTGCTTCTTCAAGCTCCTTAAACAGCTGCAGCGCCTTCTTCTCTCCACAAGAGATATCGCGCATGACCTCTTTGAGAGAGTAATAGATGAATGGCTCGCCATCCTCGTCAATCCATTCTGGGCGGCTTTTTGACAACTGCATTCTGTAGAGCATGAGAGAGTACAGGATTTTTCCAGCCGGAGAGATCGACTTGAGATTAGGGACTACAGGGATAGGGATGAAATCGAATCCGCTGCGGCCATCGTAGCTGCGGAACTTTGGGTGCTTCTATGTCGTGTGAATAGCAGGTCGCTTTGCCATCTGGATGCCTCCTTTGCGGGGTGATTGGATTTTTTTGCTTCTATTAACTACTATACAAAAAAGGCGTTTTTGGGACGCGGAGTCGAAGAAAAAGATATACAAAGATTATGGATTCTTTTGTGCATGTTGCTGAATGGGAAAATAGCCAGTTAAAGTATGCTCTTCTGGCTGGCTTAGACCTTAGTAATACAGAAATAGATAAAGCCGACCATTAAACCTTGGCCGGCTGTTTTTAATGAGTGGATACGCAACTGTGAGAGAGCGGGTATGGAGAGGTGCGTCTGCCGTTAAAGAACAATTTTCGTTCTGGCGGCAGAATTGAACTGTAATCGCTTTTGACATACGAATGGGGAATTATACCACGAGAATACGAAAAGCCAGTACGGGGCATTCTGAGGCGAATACAGGGCATTGTAGGCAATATGTGGAAATGCATGGAAACTATAAGGGTGGGTTTTAGAGATCGCGCCGGCTAATTATATAGCAGAGAACAGTCATAGTAGAGCAAGAGTGTGTAGTGCTACATAGTGCTATAGGCAGCATTCCCTTCTGGCGGGAGATAAGGAGATGATAGGTTAGATACAGGATTGCATGGTAGCTGTAGACCTGCGTGACAGATGCATGATGGAGCTGCAGTAGAGCTTCCGTAGAGCTTGTGGCTGGCTATACTCGAGCTGACGGTTACAGCAGATTGTAGGAATGCACCTTTTTCGAGTGTTCGGGAAAGGGGGAGTAGCGAAAACTCGGGAACATCGCACGAAATTGAGGAAACGGGGATTAAAGCGGGGGAAAGGGGAGGGAAGAAGAGCGAAAATTCGGAGAAAGAGGGGGAAAATATGGGGTAGAGTGAGATGAGGCAACTACCCTGCCTGAAAATGGAAAAAGAACGGGAAAAGTGTAAAATATCCCCCCTTTGATAAAAAAGAGACATTTATACCGGCGAAAAGTACCGGAACGCTGTTTTATAGTATACTCGAAAAGTCGATTTTTTGAGCAGGCCGATTTTTTGAGGTGTCAAGACACATATCTTTACGCCCGAAGTTGGATATATGAACAGTCGCTCATATGTTATTTTCTTAACATTGTATTGGTGTACCCTGTCCGCTGTCAGATCGGCGGGACAGAGGGGCGGGACAGGGCGGGACAGATCGGCGGGACAGAGGGCGGAAATTTCAAAAAATAGGCGTGCAGCACGACGGAAAAAATTTTTTTTGCGCGCTTTTTCTGATTTTTTCAAAAAACTTTTCCGCGCTCAAAACCCATGTTTTCGCCTGTTTTCGCCTGTTTTGCGAACCACTACGCGCGCGTGCGTTTTCATTATCTTTGAAAAAAACAGTCCAAAAAATTTTTTGAAAAAGGGGTTGACAAGGGGGTACACCCGCGCTATAATGGAGACACTCCAAGGGGGTACACCCCAAGACCGCCGGACAGCGTCGAGGGACGCGCGGACAGTCCGAACGGTGTCCACCTTGCGAATAGTCGTAGCCCCCGCGGACAGCATTCCGCGGACAGGCGTCGGGTATAGCACCCCGAACGTGCACGCCGAAAGTCGGCGCGGTATCGGAACGCGTATAGCGTGCACTACGATGAGCGCGGGCACGGTGAAAACCGTGTAGCGCGGGCAGTGCGGAAAACCTGTGAACCACAGCGCACACAGTGCGGGCACACAGTGCCAAGCGGAACGCAGATCGGAAACACCGCCCAAAGCACCTTGAAAACTTAACAGGCGCGAAAGCTACTTTTCAGGCGCGGAATGCACCGCGCGGATAAAGTAGCAATGCGAAAACCTTAACCCTCTTTTTATACGAAAAGTCGCGCGGGAACGTTCCACCGTTGCAATGCTCATTCGCAAAGCACAGCGGAAACCCCTGTAAAGTGCATGTGCGGTGTAGCTATCATCTGGTAAAGCCGCAAAGAAAACTTGTCAAGCGCGGAAAAGCGGAAAAAATGGTTAAGTAGTGTCGCGGAAAAAGTAGCGTCTCTGGTAGTCCGTGCTATACCGGAAGTACGACAGGAAGGACTTAACGCCTGCCCCTGTTCCGCTCTGTGAAAACAGCCAAGTCCGGTTTGAAAAACACGCTTTTCCCGTGTATGGATGAAAGCCTATGCACGAACCGCGCCCAAAGTGGCACTTGGGGTGGGGGCACTACGAAAGCGGGGTGTAAACCCCTTTAGGAATCGGCGGACGCAAAAACCTAAAAGCGCAACAGTACGATATTTTTGTATCTTTTACAAGCGCACAAGCTACGACTTGTGCGCTTTCTAAAGGACACAAGTCCCGACACAGAAAAACCATATACACAACAGAAAGAGGTATTTATTATGACTAAGAACAACACTACTACCAAGATCGCAAACTTCAGCGCAAAGACCCTGTCCGCACTTTCTCTGTCCGCACTCGAAGCCCTGTATAACAGCACAGACACCAAGCCTGCGCAGAAAGAGAAAGTGAAGGCTGTCTACACTGACAAGGTAAAGGAAGCAAACACCAAGACCCGCGCCGACTTTATCGCTGAGTCTGCAAAGGGCACGGCTGAGGAATTCCTGCGCAAGCAGTTTATCACGGCACAGCGCGTAAAGGATGACGATAACGGCCTGCGCACCGTAGAAGTAAACGTTCGTATTCCGTTCACCGCTATTGACGCCTTCATGAAGAAGGAAAAAATGCCGGAAAAGACCCTCGCACATGACGCGGAATACTTCGAGTATGTTCAGCGGTTCGCGGACAATATCGCCCTGTATCACGGCGATATGCTGTCCGATGAAAACCGCCCTGCAAAGGTGTCGCGTCTGCGTTACGGCACGAACAAGAAGGGCGAAGTGCGTATCATCGACTTCACCGCCCATGATGATAAGGCACTGTATTCTCAGCTTGACGCAATCTTCATGATGATTCTTGGCAAGGATACCAAGGTACACCCGACGAACGCAAGCGTGCACTTCATCAAGACCGCCGCGGGCAATGCCAAGCGCAACGTGAACGGCGTCATGAAGATTGATCGAGATAAGTCTATCCTTGGCCTGATCCAGAACGTTATCGCAATGCGCATTGAAGAAAAGTCCTTCGCAGTAGACACCGGCGTAAAGGAAAAGAAGGTATCCGCGCCCAAGCAGACCAAGGCCGAGAAGAAGGCCGAGGACGCAATCGCCAAGAAGGAAACCGGAACGCCGAACGCGCTTTCTGGCAAGGTTGAAGAAGGCAAGAAAGAATCCGTAGCAACCGAGAAGTCCGTAGCCTGCGCACGCAGGAATTCCGTTATCACTGCCAAGCCGGACGCCAAGACCGCACGCAAGAACCGTGCAATCGTAGCAAAGGCACGCAAGACCACCGCTAAGACCACTAAGTAAACACAACCGCCAGATCTTTTTCATAATCCAAAAGTATACGAAAATAGTATGCAATACATAGCAAAAACAGGCGTGGCACAATAAACCGGCACGCCTGAAAACACAAGCAAAAAGACCGCAGGGAAAGTGCACCCTTTTTTAGAATAAATCACCGTCTGCACAATTTGAAAAAACCGTGAATGCGTGTTATAATACGCCTATACCATATTTTTAGGCGGTGATACTGTGAGTAGTGAAGCATACAAAAAGGCAAACTATGAACGTGTAGTTTATCAAGTTCCCAAAGGGAAACGTGAGATTTTGCAAAGAGAAGCAAACCTTCGCGGAAAGTCCGTGAATGCGTTCATAACAGAAGCCCTCGAAGCGCAATACGGTCTCGATCTCAGCAAAAAAACAAAATAAAAATAAATCCATTCGCACAAGCACCCAATCCGGGTGCTTTTTTCATGCCCAAAAGAAAGGAAGTTTCACCTATGAAAACAGCAATCGCAATGATTTTAGCAGCCCTCGCAACCACTTCGACCGCAACCGCACCGGTAGCAAACGCAACCGAAACGAAAATAAATCCGGTTGCCCTCGAATACGCAACCGAGTACCGCACCACCACTGCGGAAGTAACCGGCATTGCATGGTATCCCACGCACACTACGAGCAATTTCGTAACGCCCGACGGAAACGAATGGGCAGTCTGTGACGAACTGAATCCGGAATCTTCCTATCTGGTCGTATTCGACACGATGGGAACCGCAGACCTCACGGACGATGAGGTTATCGCAATGGTTCCGATTCAGAAGTAAACCAACCCAAAACCGACCGGAAACGAAAACAAAACCGACCGGAAACGAAAACAAAACGCAAACAAACGAGAGGAGAAACTACCATGACCATTATCAACCTGACACCGCACGCAATCAACTTCCTGCGCGAGGACAATTCCGTCCTCGCAACGGTGGAGCCGAGCGGAACAATCGCCCGCGCTTCTCAGACCCGTGAAAGGGTTTCCGAAGTAAACGGTATCGTAGTAAATCAGTGCAGCTACGGTGCTGTAACCGGTTTGCCTGACCCGCAGCCGGAAACAATTTACCTTGTGTCTGCGCTGACTGCGCAGGCTTGCCGCGACCGCAACGACGTGTTTATCACGGACGATGCAGTCCGCAACGAATCCGGTCAGATCATCGGCTGTCGAGCAATCGCAAGGATTTGATCGGCAGTAAAACCAAAGAAAGGGGTGATGCCTATGATTTCGGAGCACGGGAAAAAGCCTGTGCCCAACAATAGAAAAGGCCGAACCTTTCAGGTCTTGCAATCTGCACCGCAGGGCGGAGAACAAGAAACCGAAAGGTAAGTAATTTGAAAATGGTTCCTGCCGGAGGTTCTCGAGGGTTCATCCTTAAAGCCCTCATCCACGCCGAAAGGCGGTGATAATCTGGTTGTCACAAAAATAAAACACCGACAAGCGTAAGCCTGCCGGTGTTGTCATCAACCGCACTTGATTGCCAGTACGATCAGTGCAAAGCAAAGCACGAAGATGTTCTGCTCCACAGTGACCCCTCCATTTCATTATAAAAATCTGCGGCTATGTAAGGTGAAACCGCACACATACTTTCAGTATGTAAAGATTTATATCACTGGCCGGAGCGGATCAAAGTTGGTGACAACCAGATTATATCACAAAAGGAAACCATTCGCAATAAATCGAAAGGGGTAATATATATGACAGCTATCACAACTACCACGCCGCGCAAGTGGCGTAACGTCTATCTCACCCGCAACGAATGGGATAAACTCCGTCCCGCAATCAAATCGGCCGCGATCAGTTACAGCGCAAGCGGCTGCTTCGAGGGAATCTATCTTGAAGTCTATGTAAACGAAACGGAAGCGAACCAGATTGAAAACGATCTGGAAACGCTCTGAAACGGAGTAGAAACGGAGGCAAAACGAAATGAAAATCGAAACCTTTCTGGACAGCTACGGTGCCCGCAACATGTGCATTGCACATGATTACTGCACCTGTATGGATAACGAACAGTACTGCAAAATGCTCGACTGGGTGAACGAAACCACCTTCGGAGCAAACGAAATCGAAACGCTCGCAAGATGGATTGCGAACGGCAGCGATTTTAGCGACAGGGAAACCGAAGATCCTGTCGCAAGCGTAGCCTACTCTATCATGAATGAGGCCATCACATGGATTCCGATCATGAATGTTTCGGAATAAATCCATTCCGTCAGATCACACCGTGGACGCAAGGATAAAAAAAGACCGCCTGCGCAAACAGACGGTCGCAAATCAGCGGCAGAAAATCGCAAGGATAAATCCTGCCACGGTCAGACACTGGGTTAACAGTGCCATGAAGCAAATCATAGACTTGCTCAGACCAATCACTCCGTTTCTTTAAGTATTCGGCTTGACGATTTATCGCAAGCCTATGTACAAGATCATTATGTCAATGCCTTGCGTCCACGGTGTGATCTGACGGAAATATTATATCATAACAAACGGAATAAATCAAATGCTCACCGCACCCGAAAAGGGTGCATTTTTTATACCCAAAAACAGAAATCGGAGGACAAAATAATCATGAAACACTACTTTAGCAGCCTGTTTTTTACCGCAATCGCTATCGTTGCAACTATCGCAACGGTTGCAACCGGTGAAAATAATTTTCTCTGCACGGTTGTATTCGGAACGTTCGCCGTAGGGGACGCATGGAATACGACCAAAACGCTCTGGAAGCGTTATCAAGCGGAGACAAGTTACCGCGGCAAACACAGCCGCGCAGCCTGAAAGGAGAGTACATAATGAACAATGACAACAGCACGAAAAGAATCCTCGACGTTCTCGGGCACGCAATCGAGCTTGCCCAGAACGAACTCGAGGACAACCCGCAGGAACTTATTCCGGAGCCGATCTTGAAACCGGTGCCGAAACGAACGGGAACGAAACTGAAACCGATTCTGCCGGAAAACAAAATCGAAAAGTTTTTCCATCCGGAGTTTGGCACAATCGAAGCAACCCGAATCGGAAATATCCCGTACTTCAAGGCGCTCCCCGTCTTGAAAGCATTGGGATATAAGAACCCCGCAAGTATTGCAGAACTTTTTGAGGATAAACGAGTTATCCTCGCACCAAAAACAAACGGAAGTGTTGATTCCGTAACTTATCTGTCGGTCTACGATGTTCATAATCTCATAAACCGGCGAAAGGTTGACCTGCTTTTTGAATTTGAAAAGTGGGTCGATAACGAAATAGTTCCGACACTTTGCGGCAAGAGCCCGGCCAAAAAGAAAAAGTATCCGCCACTGAAAGAATTCACGCACAGCGAATACGGAAAGGTTCTGGTCGCTTTTTCTGACGGCGAAATATACTATCGTGCAATCGATGTTTGTAAGATGTGCGGTTATAACCGCAGCGTAACCGCAACCATCGAGAATAAATACAGTTTCGCAACCAACGGCACTTCCTGCGCAACGAATTCAAGTTTCATCAAAGCGGATGAAGTCCGGAAGATATTCGGTCGCAAAAATCTGGACAAAATTCCAGTCACTCGCAAGATGATGGAGTGGCTCATTTACGATATTTCGGAACAAATGCGTTCCGAATTCGCCGACAGTGATTCCACAATCGCTTAACTGGAAGAAATTACAACGTCCCAAAACGGGGCGATTTGTATAGTAATTAGTGTAAGGTTCTCGCGGGTTCACCCTTCAAAAGCCCGCAGCCAACATAAATTAAGAAAGCGAGGCAATACATAATGAAATATGAACTCACACAGGAACAGTGTCACACAATTTCGATGGAAAAGCTGTTCGACAATTTCGCGGAAGCGATGGGATACGACGATGTGTCTCCGCTCCGCTACGATTGTCGGAACATTTTGGTTTCGACCGCAATTCAAAACGAATTCATTGCGGCCTGCAAAGAAACCGGTGTTCCGGAGTACGCAGCCGGTATGGCGTGGTGCTTCTGTGGCCCAAAAGCAACCATCGAAGACACCGAACGGTTCCTTTTCGAACCGCAGGAAGGATTCATCATCGAAAACGAAAAGGAGGAAGAATCATTATGACAATGACAACCATTCTGCGGTACATGAACCGAAATGACCCGAACGGCGAATATGATGATGCAATCGCAATCGCCGAGGGCACCGACACCGCAAAGCAGGCAGAAATCGCAAGAGAAGTAATGACGATCCTTGACCGTTGGATCGGAGACCTGGGTGACGATGACAAAATGATCAGCCGCCTGCAAGAAATGTTTTATTTCTGCTGCTTCTACGCAACCGAGCGCGAACGCAAGAATTCGGAACTGCTTCTCCGGTAAAACCGTCATTTAACAAGGGCGAAAGTCCTTGTTATCGTACCTTGAAAACTGTATAATGTAAGCAAGCAAAGGAGGAAAGAACATGGATCACTATGAATTTCACAGCAAATTTACGGACAAATACGGTATGGGATTGATGACCGCAATTGCTCGAATGGATTTGAGCAATGAACATATCGCAATCTATAGCAAATGGGCAGACGAAGTAGGCAAACCGACCAGTGACTTAGACAAGATGTTCGGTCGCGGAGAAACTGCAACCCTCGAAAACTGTCTCGAGGATTGCCATATAGAAGTATTCCGTCTTGTCCAAAAGGAATTCTTTACTCGGTTGACCAGAGAAAACGCAGTAGCACTCTGCAACGCATTGTTCATCGCAGACAGCAAAATCGAAATCTGCGAAGGTGAACCCGATCTTCTCCTCAATGCGGAGAATTTCGCTTATGAATGGAACCGATTCCATCCAGAGGAAAAGAAAATCACCAAACATATGGACTATATCGTATAATCAAATATCAACACCGTAAGAGCTTGCAACAACCTGCAAGCTCTTCTCTTTTACCAAAATTGCCGAACAAACGTTTGGTGGACGCTTAAAAGGAGCGAATACATATGGAAAAGAAAGTAATCTGGAGCAATTACAATCTCGATTATGAAGATTGGAAGGATTTCTTCGATGACGAGTATCCCGATCTGGATGAAGATAAGCGCATCGACTTGATGTACGAATTGAATAACGAATATCTGGACGATGAGCGCATGAACCTTGACATTCCTGTTTCCGAGGAAATCATCGTGCTCGGTGACCTTGGTCTCTGGGACGGTCGTAAGTCCGGTTACAAAGAAATCCACGGACATTCGATTAAAGATTGCCTGTATACAGATACCGACTACGCAACGTGGTATCTCGATGGCCGCGGCGATCTGTGCTGTGAAGCCATTCATCATGATGGAACCAACCACTATCTGTATCGGGTGTTCAAGCCGGACGTAAGCGACACTCGAAAGGAAAACTTTCTGGAAAAGGTTCTTCGCGGAACCGTAACCAGAGCAGATATCACTCGTACCACTCAGCGTCTCGGTGATAAAATCGCCGAGGTGTACGGCTGGAAGATTTGAAAGGAGAATTACTTATGAAAACAGAAATTAGAAAGGAAGGTGTCCACGAAATGTCGGACAAAAAAATATGCGTTTCGCCCTCATGGCATACGACATTGACAACGATATGTACGGCGAACTGTATCATTCGGACAGTTTCGATGAAATCGAACGCGCGGCAAAGGAGCTTATCCGTCTGGTTGAAAAGGATTTGCTCCTGAGTGATGCCCGGGAGCCTTACGATTATCTGGAAATCTGGGACGAGCAGGAAATTGTTCCGGACATCATTATCTCTGATTACTGTTGGGGAGGTGATGAAGGATGAGTGCTTACATCAAGCGTGACCGCGTCCTTGAAATTCTTCGCGAACTCGGCGGATGCGGAGCAAAGCCTGACACGTTCGAAGATGGTTGGGATAAAGCTATCAATGAAGTATATTACAGGATTGAAAAAGAATCACCTGTCGAAGCGAAATACACTTTGAGAGCGTATGACGAGCATGATAACTTGTGCGGAAATGAGTATCATTCCGACAATGTGGATGAAGTTTTGAGTATCGGTAAGAAACTGTTTAGTATAAACAGATTAGCTCTTTACTGTAAAGATCTCGAACCGTTCAATCCAATAAATATCGTTAAGGATTAAGAGCAAGCAAACCTACATTGAGGAGGCATAACAAATGGACATCAAACTGAGCATCCCGCGCTGGAACATCGAAGAGATGTGCGGGTATAAACCGTTCACTACCTTCTGGCAGGACTTTAGCATCGCAGATAATTTCGGTATCGACGCGATTTGCGACACTTACAACCGTGCTTTTCAGGAATGGAAAACCGATTATAAGTACCTGACCGAACTGGTCATGGTGCTTAACTGGAAGATCTGGCAACACTATCCACGCAATGAACCTCTTGCCGGACTGTATAGCACTCTCTGGGAACGTGCTGACCAGTACGCAGTGGAAAATCTCAAGGGTGACGAACTGACCTACTATTTCGTAACTACGGATTGAGGTGATACATAATGACCCGCTACTGGAAAGTGAAAACATGGCTGTTCGACAGTCCAGAAGAAAGTGATCAGCAGCACCAGAAAATGCTCGATTGGGTCGCAAGCAATCGCAGCAAATACGAAATCCGCGAGTTCTTCGTGAACAACGCTTGGGCGGTAGAGTACCGCGAACTGATTAAAATGTGAATTTGAAAGGAGAAAACACAATGAAAGTAAAGGTACCGTTCGGGTTTGATTCTGTTGGCTACATCGAAGTAGAGGCGACCGACCGTGAGGACGCATTTGCGAAGGCTCGTGATATCCTCGCTGAATCCAACCTGAGTGAATGCGTAAACATGGCAGAACCGCTGTGGGATTCTATTGATGCTGATGATGAAGGATTGATTCTTAACGAAAACGGCGAAATCGTTATGAACTACTAAGAAAGGAGTACAAATCATGGGATATTGTGCAAATGGCAGCGGTTTCGCAACTCTTAAAAGAGATGCGGATATTGCAGAATTAAAGGACAAGCTGGATGCGCTCGATGTCCGGTTTGATTGGAGCATCGACAAAGACAGTGTAGATTTCTACGAAAGCGATAAGTACCATGAAGACGCAACCATTGAGTTTCTTGACACCTTAGCACCGTATGTTGCAGAGGGTGAAGCAAATTATACCGGCGAAGATGGTTGTGCTTGGCGATTCCGTTTTGACCCAGATGAGCAGGAATGGGTTGAAGAATCCGCCATGATCGACTACAACTTCGAGTCTTATACAGACGAGCAGATGATCGAAGAATTGGACAGGCGCGGCTATATCGTACAGAAAAAACCGCAGAGCGACTAAGAAAAGGAGAGTATATCATGGGAAATCGAGCAATCATCAAGGGCGTCGGCACTAACATCGGCGTATATGTTCACTGGAACGGCGGGTACGATTCGGTACTCGCTTTTACTCAGTATTGTAAGCTGAAGGGTTTCCGCAGCCCTGAGAGTGATCCTGCATACGGCACGGCACGACTCGCACAGGTAATCGGCAATTATTTCGGCGGCGGCTTATCGGTCGGTATTGAAAACATGAGCGGCACGACCGTTATGACGCCTGAGCTTGTTCAGGAATTTTACCTCGACAACGGCGTTTACGAAATTGAAAACTGGGAGATCGTGAAGCATTGGAATCCCGATGTGATCGCTCTCGAAAATGAATACCACGAAGGATACGACCTCACCGAGATGCTCTGCGCAATCGATGAGTGCCAGCCGAAACAGGAACAGCTCGGCACGGAATTCATCACGGCTGATCTGGTAGACCCGAAAACGCTCAACCTCTATGATGAGGTTTTCATTCAGGATTTCACCGAAAAGGTTGAAAAGCATACCGTTATCGGTTTCGCTCCGGCGAACACAACGATGAACGGCCATGACGTAAGCAACCTGCCATTCGTAGATAAATGGGGCGCTCCCGACTACGAAAACAATATAAACAATTATCTGACGGACAAACTCGTCAGAAAAGCAAAGAAAGGGGAATAAATATGGGATTGGATATGTACTTAATGAAAGCTCCTCGACTGGACAGCGTAACAATTCAACAGGTATGTGCTACTGAAGAATGGTTCGGCTACTGTAAACGGCCGAACGAATATAGGACTTCTTCTTTTGAAGAATGGTGCGGCGCAAGCCAAGATGATCTTCCTTCGGAAAAAGTCATGGAAGTGCTTCGTCCGTACTATGTCGAGCGGTTTGCAAGTTGGGATACAAACCATGTATATCCGCATAGTGACATTATCCAGAATGTTGGCTACTGGAGAAAGGCAAACCAGATTCACAGATGGTTCGTCAACAATGTTCAAGATGGCGAGGATGACTGCGATTACCACGAGGAATGCACGAAAGGCATCATCGAAGAGCTGTTGAACACCTGCAAACGAGTGCTCAATTCATCAAATTCTGTTTCGGAAGCGAAAAGATGGCTGCCGGTTCAGGAAGGATTTTTCTTCGGAAGTTACGAGTATGACGAGTGTTATTTCGATGACCTCCGACACACTGTCGAAGTCCTTGAGAATGTTCTCGCAACCACGGATTTTGACAACGAAATGCTCTACTATGTGAGCAGTTGGTAAAAAAGAGGTATAGAAGGAGGTAAAACCTATGTTGAAAACCAACCGTGAGCCCAATCTGACCATGGTCAACAAGTGGTTGGCTTGCCTGTATGATGAAGAAATCAAGGATGTTGAGGACGATGTCCAGAACGAGGAGAACTGGGCAATCGCAAGCACCACAGATTGGGAACGAGATATGTACCTCCAGAACGTAGCCGACGAACAGGCGTATCTCGAAAAGCTGAAGGAACTCCGCGCTAAAACGAGTATTTGAGGTGAAGATACATGACGTTAGATGAATATTTCGAAAAATACTACGGAGGTTTCGAATGCGAGTGTGAGTGGTATGTAGATCCAGCGCCAAAATCGTGGAAATTCTATGTCCCGAGCCTCCACGTTGACATTGTATTATCTGAAAACGATGGAGAGGTAACCGAATTGAGGTTTTCGAAGCTCCCCAGTGACAGAGCTTTTAGGGATGTAGTTGTGGAAGAACTCTGGGACAATCTTGCTGATGTCCCCATCGACCCAGAGACAGAAGAACTTGACGAACCTTACTACATCTGGCCCAAAGGAACCGACAAGGAAGATATCTGGCATTGGTTCGATGAGCATCACAGCAAGGGCGTTGCATATCTTCTTAGATTTGCAGACTAAATAGTTAAGAGGTGAGATATTTATGACACTGATGGAAAAACTCGAAGCAGCCGGTTATCCGCGAGATGAAATGTACCACCACGAATCAGATCTTTATGTGTTCCTTACTCCTCTGACCAAGCGAGTGATTGACGAATGGTTCAAGGAAGAGGGACTTACACGAAGCCTGTTCGTCAGCGTATTCAGAGATCAGATTACCGGCAAGCCGATGTATGACATCGCTTTCCAATACACGCCAGCATTTGACCGAAGCATTTGGCCTTGAGGAGGGTACATAGTAATGTATTTCAAAACAGTCTGGGGATTCAGCGGAACTGATGAGCAGAAGGAGCTGCAAAAGAAGCAGCTCCGCGACGTGCTGACGAAGTTAGGCGCTGATGTAACGATGGACGACGTTGATCTCGCCGGCGAAAAGGCGTTCACGATCACCATTGAAACGTAAGCAGGTATTTGAAAGGAGAGAAGACTATGAAAATCGAAGAAAAGATTGAGGAAATCCGCAAGCTCGTAAAGGAAATCAATTCCTACGATGACCTCCTCTTTATGTATGAGGGCGACCGTATTGATCTTGAATGCACAAAGTACGAGCTGTGGGAACTTTTGCAAGACTTATAAACACAAACAAGAGTTTCAATGAAAAATGGAAAGAAGGAATAATTATGAAGATTAAATATAAAAAGAATGTATCTTATGAAATGGAAAGATATCCAGAAAATTGTAAAGAATGTCCATGTTTTTCAACAACTCCGTATAGATGCATGAACGAATGTGGAGAGGAAGGTCATTGCGAACTTGGATATATGGATGGAAAAGACATGAGAGATTTTTATGGAAGAATCAAATTCAAAGAATGTGGAATTGAAAAAGATGCAAGAGTTGTTTTAATGAAACGATGATTTAGGAGGTAATTATGAATTACATTGCATTACAGAAAGCTCAGGAAGAGCTCAATCTCACGCCGGCAGAAAAGGAACGCTACGACACTCTGACTGCAATGCACCATCTCGTAATGTGCATGAACGATGAAACTGCATACATGACGTGGATTTGGTCAGTTCCAGATGAAGCAAGCGCGTATGACCTTGCAGATATTGCTAAGGAAAAGGACGAGTTTGACGGTGTCGTAAGACTTTTCAAAAAGCTCTGGAAGAAATACGCTGCAAGTGATTCCGGTTTATATATCGGAAGAACGACCTATTAAAAATTGAATTCGTATAAAATAATGACACAAGCAGGAGCCAACCGCTCCTGCTTTTTATATCCAAACAGGAGGTATACATCATGAATAACAACATCAAGGAAAGAATCGCAAAGCTCCTCGCGCTGGCAGAATCTCCGAACGAAAACGAAGCGAAAGCCGCGCTTCTCAAGGCTCGTGCTCTCATGGTTCAGCACAAGCTCCGCCCGGAGGAGTGTACCGGCAAAAAAGAGAAGGTTGTGACCAAGGTTCTTGCCGATATCAAGTGTACGACCATGACCGACTTCTGGATTTACAAGCTGAGCGACGTGATTGCCAAGCATTATTGCTGCAAGAATTACTGCCGCAAGCCGCCGCGCAGCAAGGCACTCACGATTATTTTGATGGGTCTTGAAAGCGATATTGAAATTGCCGAGCGCATCCTCCGCTACGCAATCGACTGCGTCAAGAGGGAACAGCGCACCATTCATCACACGAGAAAGTGGCAGGGTTACAGCGCAACCGATATCCGCCTTGCCTGCAACGCTTACGGCGACGGCTTCGTTGCCGGTCTCGATCAGGAATACCAGAAGCAGGACGCCGAGCATCAGGAGTGGGGGCTGGTCATGATGACGCCGAAGGATGTGCAGGACGCCTATGGCAATCTCAGCATGAAAACGAGCACTTCTCACGCCAGAACCGCCGGTGCCTGGGCGAACAAGTACCGCGATCAGGGTGTAGAGCACGGTCGTTCTTTCAAACCCGACCAGCGTCTGCACAATACCGCAATCGCAAGATAAGGAGGAACCGTTATGATTGTATTCGCAGTATCTCAGCTCCGCAGTTATTACGACTGCGGAGAACGATATTTTGGCACCGAAGGTATTTTTCTTACTTGCAAGGAAGCAAAGGAATTTATCAAGCAGGAGATTGACGATATCATCTCCGGTTCTAACATAGACGACCATGAGACATTCTTCGGCTCGGACGACGAATTCGAGGACGAGGTGTCTTTGACTGATAATTCCATCTCGAGTTTCGGTCACAAGTTTCAATGGGATATTTCGCCTGTTGCATTGAAAAAATCTGTGAAACAGAAGGTTTTCGAAACCATCCAACACGAAAACGATATTGAAGATATCAAAAATACTATCGAGGTCGAAGACGATCTGCTCTACGACCATATCCGCGATATTTCGATTGACACCATGAACCGTATGGCATACCTCAAACGCGAGAAGGAAGACAACGGCATGGCGTGGAACGATGCCGCATCCGCAGCATTCCATGAAGTAATCAACCAGCAGTAAAAAGGAGTGTATACATCATGACTATCAATACCAATATTAAGATCAGCCCGGGCAATTCCAAGATGGGAGCAATCCCGTCCGTCAGCCTGCCGGCCATTAAGACCTGCCGCGACTGCAAATGCAAAGAGAAGTGCTACGCAGCTAAGCTGGAGCGTCTGAGACCGACCGTAAGAAACGCTTATCAGCATAACCTCGAGGTGCTCCAGAACGATCCTGAGACGTTCTGGCGTGAAGTAGAGGCAACCGTAATGCTTAACCGTTACTTCCGGTTCCACGTCAGCGGCGACATTCCGAACAAGGATTATCTGCTCCGCATGATTGGTATCGCCGAGCGCAATCGGCATTGCGAAATTCTGTGCTTCACCAAGAGATATGATTTTGTAAACGCTGTCCTGAGTGACGGCAAGCATATCCCCGACAATTTACATCTCATTCTTTCCGGTTGGGTTGACCTTGAAATGGTCAATCCTTTTTCTTTACCCGAAGCACACGTTCGCTTCAGGGATGGCACGACAACCGCAAGAGCAGATGCAAAGCCGTGCAACGGCAACTGTGCCGAGTGTGCAATGACTGACACCGGCTGTTGGACACTGAAGCGCGGCGAGCAGGTTGTGTTCAACGAACATTAAAACGACCGAATGAGAACAACAAATCCGACCGATTGGAGGAAACGACATGAAAAAGATTTTCAAATGCACCGAATGCGGCAATCCATTCACGCTTGACGATTGCGAGCTTCCCGAGCCGCGCACCATCAACGATGACACAGAGCAGGAAAGGATTGTCTGCGACACTTGTTTTGATAATATGTGGGACAACGATGACCTCACTCATTGTGATAACTGCGGAATCTGGTTTGAGAACAAGCTCATTCATGAGGAAATCATCGGCGACCATTGTTTCGCTCCGTGCCCGAAGTGTGACCGCGATATCATCGACGGCATGACTCGAGAAGAGCTCCTCAATGAAGAGAACCCGAGCTTCGCAGCCACTTTTGCCTACGATGACGGCGACAATGCCACTTATCTCTTCCCGACGGAAGAAAAGCGTATCGTGTTTATCGACCAGAGGATCAGAGACCTCAAGGAAGACGGCACTTATCTGGGTTCGGCCAGCATTCATCCCGATGAAATCATTGTCATCACTGAGGACGCAAACAAGGAAAAGCACCGCATGCAGATCATTAAGAGCAACATTTATCGATAAGGAGAATATTTTATGAACTACAGAGACATTCGCCGCGGCGACATTTTTTACATCAAGAACGACGACAACGCAGTAGGCTTTGAGCAGAAGAAAACCCGACCGGCCATCATTGTTTCCAATGATGCCAACAATCGCGCTTCCGGTGTGGTTGAGATCGTGTATCTGACCACTTCGCAGAAGCATCGTCCGCTTCCGACCCACATTCGAGTTCGCGGCTACGTTCCGTCTATCGCTCTCTGTGAGCAGGTTGTGACGGTCGATGTGAGCCGCTTGATGGAACGAATCGGCTGCTGCAGCTACGATGAAATGGAAGCGGTCAATTGCGGACTGGCGGTTTCGCTCGGCTTAAAGAGTGTAAATAGTTACTCATATCAGCAGGTTAGAAGCGAAAAGCCGTGGTTATTTGCCAAATAAATTGTTCACAAATTATTAACAGGTTTCCGCGTCCTTTTTTCGGGTCAGACGTATAGTAGATAGTATAGGGAAAAAACTCGGAGGACAAAGAAAAATGAAAGAAAATACCAATCGAGTGAGCGACTTTCCGTTCATTCGCTTTCCGGCAGCACTGGTCAAGCTGCCCTGTTTCAAATCACTTTCCGCAGATGCAAAACTCCTATACGCCTTAATTGTAGACCGATTTAACCTCTCTATCGCGAACAAATGGAAAGATGAAAACGGCACGCCGTATGTCTATTTTTCCATTGACTCAGTGATGGAAAGCATTGGCTGTGCAAAGGCAAAAGCGGTCAAGCTGATGGATACGCTCGAAGATTGGGGTCTCATTCGCAGAGCAAAACAAGGGCTCGGCAAGCCGAATCGCATCTATGTGCTCGACCCGGCATTGCTCGACCAGTTCGAAAATCGAACCACTTTATCCACAAGCTCATCCACAGACCAGTTCGATTCTGATACCAGTTCGGAAATCAAACCTGTCGGAAATCAAACTACTTTATCCACAGACCAGTTCGATAATCAAACCAGTTCAGACCAGTTCGATTTTGAGACCAGTTCGATTATCAAACCCAAGAAGTTTGATTTTCAAACCCCAGAAGTTTGGAAATCGAACCCTAATCAGACTAAGTATAATCAGATTAAGTCTAATCAGACTGAAAGGGAAGAGAAAGAAACGAAAGTCCCGGCTCTGGTCAGCGGTGTCATGAACCAAACTGCAAAGGAAATTCTTTGCAGAAGTTTTGACGAAGCCTTAGTGAAGCGGACAACCAGTCTGCTCTATGAACTCGTAGCAACACCAAGCCAGCACGTTCGCGTTGATAACACACTGACAAGCGGCTACGCTCTCAGCCAGCACTTGGCTAACATCAGCGTAGAGCAAATCCAGTCGGCACTGAATAACTTCACAGCAAGAACATGTCCTGCAGCAGAGGAACGAGATTACTTACTGACAGCATTGTATGATGCAGCTAAGAATAACAGAACCGCATAAGGAGAATGACACATGAACAAGATGAACCGCAAGCAGCTCAGCGACCTGATCAGCCGTATCGAAACCATCCACGAGGAACTGGATGAAATCAAGGACGGTGAGGAAGAGAAGTTCGATAACATGCCGGAGAATCTGCAGGACAGCGAGAAGGGCGAAGCGCTTTCCGAGATCATCGATTTTCTCGATTCCGCATCGGAGAGTCTGAACGAAAGCGTCGAGAGCATTCAGAACGCAATCGACAACTAATTGAAATCATACGTTGCATTTTTGTGCAGATGTGCTAAAATGAAAGGAGATTACACAATATGGCAGCGGAAGTAATTAAACTTTATCAGGACGAGAACGTAGAGCCGTTGCAGAACATGACGAGGTATGCAGCGATTGACTACAAGCTCCTTGCATCCGCTCTGGCTGACGAAATGGAACGCCGCCAGAAGGCAGAGCAGGCGCAGAAGAAAGCCGCCAAAGCAGAAGCCTCGGTCAAACGCCGCACAACGGTAGGCGCGAACGGCACGGTCGATCCCATCCGCAACAAAGAGGACATCCTCAAGATTGCGCGGTATTTCTACGACAAAGGTCAGCTCCGCAACGCAGCAATGTTTATCATTGGATGCAATATTGGTCTTCGCGGCAAGGATTTTTGTGCGATCAAGATTGGGGATATTCCGGAAAGCGGTGTGTATCGCTTAAAAGAAAGGAAAACCGGCAAATACAGGACGGTGGTGCTTAACAATTTTGCAATGCAGTGCTACCGTGAATTAGTGGCTTCGATTCCAAATCATACGGATGAAACGCCGCTGTTTATCTCACAGAAGGGGGAGAATCAGAGCATTGAGCGCAGTTCGTTTGCTAGAATCCTCCGCAATGCTGGCAAGGATTTGAACCTGCCGTACAAGCTCGGCACGCACAGCATGAGAAAGACGTTCGGTTACCATCTGTTCATGGACAACCAGCAGTCGCCGGAAATTCTGGCTTATCTGCAAGAAATGTTTGGACATACAAACAGTAGAGTAACTCTGCGCTACATCGGCTTGGAAGAAGAAAAGCGAAACAAGCTGTACGAGAACCTCAACTACGGCTTCACGCTGGACGATATCAAAGACAAAGACATTACAGAGAACGAGGAGAAGTGAACGCAATGGCAAAAATGCGAGTACCAGAGCGCGGCTCTGAGGAAGAGCGCCGCTATTATCTTACGAAAGAAGGTCTTAAAGATTATGAATAAGAAAGCACCGAAGAGAGGTTCAGCAGAGGAGCGTTGGTATTACTTAACGGAAGAGGGTCGTAACAGCATCGACCTTGGCGATGAGTTTGACTGTCGTAGAGCACTTGAACTGTTGTTCGAGGATGCCCCGGAAGTCAACTGGGAGCATTGCAGCATGGAAGATTTTCAAACTCTGCGTGATGCAGGCGTTATCACAAAAGAGGAATGTGATAACGCCTGTGATATTATCGCTTTTATGATTGGACACAGATTCTGCAGCGCACAGGTGAAAATGCCGCTTTCTGAAAAGATTCTGGTTGCCTTTTTCGGCGGCCCTTGGGCAGTCTGGACTTGGATGATTGTTCTTATCATTATCAGCGCTATTGTCCAGTGTATGAATAACTAAGGAGGGATATTATGTTACCCGGTTTCAAATTGATTCTTGGCTTGGGTGCTTTGTTTACAGCAGATGCACGCCAGCGGGCAGAACAGGCTAACAGACCCGATCAGGCCACGCCGGAGAGTATGGCTTTGTTCGAAAAATATCTGGACATCAGAGCGAAAGCCATTGAATATCCGGATGAGGACTGGCCCAGATATCGTATCGCTAATAAAGGATTCAAAACAAACTGGAAGCGTCTCGCAGGGTATTGGAACACCAGTATCCACGGATTGCAGATTGAATATTTCGAGTGGAAGTGCGAGCAGCTCGGAATTGAATTCAATTATAGGTTAGTGCATCGTGCCTATCACCGTGATGATGTGACAGGCAGAGGCTGGCATTATCCGGAATACGATATTGAACCTTATAACCCCATTGATGAATCCATCGATCCTCGCGTAAAAGAAGACAAGGAGAAGAAACGCAAGGAAGAGGAGGCTGCGCGAAAGCAGGAAGCCTACTTGAACAGCGATGAGCGAAAAAAACTTGACGATGAAATTCGTCAGCGCCGCGCCGCTTATCGGGCAGAACGTCTGGCCAGAGAAGCCGCAGAAAGGCGAAAGTAAAAAAAAAGAAGCAGAAGTGAGAAGTCCCTATATTGGGACTTCTTTCTTTTGCATGAAAAACTTACCATTGCATAGACAAGGTAAAAATGGTATTATAAACATATCGGAAAATACGAACACTTGTTCGATAAAATGGAGGAGCAGCAATGACCACAGTTTTCTTTAATGACTGGAGAAGTTTGAATCATTTTCTCCAAGAAGGGAACTTCATCAGCCTCGAGATGGAGCTTTCCCATCAAAAAAATGATACAGCCGCAATCGAAATGATTTGTGATTCGGTTGAACCGTTGGAAAACGGTGTGTACTTAGCAGCCGTGATGACAGGTAAGGTCTTCATCGAAGGTGACCTGCTCTGGGCGGTTGCAAAAGAAACCGAGCCGGACATTTTCTTTCTCAGCCTTCGCGTAGTAGGGCAGTCTCCGTATTATTTCACGGTCGGTGTCGGAGAAGACGAAGACTGCTGATAACCTTGTTAAATTCCTCGTGTTTGTGTTATAATAGCCGTATCAGTATGAATGCGAGGAATTGCAGTATGGACGGTAAAAGCGATTACAAGCCATTGAGAGAAGCGTATATGCAGTCGTTAGAGCACGAAGACTGCATCAAAATCAAAAGAATATTTGACCGATCTAAACCGATAGAGTTTGCAACCGGCAAGTCGGTTGAAGAGTTTTCTGGAGCGGAGTGGAATCAGCTTCTGAAAAACTCCGTCTGGGATAGACCGGAAACTGCGAGCAACGTGCGGTATGACGTGCGAAAGTATGCGGAATTTCTTCAGGAGCACAACGTTCCAAGCACGCTGAATACAATTGATGAAACAGTCGGCCAACCGGCTGGAGCATGGTCAGAACAGTTCTTTGATTCATTTGAAGAGATGAGCAACGTGCTCGCCTCAATCCCATTCCGTTCCGGCAGGAATAATAAAAAGGCTCTCGCCTTGGCTATGTTCGCTTTGGGTTTGTCCGCTGATGAAATCGCGGAATTAACGACGGACGATATGGACGAGGACAGAATGCAGGTAAAAACAAAATCTCGCGTGATTAAAGAGGTGGAGCCTTTCATTTTCCGATTTGTTCCTCTGGAGAAAGGGCGGTTAATTCAACTCAATTCTTCCCGACCAGTCACCGCAGCGGCCATTCAAAATCTTGTTTACCGACTGGATCGCTATCAGAAGTTTGAAGCGCCGCATTCTCTCGTGCCGCAATTTCTGGCGAAGTCTTATCTGTTCCTCAAAATAGAGCAGTATGAGGAAATGTCCGGTGAGATTATAGGAGAGCTTAGCAAAAAAGCATGGTTCTTTGAGCAATGCCGAAATTGGAGCGGAATCGTCACCAATGAAAATCGTTTTTTATCGCTGATTCAAGAGTTTAACAGGCTTCAAAAACTAAAATAATATGTGCAATATAGATAAGGACGGCTAACATTAGCCGTCCTTTTGTTGTGCAATCATACAAACTGAAAAAACTTTCAAAATTCGCGTCCCAAAATCGCGATTTTTGTATAGTAGATAGTGTAAGGGAAAACACATGACCGACGGACACTAAAAGGAAGAATGAGTATTGCATAGCAGTGCAAAAGGAAGAATGAGTATAAGTCCCTTGCGAGAAAACCAGAATCGGAGGGATTGCGATGATTGATGAAAGCCAATATCAAAAAGCGCTGCTCTTGTTTGAGCAGCATGACAAGATCAGATATTTCGTTATCCGCAAATATTACCCGACATTGCTCTACAACGAGGATGTGGAGCAGGCGACAAAATGCGGATTGTGGCGAGCGGCCGTGACATACGACCAGAATAAGGATTGTACATTTTCCCATTATGCAATTTCCTGCATCATGGCGGAGATGGTTCCATACACCAGAACCATCAATAAGCACAATAAAGCTGCGGATAACGCGATCAAATGTTCCGATAAAAATCGCCGCCCGATGAATTCTCCGGATGACGTCCTCTGCATTGACCTGCTGGACTTCCTCGCTCGGCTTCCCAGTGATCTGAAGGTCGTGGTCGATTACCGAAAAGTCGGCTATCGCTCTGAAGAAATTGGTCAAATCCTCGGAATCACAAAGCGGTCGGTTGACCGCCGACTGGTAAAGGCTCTGAGAATGTGGCACGACTTTATCGATGATTCGTCCGCGGCATAACCTCGCGGGGCGAAAGCCCCGCCAAATATGCGCTTGTGTTGTAATGGCAGCAAATCAGCTTCCCAAGCTGAGAGTGCGGGTTCGATCCCCGTCAGGCGCTCCACCCCGAAAGGGGTCATTGTTTAACTCTCCGACAATCCGGAAAGACGGACGGCGGCGTGGAATGCGCCGCAACACGGGTCTTTAGCGCAACTGGTTAGTGCATTCGGCTCATAACCGAAAGATTTGCGGGTTCGAGCCCCGCAGGACCCACCACCGACGCAAGTCGGTAACTCCTTTCAATACTGGGAGGCGGCAACGCCTCCAAACCACCCATTAACTCAACTGGCAGAGTAATCGGCCTTTAACCGATAAGTTCCGAGTTCAAACCTCGGATGGGTGACCACGTCCGCCGCGCAGGACAAAAATAATTCAAATTGGAGGAACTCCCAACCAAGGTTTCCAAGCCGCGCGGGGCACGACGTTGCCCAGACGTCAACAATTTCATAAACGGGTTGCCCGCCCCGTCAGCGGGTGATCTGCTCTCGTAGCTCAAGGCAGAGCAGGGAGATATCGGTTCAACTCCGGTCGAGAGCAGCAAAATGGGGGAGTGGTGTAACGGTCAGCACATTGCGTTTCTAACCCCAAAGGAGTGAGTTCAAGTCTCACCTTCTCCATCAGAAGAAAAAGAAAGCCGGTGAAATAGTGTTAGAAAAAGAATATGTCCTATATCACTCAAAGAAAAAGCGATATGTCGCCATCGACAGTAAAGCAAGACCGACATTTGTGTTCGATCCGGCTAAAGCAAAAGCATTCACGCACACGGCGGCTAAGAATTTTCTCCGAGTGAATGCTCGCGGTGAATTCAAAAACTGTCGTATCGAGCCAGTGGATGAGAAAGTCAGACAGCAGCTTGTACCGACGGTAAATGCAGCAGTTTCCCAGAGCAATATCCTGCAAAAGGTTATCGACGACCTTTCCATCAAAGTGAAAGACTGCGAATTACAGATGCTTGACCTGTATCACTTTGCCGGCAACAACCCGAAACTTCCTGCGCACCGCGGCTACAAAATTTATAAGAAGTTGGCCGAACTTGTGCAGGAACGAGCCAAAGCAAAGGCACAAATCCAAGCCATTAAGTCAGCAATGACTTATGAATATGTACCATACAACCCAAGAACCGAGCTTTATAACGAGCTCGACAAAATGTGAGGTGATTAAAATGCCAACCCTTGTCGTAAATTTGTTCGGCGGCCCCGGAAGCGGTAAATCTACCGGTGCGGCGTATGTTTTCGCAAGATTGAAAATGCTGGGGTATAACGCTGAACTGGTAACCGAGTTTGCGAAAGACAAAACTTGGGAGAAAAACGAAACCGCTCTCGCCGCACAGGACTACATCACAGCAAAACAGCATTACAGACTACGGCGCTGTGCTGATCAGGTAGATGTCGTTATCACAGATTCTCCATTGCTTCTCGGACTGGTTTATCTTAATAAAGATGACCCATGTTACGGAGAGGTGTACAAGCAGTACACGCTGAACATTTGGAACACCTACAACAATCTCAATTACTTCCTGGCTCGAGTGAAGGAATACAACCCGGCAGGACGCAACCAAACAGAGGCTGAAGCTGATGGTGTCGCCGAGCTCATCCTGAAAACCTTGAACCAAAACGGCATCGAATTCCAATACACAACCGGAGATATGGTCGGCTATGACCGTATCGTAGAAGACGTAATCGACCAACTGAAGAACAAAGGAGACTGAATATGAACAAGCACGCACTTCGACGAGCGGCGGCCGCAGCCGCCTGTTTTACCACTGTACTTACCGTAAGCGCCGGGGCAGTAAGCTCCGCGGATATCAAGAAGGATCTTGATAAAGCGCTCCAGCAGCGCAACGCAGCACATCAGCTTGCAGAGAATGCCCGCGCCCTTGGCGCAGAAGAGCATCATTACACCATCTGGTACGCAAAGCAGATGTGGAATGAGCATAACGAAACCGTTATCGACCTGACCAAGCAGTACAACGCAGCGGTTGCCGAGGAAAAGAAAAAGGCCGAGGAAAACTCCAAGGGTCAGCTTCTTGGACGTTATAAGCTGACTTTCTACACGGGCGCCGCTGATGAAGGTGGAAGTATTACCGCTCTCGGCACACCGGTGACGCCGTGGTACACGGTGGCGGTTGATCCGCGAGTAATTCCTCTCGGTTCCAAGATTCGCATTGAAGGTTACGATGGCATCTTCTACTGCGCTGACACAGGATCGGCCATCCATGGTTCGATTATCGATGTTGCCGTCGGCAGTAAATCCGAAGCAAGTCGCCTCGGCATCCAGTATCGTAATGTTTATCTCGTAAAGTGAGGTCAAAGCAATCTTGAAAGGGAAATATTTTCTCGGAGTCTTAATCGCCGCAATGATGGTGCTCGGACTGACCGCCTGCGGCTCACAGCCGATTGAGAATCCAACCAGTTTGCAGGCGCATTTTGTAACAATCGCCTCCTATCCCTACTATGACATCGTGTATAACGCTGCAAATCGTGTGATGTATACGCAATCTAACGGTATGTACAATCGCGGAACGTTCACACTTCTTGTCAACGATGATGGTTCCCCAATGATTTGGAAGGGCTGATTCCATGAGTAAAAGCGTATATCTGGCTGCCGCCGCTCTGGCTTTGTTCCTGTTGGCGGCAACCGCAGTAAGTGTAATTTGAGGTGCAATTATGATTGAAATAACAGAAGCCCCTGTAGCAAGAACCGAATCACCGTATATCTCGGCATATGAAGCGTTCGTAATAGAAGATAAGCAATTAAAACGAATCATCCGCTATTACAAAAAGGTACGCTCGGATGAGTATTACGACTGGTACGTTACGATTGAACCCTATGGCCGCATTGGATTGGTTCGATTCGCTGATAAAACACTAAAAAGTGAAGTCTTTGGTCTTGGTGAAAAATATCGTACCAGAGAAGTAAAGACGCTCAACGTGAATGTAACCTGTTCACTGGTTGACCCGACACTTCGAGAGGAGAAAGAATCTTGAAATCTGAATTTGGCATCATCAACGAAAACAATGATCCGGTTTTCATTTATGTAGGAGAGGAGCCGCTTGCACAGATATTTGATGGCGATATTAGCGTGTGTTTCGATGAAGAACGGCCGCAAACTGGCAACGATGTGATTTCTCTGGACAGCAAAACGAAGGTTCGGTGCTATCCATGCGAAGTGAGAATCAAAGGTTTTGCGTATACCGATGCTGTCATTGGCGAGAAAACAAAGGGGGCTAACTAAAGTGGACTTTCATGTAGGTGAATATGTAGAATTAGCCGATGGCAGCGTTGGTTATATTGTCAGGTTTTATGACAGCAGCGATTATGCCGGTCTTATAAGATTGGAACGTAAAACAATCGAAGTGAGCATAACGGCACCAGAAAAGGATAAAGGGTCACTTAGATCGATATTTGTGTACGGAGGAGATTCTCTTTCTAATTATTTCGCTCGGGTAGGAAACAAAAAACTAAGAGAAGACAAAAAGGACACAATCAAACCGATCAACCTCGCCGGAGTTTTTCTCAGCGCGACCGAGCGCATGCTCGCGCAGAAGGTAGACGAGTTGGTCAAAGCAGTCAACAAAATCAATGAACAGTTAACGAAGGAGCGATAAAAATGGCAGAGAAGAAACCCACGTTCTACATGATGGTCGGCGTGCCGGGTTCCGGCAAAACCACCTACGCCCGCCAGATTCCGAATGCAACCGTACTTTCCAGTGACGATATCCGCGCTGAGATCGGAGCAGACGGCGGCGACAAGAAGATGCACAAACAGGTATTCGATATCCTGCATGAGCGCACAAAGGAAGCACTTTCCGCTGGCAACGATGTTGTTTACGATGCAACGAATCTGCGTCATACGCGCCGCGCCGATCTTCTGAATGAGATTAAGAGATTGGCCGGCCGCAAGGTTTGCATTTATTTTGCAATCCCATTGGAACAGGCGCTGTCCCAGAATACCGACCGCGGCACGCCGGTTCCGGAAGAAGTCATCAAGCGCATGAATCTGGAACTGTGTGAGCCGAGAATTGATGAGGGCTGGGATGAAATCAAAGTCGTCCGCAGCCTGCCGGAACGAAGAATCGACCGTATCCGCAAGATGACCGTAAAGGAATATGCCGAGTTCGTCTTCAACAATCGAATCATGCAGGGTATGATTACCGGATTGACAAAAATTGATATGACGACAGAAGATCTGTTTGTCCAGCGATATGCTGACTGGCTGAACAGTCCGGGTGAGGTCAACTATGTTTTTTGATCTCGGAGAAACCTACAGCGTCATCATTGAGCAGTACATCGGGAATGCGTTGGTCAGCCGTCAGCAGACAGCCGCACCGAAAGAATTCCTGATGATGCAGTTTATGGGGCTCTGTGAGGAAGCCTCTCGTCAGCCGCAGCCAATCAAGCTGAGAATGGTTCGCTATGAAGAGGAATGGAATCAGCTTGAACAGCAGGTAAAGCGGCTTGAGTTTAGTATTGAATTTCGTAATAACAGATTCGGAGGCTGATTATGAGAAGACAAACGTTAAACCGATTGGGCGATATCGCCGCAGGGATGCTCTTTGGCGCAGTAATGCTCATTCCGATGTTCCTCTACGTTTGGGGTTACGGTGTATGAGCGGCGAGATTTTCCCATCGTTTCCGATTTTCACCCAGAATATGTGGAATGGAAACGAACCGAACTGCAAGGGTCATGATATGGTCGGCGGCGGGCAATCGCAGAAGTGGACATTCCGATACGGTAATGCAGAAACCTTTGAAGACCGTATCTTGTGTGCCAGCTTCAGCCTAAGTCCAAAGGTAACGATTTCAATCGTCGGTGACACGCTGAATATCTTGGATTTTCGTTACAGCGGAAAATTCGACGAATGGAGTTACTGTAATAAGCCGACCGGCCGTATTCATGGAACATTTATGGCCGCTCACCAGCACGAACTGGAACCTGAGCGGATAGAAAAATACCTGAACACAAACATCCCAGACTGTAAAATCTGGGATATGGTTCAGGCAAGAGCAAAGGAATTGTACAACCAAAGTCAAGTTTGAGAGGAGAACGAGTTTACGAAACATCTGGGAGATATCACAAAGATAAACGGCCGCGAAGTTCCGGTCGTTGATTGCGTCATCGGCGGCAGTCCTTGCCAAGATGTTAGTATCGCAGGATCTAAAGCGGGATTTGAGGGGAAACGATCAGTTCTTTTCTTCGAACAGACACGACTTGTAAGAGAAATGAGGGAACACAGTGAAGCAGCTTCAGGGACAGCAAGTCCTCGATACATGGTATGGGAAAACGTCGTCGGAGCTTTTAGCAGCCACAAAGGAGAAGATTTCCGCCGAGTCCTCGAAGAAATCGCGAGGATCGTCGAACCCAATGCCGTTATTCCTGAACCTCCGAAGGGCAAATGGAGAACTGCCGGATGCGTCATGGGAGACGGATGGAGTATCGCTTGGCGCGTACTCAATGCACAGTTTTGGGGAGTCCCCCAGAGTCGCCGTAGAATCGCACTTGTCGCAGATTTTGGAGGAGAATCCGCTCCCGAGGTACTTTTTGAGCGCGAAGGCGTGTCAGGGAATTCTGAAGAGAGCAGAACGAAACAAGAAGGAGCTTCCGGAGTATCTGCGGCTAGCGTTGGAGATCCAGTCAAGGACTGCATAATTCTTGATATGACGCACGCCTGTGATGTCATCAGAGAATGCGGTCAGCGTGTGCCGACACTCCAAGCCCGCATGGGAACAGGCGGAAACCAGATCCCGCTTTTGTTCCGGCCGGTTTGTGTAGGAAATGGACAGGCACACATTGCGACACATCTCACGCCGGATGTGTGCCAGACACTGAACTGCATGCATGACCCAATGGCGGTGATGGAAGTAAAGCCCGGCAGGGATAAATTCATTCGACGGCTGACGCCACTTGAATGCGAAAGGCTGCAGGGATTTCCGGATAACTGGACTGACATCGGAGAATGGACAGGCTCAAACGGGAAGGGACATAAGGAGAGCGCAAACACGGGACGATACAAAGCGATGGGAAATTCCATCGCACTGCCGCCCTGGCGATGGGTACTTAGCAGACTGTATAAACAGTTCGGTCGGCCGGCAACGATGGCAAGCCTGTTCGATGGAGTCGGAGGTTTTCCGCTGATTTGGAATGAACTCGGTGGCGAAACCCTTTGGGCAAGTGAAATCGAAGAGTTTCCGATTGCGGTTACGAAACGGAGATTTGGCGAGTAAAACAGAAGAATGGGAGGAAAATGAATGAGCGAGTATATTGAGCGTGAAGCGGCGGAAGATGCCGCCGGAGAAGCGTATCTAAAGGGGCTTAATCCGGAATGGGCTGTACGTGACGTTCCCACTGCCGATGTTGTGCCGGTGGTGCGGTGGATTCCGATAACCGAACGCCTGCCAAAACCCGAAACCGAAGTGATGATTGTCTGCAATAGAAATGGCAGGCGATTTATTGCAACAGCAATTCATGAAGACGGGACGTTATTCGTAGGAGACAGCAATTGGAACTGGAACGATATCTGTGAGTATGGCCGTTATGACGAAGAGCGTGACGATTACATCATTCCGGAGTGCTGGTGGGAAAGCAGATGCTTCACGCCGGACGATGTTTACAACTGTCCGGTAGATTGCGAAGTAACCCATTGGATGCCGATGCCGGATCTGCCGGAGGAGAAAAACGATGGCGATAAGTAAGAAAATCCGCGAAGAAGTATACCGCAAATACGACGGGCACTGTGCTTATTGTGGCAGAGAGATTGCATACAAAGATATGCAAGTAGATCATTTTCTCCCACTGAGGGCATGGGGAATTGAAGATGCGGGGACAGATGATATTTCGAATCTCATGCCGTCTTGTCGAATGTGCAATCATTACAAGCGAGCCCATACGCTGGAAACATTCCGGCGCTACATCGCGGAAATTCCGAGAAAGCTGCGCGAAAATTACATCTATAAGGTTGGCGTAGTTTACGGGAATGTGATCGAGAATGAAAAGCCGATTGAGTTTTACTTTGAGAAGCAGAAAAGTGCAACTCATTTGGGAAAGGGGTGCGAAAATGGGTGGATACATTAAGCGGGATACTGCCATAAGAGCGGTGATGGCGGCAAAATGGGTGGACGGTTCCGACGGTGCCATGGCAATGGAGATTGTTGCCTCGCCGCCCGCCGCCGATGTTGTGCCGGTGGTGCATGGGAAGTGGGTACATCCGCACTGGAAGAATAGCGATTTTTGTTATGATTGCTCTGTCTGTGGCAACGAAGCAATGCATCGTGAATATAGATGGAGTGACAAAAAGATTTACCCAATTTGCCCTAATTGTGGCGCGAGGTGTGATCTATGACACATTCGACGACTATTTATAGAATTGAAAAAGACGGGGTGATCCACTTGTTCAATTCGGAAAAAGAAGCGTGTGACTTCTTGAAAGTTGCACAGTGTAGTGTAGCTTCGTGCTATCGTAGAAACGGGTTTTGTAAAGGATGGAAAATTGAAAGAATTGGAATATCAACTCATCACGAAACCAAAACGAGGCTTCATAAAATATGGGAAGGCATGCACTCGCGATGCGAAAACCCAAACCATAAGCATTATGCAAGTTATGGGGGGAGAGGGATAACAGTCTGTGACGAATGGAGTGAATATGTTCCATTCCGCGACTGGGCAATCAAAGCAGGGTATAGAAATAATCTTACGATAGATAGGATTGATGTAGATGGGAATTATAGTCCTGAAAATTGCAGATGGGCAACGATCCGAGAACAGCAGAATAATAAACGTTCAAACCATTTGATATGTCTTGATGGCGTATCTCATACAATCGGCGAATGGTCGGAAATGCTCGGCATAAGAAAAACTACATTAAGAATGCGACTTGCGAGTGGATGGGATGAAAGAAAAGCGTTACTAACACCTGTAAGACAAAGAAAATCAGACATGGACGGAGGTGAAGACAATGATTGAGCTTAAATCTTGTCCTTTCTGTGGTGGAGAAGCGAGGTTGTTTGTAAGTGACGGCGTAAGAGTGCTTTGTACTAAATGTCGCGCTTCTTCAGAAATTTTGGCGGACAGTGAATGCTACAAAACCAGTGCTGTTGAAAAAGTGATTGAAGCGTGGAACAGGAGGGCAAGCAATGATTGAGCTTAAACCGTGTCCGTTCTGCGGTGGAAAAGCTCGCCTGTTTGTAAGCAACGGCGTGAGAGTGCTCTGCACCAAATGCGGTGCAACCACATGGACTGCAGCCGACAGCGAGCGCGTCGGAACGAGTGCGGTTGAGGATGTAGTTAAGGCATGGAATAGGTGGAAAAACAATGACCCTTGACCAAGCCATCCGTCTCATCGACCCGGCCACCACAACCGAGGAACTCGAAAAAATCTACTACTACGGAGGCTTCCACGGCAACGAAGTAACAGACGCTGCTATCAACGAGGCGATACGAAGGGAGAAAAACGAATGAATGAAGAAGTGTGCGGGATCAGCATGCGCGAAGGGCTGACAACGGCAGACGCAATCAAAATCGCGTGCAAGTACGCTTACTGCTACGGTGTACCGGAAGAGGACGCGGAGACCATGAAGCTGTTTTATGGCATATGTGATTATGTGCTGCGCGTGCATTACAGGCTGATGCGTTACATCAATCCGAAAATGCAGCCGGAACCGAAATGCTTAATCGGAGAGAGCGACATGGTGCAGAGGGAAGTAAACCGGCTGCTGAAAGGCATTGCGGAAAAAGAAAAGTGCCGCATCAGCGTGAAGGAAGATAAAGCGGAACTGCTGACTATGAAACAGTGGGAGGCGGCGGTAAGGGCGATAAGAAAAGATATCGGAGAGGAGGAACAGGATGAATGAGCTTAAATCCTGCCCATTCTAATGTCATGCGGAAATATCAAAAGGAGAAACAACTTGAATCCAGTATTCTACGCGCTTTGTATCATCGTCGGGGTGTTTATCTGGGCCTGCTGCGCTTTCATGTTTAAGAAGCTCGGCAGCTTTCTGACAAGCATCTTCGGCGATGCGATAAAGGAAATGTCCGATGAGGACGAAGAAAACAAAAACGAAGGAGAAAACAAACATGAGTAAAGGTGCAATCGGCGGCGTCGTTCTGGCGGCCGCTCTGGTATTCGGAGGTATCGGAACTTTCGTGTGTACGGAACGAATCCCGACCGGCTACGTCGGTGTGGTTTACAGCATGAACGGCGGCGTACAGGACGAGGTTCTCACGCAGGGCTTCCATGTCGTAAGTCCGACCAAGAAGGTAAAGAGGTTCACCGTCGGTAATGAGCAGCTCGTTCTGACCAAGGATTCCCGCGACAGCAGTGAGGGCGACGATTCCTTTAACGTAGCAACGGCAGATAACGCCAACATCAATATCAGCTTCCAGATGTCCTACCGCTTTAAGCAGGACGAGGTCGTAGACACCTATAAGAAGTTCCGCGGTATGGACGGCGAGGACATCGTGAACAACCGTGTCCGTACGATTCTCAAGTCCAAGATTTCCGAGGTCACGACCGATTACACCATGATGGATATCTATTCCGGTGACCGTGCGAAGATCAACGCCCAGCTGACAGAGGCTCTTTCCGAGAAGCTCGGTGACGAGTTCGGTATTGATGTGATTGACGCCTCTATCATTGACGTACATCCAGATGAGCAGCTGCAGCAGACCATCAATGACCGCGTGACGGCGATGCAGAAGAAGCAGCAGGCCGAGGCTGAGCAGGAAACCATCAAGGTGCAGAACCAGACGAAGATTCTGGAAGCGCAGGCTGACGCACAGGCCAAGCAGATTGCAGCAGAGGCAGAAGCAAAGGCAAACTCGACGATTTCTGCTTCTCTGACCGATAAGCTGCTCAAGAAAATGGAAATGGAAGCCCGCGAGAAGCATGGTTGGGTCACCGTTCAGGGTGGCACTGTAGTCACGGACACTAAGTAAAAAATTTTTTTGAAAAATTTTCAGATTTCGCGTCCCAAAAATCGATTTTTTGTATAGTAGTATATGTAGACAAAAAACGATGGCAAAGCGGCGACGGCGGAAAAGACCGCTGACAGCCGGGAAAGACCGGCAACATGAGGAGCGTCCGGTGGCAGTGCAATGGCGTGACGGGCGGGCACGCTGACAGCAAAATATATTGAGATGTTAACAACACTTTTCTCTCGCGGTTCGACTCCGCGGCTCCTCAAAAATCCGCCAACTGAATATGCCCGGTGTAGCTCAATAGGCAGAGCGCGAAACATGTGGACTGATAAGTCCGCTGACAGCAATTTTCTTTTAGATTTGTAATCTCGATGCTGTCGGTTCGAATCCGGCCTCCGGGCAAATTCTTCTAAGTCACTGAGAAGTAAAAGAGAAAAAGGCGACTGAGCCGTGGGTTGACAGCCTACGCAGTTCTGAATCATCAGTTCTTTCGTCTGACAGCTCGGAAAAGACGAGCAACAACGAGGTGTGGCTCAGCTTGGTAGAGCGCTTGCTTTGGGAGCAAGATGCCGCAGGTTCAAATCCTGTCACCTCGACCAATCCTCACCGTGCAGAGGAAATTTTATGTCCGTGAGCAAACTCCACTCACACACACCGCTTGGCACGGCAAGCGAACCTCCCGCGACTCGTCATCGCGGGGGACATGCAGGTATCTTATAACGGTTAATAGGTCGGATTTCCAATCCGAAGATGTGGGTTCGACTCCCATTACCTGCTCCACATGTTGCCGTGGCGGAACTGGCATACGCGAGCGTCTCAAACACGCTTTTCTCTGGGTTCGATCCCCAGCGGCAACACCAAATGCGATTGTGGCGGAATTGGCAGACGCAGCGGATTTAAGTTCCGCTGGGAGCTTCCCGTGAGAGTTCGAGCCTCTCCAGTCGCACCAACAATATACGGCGGTGGCAGAGCGGCAATGCATCCCCACATGAAAATGCGAGCTGACAAGTTCACTGACAGCAACTTTGAAACATTCAAGAGGACATAGGCTGGTTCGACTCCAGCCCGCCGTACCACAGGGACACTCACAGCAAACTTACAGGCTTTGACTTTTAATCAAAATACCTTTGTGTCCCGCATCCCTCCAAAGGGCGCGTACAGCAACTTTCCAAGAACTTAACTGATAATTAAGAATTCTAAAGCGCTCTGTGGAATCAAAACAAGGAGGAAAACAAAATGGATTTTACAACCGCAATGACTAACACGCTGAACGAAGATTACAACGTCAGCGTCACCGAAAACGGCGCTGTCGGTTACAGAACGACCGGTAAAGCACTGCTCGACCTGAATTTCTCCGTAGCCTCGCTCCGCAGCGCAAGCGAAGCTGAGATCGTGAGTAAGTTCGTCAAGGCATTCTTTGAGGACAAAATGGCCGCGATGAAGTGGCTGTTCTTTGCTCGAGATGTTCGCGGCGGACTTGGCGAGCGCCGATTGTTCCGCACCGTAATGAAGTATCTGGCGGACAATCTGCCGGAATACGTCCGGCCAGTAATCGAGTTGATTGCAGAATACGGCCGCTACGATGACCTGCTGTGCCTGTTGGATACAGATTTGGAAGTAAAAGTTTTGGACTACATCTACTTTCAGTTCAATTATGACATCCATCGTTATGAAGAAGGTAATCCGATCTCACTGCTAGCAAAATGGCTTCCGTCTCCGTGCGCTTCTTCTTACAATTCCCGTCGATATGCAAAGATTATTTGTAATCGACTGAACTTCACTCAGAAGTATTACCGCCAGACTCTTTCCAAGCTACGCAGTTATCTCGATGTAGTCGAGAAGAAGATGTCCGCCAAACAGTGGGACGAGATCAAGTATGAAGCAGTTCCGTCTCGCGCAAACCTGATCTACAACAAGGCATTTCTCCGGAATGACGAAGATCGCCGTCGTGCTTATCTGGAAAGCCTCGCCAAGGGCGAAACCAAGATTAACGCAGGCACGCTCTTCCCGCACGAGATTGTCCATAAGTACGGCAACTCTGGATGGAATGCAATCACCGAGTATAACGAAACGCTCGAGCAGCTTTGGAAGGCTCTGCCTGACACGGTAAACGGTAACGGGAACACCATTGTCGTAGCGGACGGCAGCGGCAGTATGACCTGCAACGTAGATCCGCACAGTAGCGTAACTGCGCTGGACGTAGCAAATGCACTTGCGATTTACTTTGCGGAGCATTTATCAGGTCAGTTTAAGGATAAGTACATCACGTTTTCCAATCGTCCTCGACTGGTCGATTTCTCCAAAGCAAAGAACCTTCGTGAGAAGCTGTTGATTGCCAAGCAGTATAACGAGATGGCGAACACCAACATCGAAGCTGTTTTCAACCTGATTTTGACCACAGCGGTCAACAATCGAATGAGGCAGGAAGACATGCCGCAAAACGTTCTCATCATCTCAGATATGGAGTTCGACACCTGTGCAACTTGCGGCAGTCAATTAGATTACTGGAGCCGCAAGCGGCCGGATTCCCGTCTGTTTAACGTGATTCGTCAGAAATATGAAGCAGCCGGTTATAAACTGCCGCGTCTCGTGTTCTGGAATGTCAACAGTCGCACCGGCACCATTCCGGTTAAGGAAAACGATCTCGGTGTTGCTCTGGTCAGCGGCTTCAGCCAGAATATAGCTTCTATGGTGATGAGCGGTAAGCTCGACCCGTATGAATGCCTGATGGAAACGCTAAACAGTAAGAGATATGATCCAATCGCGAAAGCACTGGAGGGGATTGCGTGATACTTCTTCTGTACTTTCTGATTTGTATCATTGTCAGCGGAGCAAATTATGCCTTTTCTCAAAACCCCGAAGAGCGAAGGCTTCGATCCTGATGAATTCGATGTACTCATGGTTGTCGCAGGGCTTTTATGGCCTCTTGTTGTCGGAATGGCCATTGCATATGGTCTATTCAAAGACAATTGATCGATGGGAAACGAAAGGAGAACAAATGAAAGTTTTAGTAGTAGTGGATATGCAGAACGATTTCATTGATGGAGCACTCGGTACGCCGGAGGCGCAAGCTATCGTTCCGAGAGTAGTCGAAAAGATCAAAACAACTGGCGATATCGTTTATGTAACAAAGGATACGCATTATGCGGATTATCTCGATACGCAGGAAGGAAAATTACTTCCCGTCCCTCATTGTATCGCGGAAACCTACGGATGGAACATCGAAAAGAATGTGCAGAATGCGCTGGATGAGCGAGAAGAAGTTTACACATACGAGAAAGAAACGTTCGGTTCTGTTGATCTTGGTGCCGAGCTGAATTTGGTTTGGGACGACAATCTGGATGAAATTATTCTGGTCGGCCTTTGCACGGACATCTGTGTTATTTCCAACGCTCTGCTTATCAAAGCATATCTCTCGGACGTAAAGATCACGGTGGATGCGTCCTGCTGTGCCGGCACAACTCCAGAGCGTCATAAGAACGCGCTGGCCGCCATGAAAATGTGTCAGATCAACATCGAAAATGAGGAGGAATCTGTATGATTTCCGTAAATGGGGAGCCGATTGATTTTACTCAATTCCCGGATGGAACAACTTCGTTTCGCTACTCTCCCGGCTTGGAGGAAACGTTCACAATCAGATGGAAATATGATGGCGATCATGAATGCATTTTGCTGTGGTATCTCGTTCACCATCTTCGCAGATGTGATTCTCGCGCCGAAATCACACTTCAGCTTCCGTACATCCCCAATGCGAGAATGGATCGCGTCAAGGCTTTCGACGAAGTTTTCACCTTAAAATATTTCGCGGAGTTTATCAACAGTCTGACTTTTGATATCGTAAGTGTTCGTGATCCGCACTCCAATGTGGCCGCAGCTTTGATTGATAACGTCTATGTTCTTGATTCTAAACATTATATCGATCAGGCGATTGAACATTGTCTCTCATATGATGACAATCTACTGATCTGTTATCCCGACGAAGGCGCAGCGAAACGTTACACTGAGCTTCTAAAGCGCGAACACGTTTTCTGCATCAAACACCGCGACTGGCGCACGGGAAATATTGAAGGATTGGAACTGACCAGTCCGGAGCTTGTCAAGGGACGCAACGTTCTGATCGTAGATGACATCTGCTCTCGCGGCGGCACATTTACTCACACAGCCAAAGCGCTCAAAGAAGTCGGAGCAAAGGATATTTTTCTTTACGTCACCCATTGTGAAAATACCATCGAAAAGGGCACGATCCTGACCGACGGCCTGATTAAGCACGTTTACACCACCGGAAGCATTTACCGCGGCAACCACGAAATGGTTACAGTTCTGTTGTGATAAGGAGACGAAACAATGATTAACTACAATCCGCTGCTATGTTTGGACTTCTACAAGACCTGCCACGCCGAACAGTATCCGAAGGGGCTGACTCGCATGGTCAGTTATTACACCCCGCGCATGAGCCGTTTGGCAGACACAGATAAAGTGACGATGTTCGGCCTGCAAGCGTTCATCAAGGAATACCTGATTGACGGCTTCAACAAATACTTTTTCGAACGAGATTTCGAAAAGGAAATCCTCCCGGAGTACAAGCGTGTGCTTGGCGCAACAATCGGAACTTCCGGCGTGGGCAAAGAGCGGCTGCTGAAGCTGCATAATCTCGGCTTTCTACCTCTGATAATCAATGCAGTTCCGGAAGGAACACGGACTAACATTCGTGTGCCGCAGATCGAGATTACCAATACGTTGCCATCTTTTGTCTGGTTGGTAAACAGCATTGAAACCATGCTGTCCTGTACAATGTGGCACACGCAGGTTTCTGCGGAGGTTGGCTATCGGTATCGCCAGATCGTCAACAAGTACGCAGACCTGACCTGCGACGACGATGTTGACCGCGCCCGACTTCTTGGAGACTTCTCCATGAGAGGACAGGAGAGTGTTGAGAGCGCGACAAAGAGTTCAGCGGCGTTTCTGTTGAGTTTCCTCAACACAGCGACTGTGCCAGCTATTCTCTGGCTGGAACGAAATTATAACTGCAGCTGCGATCAGGAACCGGTTGGATATGGTGGCATTTCGACCGAACACAGCGTAATGTGCTCCAATGCCGCAGTTGACGGTGATGAGATTACACATCTGCGCCGACTGCTCACCGAGATTTATCCGCATAGCAGTTTCTCCGTTGTATCTGACAGCTACGACTACTGGAATCTGGTCGACAATTTGCTGCCGCAGCTCAAGGATGAGATCCTGTTGCACGACGGAATTCTTTCTATCCGCGGTGATAGCGGCGATCCGGTCGAGGTTGTCACCCAGACAGTATTTCATCTCTGGAATATTTTTGGCGGCACGAGAAACAGCAAGGGATTCAAAGTTCTGAATCCGCATATCAAGGCGCTGTACGGAGACAGCATCACGCCGCAGCGTTGCGAAAAGATTTACTCAATCCTGAAAGAAAATGGGTTCGCAATTAACAACGTGGCTTTGGGTGTCGGCTCCTTCTCCATGGAATGTCTGGAGACGATTGACGAAAATGGCAATGTCCAGTATAACCCGTATACGAGAGACACGTTCGGTATCGCGGTCAAGGCAACCCACGCAGAGGATGAGAACGGTAAGCCGATTATGATTTTCAAAAATCCAAAGACGGACACCGGCCATTTTAAGAAGTCCCAGCGCGGATGCTGTATCGTGCGGGAGAACGAAGGCGAGTATTCTTACGAGGACGGACACACCTTTGAGGAAACATACGACCTTGATAATGAGATGGTACCTGTATTCATCCATGGTAATATGGTCAATGAATACACGCTGGCAGAGGTGCGCGACAGATTGCACGGAGGTAAATTCTAATGGGAAACGCAAAGACACTGAAAAATCATATTGTCCAGTGGATTATGGACTACTTCGAAGATAACGGCAAAGACTGTTACGCCGTTGTTGGCATCTCTGGAGGGAAGGACAGCAGCGTTGTTGCCGCTCTCTGTGCTGAGGCACTCGGCAAAGACCGTGTTATCGGCGTGCTGATGCCGAATGACGAGCAGTCAGACATCGAAGATTCACACCGGGTGGTTGATGCTCTCGGGATCAAAAGTGTCGAAATCAATGTCGGCGGCGCTTATTCTATGATGCTCAGCGAAGGTTCGCACGAACTGCCTATCAGCAAGCAGGCGGAGGTAAATCTGGCACCTAGACTTCGAATGGCGGCTCTATACATGGTAGCGCAGTCTTTAGAGCACGGTGGCCGCGTAGCTAACACCTGCAATTATTCCGAAGACTACGTTGGTTACTCCACCAAGTACGGTGACAGCGCCGGTGATTTCAGTCCACTGTCCGGCTTGTTTGTCAGCGAGGTCGTAGCAGTCGGTCACGAGCTGCCGATCCCTGCCGATCTGGTGGACAAGACTCCATCTGACGGACTTTGCGGAAAGTCTGACGAGTCAAATCTCGGTTTTACTTACGCTCAGTTGGAGAAGCATATCGTAGATGGCAGCTGTGGTGATCGAGAGATCGACAAGAAGATTTGCAATCTGCATTATAAGAACCTTCACAAGATTACGCCCATGCCGTATTTCAAAAAGCAGTTGTCCCTGGAAGGCTTCTAAGCTACAGGTTTGCGGTCAACCTTAAACCGCACTTTTACGGGTGAGTGGTGAACAGGTAACACAGTGGCAAGCGCCTCAAAAAGCAGGTTCGAATCCTGCCTCACCTGAATCGCGCCGCAGGTTAAAAAGGCTTGCAAGCATCTGCGGTGAACAGTCCGTGCCTGCGGGATGTCCTCGGACTATCACTAAAAATAAAAAGACGTCCCGCTACATGGGGCAGTAAGCCTAAAGGTAAGGCAGTAGTCTTGAAAACTACCAGTAGCCCGCAAGGGTGTGAGATTTCGAAATTCTCCTGCTCCGCCATCGTGTTGGTGCAATGCACGCCGCACCGGCACAAATGTACTTAGAGCGGTGTTCTCTCACGTCGCGTCCGTTAAGCGTGACAACTATATCTCCCTCCATGTACGGCGAGCGCAATCCGCGGCACAACGCTCGGCCGGTTCGATTCCGGCGAGGGAGAATCGGCTGACCTTTCCTGTCGATCCAGAAAAAAGGAGTGGCACAACCTTTCCGGTGTTTTGGTTAAACCGATTCAGCGCTGCTCGCGCGTAGAGCATTTCAGAAAGGCATATCTGAGATGAAAGAGTGTTGGCATTAAAGTGCCTGAGTTGAAACGGGAGCGTTTGTAGGGAATGGGATACTATGCCATGCTATTCCCGAGTTACTGGTTGCTAAAGGCAGAGGCCGCCAGCGAAAGCAGCTTCAACTGGTTATCCCGCCAGCTGAAAGTGAAGAAAGACGGGGCACGGTCTGATTAGGCAACGTGCTTAATGGTACCGCGCCGGTACGACAGCCATCGGTCAAATGATGTCCTATCGGAATAGTGAAGGGGATAGAGAGTCGCCGCGTCCGAAAGTCCGACCAACTCTCGGCCGGCGAAACTCGCATTCTAAAATTGAATGGAGGTGATCTAAGTGGGTGTAAAGAAGAACGTAAAGCACTTCTTCAGAGGACTGTACGAAGCAAACCTCGCGGCTCAAAAGGAAGTCCGCGGCTTTGGTCATTTCGACATTCGATAAACACCGCCCGCGTTTCGCGGGCCAATATGCTGAAATAGTTTAATGGCAGAATAACTCTTTCGTACAGAGTAGATGATGGTTCGATTCCGTCTTTCAGCTCCAAGATGCTGGCATAGTTATAATGGCAAAACCCCGGATTTGTACCCCGGATTTCTCGGTTCGATTCCGAGTGCCAGCTCCACAGGAAGGAGAATACGAATGAAAAGTCTGGAAGAACTATTTCTCGAAGGGTTTGACGCGGGGAAAAAGGTTTCTCTTACATTCTTAAAAAACATCGAGGACCATGGGCATCGCATATTCAACTTTATTGAGTCCTTCGACTATGAAGTAGTTAGAGATGCAACTGAAGGAGATAAGGTAACTACAATTTCTATATATGAAATTGGTGGCCGATATTTTGCTTTTTGCATCGAAGAAGAAACGTTCTGGGAACCGTATGATGATTGGGAAGGTGAATCGTTTCCGTCAGCACGTCCGGTGCGATATGCTCAGCCAATAGAAGTTAATCGCCGTAAGCGAATTTATAAAGAAGAATACTTCGATTATACACTTAAGGAAAGCCGCGGGCAAAAAACGAAAACAGAAAATCGAATGGATGACCGTCGTGTGCAAGGATACAACCCGAATTTCAAGGGAAGCAAGGTTGTAGTTCCTGTATTCGATGACAACGAAACCATTGTTTGAGGTGAGAACATGATCGGAGCAATTATCGGCGATATCGTCGGCTCGCGATTCGAGTACGACAACATTAAAACCAAAGACTTCGAGCTGTTTACAGACGACTGCCACTTCACTGATGATACGGTTCTGACAGTCGCTGTCGCAGGTGCATTGTTAGATGGCGGCCGACCAAGTTATTCACAATTACAGAAGAGCGCAAGAGTGTGGATGCGCGGCATTGCAAAGAAGTACCCTAACGCAGACTACGGCACACGCTTTGAAGATTGGGTTAATAGCAAATCTAATGAGCCGACCAACAGCTATGGAAATGGAGCTGCAAGTCGAATTTCTCCTGTCGGCTTTGTTGCTGAAAGTCGTGAACAGGCGATAACACTCGCGGATACGATTACCGGCGTAACACACAACAATATACACGCGCTCGTTGGTGCCAGCGCGGTGGCTGTGGCAACGTATTATGCGCGAATCGGGCAGCCGAAAGAACAGATCAAGAACCACATCAACGACTATTTTTACCCAATGGACTTCACTCTGGATGACATTCGACCAGCGTATTCGTATTCTCTGACGTGCTGGGATACTGTTCCGCAGGCGCTCGAAGCGTTTTTTGAATCGACCAGCTTTGAGGATGCTATCCGCAACGCGATTTCAATCGGTGGCGACAGCGATACGATTGCCGCAATTACAGGCGGTGTGGCCGAAGCATACTATGGTGTACCACAAGAATTACGAGAAAAAGCTGAATCCTATCTGGATGAACGACTTCTTCGCATCATTCGTGTGTTCGAAATGAATTTTTGAAAAGCCGGAGGATCGAGAAAATTGAAAATTATTAAACACGGGTTTCGTAAACCGCCGAAGCTAATGTGGTATAGGTGGGAATGTGAGAGATGCGGGTGTTTGTTTGAATATACCCATGAAGACCTAAAGGTTGAATGGCACTTCGAGTATGGCGGCGAATGTAAACGGGGAGAAGGGGTTCTTTACTGCCCGGATTGTGATATGAGAATTCCGCTCACCGATGTTTTTGGCTATGAAAAAAGGAGCTCGGTTAAATGAAATATAAAAAGAAACCAGAGTTTGTTGAGGCTGTCCAGTGGGACGGCTGTGGCGTGACCTACAAAGAGATCAAAAAGATGAATTGTGGAGATGTGTATCTCAACGGGGTTTGGAATAATGAGTTAATAATTTATACCATGAATCAGGCATTCCGAGCTAAAATTGGAGACTACATTGTTAAACTTCCGTCCGGAGAAACCGACTGCCTTAGTGCAGCGCAATTTGAAGCGATGTATGAACCGTTGGAGTCGGTGAGCTGTGAGCCTACGCAGGAAAACGAAACAATTCCCGTTGAGCCTTGTTGGCAGGAACGTATGAGGTTCGAATATCACGACCTCAAGACCCGCTACGAGAAGCTGCACCGCATGGTGACGAAGTACGAGGCCGGAACGCTTGACTTCACTCCAAACTGTTCTATCGACATGCTTCGCCAGCAGAAGCGTCACATGGGCGAATACCTGCACGACCTTGAAATCCGCGCCGAAGTCGAAGGAGTGGAGCTGTGAAAGTAATCAATCACGGGAAATTCGGCGCACGAAGACATAGATGTGTCGGGTGCGAATGTGTATTTGAGTACACGACGGACGATATTCATCACGCGGGTACAGACGACTACGAGGGCACAGACGACGGTCGGAGATTATTCGTTCTGTGCCCCGAGTGCGGCAGACCAGTAGCAGCTGTGTGGAGGAAGAGATGAACATGTGGGACGATAATGACTACTGCTACGAATGCACCGGATACGGCGACGATGTTTACGAGGACGAAAACGGCGAGCTTCAATCTCGCTGCGGCGACTGCCCGTTCAATCCGTCATACGATTCCGAGGAAGATTGGTAATGTACGACAGCTTCATCGATATTTGGGAGGGAAACCATATGTGGGGGCAACACATCGAAGACTGGGAAACGCCAGAAGAACGGAATGACGATTCACCCAACCGTTGGATTGTCGAGCTTGCAGACAACGGCTGGATGGATCATATCTGCCCAGTATGCCACTACAAGCGGAATCTGGACAACCATGTAATCAACACTTACCGGTTCTGCCCGTACTGCGGCATACGACTTTATGGAGGAGGAAACGACGATGGGTCTCGACGTTACGATTAAGGAAGTCCAAGAATTTCGCTGTCCAGACTGCGGCAAGCTCGTCACAACAAAGGATGTCAATGAGGTCAGTGTCGGAGGGCCTAACTGGTACGATTTTTTGAGGTCAGTCAATTATTATAATGGATACGGCGATAGCGACTGGTACGGCAAAGACATGGCACTCACGGACGAACAGGCTCGTGAGCTTGCCGAGTATTCTGTTAAGAAGATTTGGCTGAACAACGACATCGAAAAGCTCGTGGCTGTTGCTCTGCTGAGAGGTCATAAGGTGGTTATCAATGCAGACTGGTGAGAGACAAATCATTTACTGCCGAGACTGCAAATTCTACGGAGTAGGAGAGGAAGGCGTTAAAGATTGTCTTAATCCGTATGGGTTATTCCTCTCCAAGGAATTTGATTTTTGCAGCTTAGCAGAGTTAAAAAGTAATAGCGAAGGAGACCAAAATGAAAGCTGGCTTAATGCTCGAGGCAGAAGTCATCGGTCAAGATGAACGCTCCCTGAAGATGTTCCGGCAAAAAACACACTTATTCTAACGAAAAGGAGTAACCTAAATGCGACTTTACTGGCTATTACTTATCATCCCGTTCCTTGTCCTGTCTGTCATGGACGTAAAGAAGGCATGTGGGAAGATCAAAGAAGCCCGCAGGAACCCGGAAGCTCGTGCTGACGCACTGAATCTCGGACTCTCCGTGTACGCACTGATTGTCTGCACGATTCTGATGATCCTGATGATGCTCGGGATGGTCGGATGATCTTCTGGGTCTCGCTCTTCGTTATAACTGTGACAATGGATTGGCTTATTGTTAATGCGTCAACAGAAGAAGAAGAACTAGTCGCAGCAGTTCTCGGAATCATAGCGATGATTATGATACTTGTGTACTTTGCGCGGTAAGGAGATTTTATGACAGCAGGAATTATTGCACTCTTATTCGGTGTGGCCGGGTTTATCCTAAACACGTCCTCTGGCCGAGTAAAAGGCGACCGAATTCTACGATGGCAGCTGAAAAGTGCCGCAGAATCGTGCTTTATCTTCTCAGTTCTGTTCTGGATGGCATTCAGATTCCACTTAATCTGTACGATGGGAGGTGCGTAACGTGAAAAAATATGTGAATACGGCAATGATTACTTCTGTTTCCGCGGACGATTTCAATAAACGCTTAGCGAGTACGATTGAGGATTTTCAGAATCATGGCTGTGAAGTTGAAGTTCAGTATCAGACTGTGTTCAGAAAATCTTCAGAACATTTTCTATACACCGCTTTAGTTCTCGCATATCGAATGGAGTGATTGTTATGTTTTTGAGATGGTATCGCAGAAAAATCGCAGAAGCTGTTGAAGCAAGAATGTCATATATGGCAACTTGCCTGAATGAGCGTGACATCATTTTGAACATTATCGCCCCAAAAGATTACAAACGAAAGGGTATACCACATTGTAGCACAGATTGCCACAACAAATCATGTTATTCCTATCGTGCCAATAAGAAAGGCTGATTTTATGAAAAATGCAATCTATAAGTCCCTCCCGGATATAGATGGTGTCACCTTCAATACAGAGTTTCCGACATACATCTTAGCTTTCTGTCCAGACTCAGACAGTTGGTTTGCTACCAATCAGAGATTCTTTTATTATGAATACCCTATGGACTTTCCAAACGAACGAGCTGCGATTGAATATTTCAGGAGACATCCAGATTTGTTTTTGAAACTTGAAGAAAGCATGGAAGTTAATCGACCATCATTCTTCGATGGTGGGGTGTGGCTGGATAATACAAGAGAACTTGTAACAGCAAAAGGGTGTTCAAAGTGACAGTTCCCGCGGGGGTGTTCCTAAATGTAAAATTACAATAGAAGGAACTGTCCAGTCAGACGTAGAGCTCTCCTTTACAAAATCCGCATCGCCCGAGAGGGTCGCTACGGCTGACGATATGATCAGCGAATTACAATAACTCATTATCGAAAAGTAAATCTGAACGTGAAAGGAACTGAATCAGGTGGCAAATAATAATTATTGGATAGGCAAAGAGGCACGAGCTAAAAGGGCTGCCGAATGGACAACTAAGAATACGAGAGAACACAGCGAGGAAATAAGACGAAGCGTTGCCAACGCTAAGATCTATGATGATGAGGATGGACGCAAGCGCGTTTTCATGCCAGGCGCACCCATCTCTGTGCCGGTTCTTCGTTTGCTCGCAGAAGACTCTGTTACGGCCCTCTGTAATTGCAAAGCAAAGCATCCCTCGCAAAAGGTCGCCGTGCTCAATTTCGCGTCCTACAAGAACCCAGGCGGTATGTTCCTAAAGGGTAGCCGCGCACAGGAAGAGTGCCTGTGCCACGAGTCGTTCTTGTATAATGTGTTGTGTGAGTTTGAGGAAAAGTATTATAGTCAGAATCGAAAAACGCTGCGCCGAGCAATGTACACCAATCGCGCCATTTATGCCCCTGACGTACACTTTTACCACAACGGGGGAGACGTGACCTGCGATGTCATTACATGTGCAGCTCCCAATTTTTCTGCAGGTGCCAAGTACGCGAACGTAGATCCCGCAACTAACAGCAAAGCCTTATTTTCTCGTATTCGCTTTGTTTTGGACGTTGCCGCAGTGCAGAAAGTAGATACGCTGGTTCTTGGCGCGTTCGGCTGCGGTGTATTTGGACAGAACCCAACGGAGGTAGCTGAGATCATGCGAGACCTTGCAGGAAAATATCCTTTTGCTGAAGTCATATTCGCAATACCTGACCCAAACCATGAGAATTATGTTTCGTTTGCTAAGGTTTTCGATAATCACTGATTTTCGGATTACTAGAATGAGGTTTTTATATGGACTTTTCTGAGCGATTTCCCGATATGAAAGTAGGAGAAGCAAAGCATTCACTTCTTAAACATCAGATCAGCTTACCATGTTGTATCTGCGGAAAGAAGACCTCGTTCTCTGATCTTCGCTTTGGACGAAGATTTTGCAGCTCAGACTGCTTCGACACATTTTACGACGAGGTGTATGAATGAAGAAGATTTTTATTGCCGCTACGATTGTTTGCTTAGCCTTGGTGACATTAACTGGCTGTTCGGTTGCGGTGCGAGAGTCATCTGAAGATCCTGACGCTATCTCGACTATTGGACTTAGATCAAGTCAAGGAAGCGGATTGTTTTGTGACGTTTGCGGTAAAGAGTTGAGTAACCGAGAATGCGGCGAAGACTATCAGATTACGTTTTTCAGAGGGCGTCTCGTAGAGGAGACCTACAACTTAGTATGTCCTGATTGCGCAGACAACATTGAAGAGTACATTGAACAATTAGGGAGCGAACCATAATGACCAAAACATTTTGCGACATCTGCGGGAAAGAGATAAACTATGGAATTACAGAACCGATCTACAGGATTGACATAAAACTCACGAATGGGGTTCCCTATAACGGCGAAAGATCATATTCTTACCCTGAGGTCTGCTCTAAGTGTGCCAAAGATATCGCGTCTTACATTCGGTGATTTTGGGCGAAGACTTTGCAGTTCAGAATGCTTTGATAACTTTTACGATGAGGTGTACGGATGAAGAAGATTTTTATTTCACGAGCTGCCGCTATTATAGCTGCGACAGTTTGTTTATTACTCGCGGTGCTGACCGGTTGCGGCGACGTGAAGCAGAGCCTCGCCAGAGATTTCGGCGGCACAACCACTATCAACCTCGGGCCAAACCTAAAGCTCGAAGAAATCACTTGGAAGGACGACGATCTTTGGTATCTTACTCGACCGATGCGCGAGGATGAGGAGCCTGAGACGCACACCTTTACAGAGAAGGGCGGTCTTGGAACCGTATTTGATGGCGGAACGGTTATCGTTGTTGAGAGCAAGGAGTGAATCTGGTGACCAGAGTGTTTTGTGACATCTGTGGCAAAGAGATGGACGGCTATGAAAAAGAAAATAGCGGTTATATCGATATATCATCTCCTAAAGGTATTCGGTATACTGAGCGACATGATATCGCGACTTGTAACTATTCCGATGTATGTCCTACTTGTTTAAGTAGGGTAATTGACGAAATTGAAAGAATGAAGATTCCTTTATAAAAGGCTAATTTGGAGTGACTTGCAATGAGCGAAACTTCAATTGCAACCAGTGCGAAGCAAATGGCTGAAAGAGAATCAGAAGAAGAGGAGAGAACAGTGACCAAAGGACGTTACACCAGAGATTTTTATTTCCTGCCGACCATTCTGCTTCACAACGGCGAATGTTATGTCAGCGTCGAGCTTGCATGGCTCAAGTGGTATATCGGCATTGTTCTTGCGGAGGATTTCTAATGAGTGACATTTCAGATCTTAGCCCCAAGGCACAGGAGCTTTACCGCAAAATCATGAGCGGCAAATATCTCACAGAGCAGAGCGATGATATTCCTTTGCCGATGCGCCGCTATTTTTGTCAGGCGCTCCATCTGGTTCGCGGATGGTTTGAAAGCCACCAAGACCAGATGAGGTTGTACTGCATGAACAGCACAGCCGGGGCAATCGCCATCCTCAAAGAGATGGAGAAGAATCCCGATGAGCTGATGAAGGGCGACTTCGCAGAGTTTCCGGTGCCGGAACCGTTCGACACGAAGTTCAAGAAGAAAGCAAAGAAATTCAGGGAAAAGAAAGAAAAGGAGAAATAAAGATGGGAATTCCGCAGGTTGTCATGATTGCACTTATGGCATCCAACATTACGATTGGTCTTGTCAATCATGGCAAGTCGAGAACCGACAAATATAACGTCTGGACAAACTTGATTGGCTGCGCTATCGAGGCAGCAATTTTGGCAGCCGGCGGCTTCTTCAAGTGAGGTGGCAGTTATGGCAACATACGTTATGGCCGACATCCACGGCGAGATTGACCGTTTCCACGCGATGCTCGACCTTATCAACTTCAGCGCGGACGACCAGCTTTACATCATCGGAGACGTAATCGACCGGGGAGCCGAGGGCGTAGAAATCCTTCTCGAAATTATCGATAAAGGTAACATTCACCTTATTCTCGGCAATCACGAAGATATGATGCTCGGCACGCTGAGCAAAGACTCGTTCCCAGAGGCTCGCAGAATGTGGACGGCAAACGGAGGAAGCAAGACTCGCCGCGATCTGCTTTACCGCCGCACCACTGCTGAGCGAGGAAAGATCCTTCGGTATTGCCACAAGCGGCCAGCAATGGAGACCGTCGAGGTTAACGGCACGACATGGACTTTGGTTCATGGACGACCTTCCACCAAGTTCCTCGACATGATCTGGGGTAGGGTGGAAGCCGATGACGATTTCGGCAAAGCACATTATATCGTGGGGCATACGCCGACCTGCTATCTGACCAAGCGATTCAAAGAGCCGTACCACATCTTCCACGGCAAGGGATTCCTTTGCATCGACTGCGGATGCGGAAACCTGACGAATCCATACCGCCGACT
>OLVZ01000110.1_pt1 | contig 86817 bp, 110 predicted proteins | sample 1673341 | NCBI WGS metagenome assembly OLVZ01 (sample SAMEA3178944, study PRJEB25190) | human gut metagenome | biome: human gut; feature: human-associated habitat; material: faeces | place: Austria | collected 2013 | reverse complement strand
TGGAAAAGAATTGGTTGGTGGTATGGCTAAAGCCTACCAATATTCTGCAGGAGTATACGACCAAGTATTCTTAGCTTCTAAGATGTCTGGAGCAAATGCTGCTCAACAGGCAAGGCTAATGCAGGTTGCTAAGGAGGTCAACGAGGTAACACCTCTTACAGCAAAAGATATTGCATCAGGAGAAAGGTACTTGGCAATGGCCGGTAACAATGTAGAGCAAATCGAAAAAATGATTGGCCCTGCAGCTAAACTGGCTTCTATCTTTAGTATGCCTCTTGGAGAGAAAGGTGGAGTTGCTGACTTGATGACTAACATCATGCAGACCTTCAATATACCTTCTCAAAATGCTACTCAGGTAGTAGACCAATTGGCAACTGCAGTAACTTCTGCAAATATATCATTAACCGACCTTGCACAATCTTTCCAATATTCAGGAGCCGAATTTAGAAATGCCAAAATCAGTATGGGTGATGCAGCTGCAGCAATTGGAGTACTCGGTAATCAGGGTATCCAAGCTTCATCTGCAGGTACTGCATTGGCAAATATGATGCGCTATTTAACACTTTCCGTAACCGGGCAGAAAAAAGCAGGTAGTACTATGCTAAAATCTTTAGGTATAGACCCGGCTTCTCTAGTGGATTCCCAAGGAAACCTTTTAAGGTTAGATAAGATTATAACCATGCTGGGAGATAAACTTAGAGGTAGAAGAGGTATAGATATATCTTCTGCTTTGTTTAATATCTTCGGAGTTCGAGGTACCAGAGCTGCATCTGCTTTACTCCAGGACTATTGGTCAGGTACTAATAAGCTTACCGAACTCATGGATAAGGTAAACTCGGCAAAAGGTACAGTAGAAGGTTTAACCCAAGAAAGATTACAAACTCCTGCAGGTATTATCGAACAGTTTAAATCAAACTGGGAGAACTTTATAGTAACTGCAGGTTCTACCCTAGCCCAGGTATTTAGTCCTATCTTAAAACTCGGTTCAGGTTTACTTAAGATAATCAATGATATCCAAGAAACCTGGGCTGGTAAATTCTTGGTAAAGGTAGTTGCTACTGGAGCAATCGTTGGTACCCTATATCAAGGATTTAAATTCATATCCGGTACTATTCGAATGATTAGTACATTTCAAGCTTTAGCTACGGCAGAGACCGAAGGTATGGCTTCAGGTATGACTAAAACCAATGTTCAAGCTTCGATTCTTGAAGGTCATCTTAGGAATATATCTGCAATGATGATGAGGATGACTGCCTTACAGATGGCTCCAGGTAAATTCTTTGCATTACCCATGGGAGGTACTGTGGGTAGAATGAAGAATGGTAGGTTAGCTGCTAGAGGTGCTGATGGTAAGTTTATATCTATGGCTGGCCTTGCTGGTGCAGGAGCTGCAAGTTCTATGGCAACTAATACGGCTAAGACTGTAGGTCAGCAGGTAGTTAAGAAAGGTGCTATCAGGGGTGCTGCAGGATTCTTAGGTGGTAGACTTCTGGGATTCTTAGGAGGACCAGTAGGATTAGCTTTATCTATAGGTATACCTTTACTTATAGATGTAATCGGAGGTCTTACAAGTTCGGTAGATAAAAATACTGAAGCTCTAAACTCAGAGGAAAACAAAGCTTCCATTCAAGAAAGAAACCAACAGGCTTTTGTGGATGCAGTTAGGTCTGCAATCAGGGATGGCTTCAAGGATTCAAGAATCAATATCTCAGTAGATGGAGAACCTGCTGGAGACTTTGCTCCTGGAGGCCAACAAGATTTTACTGGTATAGCTTTAGGAATAAACTAAAACAATTATGGCAAGAATATTGAATCAAATAGCAGGTGGGGTTGTTGAAAAGTATAATGACCTTACCAGGGATTCTGCCGGAGTTCTTACTGGTCCTTTAAATAAACTTTGGAGGGCCAGGATTTATTTAAACAGGGCTACATCTACCTTACCTAAAGATACTGCAGATAAGGGAAAGATATACGACCCAAATAATCCTTTTGGACCAAGAGCTACATCAAAGAATCCCAAAGTAAACCAAAGGATACAAAACCAATATCGGATGGAATTAAAACATCAGGTAGAAGGTGGAGTTCCTTTTGGTTATGAAGAAATGGACCCAGCTAAGGGTAATTCCGTAAATAAGAATAAAGAACTTTTTATGGTAATGCCCGAAGTTCGTAATATGAACCAAGTAGTAATATATAATTTGGTATCAACACCTTATCAATATATCACTCTTCAAAATAGACCTCCCTCTATTGACTTCCGAGGAGAGACTACCTGGGCTACAATTAAATCTATGGGACGTAATACACCCATGTATCATTATACTGGTGCAGAGGATATCATACAATTCAATGTATCATGGTTCTGTAATGACCCAGAAAATCCTGAAGAGGTAATTACTAAATGTAGGTTACTAGAGATGTGGTCTAAGGCAAACTCTTATCAGGCAAGCCCACCAATCCTAAAGATTGAATGGGGTAATTCTGGTATATTCGAGAATCATCAGTACATCCTTACTTCAGCAACCTATACTTTAAACAATTTTCGAAATGCTTCAAGGACAAGGATTGCAGGTAAGTCATGCGAGATTGATGATTTGAAATTACTTCCTGCAGCTGCAACTCAAGAATTAATCTTCAAGAGAGTAAGTGCTTACAACTTATCCTATGCCGATATTGTAAGTGAAGAAGCTCTAAAGAAAACGAAAGGAATCAGTTTATGATAGACTTGAATCAATACTTAACCGGAGCTAGCCCCTATGATGGGGCAGTAGCTCTTAAATATGATGAGGGTGATTATTCTTTGGAGGTAACCCCACCTTTAGTTCCCAATACAAGTAACGATAAGCAACATACAGTAATGGATGGAGAAACCCTACAGAACATTGCTTATCGTTACTATGGTGATTCTGGGAAATGGTATTTAATAGCTGAGGCTAATAATATCTTAAACCCTCTTGCAGAACTCGAACCTTATCAATTAATACGGATACCAATGTATGGCAACTAAGAAATCCAATCAACCAATTCTTTATAATGGAACAGCAACACCTTATATGGCACTGTTCGATTCTGGAGGTATGCCCATAATGAATACAATTACAGGCATACCTCTTGGCGCTTATATAAGTAATTGGAGCTACAAATATGATGAAGAGAAGGAAAACTTAGCAACCATTACATTTGATACTGGAGACCCGGATACAGTAGATATCCCAGAACTCCAGGAAAGCTCTATTATTTATCTTCAGTGGGGATACGTATACCCAGATGGTCAATTCATTTCAAGCCCAGTACGAAGTATTAAGGTAAGAGATTTGGATTGTGTATTCGATTCTACTGGAACTCATGTGACATTAAAGTGTATAGATACAGTTGGAGATTTAAGATTCCAACCACCCTATACACATTCGGATTTATCAGAGTATAGCCTATCTAATTTTTTAGATAAGGGTTGTAACAATGATATCGGTGTAATCATAGAAATATTTCAGTAATGGCTAAACAAGTAATAAGTAATAAAGTCTATGAGTCACTACAGGTCCCGACAGAACAAAGTCGAAATACTGTTGGAAAGATACTTTACGCTAATAGCTTTAGTGGAGTAGCTCAAGTACCTATGCCGGCAGATTTAAAAGCTCTGATAGATAGTGACTTAGGATTAATAGGGAATAACATCTTGGTTCAATTAGAACAGAAGATGAAAGGTTATCCTAATGGTCCTTGGTATATTGATTCTCGGGATGGTGTAATTTATATTCATAATCGAAAGTTTACTCAAGAGCCAGAATATAATTACATATATCAATCCGAGAATGGAGAGGTACTTAGAGTATCCTTTACCATGCAGAATGTAACTAAAAGGGCAAAGGCTCAATTAACCGAAACTATAGACCCAGATGATAAGGGTCTTATTGTAGGTTCTACCGATATAAAAGAACCGGAAAAAGCTAAAGAGGAAATGTCTACAGTTACTACTCCTTATGTAGCTCAAGTAGATAATACTATGGTAGTCAATTATGGTAGTGTACCTTATGAAGATTATCGTAGTCATCCTACTACTAACATTGCTGCAGAGATGGAAGCTGAGCAAAGGTATGGAGCTAAAGCTCAGAAACATAATCAAGCAGTAAAAGAATATGGTTCTAAGAAACCCTATGTTGCTTATCAAGCAGGTAAACAAGAGATGTTAGATAACTTAAGTACTGACCAATATAGGGAAGCTATCAATACGGCAGCTAATAATTTACCAAGCGATAAGAAGAGACAACTTCAGCAAATCCTAAAGAACTCTAAGAATGGGAAAGAGTTAGAAAGTAATCTAAGGCAATTACTAGAAAACGAAAGATACCTATTCACTGGAGAATACAAAATGGAATACCTTGCAGAAGAATGGGTAGACCCTCGTGAATATGACCCGGAAGGTATGACACCTTTACACATGATAGACCTTAGAGATACTCAAGGTAATAAATTTAAAATTGCTTCAGCTAATGACCAATCTCAGAGAGGTATAGCAGCTATGGAAAAGAATCCATATATTACTGTATACCCTGATACCTATGAATTAAAGTATTCTGGTGAGGGAGTAACTACACCTACTATGACTCGTAAGGTTAAAGCTAAGGTTAAGATTCGAAGGATGAAGAAGGTCCCAGTATTAGTACCAATATATAAATTATATCATAATCTATTTGGTAGATATGGTGGAGCTGATAAAGTAGCTTGGGCCATGAATGCTAATGCCAATGGAGGTCTTAAAACTACAGAAAGGAAATTAGTATGCCAAATGACTGTAGTTGGTAGACCTTCATTACAATCTTCTCAGGTAATCTCTTTAGAAAATGTGGGTAAACGTTGGTCCGGGTATTGGTATATTAAATCAGTACAACATTCAATGGATGCAGGTCAGGGTTATCTATGTACTTTGGATTTGATAAAGAGTAATGCCAAGGCGGGTCAGACTACATCCAAGACTCAACTTAGTACTCAAGATATAGTAAGCAATGATGCTAAGGATAGAGCTAAAACTCAATTTGGTAAAGACAAGAAGAGTACTGCTAATGCTTCTAATATTGTTCATGAGTTCACTTACAGTGAAGCAGTTTACTTTAAGGAAAGATTCATGAACGATAAGAATGTAATCATAGATAAGAAAGGTGCAGGAGAGTTCTTACAGAATAAGTTCTATTATGATGAACTTAATGCTAAAGACCCTCAAGCTTTAGCAGCAGGTACTGTAAGAACTGAAGGTACTATAGTTACCTCTAATGGTACTGCAATCTATGGTAAAACCAAAGTAGTTAAGGTAGACCAATCTAAAGTAACACCGGCTATGAAAGAGAAGTATTCTTTTGACTGGTCCGAGTGGGCAAGAAACGAATATCTTAATGTAGTAAAAAACAAAAAAAAATAACCGATAATGTACTCGACCGCTAAGTTAATAACAGAAGATGGCCTCGAAGGATTGGGTAGATACTACTCAGTTTATCGAGGCATTGTGGTAGATAATGATGACCAAGAAAAACATATGAATCGTATCAAGGTATGTTGCCCAGAAGTAATGAATGGTATCATATCTTGGGCTTATCCAAAGGGTCAACATGGTTCTATCAATAATGGATTTAAGTTCTTAGCTCCTAAGGTTGGTGATATAGTATTTGTTACCTTTGAATTTGGAGACCCAACTAAACCTCTTTGGGAATACCATGGTTGGGCTTTGAATCAGATACCCAGTCCTTTAGACGGACCAAACAAGATGGGTATCATTACTCCAGAAGGTAACTTAATAGCTTTAGATGATGATAATGGAAGGTTAACCATATACATCAATGGAGATATTGGAGTTGCTGCAAAGGGTAACATATCTATCCAAGCTCAAGGAGATGTAAGTGTAGGTTCTGGTGATACAATAATCTTGAACAAAGGTGAGAATCAAGGAGTAGTTAATATTAAAGAACTAACCGAAAAGCTAAACCAAACTGTTCAAGAACTAGAATCACTTAGAGCTCTATTCAATTCTCATGTACACTCAGGTGTAACTACTGGACCAGGTTCTTCAGGTCCTACTGTAACTCAAGCAAGTCAACCATTCTCGGAATTCAAACAAGAAGATTACGAGGATACTAAATGTATACATTAATGGATAATTACTTTACTGACATAATAGGAAAAGGTATGACTTTCCCTATTAAACTAAACAGAAACGAAAACGGTGAAACTGGATGGTATCCGGTTAATGGAGATATGGAGTTAGTAAGGAATAATATTAACTCTATCCTATATTATATGATAGGCCAGAGATTTCGACAGGAAAACTTTGGGAATCGTCTATGGGAATGTATAGAAGAGCCAAATTCACAAGCCCTGAGTTTTATTATTAAAGAGTTTATAAAAACTGCAATTGGTACCTGGGAACAAAGATTAACCTTTAAAGGTATCAAGGTTGCTAGAGTTGATGCAAAGGTAAACATAGAAGTAGAATATTCTATTAATGGTACAGGCTCTAGCCAATATCTATACCTTACCTATAACAACTTAGATAATTCATTAAATACAAAATAATATGGGAATCACTAATAAATGGCTCAACCCTTATCAGAGGTCTTATCAACAGATTAAGGCCAAGCTGATAGAATCTCTTATGGGTATAAAAGATAAAGATGGGAATGTACTCATAACGGATTACTCGGAAGGAAATATATTAATCATTATCCTTTCATTATTTGCGGCTATTGCCGAAGTTCTTCACTATTACATCGATAATATGGCAAGGGAAACCTTCTTACCTACTGCTCGGAAATATACTTCGGTAGTTAGGCATGGAGCCTTGGTAGATTATCATGCAAGGGGTGCTATTGCAGCATCAGTAGATTTAACTATATCTCGGGATGTATCAGGAGATTCTATTGGTGCTAAGTTAACTATCCCATCCGGAACTCTATTTACAGACCAGTCAGGTAACAAATGGTTATCTACTCGAGATGTAGTTTGGTATGCTAATGTTACCGATTGTAAGGTACCTGTAGTACAACATGAATTATATACCGAAAGTCAAATCAATGGTATGGTTATACCTTCTGATGAACGTGTAATGATTACTCTTGGTACTTTACCTAATGGTAAATATTACGAACACGGAACTATGACCCTGAAAATCGGTGGAGAATCCTGGGTATTAGTAAATACTTTTGCTTATTCAAAGCCTACAGATAATCATTTTATGGTAGTGATAGATGAATCTCTTAATCCTTATATTTACTTTGGAGATGGTAAGAATGGAAAGAAACCTGCAGCAGGTGCAAAGATTTCTGATGTAGTATTCTATCTCACTACCGGTATTAATGGTAACGTTAAGTCTGGTACCATTACATCTGTGCCTTCAGTAATATCCTCTTCAGTATCAGATGCTACTGTAAGTAATACCTACAATGCAGGTGGTGGTTCAAGCTATGAAAATTTCAGTATGCTCAAGGAACATATACCCTTGAGTGTTAAGACTATGGGAGTAGCTGTTACTAAACAGGACTTTGTAGACTTAGCTAAACTGGTAGATGGAGTTAGTAAAGCTAAAGCTGAATACGAATGCGGTAGAAAACTTATTGTATACATTGCACCAGACAATGGTGTAATTGCCGACTCTGCCATGATTAAGAAGGTATATGATATCTTACATCAGAATTCACCCCTTACTACTTGGTTAACTGTTAAGTCGGCAGGTAGAGTTAATATCATATTAGATATAGAAGTTACTGGTAAGAAGTCATATAAGACTTCAGAGATTCAATCCCAAATACTTAGTGCTTTATTTAATGCTTATTCTCCAGAGAGTTCAGACATTGGTGGTAGTGTAAGAATCTCCGATATCTATGCCCTTATCGATAACTTGGAATCAGTAGATTACTTACATCTGAAGAAGTTCTATACTAAACCTTGGCCTATAACAATCTATGGTAACAAGGAATTAATCCTTGGTCAATTCCAATTGGATGAGGCTAATGGTTCTATGGACTACTTTATATCTTTCTCTTCAGGAACTAAATTTACAATCAAGTCTCTGAAGGGGGGATTCTCTTATGATGGGGAAGTAGGTAAGACTACTCAAATCCGAGATAATATAAATGGGTTTATCTTTGCCCTTGATATTCAGAACAATGGCTACCAATCTGGATTCAGGTATACCATAACCATTGCAGAACCTAACAGGGATTATACAGACCCAGGTTATAATATCCCGGTATTCGAAGACTCAAGTCAGTTAACACTTAAAGTAAATGAGACCATATGATAAATCTTAAAAACCTAATTGATTTCTTACCATTCGAATTTAAAGAGCAAGATACTTATAAAGTTGATGGTAAGGGCATATTAGAAAGATTTCTAGAAATATGTGGTTCATACTTCCAAGATAATATTACTTCTGATATTGATAATATTCTAGATTTAATCGATATCGATAAAACTCAGCAGAGGTATTTAAACTACCTCTGGGAGTTCTTGGGAGAATTACCCTTTGCTAGAACAGGAGAGCATACAGGAGTTCCTAATTTAAGTGATGAACAGATTCGTACAATTTTAAAGTACTCAATCTCATTACTTAAAATCAGAGGCTCAAGGAAGTTCTTCGAGATTCTTTTTAATATGTATGGGTTAACATGTACCATTGTAGACCCAACCGATGGAGAAATGGATAAGTGGGAAAAGGTAGACCCATTATATGATACGGATTATTCCAGGTATGATAAGTACAACTATGATAAGATTTATGGTTGTGCTCAATGTATCCAGGTAGATATCAATATTGGGGGCCATGGCTTCACATCCCCAACTAAAGAGTTTAAAGCTTTCAAACAGTCTATCGATAGACTATTCGATAGATTTTTACCTTACAATGTATCAGGTAACATCCAGTATGGTTTTGATTTAGCCTACAATTATAAGATAGTTGCAGAACCCCTGATATCTCCAGTCAAAATCGTAACGGGACATATTACCGAAGTACCTATCCGAGTAACTGTAACTTCAGATTATGATGATGCAGATTTAAGATATCAGGTAACTGGATATGACCCATCCGAAAATAAATGGAGCTCTAAGTTATATGAAAGCGGTTCTATCTTCTATGCAAAGAAAGGTGACCAAAGATATTACTTCAGGAGCGTTGGAGATAACTCAGTAACTACTTATGTAGATGTAGGCTTAGAATACTACACTAAATCCTATCATATCTATGCCGACTTAATAAGTGGTGGTACAGATTTAGATAACTTGGTAATCACTGGTAGTAATCCCAAGATTGAGATTAAGGTTACTGCTAATATGAATTACCAAGGCAATATCAGACCTGTAGATGTTCAGTTAATCAATACTCATGAAACTAAACCCTCTGGTTCTATTTGGGAAATAACTTCTGCAGGTACTTATGAATTTGTTATTGCAGACTTCCCGGCAAAGAGGGTAATCTTAAATGTTACAGCAATAGCTACTAACTATACTGTAATATGTGAACCTCGAAATGTAAACATTACTAATCAAGAATCATCTAAGATAACCATTCGTTCCTCAGACCCAAATGAAAACACTGCTGACTTAATTGCCGTACTTACTACAGACCCAGGAGTATTGGTTAGGAATGGTTCTAGATGGACTCCTACCCAAGTTGGTACATTCCTATTCAGATGTACCAAAGATACTTCTGGTAATTCTGCAAACTATGGTACAGTAGTTGCTTACAGATTGGGATACACAATTACTTATGGCATTGGAGTATCCAATAAGAAGCTTAATCTGAATGCTCAGGGCACTGCTTCCATTAAGCTGTTCCTTACTTCTGGTATCTATTATTCTACTTTTGAAAGCGCTAACTTATATTCATACTTCGATAAGAATGTAAATGTATACAGAAAAAATACTTCTGGTACATGGGTAAAGCTTGGAAGTGTAGAATTGGATGATAGATACGTAGAAGGACCCGATTTCTATTATGGTAGAAGTACAGACTATCCTTTTAATGAGGCTGGTATTTATAAATTCGAATCCGTAGGAGACCCAACCAAAACGGTAGAGGTAGAGGTATTAGAATATGTACCTACACCAGAATCCTACTTATGGTTAGAACCTATGAATCCGGATGATGAAAATTGGTATGAACTAGAACCATATTCTCAAACGGAACCAACTAATTATATCAAGGCAGGTTATCAATTAACCAAGAATCAGAATTGCCAATTCTATTTAAGGTATGGCGATGGTGGTAGTCAGATAACAGGTATTACAGTAGAAGGTTTATCCGAAACTTATAATTCGAATACCCTAATTACTCTTGATACTGCTGGTACTTACGAATTCTATTACCAAGGTTCAGTAGTAACTTTAACGGTAAAGAAAGTAGTACCTAAGTATACATTAACTCTTAATCCTGTAAGTGCAGAACTAAGTAGTAGTGTACCAGAAGTATCTACAGTAATAACCTGTACTTCAGATACTGGAGATTCTGGTGATATAATTTATGAGACGGCTCCTGATATAGTTCACACCAGTCCTTATCAGTTCTTTACCAATCTACCTGGAAAACATACTTTCTATGTAAAAGATAATCCTGCAGTCAAAGCAGTATTCTTAGTAAGTATGAAAGATATAGTAGATAAAACAGAATTAGTATGGGAATCCAACGATATATCAGAGCAGGGAATCCAAATAGAGGTTCCCGAAGGAACAGAATGGAAACTTAAAATAGAATAAAACAGATGGAAAGCAACTCTTTTAACACAATCTTCAAAACTGGTATTATAGGATTCACTTCTGAATGCTATGCCATTATCTTTGACCTAAGGTGGATGATTTTATTAGCCTTCGTATTAATACTCTCGGACTTCTGGTTTGGAATATCCGTCAGTAGGATGCAGGGCATAGAAGTAAGAAAATCTAGAGCAGGAAGAAGAACTCTTAATAAAGTTATTGATTATTTATGTTATGTATTACTTGGTGCCGTTATAGGTAAGGCTATTGGAGACCCATACGGACTTAATCCTATAACAGTTTCGATAACAATCATGATACTATGTTATTGTTTCGAAATAGATAGTATTTACAACCATATATGTGAACTCCATGGAGTAAAGAAAAGGTATAGTATATGGGCTATCTTATGGAAATTTATAACATTCAAGTTCAAAGATGTAGGAGAGGCTTTCCAAGATATGAGGAATCAATCGAAAGATTTTAAGAACAATAAAAACGAAGATACAGTATGAAAACTTATTTCGATTATGAAGGTATTATTAAGTCCAAGGATGCAGCTGAAGCAATAGCTGCACCCATTGGCATAGGTCCATTTTGTGGATTCGGTTCAGCAGTGATAACCAACAATGCTATCACAATATCTCCGAATGGAGAACCTACCTCACCGGCTTACCTGGCAATGAAGGATAGAATTATTGCCAGGTATATGACTAAGGCTTCGGATTCTGGAGAAGGACCGGAAGTTAATTTCGGATGTATTGCCCGGGATGGTATGATATTTATATCGGATGCTGCAACAATTAGTATCCCAAATATTGAAGGTTCTAAGGGTAGTAATGAAGATGTGATTGTATTCGCTTATCATACTCCTTTGGAAGAACCAGTACAGAACCCAGTACAGTTCAGGGCTTTCTGGAATGAATCCAATTCCTTCTACAGTTTGTATAAGAAGTCGGTAGACCCCTTATACCCAAGTGCTAAGGAATCTAGAAACTTGTCAAAAACAAACGTATTAGAAGATACAGAATTAACTTATGAGTCACTAGCTAATAGAGCTATGGCTTCTGTAGCTCAAGGTTTGGTAGACAAATCCTCAATGGTACTGATAGGTATTTATGGTCAGGGTATTAACTCTATAGATAATACAGTAGAGAAATATTCCATTGTTCCTTACGGTGGAAGATTCCCTCAACCAGTAGAATATAATACTGCTATACATGGTATACAACAATCTAATGTAGAAACTCTCTTACGGTTATTGCAGGGATTCCCGAATTTTGATATCAAGGCTTATATAGATGAGAAGTTAGGTAGTATGGAAGGCTCCAGTATACCAAGAGGATTAATTGCCATGTGGAATGGTACTCAAGTACCCAATGGCTGGGCTTTATGTAATGGTCAGATTGTAGATGACTTACAAACCCCAGACTTATCTGGTAAGTTCGTAGTAGGTTGGCAATCTGGTAATGAAGATTACAATCTTATCGGTAATACTGGTGGCCAAGAAAAGGTTACTCTGGCTACTCAGGAAATACCATCTCACGTTCACAACTTTGCAGATGCCTACTTTATCGAAGCTCATTCGGATTTGGTGGGAGCTAATGGTACTCAATGGATTGGTAATAACCTGTCTGGTAGTAATAAAACTGATAGAGATAATTCTTATGTATGTTTATGGGACCATGATACTCGAGCTACAGGTGGAGGTCAACCACACGAAAATAGACCACCATATTATGTACTAGCATACATTATAAAACTATAATAATGTGTAACTACTTGTAACAATATCAATGAACTTTTAATTTATGAATTGCTTAACAATTGGGATAGGGACGTTGGGAAACGCCCCTTTCTTTTTGTGTTTAGTAATGCAGTTCTTCTTTAGCTTTCTCTTCCCAGTATTGGATATCAGCTTTGAGTTCACTGATATATTTGATAGAGTTTTTAGTTCGAGGCATATCAAAGAACTCTACTAAAAGTATATTGGTAATTCTTCCTGACTCAGGCATACGTTCTTTAATATATGGTGGAGGAGTTACTAATACCTCGAATAACATATAAGCATCCGAAGATAGATTAGCTTTCATATAATCATAAAGCAATTCCAACATATCTTCTTTAGCTTTAGTTTCTTCCTCATCATCTTCGAGTTCCTTATCATTATCAAATAAATCCTCAAGCTTAAATAAGTTCTGGTTATATTCTGCAACCTCTCCATAGGCAAATCTCAGAAGCTTATTTTTAAAAGTAGCTAGAGATGATAAGATTCTTGCTTTAAGATGTTCTTCACTACAAGTACCGTAGTACTTATTAAAAACAAATAACATTTTATCCCAGAAATAAGAAGATATTATATCTGGAGTAAGGTTGAATCTTTTGTAATCTATCTGTTTGGTTAGGTTCCTAATAACAGGTTTACAAACTTTATACAACCTATTAAACATGGCTTCATCATAATCCTGCATAGGTTTTAATCTGTGCAGTTCTGAACCATTATTACCGTTGGTCTTTCTCATATCTTTATAAATATTTCGTTAGTGCAAATATATAAAATTATTCATTATATAATATAAGAATATCAAAATATTTCACCAAGCGGCTGAGGATTAGAAGACTAGATACTGTGGACATGAGTTCAGAACTATACGGAGACTATCAAAATCTATTAGTTATTATATTGCAATATATTAATGTATGAAAAAAGATAAAATCAAATTTAGCTTTACACCGGACTTCCAGTTGGAGATACTCCGGTTCATTATTCAAGACAAGGAAGGAGGTTTAGTACTGGGAAGGTTAAAACCCAGTTACTTAGTTCTTATTGAGCATTCTTTAATATGTGAGGGTATACTTAAGTACTTTAAGAAGACAAAGAAGATACCCTCTCAGAATGTATTAAAGGAAGTGATAAAAGAAATGCTAGAATCCAAGGCTTATGTAGATTTAGTAACTAAGGATGACATCCCAACTATTGAGAGAACCATTAAAAACCTCTATTCAATTCAACTATCGGATTCGGATTATATTAAGGAGAAGATTTATAAGTTCTCTACTTATGTTGAGATGAAGAACTTGAATGATTCATTCGATTTAGATAACTTCGAACAATACGAAGAATACTCTAAAAAGATTGAGAAGGTTCTTCAAAAGAGTAAGCCTAAGAAAGAGGATGAACCCTTATATATGATTCGGGATGTTACGGAGAGACAATTTAAAAGACAATCAGAACCATCCGTAGTTCCATGTCCATTTAGGCAATTGAATGATTTGACCAATGCTGGTGGATTTCCAGTAGCTTCAGTAAATGTAATCTTGGATAGACCTAAGGCAAAGAAAACATTCTTCATGGTAAACCTTACAAGAGGATACCTAAGAATGAAGAAATCGGTATTATATATAGATACAGAAAATGGCCAAGAACAAATCATGGACCGTTTCATTCAATCAAGTATCAATAAAACAAAGAAGGAATTGTATTCCGGAGATTACGATAAACTCGAGGCTAAGCATTTAAGGAAATTGGCAAGGTTTGGAGTTGAATTGGTAGTTGAAAGAGTACCCGCATTAATTACTGACTGCAATTATATAAGAGAGAAGATATTAACTCTTAGAAGCCAGGGAATTGATATTAAGGTATTGATGGTCGATTATGCAGGTAAGCTTGCATCATTAGCTAAAGATAAAGAGGATTTTGATAGAATCTCAAACGTATATATTGACTTACAGAACTTAGCAGAGGAACTACACTTAGATGTTATATGGACTGCTCATCATATTACAAGGGAGGGTAAGAAACATAGAACTACCAAGTATGATGAGAATGATATCTCTGGTTCAATTGCAATTGTTCGTAATGCTCAATTTATAATGGGTCTTAATTGTACTGAGCAAGAGGAGAAAGATAATATTCTTCGAGTTGAGATTGTAGTACAAAGAGATGGTCTTCCTTCTGGTAGAGCTTTATTCAAATGTGATGTCGAAAGACAAAGATGTACAGAATTTACTAAAGAACAACGAAATCAATATGATGAAGTATACGGTAGTAAATTGGATGAGCAATTTAAAAAGAAAGATAATCCAGATGCTGATTCCAAGAAAAGAGAAAGGACAACTGGAGATATATAAATGTAAACTTGGTATTCATGATTGGATAACAGAGCATTGGTGGGAACTTAGGCAGAGACCTAGAAATACCCTTACAAGGAAAGGAGGTAGGAAGAGAGCTCAATATTATAAGAAATATCGTACCAGAACCTATTGTAGAATCTGTGGTAAAAAGAAGAATGAGAACAAAGAAAGTAGAAGTAGTAAAAGATAGATGGACTGATGGATTAGCTTTAGAAATATCCCATAATGGTTGGCAAACAACTTCCATCAGTAACCTGGATTTAGAGGATTTAAAGAGAATCCGAAAAGTAATTCGTAAAGCTATAAAGGAACATGAAAATAACAAATCAGTTTAAGTCTAAGCTCAAAACTTATTTCATTAAAAGACTTGGAGCTTTTGAATATAAACATGGCTGGATGAAACTCCCAACTTGCCCTTACTGTCATAGGGAATTAAAAATGGGAGTTAATCTTTCCATGTACAGAACTAATTGCTTTAGATGTAATGAGCATCCGAATCCTTCACAATTAGTTATGGATGTTGAGGGATTCGATACTTACCATGAACTCATAAATTTCTTAAACAATGGACAATTCGAAGAACTTGAATTTCACGATGAAAAGGTTGAACTTGCAGAAGCTAAGCCTTTGTACTTACCCGATAGTTTTAGACTCCTTAGTATCGGAGATTCACAAATTGCAAGGAGCATTAGAAGCTATGTCAAAGGCCGCGGATTTAGTATCGAAGAGTTATGTAAACATGGAGTTGGTTATGCGACAAATGAACCTTTCTTCGGGTACCTTATTATACCGTTCTATTATCATGGCCAACTCAGGTATTATAATGCCAGAAAGGTTATCGGAAACGGTCCTCGGTATAATAACCCCAATAAAGATATCACGGGTCTTGGAAAAGAGTTTATCATCTTTAATTATGACGCATTGGAAATGTACAGGTCGGTATTCATTTGCGAAGGAGCACTTAATGCTCTCACACTTGGAGATAGGGGTATTGCCACAATGGGTAAAGCTATTAGTGCCTACCAAGTCAATGAGTTACTTAAATCCTCATGCCAAAGATATATTATACTGTTGGACCCAGATGCCAAGAGATATGCAGTCAATCTTGCGCTCAAACTTGTTGCCTATAAAAAGGTCAAGGTGGTGTTTTTACCAGACGGTAAAGATGTAAATGATTTGGGGAGGAAACAAACACTCAAGCTAGTATATCAAACAAGGTATCAAAGTTATCAAGAACTCGTTCAAATCAAGAACTCTTTGGAATAAGGATTTCCTATTATATTATATAACTTAAAATATTAATGATATGAAGAAAATAAAAATTGATGGCTCTTACATTTTCCTGGCAGTAGTTCTATCCGTATTCATTTGGATTATGGGTAGTATGACTCCAGTTAGAACTTGGTGCTCTAAACCAAAACCAAGAACGAATATGGTTTTCAGATGTGAAATGGTTGATGGTAAAGTTAGAGATTATACTTTAAACTTACCTGAAGATGTAAATTGGTATGTTGGTACAAATAGAGGTTCATATTATGTACAGTTCCAATCACCAGGTATAAATCTTTTTGGTAAGAAAGCTTGGGTAGAGGATAATGAAGGTTGTATTAATGGAGTTTTAGTTTGTAATAGGATAAAATGAGAGAACCCAGCATTCACATTACTAAGTCTCAATTTGAGGAAATATTAAATACCTTAGAGGTAGATAACTTCCCAGTTGAGGCTTTTTTTGTTATTGCTCGTAAATCGGCAATAAATACTAGAGCAGTAGTTGTTTCTAATAAAGGGACAACTAAGAAAGTAAATAACATGTTACTAGCATCCAAAGGGGATGCTGCCTTAGTTGCTGATATTTTATATGCAACCCGTATAAAGTTAAAGCATAGAGGAGTTCGTAAAATAAACGAAAGTAATACAAGGGAATGGGCAAATTGTAAAAAGCTTGCCGAGATATGTAATACCTTCTGTGAAGATTTTAAACTAGATACCCGAGAAGGTTTTATTAAATATATTGAGACAGGCTTAAAGAGGATGACTGATTATAGGAATGTTATGCAAAGGTTGATATCTATGCAGGACAACATTACTAATCAAGTAGATGCTGAAATAGAATTGCAATATTCTGATTCAAAGCTTACTAAAGAGATACATGATTATTTCATAGGTAAGATTGCTAAGGCAACTGGTATATATGAATCTTATGAAAATAAACCAGAGAAATATGTACACTTTGCAAAGGTAGGGGAATTCTTAAAAGAAGAAGGTTGGGATTATAAGACATTCATTGATGCTCAGTTTGAATCTCTTGCATGGTGTAATGGATTACCAGATATTGCACAGATGTATACGGATAAAGCAATCGAAAGATACAATAAGTATTTATATAAGTATAAGAACAAAAAATCCCTGGAAGAGGAACCTGAAGTTGAAGGTTCTCTCTGGGAAAAGATTAATAATTAAAAACGTAACGTTATGAAAGCTTTAAAATTTTTAGGTAACAGAGTAGAGGATGCAGCTAATGCTTTTATTGATGTCCTCAAGTATTCAGACCAGTCAGTAGATTATCCTGACTTCAATGATATCGAACCTTGGCCAGATGATATTGTTAACATGTTCAAGGATGCTCTGAAGGATAAACCTTTCTCTGAGATTAGTGCTATCTTAATGTATACTCAACAGTCTTCAAGATTTGAACCTATTGCAGAACTTATGTTGGGTATTGGTTTGGTAGAGATGAGACACTACGATAAATTATCTGATTTCTTACAGAAGGCAGACCCATACGAAGAGAATTCAGTTATGGATATTTATCCAAAGGTAGAGGTAGGTTTTTCTCCTGAGAGTGCTTTGAAGATTGCATTAGATTCGGAGATAGAAACTATCGGTCATTACAAGAAGATTATGAATAACGTAGCTTTATACAATGACCGGGCAGATTATGATGACGTGATGTACTTATTGAATAAGTTGGTTGCTGATGAGGAACATCACATTAAACTTCTCAAGGAAGCAATGGGAATGGATAAAGCTACTAAAGGTGTAACGGTAATTATCAAATGAGTAGGATAATAATACAAAACGGAAATATGTGCGAACTTGATTTACCTCTTAAGTTCGCACAGAAACTCTACCAGGAATTTTCGGTTAGACATCCTAATGCTTTCTACTTACGTACAAGGCAAAGAGGTATGCAGAACTGGGATGGTAAGATACATTATATAAACAAGCATGGTGAGTTTAAGATAGGTTTTCTTCCGGCAGTATATGAAAAGTGTATTGAGTATGGAATTAAACCTAAAGTTGTAGATATGCGGAAACCTTTACCCAAAGTCAAAAAGGTAGTTACGAAAATAGGTAAGTATAAATTAAGACCAGAACAAGAGAAAGCTGTAAAGGCAATTATATCTAACCAAGTAGGTAACTCTCTCTTTCAGATTGGAGTTTTAGATTATACTGTTAATGCAGGTAAAACTCTTATCATGTCATCCTTATATTTATCTTATAAGAGACAGTTAAAGACTTTGCTAATAACTAATGACTCTGATTGGTTGAATCAAGCTAGAGAAGAGTTTAAGCAATATCTCCCGGGAGAAGATATAACTTTTGTTCAAGGTAAGGTTTTAAACTGGAGTAACTTTACAATTGGTATGGTTCAATCTATTTCTCGAAACATGAGATTCTATCAACAGGAATTATCCAAGATAGATATGGTTTTGGTAGATGAGGCAGACCAAGGTGGAAGTAAACAATATCAGAATGTACTTACTCGGTTATTTAATACCAGAATTCGTATAGGATTATCTGGTACCATTTATATGAGTAAGCTTGCTAAGGATAAAGTTAAGAATATGAACCTTGAATGTTTCTTTGGTAAAGTGATTGCCGAGTTTAAACTTAAGGATTCTATCAAGAAAGGTTACTCAACTAAAACAATCGTAAAGATGGTACCAAGTAGACCTTGGTATGGTAATTGGGAATCCGAGTTTGTAACTTATAAAGACATCTATGATGATTCTATTACCTTGAATAAATATGCCAAGAGAATGGCCTATGCTCGGTTAAAATGGAATATTAACCAAGGTAGATATCCTGCACTTGTAGTATGCAAGCATATTGCACATTGTGAAAATCTATATAAGTTCTTTAAAAAGAAACTGGGCGATGCCTATAATATTGCCTATGTGCATGTTAATACTCCTTCTAAGTTAAGACAACAAATAATGAAGGATTTTAGAGAAGGTAGGATAGATATCCTGGTATCAACCACAATCATTGCTCGAGGTAAAAACTTTCCTAAGCTTAGGTATTTACTTAATGCAGCAAGTATGTTATCTAACGAGAAAACTATCCAATTCTTAGGTAGATTAGTTCGAACCGACTCTTCTAAAAAGAAAGCTTATGTAGATGATTTAATGTATCCAGGTAATTACTTATCTAGACATGCTAGAGCTAGAAAAAGGTATTATCAAGTAGAGAAATTAAAAGTAATTTTAGTAAAACGTCCTAAACATAAGTTATGAAAGATAATATATCAGATTTCCCAGGTTACTATGTAACTGTTGATGGTAAAGTATATTCCCGAAAGAATAATCGACACGGTTATCTAAAGGATTATCATTTGTTAAAAACTAAATATACCAAACATGACGGAAGGCCATACGTTACTTTAAGAAATCCAAAATTAGGTATTAGGGGATTAGCTAAGGTACATAGGTTAGTAGCTTTAGCTTATATACCTAACCCAGAGAATAAACCTTGTGTATGTCACAAAGATAATAACCCATTAAATAATCATGTAGATAATTTATATTGGGGTACACAAGCTGAGAATATGTCTCAGATGAGATTAGATAAACGTGATTATCGTAAAGTTTCTATAAGGGCTCATAGAAGGGTTATAAGATTAAAATCTTTAGGATGGTCATCTAGTAGAATTGGGAAACGTTTTAAAGTCAATAGAACCTGTATAAATAGGATATTGAATAAATATGAGGCCTTACTTAAGTAGACTTGTAAGTACTATGAGTAATTACTTTTCTCCGTAGGAGGAAATAATTACATCCTTATTAGGGACATAGGGCATTAATCATTAAATTAAAAGATATGGAATACTTATTAATACTCCCAATATTGGGGATGATACTCGGAATAGTTTTATCTATTCTGTTAGATAATGATTGCAATGAATACAAATACAAATGTCATCATTGCAAGAAGAAATTCAAGGAGAGCGATATAAAGGATTTAAGAGGTCCTTGGCATACTAAGGATTGGACTTGTCCTCATTGTAAACATCAAAATGTAACACTTAAGAGTTATGATTACTAAGTTATATAAGAAGCTGGTTGATAAGATAATCGGAGAGGAACTTACTCCTCTCCATGTCTTTAATTGTAGTTCATTAGTATGGGTATCGGATATACAATCTACTCAGGTAATACCCAATGAGTATAAGGTATATTTTGATTTATCTTTCTGTTCAGGACTGCAAGTTAGAGTACTAACTTATACTGACACTCGTTACTCACAACACTTGGGTGATATCAGGAAACTATTTATAAATGCAATTGGACATTCCTACTTACCTCTGTATGAGTCGGAATTGAAGATTGGAGATTCAGTTATAAGACTAACAGAAAAAAGAATAGATGATTAATTATGGCAAAGAAAAAACAACAACTTCCTGATTTAACAAAGCAGGATGTCCTTACTCCCTTAGATATCAGTCAGCTGGGAACTAATGGAGACCCTTGCTTTGGTATTGGGTATGATTTATCCACTAAAGAGTGTAAACTATGCGGAGATTCCGAATTATGTGCATTCAAGATGTCACAGAATTTGAACATTACCAGGAAAGAATTAGAACAGAAGAATCAATACAAAGATTTGGATATATTGGAAGATACAGTTGGTATTAAGAAATACATCCGAGGTTTGATTCGGAAAGGGAAAGATAAAAAAGAGATTATCTCAAAGACAGTTGAGAAATTCGAAGTACCAAGAAAACGTATTAGAGAACTTTATCGAGAGTGCAATGAAAAAAATTGAGATGATATGGGCTATGTTCAAGATATATCTTAACAACCCTAATTATTATGTAAGGCAAGAGGATGTTCTTGCTGATTTGTTTATGGAGGGTGAATCAGACCTTACAAGATTCTGTCATTCACTGGGTATATACCCTCAACGAGGATTAACCTTTGGACAACTTTCAAAACAATGTAATATATTATGAACAAATTAAGATTTATCAAAGTAAGAGACGTAAAGACTCCTTCTCGGAGTAATGAGGGTGATGCAGGTTTGGATTTCTATATCCCAGAAGATTTAGACCCTCAACATCTTATTCAAATGGAGGCAAATAGAACTCCAAATCATTTCACTCCGGACTTTGTATTGGGAGTAGATACAGTTACTAATCATGTAACTACAATTGAGATTTACCCTGGAGGTAAGATACTTATCCCCTCTGGTATCAAACTTCTTATGGAACCAAGAGAGTCTATGTTAATGGCTGCTAACAAATCTGGACTTGCTTCAAAGAAAGGTTTACTCTATACGGCAGAGATTGTAGATTCTCCTTATGTTGGTGAGATTCATATTGGTATCATCAACTTAAGTAGAACTATACAGACTCTTAAATCAGGAGAGAAAGCAACCCAATTTATTCATGTACCAGTTTATCTTACTGAACCCGAAGAAATTCAAGAAGGAGATTTTTATTCTGAATCTCAAATGTGGGGAACTCGGCAAGGTAAAGGATTTGGCTCATCAGGAAATTAATAAGAAAGGAGTATACCTTGGACATCAGGAATATTAAAGAAGAGGTACCACCTACTAGAGAAGGTACTGAGTTACAGAATATGTATTCTCTTGGAATACAACAATTTGAAGGCTACAGGCAAATAGAAAAATTGCCAGAAGCCCCATTGGACGTGAATAACCCATATAATCAAGTAATCCTTAAAGACTTTATTGGTAGAGTAATTGAGGAATTGATTGAGGGTTATGAATCTACTTCAGAAGTGGTTAAGATATGTCATAAGTGGGGATGGAATATTGACCAACTTACAGAAGATGAATATACCCAGGTACTCAACCATTTGCAAAATGCCAATGAGGAACAGGTAGATGCCTTGGGATTCTACTTCACTTTATTTCTCTTTGCTAACATTGCTCCAGAAGATATTCTATCATGGGGAACTAATCATGTAATGGATTACTCAGACTTCAAAGTAAACAACTTGAAGGATGTAATGACTCTGGGAATAGCAATGGTTACCGAAGGTACTATTGGTTTAGTTAATCGGTTTAACATGATTGATGAAGACCATGAATCCGTAAAAGACTACACTCCAGGATTCAATACTTTAAGTGAAGCATCACATGAAGAAGAAAAGATATTATTGTTCAATGTAGTTTACGAACTGAACATTGCAAGAAATCTTCTAAAGTGTAGGCCATGGAAACAAACTCAGGTAATGACTAAGGAATTAGATTTTCAATATTCTTTGGTAAAAGCTTTCTACTTATATATGGGATTCCTGGGTATTCAAGGGTTTACTCCCTATGAATTATTTATGTTATTCTTTAAGAAACAACGCCTTAATATATGGCGTCAAAAATCAAATTACTAATGTCGGGTTGGAACAGAAAATTAGAGGGTCTTCAATCGAATACGGAGGAGACCCTCCACTCTTTGGAGTTTGCAACTTCACAAGAGGCATGGGAGAAATTGAACGAGGCTTTCCTAAGGTTAGACCCAGTTCTTTTTGATAAGGGTGCTACTGCAAACAGTGGAGTTGCAGTAGCATACAATGTGTTTATAAAAATACGTAAAGCATGGGTAGACCCAGATTTTGATTATGGTAGGTGTTTTAATTACAAAGAAACTAAGTGGACAAGCTTATTGAATAATTACATAGATTTTAATAAGTTAGACCTCTTACGTAGCAAATTAAGATTCCTGAAGTCAAAGTATAATCAGAATTACAATGTTACGTACATGTTTAATAACCATCATGATAACGGTAAACAATGTCTAATAGCTGCGACTTTTTCAAAACGATTCGGGGAGGACATCCCAGTTATTACAATGGTAGTTCGAGCCTCAGAAATAACCAAGAGGTTAATATTCGACTTCCTATTAATTCAACGGATGGCAGAATACGTGTATGGGCCGGACCAGTCAGTACAAATCAACCTATTTGCGACTCAAATGTATGGGAATGTAGAGACACTCTTAATGTACTCAGCTTATAAGCCTTTAAAGAAGGTAATCAAAGGTATTGATAATCCATGGACTAAACGGGTTAAGGAAGTATATAAGAAAATTCTAAACGGTACAGAAAAGGAATGGTCATCATTCAAAGTATTTTTCAGAAGTTTCAAAGTACTACGTCCTGACTTGTATGAATACCAGGCTTTGTTAGCAAAGGACTTGCTATTAGAATATGAAGATATAGAATATCCGGAAAACGTGATATCCTATTCTCAAAGGAAAGTATATAAGAAGAAACTTTTAAAGAAACAGAAGAATGAGAATCTACAGTAATTCTTTTGAGTTAATGTCAGAACTTGGCAGAGAACTCAACAGTTATGGTCAGACTGTAAAACCAAAGACCTATCAAAATAAAGTGATTGAGGGTAAAGAAGAGTTTGAAACAAAGGAACTCATTTGCCAACAATATTGTTTAACTTCACTCGGAGACCCAGTATGGTTATTCGTATTTTCTCATTCAAAAGAATGGGCAGATGCTGAATTTCAAGAGAGGATAACTTTTGAACCCAATGGAGAACCCTGGAATCCGGGTGAGGCTTGGAAATTAAGAAGAGATCTTTGGGAGCAATTCCTTGTAAAAGAAGAGATTTCTTTTGTTGGAAATGAGACTCACAAAGAATATCATGAAATATTCGAATATACCTATTCTGAACGTATCATGAAGCCTGTTTATTTTAATGGTACAGTAATGCCTAAAATTATGGCTATAATCCAGTTATTAAAATCAGACCAAGATACTCGTAAGGCAGTTTTAAATATCTATGGTACAGATAATTATAATGAAGATGAGGATTCTGACCATTATGATGGTAGTAGACGTATTCCATGCTCAATGTATTATGATTTCCTTATCCGTCAGAATGGTAAAGGGGAGAAGGTATTACACATTTGCTATCACCAGAGAAGCTCGGACTTTGTTACTCACTTTGGTAATGATGTATACCTTGCATGGAGACTAATGGAATACGTAGCACAAGAGGTTGGAGTAAAACCAGGTTATCTATATCACACTATCGATTCTCTTCATTCCTATAAGAAAGATTGGAAATACCTAAATACCAATCTGGAAGACTTACAAGAGAAATTCTAACCCTTAGAGGGATGTATCTACTACAAGTGGGTATGTCCCTCTTTCTATTTATAAATATATGGAAACAAGATATCACATAATAAGAAACAAAAGAGAGTTAAAGAAACTCATTGCTTGTTGTAAATCAACTGGTTATGCTTGCTGTGACTACGAAACGAATGCAGAACCAATTTACAATAAGAGTTTCAAACCAACTATACTCTCAGTATCTTGGATGCCAGGATTTGGTGCTTCTATTCCATTAGACCACTTTGAAACAAAAGATTATACATCTCCAGGGTGGAATTGGAAGAAGATGCTAAGGAAATTTGGAGAAGAGGTAATCGAGAATTACGAAATAACCAAGGTTGCATGGAACTGGAAATTTGATGACCAGATTAATCAAAAGTATCACATCTATTATAGAGGTACTTGCCTTGATGGAATGCTTGCAAAATATGTTCTCAATGAGGAAAAACCACATGACCTAAAATCAATGGTTAGAAGATATCTACCAGAACATGGAGATTATGAGAAGCAAGATAAATTCGATAAGATACCTTGGGATAAAAAAGAATTAGACCCACTTTGTCATTATGGATGTCAAGATACAGATTATACTCTTAGGTTAATGATATTCTTTGAGAAAAAGTTAATTGACTTAGGTATGTATTCGGTATTCCGTAATTTATTTATGTGTAATTCCCGGGTATTAACCTCGGTAGAGAAAGAGGGTTTATACCTTGATACCAAATTTAATCAAAAACTCCTTGAAGAATACAAACCCAAAATTGATGCTGCAAGGGAAGCTATCTATAATTTACCAAGAGTAAAGAAGTTCACTAAGAAATACAATCAGGGTAAGATTGAGAAATATATTCAATCAATAGAAGCTGAACTCGAGGAGTTAGATTATAATGACCCAAAAGATAAACGTAAGATTGATTCTCGGCAACAAAAGATAACTAATATACGTGCAGGGGTATTTACTACTAAGAAAGAACAGGAACTTATAAGACCAGTTAATCTTGGTAGCCCAGTTGATTTACCTCAACTAATGTATTCAGATATTGGATTCAAATTCCCTGTAATTAAAGATAATGAATCTGGTAAGCCAAGTACAGATGAAGATACATTAACCGAATTAAGGTTAACTGTAAAAGACCCTGAATCTCCAAAAGCAATATTTCTTGATAAGATGCTTGAATTAAGAGGTTTAGAGAAAATGTATAAGACTTATATCTTAGGTTGGTCAGAGAAGGTACAAGATGATTCTCGATTACACGGTAGGTATAATATACATGGTACAGATTCTAATAGGTTTAGTTCTGCAGACCCAAACATGCAACAAATACCCAAGACTTCTGTAGACCCAAATATCAAGAAACAATTGGTAGCTCCTCCAGGTTATCTTTATATGGCATTCGACTATTCTCAGGCAGAGTTAAGAATGATGGCTCACTTATCAGGTGATGAAACTTACCTGGAAGCTTTTGCTAAGGGAGTAGACCCTCATCTTGGTATAGCAGCAGCAAAATATGGTGTATCGATTGAAGAAGCAAGTAAAGCTTACGAAGATGAAATGCACCCAGATTATAAATTATGGAAGGTACGAAGGAAGCAAGCTAAACAGATTGCATTTGGACTTATTTATGGAATTGGTAATAAATTACTAGCACAGAAATTATCTGACCCAAAAGCTGGTATTATAGTTACTCCGGAAGAAGCAGCAAAGGAAATGGAAGTATTCTTTGGTCAACATCCTAAGATTAGGAAGTTTAAAGAGAAACAAGAAAAATTCCTTCGTAAGCATGGGTATTATACTCAGTTATTTGGTACTAAACGAAGACTCCCCCAAATATATTCAAATGATAAGCAAGAGGTTGCTTATGCAATTCGTTTAGGTCTTAACTTCCCATGTCAAGGTGCTGCAGCAAATATGACCAACTTCGGAGCTATACTGGTTTATTATCTAATGAGGCAAGGTAAACTGCCAATGATGAAAGAAGCTTGTACAGTACATGATGCCGTATATATGTATGCTAAACCAAACGATATTAACACATGGACTGTATATACAATCTGGAATATCCTACGTAACCCAAGTACTAAAAGGTATTTCGGATTTCAAGTTGATGATGTTGATATGGATATGGACTTTACTATTGGTAGAACTATGGCAGAAGAATTACCATTCATTCCCGGGTATGATTATAACAAGATGTTACAACCAGATTTCTCAGTAGAGGAATATATGGCTGAACATAAGAAGTATAAGCATATCCACATCAAGCAATTCAAAGAAAGGTTTAATAAACAAATAAAGAGATATGAAAAAGATTTTGAATGGACCCACAATATGGCGAGCTAAATGCCCTTATTGTGATTGTGAATTCGAATATGATTATTCAGAAGTGGATTCACATACTTTTGCAGATTGTAAATTGGTTAAATGTCCTGGTTGCAATCGGTATCTTCATCATAAAGACAATGCTAAATCCACTACAGAAGTAAAAAGAGAGGATACTATGACAACATAAATAATATAAATTTATGAAACTATGGCAAACGAAGAAGATATTTTGAATGCTAACAGACTATCATCACTAACTTACATGGTAGCTGCTTGCTTAAATTTCTCTATCGAAAATCTTAATCGACAACTAAGGTTATGTAATTTACAGTTAGTAGGTAGAGATAAGATGTTATTCAATCGGATTAAAACTCAGATAGAGCAATTACAATCTAATCTCAATATATTAGAGGATTTGGCTTTTGGAGTTATGAAAGATGAAGAGGCAAGGTTAGCCTATGAAGATGCTACCCATATTTATTGGGCTTTGTTTATGATTCTGGTTGATAGGGGTGGAACTGATAATTTATACGACTTAAGGTTCAAGGCTTTGATTGATAAGATGGCACCATACAAATCTCTCCTTCATTTGCCTGGTATGGATGTTGCATATAGATGTGCATTCGCTCAAGTATCAAAAGCCATCCAAGATGGTAAATATAGTAAAGAGGATTTTAAGAACCTATTACAATATGAAAACGGAACTGAAGAAACTAAAGGTTAAATTCGAAGGTAGGATATTAGAAATAGATATCCAAAAAGAATTATCTATAAATGAAAATCTCATCAATTCTCAGCTACGAGAATCTCCTTCTAGTTATTATATATTCTGTTCTTTAAGAGATAAGTATATTAAAGAAAGGGATGCACTAGCAAGGGAAAAGGACGAAGCCTATTCTTCTGCATGGATTTATATTAAAGAATCTAACGAGAGATTCAACAATGACTACGTATCACATAAAGCAAACGTAAGTCCGAAATATAAGTCCATATATCAAAGATATTTGAAGGCAGTAGAAAAGGCTAACAAGTATATTTCAATCTGTAGAGCTTATGAATCTAGAGAGGGAATACTGAGAACATTGAATGCCAACCTTCGTAAGGAGAAATAAGAACTATAATCAATTACTAACTTTTAAAATATAAGAAATATGAACTATTCATTGACTTTTGTATCTGTAGCAGTAGCTCAGAAATTTAATGAAGAATTGCCTGGTAGTCCAACAGAGAACCGGGTATTGATTTTATCTCCAAAAGAGGTAAATCAAACAAAATCCGGACTCTTTATTCCGGAACAAGTAAAAGAGGGAGTACCTCGTAAAGGAGTAGTAGTAAAATCTGGTATCATCACCGAAGAATATAACACCTATAAGGACTTTGTTGCTATCGGCAGAATTGTTACTTATGGTTTATATGCAGGTAAGGAAATAGAATTTGAAACAGACAAGCTTTCTCCTGCATTGCAACAACTCTTGGAAAAGAACACTCTTACAGTGTTAAGTATGAACGAGGTAATTTATACCGAACCAAACGAGTAATTATCATGATAAAAGACAAAAAGAAAAAGAAAGTATCCTCAGATGGACTTTCTACAAAAGAAAAGATGCTGGCTAGAAAGAAACAGCTGGAATCAAAAGGTAATGGAGGTGGATTCGTATACCCTAAGGAGGGTACTTTAAGGATGAGAATCAAATCTCCGGGTGATGACCAGGAATTGGGTATAGAAGTTATTCAATTCTACTTAGGTGGGGATTTGGGTGGAGTTATATCTCCGGCTACTTTTGATGAACCATGTCCTTTCATGGAGAAATACCAAGAATTGAAAAATTCAAAGGATGACGATGACAAGGAACTTGCAAAAACTTTAGTACCCAGAAGAAAATATGTATTGGGAGGTCCAGTATATGTAGACGAAAAAGGTACTAAGTTTGACTATGATGGCCAGGATAAGGGAGTTCTAGTTCCACGCTCAGTATATCAAGACATCATCGACCTTTACCTTGATGAGGATGAAGCTGGTGATATGACTGACCCGAAAAATGGATATGATATTAAAATCATCCGTTCTGGTTCAGGTAAAATGGATACTACCTATTCTGCTCGTGCTTGTAAACCAACTAAGTTGGATAAGAAATACCAAGGTACAGTAGATTTGGAAGGTATAGTTCGCTCTCAAATCAAATCTTATGATGAACTTGAGGAGATGCTTGCAAAATTCCTCAATGAAGACCATGGAGATGATGACGACGATGCTCCAAAGAAAAAGAAGAAGAAAAAGGGATTACATCGTGACCATTACATGGAAGACGAAAAACCAAAGAAAAAGAGAAAATACAAATCTGATATTTAAGGGTTAGTAAATATGGTTTCATTCGATAAGGTAGTAATTAGATTCATTCGGTTACTACCTTATTTAGTTTAAAGACATTACATTATGGCAAAGAAAACAAAGGTTGGTTTAAAGGTACCAACAGCAAATGAAATGGCAAAGAAATATGGGAGTATGATTAAGTTAGCTTCAGAAGTTACTGATACTGATTTATATATACCCTCAACATTCTTTGCCTTGAACTATTTATTCGGTAAAGGTATTCCATACGGTAAAATTGTAGAGATTGCTGGAGAAGAATCCTCTGGTAAATCTTTGGTGGCTTATAACTTTGCTTATTCTACTCAACAACTCGGTGGTCATGTTATATGGGTAGATGCAGAACAATCCTGGATGAACTCCTGGGCAGAGATTAATGGAGTAGACCCTGCAAAAGTAACCATTGTTAATGATACTCGTATTGAATATATTGCAGATGTAGTAGCAGACTTAGCAATATATTTACGTTCTCAATTAACCCACAATGAACCGATACTTCTGGTAATCGATTCTATTGCAGCAACCGACTGTACGGATAATATTGATGCTAAGATGGTTGATGGTAAAGCTGAGATGGGAGGTAGAGCAAAGGCTCTTTACAAATACTTCCGTATTAGAAGTGAATTATTCTACAAACTGGGAGTATCTCAGATTTATATCAATCAGTTAAGAACTGCTTTAAATGTAGGGTTTGGAAAAGATAATACAACAACTACAGGAGGAGCTGCACTCAAGTTCTATGCTTCAATCAGAGCTGCTTTCTATTCAGGAAAATCTGTTACAATCAAACAGAATGGAAAAGAAAGGAAAGCTGGTAAACTTGTTACAATTAAACTTATCAAAAATAAAGTTGCTCCACCAAGACCCACAATTAGCAAATGCCCAGTATATTTCAACCCTAAATTCCATGAGGTTGGTTTTGATAGATGCTATGCTTTAGAGGATGTATTGGTAGATACTGATGTAATCGAAAAAACATCTGGTGGATATAAGCTAAAAGGTAAAACTCTTGCAAGAGGAGAAGAGAAATTCCAAAAGCTTCTGGAAGAAGATGATGAACTTCGTAGAAAACTTTTAAGGAAAGCCGGAGTAAATACTATAGGTACTACTAAAAAACAACTGGAAAGAATAGAAACAAATCTCTTCCCAGTTGATGGTGTAGAATATGAAAATTATGCAGACTCAGACGAAGAGGAGGAAGACGATGAGTAAGAAAACAATATTACTGGTTGATGGAGAGAACATTCTCCATCAATCCTTTCACAAGTTCGAAAAACTTAAATCTACCGATGGTAAACCAAGTGGAGCAATTTTCGGGTTCTTCAAATCATTACATATGTATCTTACAAGGTTTGAACCAGACGATGTAGTAATAACTTTCGACAATGGTCATTCACCGGTAAGAGATAAATTACTTCCCAATTATAAGGGACACAGAAAAAATATATCCGTAGATTATGAATCATTGCAAAATCAAAAGGCAGTTATCATGAAGATATTGGGTATGCTAAGAATTTCTTATATATTCGATAAAAGGAATAAAACCCAATATGAAGGTGATGATTTCTTAGCATACCTTGTTATTAATACCTATCGGGCAGAAAAGGTAATCTTGGTATCATCCGATAAGGATTTCAATCAACTCCTAAACAAGAATGTTAGGATATTGAATCCAAGGAAAGATGAGACAATCAGAGTAGATAACTGCAAAGAATTATTCGGTTATCATTCACATGAAACTGTACAGTATCTTGCAATGGTAGGTGATACTTCGGACGATATACCTGGGTTTAATGGTATAGGTCCAGTAAAAGCAAGGAAGATATTAGATGAGTATGGTACTATATATAAGTTCTTAGAAGCTAAACCCAATAAAGAATACTCAGAAGCTTGGGAAAGGAATCGTAAACTTATTGACTTATTCTGGTTTGTAGGTAATGTACCTTTGGATTCATTGCCCATCAAGAAGAAAAAGGTATTCAAGTATGAGAAATTCAAAGAACTATGTATCGAGTACTCATTAGCATCTTTTTTAACAAATGAATTTATAAAACCTTTTAAAAAGTTACAAGAATGAAGAACGTAAAGATAATGTATGCAGGTCCAAGTGGAGTTGGAAAGACTACACTTGCAGAGTTTACTCCTAAGTTGTATCATTATGGTGTATGTGAAGCTCAACCTATGAGATTCATTTCTGGTAGTGTATCCGAATTGATACCTAAAACCAAAGATATGACCCATAAGGAGATGTTGGAAAGGAATCCAAAGGATTTACTTCTTGAAGATTATCAGATTCTAAACCTTCGGAATAAGTTATTCAAAGATGAAGAGGATTTTGTAACAGATAGAAGCTATCTTGATTCGGCAGCTTACTTTTATTACAAACAATCCCAGAATATCCCAAAATGTGAAATGGAACACTTCTTCGAGATGTGCAAAATGTTACTCAATCAACAATGTACTCATCTAATCATCTTAGACTTCACTACTGAAATGATTAAAGAATGGGTAACAGAGGATAATAATAAAAGGATTGAGAACAATTACTTTCAATTCTTGATATCTTCAATCATGGATAATATGCTGAATATTTGGGGATTCATTCCGGTAGAGGAAATTAACGTACTTTACAGAGGTTGGTTCAAAAGACAACCTCTTGAGTATGGTGCTACTAAAGGTACTATCAAATCTTGTTATGGAGAAACAAAAGTTATTCAGATACGAGAGGCTAATATAGATATCCGAAAAGAAATTATTCAAAGTTTTATCAATGAGTAAAGAAGTAGTATTTATAGCATTCTCTGACTTGCACATAAATCTATGGGCAAAGTTTAATGAAAACAATAATAGGACCTTGAACTCAATCAAGGTCTTATCTGTTATTGCAGCTCAATGTGAAAAGTACAAATGTCCTGCATTATTCTGTGGAGATCTATTCCATAAACCAGAATCAATAGACCAGGATTTAGCAGTATTCGTAAGGGAACAATTCGAAAGGCTAAACGAATATCATTGGGACATGTTATATATCAATGGTAATCATGACCTTAAAAGTGTTAACCGAATAGATAAGATGGGATTCGGTTGGCCTTATGTATTTCATCAAAGGTTTATGACGTGTATAGATGGTGGTAAATATAAACATTCATCTTACGGAGATTACCACATATATGGGGTTCCTTATATTGATAATAATGTAGGTCTAAGTGAATATCTTAAGAAACTTAAACTAGATAAGAATGTTAAGAATATTCTTTTACTACACACTGATTATCCAGGAGCTAAGGATACAGATGGTAGAGAGGTTAATTCAGTAGAAAACCTAAATGTAAATGTTCTGAATAGGTTTGACTTGGTATTATGCGGACATATACATAAACCACAAAGGCTTTCAAAGAAGGTTTATATGATAGGTGCTCCTAACCATCAGAGAAGAACTGATATAGGTTGTAAATTAGGATACTGGAAAATATATTCAGACCTAAGTATGCAATTCGTACACTTAAAGCAATTCCCAAAATTCATTGATGTAGAATCTGAATATGAAATTAAGGATGATGGCAATTATTATACCGTTTTACCCAAGAAAACTAGTAACTTAGTAAATACTAACCATAAAATCACTAAGCAACTTTCTAAGAAAGCTCTAGCTAAAAGGTATCTTAAGGAAAAAGGTATAAAAGAAGAAGAGAAGAAGAATCTTCTCATTGATGTACTTAAAAAAGCAGAAGTATGTTGACATTTATGAATATGAACGTTGTAGGATTCTGTTCAATAGAGAACCTACACATACCCTTAAACCCAAGTTGCACCATACTTATCAAGGCACCAAATGGGAAAGGTAAATCAACTATCCTATCGGCATTGGTATGGGCAATATATGGTAAAAACCTAAAAGGTGTATCCGAAGTTACTACCTGGGAAAAGGTAAGACCTAAGGATTATTCCGGAGTAATGGTAGAGGTATACTTTCAGAAAAATGAACATATCTATAAAATCATACGTTGTCAGAAATGTGACATGGTTTTAGAAGATGGTGCTAAAGGTAGGGATAGACTTATATTTCTGAAAGATAACGAGTTAGTGAATGTAAAGGGTAAGAATAAACTCCAGGATGCTATTAATGCAGAACTCGGATTATCTTACATTTTATTCATGAACTCTATAATGTTTGGTCAAGGGATTAAGAGGTTGATACAAGAATCAAATGCTGACAAGAAAAGGGTATTTGAGGAAGTATTTGACCTTGAGTTCTTGAATATAGCTAAGGGTATAGCTATGCAGGATAAAAATAACCTGTTAGCTCAAGCAAACGAGGTAGAACATCAATCAGAGTTACTTAAAAAAGAATTAGAAGCAAATAAGGAGGCTTACTTTGATTTACGTGACAGAGAGAAAGGTTTTAAAGAGAAAATCAAATCAGAACGTAGAGAATTAAAGAAAGACAGGGAAAAGCTAACTAAGTTACTGATTGAAAAACAAAAGGCACTTAAGGATGAAGTAGAAAAAAGTCTTCAGGTAAAGATTAAAAAACATAGTACCTATGTAGATACTCTTAAGTCAAAGCTTAGGGATAATAGAATGGTTGCAGAAGGGGTTTCTTTACCAGATTTTGTAAAGAAACTTAAGATACAGTTAGATAAGGGCCACTACAAACGTGCAAAGGCGAGCGTAGATATTATATATGATGCTATTATAAACTCAGATAAACTCAGGGAAGAGTATGAAGATGCGTTAGAAAGATTGGATGAGTTGAGAACTACGAATGAGAAGTATAAGAGACTTCAAAAGGACTGCGATGATATTGCTTCTGATATTGCTTCTATTGACGAGGGTTTGGAAAAGCTCAAACAAGAGAAACTTAAGGTTATGTCTCCTAAATATAAAGAGAAACTTAAGGAAATTAGAAAGAATCTTCGTAAGGTAGATGAAGACTACCATAATAAAGAACTTGAGTTAGAGAACTACAATTGGTTAATCAATGACCCTCTTGGGAATAATGGAATCAAGGCATATTTATTCGATTCTTCACTCGATATACTTAATCGTACATTAGAAAAGTATTCTCAAGTATTGGGATTCAGGATTGAATTTGGTATAGATTTAGGTACTACTAGAAAAGATTTTTATACTTTGATAGAAAGGGATGGGCAAGTTATTGATTATAATGAGCTAAGTGGTGGTGAACGGCAATTAGTGAATGTTGCAATGGCATTTGCAATGAATGAATCCCTTACTATGTCCAAAGGTATTAACCTTGCATTCCTTGATGAGGTATTTGAATCTTTAAGTTCGGATAATGTAGAAGTAGTTACATCTTTAATCAGACATACTTTTTCAGAAAAGACACTCTTCTTAATTACTCATCTTGATTCACTTCCTCTTAGCAATACGAAAATCCTGCAAGTTGAAAAAGTTAATGGCCTAAGTAGTTACAAGTTACTATAAGGATATATAACTTTAATAAGACAGGAAGATGAACTCAAAAAATAAAGGAAACAGATTCGAAAGAAAAATTGGAGCTTGGTTCACTAAATGGACCGGCTTCAAATTCGAAAGGAACAGGGCAGGTTCAGGAGCTTGGCATTCTAATAAGGATGCCACTTCTGATTTAACCTGTACGGATGAAAGACATGCACATAGATGTAAGATATCAATCGAATGTAAAAATTACAAGGATATTAAATTCGAACATGTACTCTTAGGTAATAAGAGTTGTGATATCCTTAAATTTTGGGAACAGGCAACTAAAGATGCTAAAAGAGCAAACAAGGTACCTATTCTTTGCATGAGATATAATTCAATGCCTTCAGAAGAATTTTTCTTTGTAGTAGGTCTTGAATTAGGGGATATTATGGCTGAGTATGTTACTAGAGTAATGTATATTCAAGTTCCTGGGAATACCCTTATGATTTTTATGGCAAGCGATGTACTAAACGTACCGTACAAGTTAATCCATAAACAAGCTAAGTTAATCATTAAAAGAAGATAATATGAAACGTATCCCTTATTCTTATTGTATATTCTACATAGAACGAAAGTATTATACCACAATAAACCAAGAACTTAAAGAAAAGGGATATAAAAATGTTCGTGCCATTATCCCAACTTTAAATGTCCTAAGGAAAACCATAAAAGGTAAGATGGTATTTGAAGAAGTCCCTATTTTATTTAATTATGGATTCATTAAGATGCCTACGGAATTAGCGTATTCTAGACCATTCCTCAATAAACTAAAACGAAACATTTCTGGAATAAGAACTTGGTTAAAGTCTACAGAGACACTTCATGAAAGGAAGAAGAAAGCTAGAATCGATAACTCTGAAGACTTTGATGATTTTTCTTTAGTAGCTACATGCTCAAGAAAGGATGTTAGAAGGTTTAAGAGAATGGCCAAAGAGAATAAGAAATTTTCGGTAGATGACTTGATGAATGTCTCAATAGGAGACTACATCGTACTAAAGGGTTATCCTTATGAGGGTATTGATGCTACTGTATTAGAGGTAGATTACATCAATAAAATGGTAAAAATGCTTTTATATCCTGAGAGGGGTAGAATGGAAGTTTGGTTACCATTCGATAATGTTATTTATAGCGTATATCAAAATTACGACCCAGATAAGTTATATGCCAACTCTCAAGAGTTTGACCCAAATCAAATAACCAGTGAACAAATTGATAGAGTACTAAACATAAAATCAAGGAAAAGGAAATGAACGAGGCTCAGAAAAAAGCATGGGACTGTCTAAAAGATTTAGAACAGAAATCCTTATTCCTTCAATTATCAGAAAACAAATCCTCATGGGAAGCTGGTGAAATTTTAAAATTGTCACATTACAAGTATCTAGAAGTTCGGGAAAGGTCAGAAAAGTTTTTCAGATTATTCTCGGACTTTTTTGAGAAACACACTTCTCTATTTCGACCAGATTGTCCATGTGAGAGAAGTTTTCAGGATTATATTGAAGGTTGTCTAGAAAGAAGGTTAACAAGAAGAGAGGCAATGGTTTACATTGGTGATTCAGTTCACTTACTCTCTAAAGTAACTAACCGTAACATAGAAAGAAATATGAAACGGTTAAGAGAATCAGAAGATGAGTGGGATAAAGACACTGCTCGTATAGTATTTGAATTTGATAGGTGGAATAACTTTAGGATATTGCCTAAAATGTTACAACAACCATCGGCATTCAAGAGACGGGCAAATAAGAAGGACAAGATATATATTAAGTATCTTCTTAATCGTATCCCAGAATGGATGCACACTAAATTAAGAGAAAGGTTTAAGTACAAAGTAAAACCAGGTAAGAAGAAATACTGGGTATGTTTGATATCAGAAGAATTATATACAGATGGATACCTATTATTGCCTGTAAGACCTTTGCAAGAAGTTATTGATGAATTTAGTAGATTTTATATGTACGTCTTTCCTACTAAGGACGATGCAGATACATTTGGTTTTATGGTATCCAAGTTTATGATTAAAACTGGTAGTGTAAGGCTTGGACAAGGATTCTGGCCTGAATACCGATGCTGCATTGAAAAAGCATTGAACTATAATCAAGTGAACAACATAGAATTCTCTGTTAAGAATTTAGACATGGCCTACAACCATCATAAAACTAAAAGAAGAAAAAAGGCTAAATCTACCGGAGCCGAACGTATCGATGATACCTCAGCTTTTTATAAAAAAGAATAGAAAAGTATTTTTATTTAAAATATTATTCTTATATTTGCAATGAATTAATGAAAACAACAAATTTAATATAGATATGAGAAAGAAAAAGAATAAACCAGCACCCTCTAAAGAGAAAGCCAGTTTCCTTGGTCATGCAGGAAGAAACATGACCTACAGGGATTTAAAAAGAAAGGCTGTCATATTGGGAATGCCTTTTCCTGATGCCTGTGCTGCAGGGATATTCGATTTAATTGGTTATATCGAAAGGTCAACCAACAAACCAGACAAATCATTAATTGACCAATATGATGATTGGATGGATAAACAATTAGAGAACATAGGTTATTCAAAGGATGACCCATTAAGAAGTTCTAAACTAAGGCTTGGATTTCTCGGAGAAGAAGGAGAAAATGGGAAGAGGAGAAATAAAAGGGTTCCCGGGATAAAGAAGCCAAGAGAAAAAAAGCCACCGAGAGAAAGAGATGAATTTAATCTCATCAAGGGCACAAAGAAATCTTATGTATGGTCATTAGTTTCAAAGGGTTATGATTTGGATAGAGTAACTCGGAGAATGAAAAAGAAATTCCCGGATGCAAATGATAAATCAATAACACTTTGGTTTAGAACTGCAAGGAGGAGCATGAATGGTAAAGTTAAAGGAGAGTAGCAGGGAACCAATAAGGTCAGATAGATATTACATTTGGACTTGGAGACCAGATACTACCAATAAGTATATTACCGAAAAGAAATTATATCGGAAACATCTTACGGGTATACCATACTTTACTAGATACCAAATAAAAAAGACTCTTACTTACATGTATGGAGTTGATGTTCTTCAATATATTCATATTATATCTGGTAGAAAGCTCATTAGGATGGGCATAAGACAATTATCAGATATGAATGGGAAGTTATTAAAACATGGTTCTACTAAATTCTGGTATAAGGGTAAATTGGTTAAGGCTAGAAAATTTATCATACCTGACGAATATAAATTAGATAAACATAGAAGACGAAGGTTCATGGTTCAAATGCACCGGGTCTTTAAAAGTAAAGGGAAGGAGGCATTCAATGAAAGGTACTCACAAAAACTCTATGGACAACGGGAAGGCATATCTCCCCAGTATATCCGGAAGAAGAGAATACAAATCCGTTCTGCTATCTTACAGGATTTACAACAGGCTAAGTCAAGAGGAAAAGAATACATATAATATTCTATCCTTACAGTACCCACCATTGGTAGGTTCATTGGCCCTTTATCTAAGAAAGAAAATGAATATCCCAATGCAGAAAGTACTATTTATCAAAGCACGGAGGGATATGATAGATATCTTTTATCAAGAATCCTTAAACCATTTGGGATGGGTTCCTAAAGAAAGACATCTGGTAAAAGCTTTAAGATTTCAAGGGTTTGTTCCTGCAAGCAAATATAAGATGCGAAGCAAATATGCCTACATCATGACCAACAGGATGCTAGAAAAAGAATATTGGGTATTTCCCATGAGACTAGCTGATAACTATAAATCAATGCAAAATCCAAAATACAAATTCTATACGGAAGTATTTGGTAAGGCAGGTATTCCAGGTATAACTAAAATTAAATACAGTAATGGAGACTAAAAATAAGGTACCAGAAGTAAAGGTACATCAGCCACTAAATCCTTTTATGGGCAAAACCTTCAAGGTATTAACCTATAATCAGGTAAACCAGGTAATTGATACCGAAACAGTAAAGATAGAATCTCAAGAAGAATTAAAGACCCTTCTAGGAGAGATAAAACAATATAATTCTGAATATGCTTACCTAAGTAATTCGGAAAAGAAGTATAAGAAACTTATAACAGAGTGATATAACTATTGATTATTAACATTTTAAACATTACGAAAATGGCTAAGAAAAAAGAAACCAAGAAAGAGTTGAAAGAAGTATCTCGTAAAGAGATTAACGGTGCAATCATTATCACCTACGAAGACGGTTCAGTAAAGATTATCCCGGCTCCTATTGTACTTTCGGCAGAAGAAGCAGCAGACCTTTTTGGTTCTGAAGATGCAGATGACGAAGATGAGGACGAAGAAGAGGAAGACGATGATGACTCGGATGATGAAGATGAAGATGATTCCGATGAGGATGACGATGACTCTGATGAAGATGAAGATGATTCCGATGAGGATGACGATGACTCTGATGAAGACGAGGACGAAGACGACGAAGATGATGAGGACGAAGAAGAGGAAGAAGAAGAAGAACTGACCGGTGAAGACCTTGCAGAAATGGACTTCGAAGAACTGGAAGATGTTTGCGACGACAAAGACCTTGAAACTGACCCGGACGACTTCGAAGAAGACGACATCGAAAAACTTCGCAAGGCAATTGCCAAAGAATTGGGTCTCAAACTCCCGGCTGCAAAGAAAGAAGCCAAAGGAAAAAGTAAGAAAGGGAAAAAATAATCTATTACCTTTCAAAGGTTATGAAGGTTGGGCTAAAGCAATAGCCCACCTTTACCAGAAATCTCATTCTATTAATTAAATAAACTAAAGTATTATGGCAACTAAGAAAAAAGAAGACTCTAAGAAAAAGGGTTCAGAGAAAGTAAAGGACGAAGCTAAAGAAGCAAAACGTAAGGCAAGAATGGAAGCATTGAAAAATCGTCCTGCAGAACAACGTCCCAACAGTAAACAGATTGATGTTATCAAAATCAACGAAAAATCCGAAGTTCGCAATTATGGTTATGCAGTAAAGAACAAAGAAGGCTATCAGGGAGTAGTGGTAACATCGGTTCTGGTCATCGAGGGAAAACCCACAACCACATCAGTGACTTTCGTTCCGGGTAATTTAACCGTTAAGTCTAAAAAGGGACACGGAATCATTTGCAATCCGAAGTCTAAAAAAGACAAAGAGGAAGCAGGAGATTCCGAAGATTAACGGACTCATATAGCGAGTACATCGCTAATGGTTTGCATAGTTTATTAGTATTTCAAAAATTATGTTTGGAAGCCAATTGCCTGGGATAGGTAGTTGGCTTTATTTATTTTTATGCCTATGGAATCAGACAAAAAGGATATCAGAAAGAATGTTACTATCCTTGCATTAGATAATCTTATTCAGAATTATACTAATGCACTAGAAGATAAGTATATGGACCCTCCCTTATCAAACGAAGAAAGGGAATTAGCTGATTTAATAATTAAAGAGGCTAAAGAGATGCTAACGGAAATTGCTGTAGAAAATACTAACCATATAATACCGAGACCAAAATGGAAATGACAGTAAGAGACATTATTCAAACTCTACAACAGTTAATCAAGGATAGAGACTTCACTATCTATCAATTACAAGTTGCTCAGAGACAAGGTAAGAGAGGATATGCCCAAAAACATGCCATTCATTTAAAGTATGTTAAGAATCGGATTAAAGACCTCTCTGATAAATTAGAGAAGAAACTAAAAGGTACTATCTCTACCGTTAAGTACTGTTATCATAACGGATGTGGTGGATTGGTTACTGTAGAACAAGAATTTGTGAATCTATCTGAACAAGAGATACGAGATATCATGGAAGTTCAGGCCATCATACATAAAATGGATATAACTATCCTAGAAATTAAGGAAATCCCTACCCAGGTTAGGATTATATAACTATGGATAATTACTAAGGAAATTTTAATCCACTTAAAAATTAATTAAAAATTAAAGACATGAAGAAAGACAAGAAGAAGGCTAAACCGGTTAATAAGACTCCGGAGCTTTCAAAAGCAAAAAAGGCATTGGATGCTTATCTTAAAGAAAACAAGTTGGACCCTCAAAAGGACTGGACCAAAGACAAGAAACACGGTAAGAAGGTTACCGAACTTGTTAACAAGCTCAACAAGGAACGGGACAAAGTCGCTGCCGAATATCCTGAAAAGGATTTGAAGAATGAGGCTAAACTCGTTAAGTTGAAAGATAAGAAAGATTCAGAAAAGGCTGAAAAGAAAAAAGAGAAGAAAGAAAAAGCTTCTTCAGGTAGAACGGTAACGAAGTATGATTATCCTCTTATCGATGGTCGGGAAATGACTTCCGATGAAAAGAAAAAATATCGTATTGAACAAAGAAGACTCGCTGCTGGTAAGGCTACAAAAGAAGAAAAACCGAAAGAGGAGAAAACAAAGAAGATAAAGAAGGAAGAAAAAGAAGAGGTTCCGGCAAAGAAAGACAAAAAGGCCAAAGACAAAAAGAAAAAGAAGGCCGTCAAAGAAGAGGATTAATTCCATAATCGATATAAATATTCGTTAATGATGTAAAGGCCTGAGTATTCCCATAGTACTTGGGCCTTTTTCTTTTTAAATATTAAATATATGGAAGAAAAAGTATATAAACCCAAACTTCGTATCACAACTCTCGAAGAAAATGGCTCCTACATTCAAGATAGATTAGTAGATGCCTATACCGAGATGAATTCAGGTCCTAAGGTACAACATAATGGACCCATAAGAATAGAAGTTACTCTTACTTGTAAACAAGATGTAGAGAACTTTAAGACTTACTTAGATAGATTGGTAGGTAACCTACCTATCAAAGAACAATCCGTAGGCAGAGGTAGACCTTCAACTGGCAGTAAGCAATTAACTGAATCACCCAGAGAAGACATACTGGCAGATGTAGAGAAAATGGTGAATGAAGGAAAGAGCCAACAAGAGATTATTAAGTATCTAAGGGAATTAGGATTTGTCTTTATTCTTACAGAAGACTTTCTTTTTCACTTTCCAGGATTTGAGTTCAATATTAAGGACGTGGGAGAAGCAACGGACAATAAACAATATCCTAATTCGTACTCTTGGATGGCAAGATGTATCAAACGAGCCAAGGACCCCAAAGCAGATAAATTCGACCCAATGGTCATCTTCGGTTTCAGCATCCTTGGTGGACCCTCAAAGAAAATTATTCCATACCTATATAAAGAAAGGAAGAAACCGTTAAGGGCCTCTGTTGGTAAAAAGACCATCTCCTTCTCTCAAGCAGAATTCACCAAGTTCCCCAAATTCATGTTGGAGGAAGAACGATTGAAATTCTCTGCAGAACAAAGACAATTACTTCTCAATCCTGAGAAGAAACCTTCTAAGTTCTTCATGAGATGGTACAAGGATGTAATATTCCCTGATTCAATCAAACAGAAAATCGAGGAAGCTATCTCAAGATAGAACTACACACTACCTCAGTTTATTATAAAAGTATATTATTATATAAAATAAAATGCTTATATTTGTATAACGAAAAATTTAATAAAATGGATTTAGAAACCAAAGAGGTAGTGAAGAACATTGCCAATATTCAAATTGAGGCTCTTACCAATATCCTTAACAACTTGGATAATACAGAACCCGATTTACTCAGAAAGTTATTACAGATAACCAATGACGAGATTAGGGAATCATTAATTGCCCACATCCAGGTTTACAAGGAAATATTGGAAATGCCTCAATTAATAAAAACCTTACCTGAATACCAGTTATTCGTTTGCTCCCATATTCTATTCAGAATGGAAGACGAATGGATACCGGACAATTCTCAAGGAGTATATGGGACATGGGCTTTACTCCAAACGGAAACAAAGAAATTCCATCCGGAACTAACACTAATATTTTAATTTAATTATGGACAAGAACGAATATTTAGAATCAGTTGAATTGAACACTGGAGTTAAAATGATTCCTTGCGAATCATCTAACATTGAAGGATATGGCTACGATTCCAAAAAGAAACAACTTTGGATTGCTTTCAAAAACAACAAAGTTTATCGCTATGATGAGGTACCTCACGAAATCTGCAATGAATTACATTTAGCAGAATCCAAGGGTAAATACGTTTCTTCGAATATCAGGAACAAATTCAAAACCACAGGCTATGAACTCAGGTCTTAGAAAACTACCAATCATAGGGCTAGCAGGATTTATCTTAATCGGGATAGCTTTAGGCTCAAAACCTAAAACTACATCGAGCGAGGCAAATCCTGCTTCGTTTTTGGAAAAGGGTAATCCCACTCCAGAATTGGGATTTAGACCAAGGCCCAAATCACTGAAGGACTCTATTCAAGAGATGGCAAATAAGTTGGGTAAAAGAATCTACGAATATACGGTAGAAATAGAAAGGATTCCAGAGAATCAAATCTACCAGATAAGTAATTCTGGATACCAACAATATGAAGTAACTAGAAAGGGAGTAGGCTATTCCTATACTGCAGTTAAATTCTATACAGATAAGAAACTAACCTACCCGGATGCAATTAAATATGCCGAAAGACATCCAGAACATTGCATACCCATAATTCCTGCACCTAAAGAGAAAAGCGAACTAGATTATTATAACGAGAACATGGATGAATACCTTTCAGACCCAGAGAATGAAATCGATTTTGTACCAGAGATCTTCGACTTCCTAGCTGATTAACCTCAGCTATTGAAAAATAAATAATAAATTTGTTTGCTATTAAAAATAAAGTTCTTATATTTGCAATGTGATAATTAATTAACTATTTAATCATTTTAATATAGACATTATGAAAAAGAATGAAAACAAGGTTGCTAACCTTATCAGTAACAAAGTTGCTCAACAGTTAGAAGGAATTAAGGATGCTACATCCAAGTCTAAAACTCCCAAAGCCAAAAAGACTAAGGCTCAATTGGTAGAAGAATCCAAAGATGCTGCCAAGAAATTTGCCGATGCCAAATTGGTTCCTCTCAAACCTGAAGACCCAACTCCAAAGGGCAAATCCAAAAAAGAACAGGTTATCAAGGAAGTAGAAAAACAACAGAAACCATCCATTATCGAAAAGGTAATCTCGAACCGGGAAGTAAAATACGTATACCCAAAAGATGTTACGGATACTTTGGCCCGGAAGAAATGGAGACAACAAACCCGCAATGAACTTCACAGACTTGAACGGGAAATGTTTCGTATCAAGGACCAAAACTCCAAGGAGTTCAAGAAAGCTGCCAAGGCTTATGAGGACTTTCGTAACAAGGTTCTCAAACCAGAACAAGTTGCATAGTTCTTTATTAACCTAAGTTCCTGGGCTCAGTAGTCTGGGAACTTTTATACATGTAGATAATGGATTACACTATATTCTCCGCAAAGGAGATGTTAAAGCAGGATAAGGAGCTAGTGGAGTTACATAAGAGATGCGTAAAAACCTATCTAGTGCAACGTTCACTAAAGCATGCTAAGATTAAGAAGTTCTTTATTGTATACGACTGGTATATTAATCCCAGTAACGTGAGGAATTTCTTTTTCAGGCCAGTACATTTATTTGTGCAGGCATTACTCTTGGGACAATTAGACGAAATATCAGATTACATAGAAAAAGACAACAATGGTAAGAAACGTAAGAAAAGAAGACATAGAAAAGGTTGAGGTAGAATACATCAAAGGTAAATACCAGTATAAAAAATCCTATGGTACCATCAGTGGAAAGAAACATAAAATCCTTTTCTCTGGTCCAGTAGTTGATTTACAACCTGCCTTAGAGAATATCCGGTCATTGGTAAGAACTCCAGAAAACCGAATCTCAACAGAATCTCGGAGAAAACTAAGGGCTCTTGAAGAAAAGGCTTCCAACCTTAATAACTTCAAGTACCAAGGTATAACCCACATAATCATATACAAATGTTTGGAAATATAGTCAAAGACCTATACATAGGTAAATCCAAGTTGATAATAAAATGTAATCAAAGAGAATTACCGCAAACCACCTTAGTAATGGATGTATTACAACCTACAGGTTTTACTGGTAATATGCCAGATTATGGTACTTATGGTAATTTACTTACTACCGGTGAGTTTGAAATAACCCCTGTGATGCCTAAACATAGACTTTATGTTACGGGTATACCAAAAGGGGCAATCCTTGATAATTTTCGGATTAGAAGGGTTTATTGGTCTTCATACTATGAGGACGATATAAGGGGATACTTATTTCAGATAACTGATGAATATCCTAAGTTGATAATTGCAAAATAAAGTTATATGGAAGCAATAGATTACGTTAAACAGTTTAAACTCGACCAAGAGAATTATGACTTTAAAAGGGAAGAGTTTATTTCCGAACTTGGTAAAGAGTTTCTAGAATATTGCCAAACTACTACCATTGGCATTAACTCGGAGACCAAGCATATATATTACTACCGGTTCAAGGAGATAGTGAAGAATTTCCAAGAAAAGTTCTGGAGTATTTCAAAGCTAAAGATAGGAGAACCATTCTCGGAGAAGTTATGGAATGCCTTCTTTGCAACCCAGGTAGTTCCTTTAAGGAAAAAGTTATTCCCCGATATTCAGAAGTTTATCGAAGAAAGGAAAAGGAATAACCTTGATAAACAAGACAAATTACCATTGGACCTTAAAAAAGGCAATTATGGCAAAAGAAATCCTAGACCTACACGGAAATAAATTTAAGGTAGGAGATTATAAACTTAGCCTTAATATTCCGATAGGTAAATGTGATAAATTAATATTCACCCGGGACCACATCTCGGGTGAAACCTTTAATTTGTTTGTGAAAGGTAAAATCTATAAGGCCTATTTCTATAACCTTAGTATCAATTGCTATGTATGTTATAAACTAGAGCTAATAGGTTATGATGAATCTAGAGATATAAGAAAGGCTTATTTGTATGGCAAAAGAAGATAAAATAATTAGATTCCCTCGTCCTCTGGGTACTACTGCAATGATACTCGAATATCAGAAAAGTGGTAATCCAGAGGATTTGATTAAGGTACAGAATTACCTTATTAATCAATGGCTTTTGGGAAATGGAGTCCTATGTGGAGTGACTTATGATATCAATTCATTCTCTAACAGATTAGGGATTGATACAGAGTATGTACGTATCTTTATGAGAGATAGATTATTATCCTCTAAGATTTGGGATAGAGATAAACAAGAAGAATTACTGCAAGCATTAATGGGAGAACAACTAGCATGGGCCTTAGAGGACCGTATGGAAATATCTCATCAACTTCAGATATTAAGGGATTCCCAGGGAGGTAAATATACTCCATTTATATCCGCTGAGGTAAATAAGACATTGAAGCTTAAACTGGAATCCTCTACATCCTTGCAATCTATTATCCGTAATCTTACAGGAGGCAATACAACCAATATATTCAATCAATTCAATCAACAGAATAACCTTGGTGCTCCAGTAGATACCATCTCTATAGAGGAGGCAAGAACAATTGTATTAGAATCTCAGAAGGTTCTATCTAAGACTGAAGAGGCCAAACTATTGGAAGAGAAGTATGACATCAATAGCCTACCTGAAGTAGTAGCTACCAAGCAAGAAGGAGTAGATACCTCTAAAGAAGGGCTTAATCTGAACAAGAAAGAACTTAATCAGATTACGGATAATTATAAGGCTGCAATGGAAGTATCCTCTAAAGAACATCATGAATTGCGTAGGGAGATAGAAATGAGGATTGACCCAGATGAGGAAGACCCAGAAATGGATAGGTACTTGGATGAGGAAATAATAGAAGCAGAAGAAGTTCCTTCAATTGCATCATCATTCCTTAACAAAAGACGATAACTAAAGAGGCTACCTACTATTGGTGGCCTCAGTTGTGTATATACGGATTTGCATATTAAAAATAAAAGAATTATATTTGCATATCAATTTTAAAAATAGACAAAAATATGGAAACATTCAACCAAGAACACAAGGAGACTAAGATTAAGAACATTAATCAAGGTACTTACTTTAGACTCAAACCCTCGGATACTGCACCCGTATGGGTCAGAGGAGAATATAACCGTTTAGCTGGTAAATACTCCTGCTGGAAATTCGATGATACTAATCATGAAAAACTCATGAAAGGTTCTCAAACCGTATATATTAACTTTACATTTTAACAACATGTTCAAATTCTTCAGAAAGAAAAAGAAACTCAGAGTCATCAAATGCTCTGACTTCATTAAGTTAAGACAAGTAGAAGGCTTAGAGAATTGCTATAACATTACTCTTAGCAGTTATCTTCAAACCTTTCAAGGTAGAGTACAAACATTGCTCAATGAGTTTCATATCTATGATGACCGTATCTGGGTAGAGGCTTACAGGGAATATCAACGACATTATAAGGTATATGATAGAGTACCAGACTTATTACTTTATAAGATACCGGTACTATTTGCTATGTCTTATCCGGGTATAGAATCTCGAACGGACAAAGAATTTGCTTTCAGATACTATATACCTGACCAATCATTTTATGAGGGTATGCCCTCTGAGTTCCAGTTGAATCCGGAGATAGAAGATAACTTCAAGAGTATGTATTCTAAGGTATATGGGTATTTACCAGAAGGAAAAGTAACCATAGATGAATACATACAGATTATCAGATTCAATTACTGCAAGAACTGGGATGTGCTTTGGAATAATCCCAAGGCTATTCGTAATTACTTTGATGAATGTATGGATATCATCATGTCCTTCGTAGATGATGAATGTATGGTAACAGTAACTAATATCATTACCAGATGTGCCGAAGAGATGAAAGAGAAATTACAAACCCTCAAAAATAATAGAGATGAACAAATTTAGATTCAAAGTATCTACCATGTTAGAACAGGTAGAAGACGATTACATTAAATTCGTGGGAGATAATTATGGTGTAAACCGAGATGAGTTTCTTAAAGACTTCAGAGCCAAACTTAATCTCGAAAGTCATCATATATCTACAGTACATGCTGAATTAATTGAGTATGAACCAAATCGTATCATTATTCAGACTTCTAAGTATAATACCGTTGCTAAGGAATACAAAGACCATTATCTTTGGATATTTACTAACAAGGGAGACAGGAAGTACGACTGGGACTTAAACAGATTCCGGGCTCTGCCTCAGTAATTTAAAGATAGATTATTAATTTGTTTGCAGATTGAAATATTATTTTTATATTTGTACATGAATTAATAATCTATCAAAATTTTATAACTATGCAAACCAAGTATTACTTATCATTCGAACAAGTTGGAATCATTAGACGTATTCCACTTAAGGAACAGGACCCCGATATGCAAGGAATCTTAGATGCCTTTATCAAAGCCTTCAGAATCGCTAACGAATTGGGAGATGAGGAAGAAGTTACTACTCCAGACTTAATCAATTCTCTTAACCATATTGATGACATTTACATTGATACAGTAGAGATTTACGAGGACGGATTCGAAATGATTGAACAGAAAGTACCTCTAGGAGATGCTAGCAAATGTGTAAGGAACCTCTTACAGATTATTCAATACAACGATGCTTTTGATTTAGCTGCTAATAATCTTGCTCTTGAGATTAAGAACAGCGTGAGATTCCATTGGAGACAACTTAACTCAGGTTCTTCAACTCCTGAACCTGAGTTCATAAATCAATTCTACGAAGAAGTAATTAACCGTTTAAAAACAAAAATATAATGCTAAAAATCGTATTTACCTCAGAAGACAATGAAAATTCTATGTTCGGCATAGAGGAATTCCCTATCTCAGCAGAACATGCCTCACAATTAATGCGAGGCGATATGTGCATAGAGAGGTTCTTGAACGATAACCTAAATGCTCCTGATGACATTTCTCGATTCAAAGGCCTTCTCCTAGAAGGAGATACCATTGACCATGTTACAGTTGCTATCAAATTTGAACCAGAATCCGATGTCAAAGAAGACATTAAAAAGCATCTGGTTAATGAACTATGGGAAACCATATATGATACTCTTTGTAGCTCAAAGGATACCATAACCCAGGAGACTATAGAAATGCTTCATTCCAATATCGATGCTTTCTACAAACAAGAAGTTACCCGGGAAGTAAAGCCATTCAAAAAGAAGAAACCTTCTTATCAGAGTTAACAAATCAATCAAAAGGCAGTCAATCCAACTGCCTTTTCTTGTATGTAGAACCTCAGCTATATTAAAATAATTGCATGAATAAAGTAATATTTAAAATAAAATGCTTATATTTGTAGTGTAATAATTAAATAATAAAAATATGAAAACAACAACATCTAAATCCTCCATCCAGAACTTAGAAGAGGTACTTCAAAGATTCATTGCTAACAAAAACACTTTCTCCCTCTGTAATGGAGAAAAGGAAAACCTAAAGGCTAACTTATACGAGTTACTTAGTAAGTTATACGATAACTATCAACTTGCTTGCATTGATATTAATCAAATCTGGGTATACGAAACTTGCTATTATACATTTACATTTGAAAGCCTGGTTACAGTAGACCGACCAAGAGAAAACATCATTGCCGATGGCTGCATACGATTTATGCAAAATTTTACCGATGGTGACGGTATCTTTATCTCATTCACCAAGCTGGATAAAAATCATTGGGTTTACCAACTTAACTTCAGAATATCATGAACGAAGAAGAATTAAAATCTCTGGCCTTACAGTTACATAAGGCACAGATACAAGAATATCCCTGGGTCTCAGCAGACCCAGAGGATGCTGAATCCTATATTAGGACTTACGGAGATACTAACGTACATTTGTACTACGATTATTTACTTGCTAACGGAATAGGAGAAGTAACGGAATAGGAGAAGTAGAATTATGAAAATCAGAGCTATTTTAGAAACAGAAACCATGGACCCTGACTTCAGGGAACCATTCTTAAATGGAATGCCCATTGATATCACTGAAGCATCTTTTGATAGGATTGTACGATATGCTTCAGGATGTACGGATGTCCAACAACCAGATGTGATTGCTATAGTCATTCAACATGCTTTGGATAATCTAAAAGAATTATCCCAATTATTAGATAACTGTAACGGTACTACACAAATGAGAGTACTTATCCCAGTATCTATCTCTGCCCTTACATTTACCAGACAATATCAGGATACACTTAAGAGGGTACTAAAAGATAGAATTAAGGGAACACTAGATGGCCTACCTCAAGAACAACGTGCTGCACTTCTTAATGAAGTACTCAATGAAACCTTAAACGAAGGTTCTCTTAATGACGATTAACCAGTTGTTTTCATATCTATCCAGGAGGCAGGACTCTAACCTAACTAAGAGCCTGCCTCTACCTCAGTTATATTTGCATATTATTTATTTTATTCTTATCTTTGTAGTGAAATAAAAATTTAAGTATTAATTTAATTTTAAAATAGACAACAACATGGTAAACCTTTACAAACTCACCAACCTACTGGAAGCTGGGATGACAATATTCCAACTCAATCAATGGAAAAACGAGGGTATCTGGTATCCAATTACCCAGTACAAAAAACAATCTAACGAAATCGAGGTAGTCACTAACCTATTCGTACCTATCAATATGGAAAACGAACGGTATCACATTCAATTATCTGCTAATTATGATGCCAATGAGATGGACGAATGGAAACAATTCCTAGAAGATAACCAATGGAAACTCTATCCATTACTCAGAAATATACTTAACGTATTCTTACCACCATATGAACCCGGATACCGTATCCTATATACATTATATCCTGCAGGATTCATTTCAGTAATTGCCGAACCCTTAAAATCAGAGGAGGACTAACTATGGTACCATCAAAAACTTATCTTAAATTCAAAGAGACTCGTTCACAGGAAGACCTTAATACTCTCAATAAATATCTTAAACGTTTGAGCGAGATATCCAGTAAACTAAATAACGATGCCCTCGAACTCTCTGACGAAGAAGAGAATAAACTATACGATGAGGATGAAGACCTAACAGACAAAGTCTTACGGCTACTATTTGGGGATACATTCTTTATCTTCATCAGCGAATACGGCCTAGATGAATACGATTCCTGGGAGGATACAGTTGAAGACTTAATGGAGGACTTATGCACCCATCAAGAAACCATCGAGGACTTAGGTAAACATTAACCAATGAAGCCTAATATAATTCTTATACTAATCATGGGAGGAAACATCTTAATTATGGGTGCATCCTCCCATCCTACTAGTGAAGAACCTTTAACTTATGAGAATACTCATTGCTTAATATTAATGATATGCTAGAACAGTCTAAATTCTTAGTCTCCTTTGATTGCCAAAATGAAAAGTTCTGCGAGGAATTAATAATCACCTACAGAACTGAAGAACTAAGGCCATATCTAATATTCCCAAGGGTAAAATTAAACCCAAACCATCTCCATGTATATCATACCAAAAGGATAATCTCCGAATTAATAGGTATGCCATACTCATCCATCGAAATAGTTGACCTAATAAGGCTTCAGTAGGTAATCTGGGTTATTGCATATATTAATTATTATTCTTATATTTGCATATCGAAATAAAAAATAGTATTAATCAATAAAATTTTAAAATTATGGACACATTAAAATCTACCTCAATCCTTGCCTCAATCATTGCACAAAACCCTTATCACATTGTCTCTATCCAAGGCCAAATGCCTATGTCACATGCCCAAAATACATATGACTTCGAAATTGCTGAAGATGACCCAAACTATGAGGAAATATCCGACTTCTCACTCGAAATGCTTTGGGTATATACTTATGCCGATAAGGAATCCTTAGAACTCGACCTAATGGATATCCTCAATCAAATGGACTTACTTAGAGGCTGCGATGACCAATACTTTGATTATAACGTAGACGAAGTAGACATGGTACTCTACGGTGCAACCATTATCCAGGAACAGGAAAAATACAAACCTCTTATCATGCAAAAATTCCAACATTACAAGGATAACTTCGATGAGGAAGAACATGCCGAAATCATTGATTACTACATTAACTTCCTCGAAAAACCAGAAACTCTTTACACTTTCACCGAAAAAACCATTAACTTTCTTAAAACCCTAATCAAATGAGAACCAAACTAATCATATTATCAATCATTGCCATGGCTCTAGTAGTCATGGCATTCCCAACTAATAAATTCCAACCTAAAACAGTATGGGAACACTACTGCAAATATACATTGCACATACATCCATCACAGGCAACCGAGGAACAATACGATTACTTCCTTGATTGCTGGTCAGGAGATGACGAATACCAATATCTCTATGACTACTACGAGAACAAATACCCAGAGTATAACCACCAACTAAAACATTACGGAAAATGAAACTAAAAATCACAACCTTAGTAATCGTAGAAGAGGGCCAAGTCCAAGATATCTACCATTCATTAAATGATAACCAAGACAAGGCTTACCAAGAACTTATAGACCAGGTAAATGCCGAATACGGAGACGGAGGAGTACTACAATTCTATTCCCTACAAGGTATCAAGGACTATTTCGAAATCGTACATATCGAGACTCAAGAGCTTACATCAACCGGATTCAAAACAGCCATCCTAAACAGAGAAACCAAATGAAAAAGAAACCCAAGACCCAAGTATACATACCTCACCAGGATAAATGGAATGAACACTTTCCTACTCCAGGTAAACCAAATCCCAATTACTACACAGACTCAGGTGCAACCTTCAACAAGCACCTACGTACCCAAAACAAATTAAAATCCAAACAGAAATGAAAGCCTTACTCTTAATAGCCTTAATAATATATACCTCACTAAGCCTAATACACAGAAGCAAGAGGTATAACCAAATACCAAGCCCCACCAACAAACAAAAATACATATACATAACCCTACAGAGCCTACAGATAATCCTACTAATCCTAATAGAGACCTTAATCCTAAGGATACCAACCTACTAACCCAACCACCCCCAAACAAAACAAATAACCAATATAATACACATGCCCAGTATGAACAAAACAAAATCATACTGGGCCTAACTATGTAACATAATACACATACACTTATCTAAGGTACATATAACCTTCAACCTAATATAATACTAATCAATATACATAATACAATCTGGGGATCGCCGGGGGTTGCGGATTTTGTGGTACCTAGTCTGGGCAGGCATCCTCTACTATACAACCACCATACCCCAGAGCTATCTAACACATCAGTCTCAGAGCCTTAGGTCATTATAACCAATTGCCTAAAAGGCACCTAATAATGGCCTTTTGGGGTACCTAAATCCGATAAATCCTAGACCCCTAATGGCCGCTTATTATATATAATAAGTATATAAAAAGGCAATCGGATTTGTAGGATTAGGCAATCATTTGGGGTACCTTTTTATATAAAATTAGGTACCTATTTTGTCGGATTGGGGCCCCAGGATTTAATAAATTTAAGGCAATTTTAGGCCTCCAAGGCAATAAGATTATATAAAATTGTAGGCCATTCAAGGTACCTAAAACTAGTAAGTATGTTATTAATGGCCCTTGTAATTAGTTAAAAAGAAACTTTAGATTGCTAGAAGGTATATGTTTTATGTAACTGTTTGATTACTAATAAGTTAAGTAGCCTTAAGACATTATCCCTTAGGGGCCTCAGTAGGATTTGCATAAATAAATAAAAAGCATTATATTTGCACTATAAACAATTAAAAATATAAAGATATGAAAACAGTACAATTTAATGCAAACAACATCCTTTGCGGTAACAATTATCCTATTGCCTATTATTATCCTATGGCCAAGGACCTGGTAGTTATCTCTACTGGCCATGACGATTCTATTATCGATGACTCTATGGGTTACTCAGAATATATCATTCCTATCCTAGAAGCCATTCAAAAGACTTCTATTAAGGTATACCGGTTATATCTTGCTTCGATTACTTCTACGGTTACCGATTATAAAGGTACTCATACCTGGGTCTTCACTACAGACACTACCTATTTCGATGCCGATATCGAATATATCCAGGCTGCCTTATACAATGTATTCTGCGAAAACAATGAAACCTGCGAACCAATCGTAAACTATGCTAACAATACATTTATCATAACCGACATTTATTCCTGCTAATCGCTATGGGAGCTCTATATATTTTATCTCAGGCCTTACAAGGCAATATTACAATGATACTTGCCTTACTCTTTATGCTATCTCCTGCTATAGTTGCCTTGATAGCTATATTCAAATCTCGCTAACTACGTTACACCCTATAAGCCCAGCCTATCTTAGGTACTGGGCTTTTCTTAAGCCTTTCTATGTAGGCCATCATGGGACTTGCTAAGGCTTACCATAGGCCTAACTACAGACCTATAGGCCATAGTACTCTATAGACTCCATGAATGGCCCAGAGCATTATAGGATTGCCTGCTAGTCACCTAATGGCCTTTATGTATGATAATATACAGATAATATTAACCGGACTGTATGGGGCCTCCAAATTTCTAAAGTGGTACCTATACCAACCCCTTCTATATCCTACCTTATATCCATCAATATACCTATATCTAATGCCCACAACCATGCCCACCTTTCAAACCCCTAAAACCTACTTGCATAAAATTCTCACGAAATTATTAAAAAATAATTCTTGAAAAATTTTTTCAAAAAAAAATCTCAAAATGTTTTGCAGATTAAAATATATTTTTTATCTTTGTATTGTTGAAAAAGCAAAGAGATATTTAAAATTTTGATTAACAATTTTTAAAAAGAAAATTCTCTGAAAATTTTGCTAATTAAAATATAAATTGTATCTTTGTAATGTAATCAAAAAGCGATACTTGACATATTGAAACAATATAAAATTAATTTATTCCTTTTCTCTTTTTCTTATAAATCTTTTAGTTTTATAGAGAAAAGGATATAATAAAATAAACATAAAAACTAAAAGTATTTTATTATGGAAGAATTAAAAAATGTAGTAGTAGAAAAAGAAGTTACTAACAACAAAGTAAACAAAGTTAGTGCAAATAAAGCAAAAGCGCAAGCAAAAGCAAATAGCACTATTAAATTATCAGTTGATAGTATTTTTAAAAGTCTAAATGAAAAAACTAACGGACTTTTAAAAACTTCTTTAGGGAAAAAGACCGAAATTTATATTGAAAGTCTTTTTTCAGAGTTGAACGAAAAGCAAAAAAAAGCGTATCGAAAGAAATTAAGAAACACTACTTTTTCTTTGCTTGATTCGATTTGCAAAGCAAAAGAAGAAAAGAAACAAAATGAACTAAAAACACTTGTTTCTGCATTTACAGAATTTTATAAGCAAGTCTACAAAGTGAATGATTTTTCATTTGCAAGTATTGCAAGCGAAAATACAAAGGACACAAAAAAAGAAGTTCTAACAAAAGGTTTACAAATAGTCAAAAATTTCAAGTAATTAAATAATATGCTATTAAATATATTTTTATTTGTTGGTGTAATTTGGGTATCAATTCAAACTATAAAAGATACAAAAGATTTTTTAAAGAACTTATAAACTAAATAAAAAGTAAGGGAAAGCAAATAAAAATGTTTGTCCCTTACTTTTTATTTTTGAATGTTAATTTTAACGTAACCGTTCGGCCCTTTTAGTACCACACCAAAATCTCCCCTCGTATTAAGGGGTACCCCGATTATCCCACAAACCACACAACACACAAAGAAGCCAGAGACCTAACATCCCTGGCATCTCAATCCCTATAAAATAGTATCCAATATCTTCTTAACCCTATCCTTCCCTAAGACCCTCCTACCATTCCTTATCTCATAGAAGAAAGTATAATACATCTCAAGTTCTTCCATCCAAATTCTATCCCCTCCCTCCAATAATGGTTCTATTCTCATCATATCCTCAGGATTAATCCATAACCGATACCAAACCCTATTACCTTCAGAACATCTTAGGATTCTCTTATGGTCATCATCCCTTATCGCTGTTACCTTTACCATATCCTTTAAACATTTCTTGGTTCAACCTAAATCCAGGCCTAGATATAATCATCCTCTGGATATCATGTATCTTAATTGCCATCTCATCCTTTTCCATTGGATGGTTGATAGGTAATTCTAAAAATCTATTCCAAATTTCCTCAGTAAGTCTAAGGATTGCCTCTTCCTCTTGGGTAAACTTTGCTAAATCTATATCTTCCATACTCTAATAAATTATAGGTTCATCTTCGGTAATGGGAGGGAGATTAACTCCCTCTCTTTTAATTCTCTCTAAATCTTCCAGGGCACACTCTAGTATTTTAATACGTTCAGCATTATATTCTTTAGATACTGGAAACCAAAATGCTGTATGGAACAGGTATTTGTATCCCTTTAACCTTTTCATAGGTACCCTAAAATATATTCTGCCATTTACATCAAGAGTATCATCCTTAATACTTTCGATTATGTGATGGGAATAACCAAAGTATACATGGGTAAGGTTAAACCTTTGTGGAGTAAACCAGGGTTTAATTACTTCTTGCCATAAGTATGTACCATCATTAGAAAGATTGAACTCTATATTAATGGTTCTACTCACCTCTATCAGGTCAACACATAATCCTCCTGGAGAATTTGGTATATTAATCCTTCTATCCCGAACTGTCTCAAGGACATTCTTTACTGGTAAGTAATAATTTCTTATCCTTTCTTCGATTACCTTATTCTCTTTGGAATTATAATCGATTGCAGTGAACGTAGGCTCTTCCATTCTTCTCTAATTTTCTTTTAAACCATTGGCAGGTAATACATCTTGGGCTTCCCACCATTACTTCTGTTTCTCCCTTGATTACTGGGCAAGGATTGGTAAGCTTCTTTTGCCTACCAACCTTCTTAGTCTTAATCTCTCTGTTCATGTTTCTTTTCTATATAAGTTATTATAAAGTATATCGGAAATAGTGGCATAATTAACCAGATAGTTAGGAATAGGAATCCCGGTCTAGTTAATCGGTGCATTGAGCATATCACTCTGGTCATAAACCAGGCAGGTATAATACAGATAGCATATATTATACCCAAGATAATCCACATCATTGTTCGAAGTATTTATTTACTATTTTGGATATCTTCTTATCTAACTCTACGATTAGTTCACTGAAGTCTTTGTCCTTCATATCCTTAATCTTGGATTCGATTAGTTCAAGGTTTCTCTTGATTGAGAAGTAGGATTTGAATGCTTGGTAATCCAATTCGGATTTATCCGATAGAGGTAGGATAACACTTTGCTTACCATCCAATCGGATATAATTCCCATCTGGTCCAAGTGTTCTTGATACCTTTACCTTATTACTCAGGATTGCAAACCCACCTTTCTTGTCGATGGTTTCTACCTTTACCTTTTCCATTAAGGTTTTGCCATCAGAGAAAATGACTTCTTCACCCTCCTTTAGCTTTTTGGTTTCTTTGTTCTTTTTCATATCTTTATTATTAAATTGTTTATGCAAATATACAAAATTATTTATTATCTGTATAATTTTGAATCATAAATTTTAAATCCTCTGAGGTAAAGGATTTGCGACTTAAGAGTTCCATAAGTTCTACAGGAGTAAGGATTATTCCATTTGGAGTAAAAAGTCCTCTAGAGTGTTCTGGAATTATGCCCTGGAATCCCCAATTGTTATATGAGTTAATAATCATGGAATTATCTCCGGTGAGCATAGCAATGTAATTTTCTGAAGTTTTAATACGTTCTCTTCTGAAAGTACCAACTTCTATCCATAAGGAATTAAGATGGATAGTGTAATGACGATAATCCGGAGTGATTAATGGGAGGATTTCCATCGAAAAATCCTTTCTTACCTTATCATCTTCTTCTTTAATGTTATGCCAGAAAGCACAATGAAAGCAAAGTTGTTTGGCTCCCATTATTTTAGGGATTGCCCTAGATAATTCGTACTGATGCAAGTCGATAGGTTCATTGCATAGGTGACATTTTTCAGTTTCCATATTTCTACATTATTAAATTATATAGGATAATAGAACCTAAAGAACCCTCCTAAGTATGGTATTCAGCAATACTTTCTAATCTTTAATGAACTTTAAAATATAACGTTATGGATAAGTTAACTAATGAAATGATTGTGGCTCTAGCCAATGATTTGGGACTAGAACCAGCCTTGCTTAAAGCAGTACAACTGGTAGAAGCAGCAGGCAGAGATGGATTTTTAGTAGATGGTAGACCTCAAATTCTATTCGAAGGTCACATTATGTACAAGGAAATCAAGAACAAATTCGGTTTGGACAAGGCAGTTGCTGCTCAAAAGAGTTATCCTACCATTTGTTTCCCGAAATGGGACAAATCTAAGTATCTTGGTGGAGCTCATGAGTACAAAAGACTCGAAATTGCCAAGAAAATTGATGAAGAATGTGCTCTAAAGTCAGCTTCTTGGGGAATGTTTCAGATTATGGGCTTCAATTTTGCCTATTGTGGGTGTAAAAATGTCTTTGATTTCGTCAAAAAGATGGAAGAATCTCATGCTTCTCAGCTGAAATTGATGTATTATTACATGAATAATACCAGTTGTTTGAAGAACTTGAAGGAACATGACTGGGCAGGCTTTGCTCGGAAGTATAATGGTCCTGGTTATGCTGAAAATGCCTATGACCAGAAGTTAAAAAACGCTTACGAAAACTTTAAAAACAAGATATAATGAAGGTAATCTACAACAAATTTATACCTTTCAAAGGGTATAAAGCCATGAATTTATTCGGCATCGTCTTCGTAAGAAAAGGTGCCAAGTTTGATGCATATGATTACAACCATGAGAAGATACATCTCAAGCAAATGCAAGAGATGTTGTGGATTTTCTACTACTTGTGGTATGCAATCGAGTACTTAATCATCATGTTCTTCACTAAATGGAACAAACAAAGCGAAAGATATCATGATGTAAGCTTTGAAGAAGAAGCCCATAACAATGACCATAACCTGGATTATACTAAGGTTAGGAAACATTATGCCTGGGTTAAATATGTAAAACTAAGAAGTTACAAGAAATGAATGTATTAGGGATTTCAGCAGGGCAAGGAGCTCTGCTGTTCCCTTTTAGGAAGCACCTATTAGGGAATATAGAACCTCGAGGAGTATTTCATACTCCCGGAGAAGAGCAATGGAAAGCTAATTTTGGAGATATACCATTCTACAAGGGATATTGTTTACAGGAGTTTGATGAGAAAATAGATATCATAATCTCTTCTCCAGACTGTGGAGCATCATCCATTATGAGGCTTTCAAAGGTTAAAGAATGGGGTAAACCCAAGGATAACCGAAGTTTAAGTCTAGTAATAGAAGGAATTAACTATTACAAGCCTAAGATTTTTCTTATTGAAAACCTGCCTCGTTTACTATCTCTCTTACCCAATGAATACCTTCAGGAAGCCTTTAAAGACTATAAACTTATTTTTCACGAAAGAAGCGTTTCTGACTATGGGAACTCCCAAGTATCAAGGAAACGTTTAGTTATCACTGGAGTACATAAGAAAACCGGTAAGAAATACTTGAATGCTTTTAATGAAGTATTCCAAGTAAAAACTCCAACAATTACTAGAGAATTGCTCTTTGAGTCTCCTTATGGGAGTAATTATAACATTCCAATTGAAAAGACTTTGGCGATGTATGATTATCGAAAGCTTCCTGCAAAGAAGAATCTAACCGTTAGAAAGATTCAGTTATTGTGGAATAGTGACTTCAAGAATGAAAAGAAATGGCCCATAAAGACTGCTAAGATGAGTACTCTCCCAGGAGTGTATCGATTAGAGTTAGATAAAGCTCCTCTAACTTTAAGACCTGCTGATAGACAGTTCCGACCTGATGGTTACCCTCTTGGGATTTTGGATTTCAAGGCAATTATGGGATTTCCTAAAGCCTACAAGATTTTCATGGATGAAGGCAATTACCTTTACTGGCTTAACAAGGCAAGGTATACCATTGCCAAGGGTTCGGTATATGAGGTAGGGATTTGGTTCAAAAAATGTTTAAAGACCATATCTTAAACAATTTTCGGTGTCTAAGCTTTAGCTTAGATATGCGTATGCGAAAAATATATAAATATAATATACTACGTATATATTTATATATTTTTATGTATGTACGTATAGGATGATATCGATAGAGGAAGACAAAAACCTTTACAAACAATTCGATTCGCTTTGCTCATCGATGATAAGCTGATGGCCATCAGCTTATCAAGTTTAGTGTTACTATTCTACTTTGAAACTTAAAATTTAAACCATTATGAGTATACGATTGATTAGTGCTAAGTACGAAGTTAACCCAGTTAATATCCGTAAGATTTTAAACCTGTTAAGTTCAATTTACAGACAAGTTCCGAAAGTAAGATTTGAAATTATCGAAAACGAAACTCGATATCAATTCAAGTTCGTTATCCTTAAGTCCAGGCTTTCGGTTTTAGAGAAGTATTGGATTAAGAAAAAACTAAAACGATTCATTCAAGATGAAAGTTAAACAATCATTGAAGGACATAATACTCCTTCTGCTACTAGGATTTACTATTTACCTTTGCTTCAGGAATTACAAATTGAATTCGTATATCAGTCAACTTCCTGATTCATCGGTCATTGGCATTCCTGATACAATCAAACTGAAAGAAGAGTTTAAGCCCCAAAAACCTTTTTCCCAGTTAATTGAACCAAGTAGAATCCTTCTCTACGACTTTTATAGAAACAGCAATAGAATGACTAAATCCCCAAGTTCCGATTCAACGGCGGTTGATTCTGACAATTCGGTAAAAGTCAGTAAGAAGGATTCTCTGGTTCAGTTTACTCTAGACAACAACAAATTAAATATCAGTCTGTTCAATAAGGAGACAGATTCTTATTCAACTAGAATGTTCAATCTAGACTTAGGGAATTACAAATATAACTGGTATGAGGGACAATTAACTCAGAAGAAAATTCGGAGACTAAGTCTTAGTCCTTATGTCTACGGTAAGTACAGACCCTTTAATCAATTGTTCGATATTGGAACTGGCCTTACAATCAAGACTACGAATTTTAATTACAAACTCGGAGTTAATGCTTTCTGTTATCCGAAATACTTTTCAGGTATAAAAGCTGACTTAGAGTTTTCAATTCAATATAACTTTTGATATGGCGAAAAAGATAATCACAGAAAATCACACTTCCCTTAACCGGGAGGAATTAGCAACCCTTGCAAAGGTTTCTAATGATGTTTTCTATTTCAGTCTTTTCACCTATGTGATACACCCAATGAGGGGAAAAGTTAGATTCGAACTTTATCCATACCAAAAATCGGTACTGTATAATTTCGTTAAAGAACGTTTCAATATCCTGCTTAAGTTCCGACAGGCTGGTATTACAGAGCTTATTTCTATGTACTGCCTTTGGTTAGCAATGTATCATCCTAACAAGAAGATTAACATTATCTCAATCAAAGACACAACAGCTAAGAAAGTACTTAAGAAGATTAAGTTCATGTACAAGAACTTGCCTTGGTATTTACAAACACCGATTATCAATGGTAGAGCTGGAGAATATGGTTCTGCATCTATGATAGAATTTGACAATGGTTCTTTCATAGAATCTATCCCTACATCTTCGGAAGCCGGTCGTTCAGAATCTCTTTCCCTATTGGTTATTGATGAAGCAGCAGTAGTAAGATGGGCAGCTCAGATTTGGGCAGCCGCTTTCCCTACCTTATCAACAGGTGGAGCTGCTATCATCAATTCTACTCCTTATGGAGTTGGTAATTTCTACCACTCTACTTGGGTAGATGCTATTGCCGGAGGAAATCCATTTAATCCACTTCGATTGTATTGGCAAATGCACCCAGAACGAGATATTAATTGGTACAATGAAATGTCTTCTGCTTTGGGAACCAAAAGAACTGCACAAGAAATTGATGGTGACTTCTTATCATCTGGAAATACAGTCTTCGACCTGTCTGATATCAAGGCAATCGAAGACTGCCTTAGTGATTATCCCTGTATTAAGAAAAGGTTTAATGGTCAGTACAGACAATTCTGCGAACCCGAAGATAACAAGGAATACTTTATTGGTGCCGACGTTTCTACTGGTAGAGCAACTGACTACTCTGCTTTTACTTGCATGGATAAAGCTGGAGAAGAACAAGCAGTATTCAAAGGCAGGCTATCAGTAGATAAGTATGCCAGACTACTTGGAGATACCGGTCAATTATTTAACTTTGCAACTCTTGCTCCGGAATCAAATGATGTTGGATTGGCAGTAACCTCTAAACTTCAAGATGAAGGATATCCTAAACTGTATTACTACCAAAAGATGCTTAAGAAGAAAGGTAAATCTAGACCCGAGATGGATAAATCTCCTGGATGGTTAACTACTCAAAAGAATCGTTCAGTAATCGTTGAAGGCTTAGAACAAGATATACGAGAAGATAATATCACTTGTAAAGACCCATTCTTTGTTCAAGAAGCATATACCTTCATATATGATGGTTTGGGTAGGCCAGTTGCAATGGGTAAACATAGAGCTAACAATTCAACAGTAGATGTAGACCTTGAAGGTGATGTCTATTCTGATGACTCCATCTTTGGTAAAGCTATATGTAATCACATAAGGAAAGGAAAAACTAACGTAATTGTACAACCAAAATGAAAAAGAAGTTCAACTTTAATTGGAGTTGGGGAAGAAAGAAGGACCCACCTCCAGAACCCTACAAAGAGGAGAAGAAATCAAAACCTTCTACTATCTCTCCTGGTAGAGTTTCAGTCGATGAAGATGAATCTCTTATCAGTTCATTAAAGGGTATTACTGCAATGGTAGACCCTTCTTTTCGTGTTGAAGTAATACCTCTAATTCGAGATTTATATAAAGTAAATCCGGATATGGGCATTGCTTTGCAGGATATGTTTAAGTTAACCAATACTGGTCATACTGTAACATTCCCTAACAATACGGATGATGAAGCAGATAAGATGAGGAAACATCTGGCTGAGAAAACCAAGAAATGGTCAAGGTATACTGCTGGAATAGATGGCTTGGTTAACAAGATGATTGTACAATGTCTTGTTGGCGGAGCTATTTCTGTTGAGGGAGTTCCCGATGAAAAGCTGGAAGGTTTGGATACTATCCTATTCCTTAGACCCGAGAACATTGTATTCAAAAGGGAAAACAATGGAGTATATTCTCCTTATCAAAGGAATAAGAATTACTTCATAAAGCACCAGGATTACATTAAGCTTAACCCAGAGACTTATGTATATGCTGCAATGTATAATGATACCGATGAACCATACGGAATACCACCGTTCATGGCAGCATTGGATTCATTGAAAGGACAACATGATATGAGGGTAAACTTTAAACATATCATGGAAGTCTGCGGTATGGTAGGATTCTTGGAAGCTAAGATGGCTAAACCTGACCAATCTGGTAATGAAAGTGTAAGGCAATATGAAGCTAGACTAGAAAGAAACCTAAGAGACCTAAAAAGAAATCTTAGGGATGGTATGAAAGATGGAATTGTAACGGGTTACATTGATGACCATGAGTTTAAGCTTAACTCTACCACTAAGGAATTAGGTAACATCAAGGAACCATGGAACATGAATCAGCAATCAGTTGCCAATGGTTTGGGAGTTAATGGTAATCTTATCGGAGTTAGTTCAACAACTGGTGAGGGAGCAACGGGAATAATGCTCTCTAAATTAATCAGCCAGTTAAAGAATCTACAAATGCTTGTAACTTATGTATTAGATTTTCTTTATTCTCTAGAACTGCGTCTGGCAGGATTTAATAACAAGGGAATAAAGATTCAATGGGGGACTTCAACTATCTCGGATGAAGTTAAAGTTCAACAAGGTCTTCAATACAAGATACAGAATTTGGATTTGTTGTACAAAGCTGGTATCATTAGCCAAGACCAATATGCTTGGGCAATGGGGTATGATTCTCCTGATGAGGATGAACCAAGAGTTTCACTTGAAGACCAGTTTGCTAAAGGTGGTAATTTAGACCCTCAAGAGGGTACTAAGAAGAAACAAAGGCAGAACGATAAGAATCAATCTGCTCGTAGGTCAAGAGATAAAATTAACCCGGCTCCTTCTCGAGGAGACCAAAATACTAAAGCAAGATGAGTAAATTTACAACGAAAAACAAAGAGCATATTGATTCTATGGTGATTGGGCAAGGTCATACTATAATGGCTGGGTATATCCCAGAATCAGTAGGAGCCCAAGCCTTCTCCGAGAATTATTATAAATGGAAGACTCCAACACCTGACACAATTGCTCAATTTGGATTTTGGGGAGGTGATATAGATTACAATACTTATTATCCTAACCTTGATAAATCTGAACTTACTCCTAAGGACGAAGAATTTATCGAACCGATGTTTAGATTACTTTCAGAAACGATTGTATCTAAAAATTGGAATCCTACTGACTTTAGTCAAAATGGAGTACTAAAGGCATCAATGAAAATGTTACTTGGTCAAACCGTAAACTGCGACCATGAAACAAACATTGGTAATGCAATCGGGGCTGTATCTCAAGTGATGTGGCAAGAATCTTATAAAGATGGACACTTCACTATTCCTGCAGGTATCAATGGTATTCTGAAGATTGATGGTAAGGCAAATCCAAGAATTGCTAGAGGAATCCTTATGGAACCTCCTTCAATCCACAGTAATTCAGTAACTGTACAGTTCAAGTGGGATAAATCTCATCCAGGAATGGAAGATGGTGAATTCTACCAGAAGCTTGGTACCTATGATTCTAAGGGAGAGATGGTACGTAGAATAGTTACTGAGGTAGTTCGTTATTTGGAAACTTCATTAGTATCCCATGGTGCTGATTCATTTGCTCAAAAGATTGGTTCAGATGGTAAAATTGTTAATCCTACTTTTGCAAAAAGAACCTGGGCTTCTTATGAGGAATATAGGGATGACAAGTCTAAACAGTACTTCTTTACTGACTACAAAACAGATCTCTCGGAGTTTCAAGAAAAGGACGATACTCAGGGTTCTTTAATTGATAACCAAGAAAACCAAAATAATAATAAAGAGAATATGAACAAAGAATTGCAAGAATTTCTTGAAAAGCTTTTCGGGGATAACATGCTATCCCTTGCAGAAGGCAAAGAGATGACTCAGGAAGAAGTTATCTCATGTATTCAAAGCTTGGTATCATCCAAAAACAGTCTTCAGACTACGGTTGATAATCTGACTACAGAGAAATCTTCTCTCACTGAACAGATTACTAATCTGAATGCTGAAGTAGCAAACTTGAAGGAAATGGCAACAGTAGGAAAGAATCACATTGCTTCTCTCCGTGAAAATGCCGTAGGTACTTATAAGAAGTTGATGGGTGACAAAGCCGATGAAACTATCATCACAATGTTGAATGCCGAAACTACTGGCATGGTTACTTTGATTTCTCTCCAGAAAGACTATCAGGCTCGTTTGGAAGAGAAGTTCCCAATGGTATGCGCAAGCTGTGGTTCTCACGATGTAAGCCGTGCTTCTTCAGCTCAGGAATCTGAAGATAAATCAGGAACTCAGACTAAGGATAAATCTAAATTCGTAGAGAAATCTACTTCCGATGTTCTTGATGACATCTACAAGAGTAAGTTCAAATAAAGAAATAATCGATAAATATCACTGTTATGACGAAAATCGTAAACAAAGACCAAGCAATGACTCTCTTTGGGGAAAAAACTCCAAGAGCGGTGATTTACAAAAGTGAATCCCACAAATTGCACCAAGCCTTCAATGTAAAAGAAGGAGAAACAATCGTTCAGGGTATGCCGGTGGCAATTGATGAAACTGGCCTCATATTCCCTTTCAAAGATGCTGATACTGAAGTATATTTGGGAGTTGCTGTTACTGATAACATCAATCCGGCTTACCGTGCCCAGCATAACTTCCCTGTAGAAGTTACAGTTGCCATGGAAGGTTACATGATTTGTAATTGGGTATCAAATGCTACTCTCACTGCTGGTTATGTAATCCCTTCTGGAGATTTGCTAAATGACCGTTTTGTAAAAGCAAACCAGGGAACCTCAACTCCTTTCATTGCTCTTACTCCGGCAGACGAAGCAAACGAGTTAATCCAAGTACTTATTAAATAAGAAGAAAAATACATTATGGAAAAAGTTGATATTTCAAAACTGAAGAAGGAAGACTTTATCAAAGAACTTCCTCAAATGGTAAGTCAGCTGGATGCTTTCCGTCAGGGAGCCCAGAATAAAAAGCCGGTAGAAGTTACCCTGGGTGAACTTGCTACAGGTAAGTGGGGAATCACAGAAGATGAATTGTTCGAAAAGGTTGGTATCAATCCGAAAATCGATACAATGGAAAACATCTTCACAATGCCTCAGCAAGATGTTCGTTGGATTGTTCCGGAAATCATTCGTTCTGCCATTACTTTGGGTATGCGCCAAGCTCCGTTTTATCCGGAGATTATTGCATCTGACCAGTCTATCAATGGGCTGACTGCTATCATGCCGATGATTAACATGTCCGATGCTGCACCGGCTAAGGTTAACGAGGCAGAAACAATTCCATTGGGAGATGTAAGCTTCGGACAGAAATCAGTTTCTCTGTTTAAAATCGGTAAAGGTTTTAAACTTACTGATGAAGTTCGTAACTACGTTTCTCTCGATGTATTGGCAATCTACCTTCGTGACTTCGGTGTTCAGCTGGGTTATGCAATGGATACATTGGCTATGGACGTTGTTATCAATGGTAACAAACCTGATGGTTCTGAATCTGCTCCGATTATCGGTGTATATGAAACAACCAACGGTATCACATATAAGGACCTTCTCCATATTTGGGTACGTGCTGCTCGTATGGGACGTAACTTCACTACAATGATTGGTGGAGAAGACCAAGCTATCGAAATGTTGAACCTGCCTGAGTTTAAAGACCGTCATTCGGGTACTACTGAAGCTACACTCAACATCAAGTCTCCGGTACCTAAGAATGCCAACTTCTACATCCATCCGGGAACTCCTGACCAAGGCCTTCTGCTGATTGATACATCGGCTGCCTTGATTAAGCTTACTGCTAAGCAGTTGATGTTGGAATCTGAAAGAATCGTTTCCAATCAGACTCAAGCAATCTATGCAAGCTTGACTACTGGCTTCTCTAAGATGTATCAGGATGCTGCACTCATCTTGTCTGCAGATAAGAAGTTCTCTGAAGCTGGATTCCCGGACTTCATGAACATAGACCCGTACTTGATGGTTAACCTAGAGTAAAGCCACCTGGTTTTATTTTACACAGTTCTAATTTCGAATGGGATAGGGTCCTCGCAAAACCCTATCCCTATTTTTAAAACATCTAAAAACTTAGTAGATTATGAGTGAAAAAATAAAAGTAACTGTAGGGGCCAAAGCTTACAGTTTTCATGACCAGTCAACTGGTATCACTATCGCAAGAGGAGAAGAAAGAGAACTTACTCTCCGTCAATTTGGTTCAAAGAAAATCCAAATGGCTTTGAACTCGGGACATCTTCGGATGATTGCTGACAAAAACAAAGTAGAGAAATATTCGGCTAACGATTTGGACAAGCTGGAAAAGAAACTGATGGCTCAGTTTGAAAAGGGTATGGAAGTTGCAAAGATTGCAAAGGCCTATACTCTGGAAGAACTTACTCTCATTGCTGCTCGCCACGAAATCGTAGCCGAGAAGAATGATACTCCGGTAACCCTGGTTCAGGCATTGCTGGAAGAGTTCGAAGAACAATCTAAATAATTCATCATGGAAAATCTAGACTTCGTAGCTACTACGAATGGTCTGGAAGTTTCATTTAGAGTACTAAGCAAAGTCCCAGCCAAGGCCATTTTTGACTGGGACTTTGGTGATGATAAGGGGTCCGCTTACGATGTTAAGCAACCAACTTACACTTATGAAAAGTCCGGATTTTATACAGTAGCACTGAATATCACGAACTCCGATGGACTTAATCTTTCTGCTACCAAATTAGTAATTGTAAATACAGAGGCTGTTACTACATTAACGGACAGTATATATAACCTTATTAATTATTTCATTCCTTCAGAAATCTCCGATGGTATGACCATAGAGGAGAAGGAGATGTACATAACTAAATGGCAATTATATATCCAACCACTAGTAAATCATTGTATTCCTTTGGATAAATATAATGATGAATTAATGTACGAAGCTCTAGAAAACCAATTAATAATGGAATTGGCAGCCTGGGATTATCTAAATGTCAAGCTCCTTAATTTATTAACGAGTACCGGAGAATACCTTAGTCAACTAACATCAACCAAAGAACAAGAGGGGGATGGTAGTTCGAAACCAGAACTTGCCAGAGGTGATAGGATTAAACAAATCACTACTGGGCCTACTGAAGTACAGTACTATGATATGCTTTCAGATTCAACATCTTCATTATGGAAAACATTCTCACAAGCTTTGCAACCTGGAGGTGTCATAGACGAATTAAAACAAAGACTTTGTATGTTAGCTACGAGATTGGAAATCTACTTACCATTCTGTGCACCAGTTAGTAAGTTAGTAGTTCCTCGAGTAGTTGACAGAAGAAGACCTGGTATATTAGATGGACCTAATCCAAGTGTACCAGTAAAAAGAAACGGTAGAACCTTAATCAAGAAAAGATGACCAAGACTCCTCATAGAATGGTAAAGAATCGTTCTTGGGATAGATACAAGAAGATTATCAATGACTTCTTGGATATAGATGCTGGAAGGCAAACTATAACTTGGGCAAAGAATGTAAATCAACTCCTAAGTCATGGAGAAGATTATATCCCTAAATATTATAATATACCCATCGAGGCTCTTTGTTATTACAATGCCTTTCGAAACTGGCCTATCAATAAAGCCACCATCACAGGAGAACTCGATGATGAGAATCTATCCATACTAGTTACAAAGGCCTATATAGAAAACCTGGGACATCTAACTCCAGAAGGTTATTGGGATTTTAACTGGTCTGAGGATAGGTTCGTAATTAATGGTATTACTTATAAACCTGCAGGAGATACACAAGTTGCCCAGGCCAAAGATGAAGCATTGGTGTTCATGGTCATTCTCAAGAGAGATAGAGATACCAAAATCGAATTTGTAGAATAAAAATGAACGTATATGGCAAAGATGTTACAATTACGATGGACTCGAATTGAAACCCAAAATGGGATTTGGTTCGATAGTAATATGGTAATCCTACATGGTATATGCGGAATACATGTTGAAATGAAAGGGCAAGGAAATGATATTACAGCCATGCAATCCATGACTGGTGATAAATACGTTTCTTGCTTTCAAGATTATTTCGGAGACCTTTGGGATAAGATAATACCTCATCCAGGTATTGGGCAAACTATGAAGTTCAGAGTCAACAGATTACCAGATTATGCAATAATCAGAGGTGATGTTGAGGATGGCGGAGATGTAGACCCTGATAATCCAGGAATACCCATGAATGCTTTCTGTGGTTCAGAAGGAGAACCATTCAGAGGTAGTGATACTGAACTGTTCTTGGGTAAACAAATGATTAATTAACCCTTAAATATATAAACCTATATGTACGTAAGTAAATATTACACCTGCGAGGAAATTGACCAGCGGTTGTTACAAGGTTACTATGATGACTTAGTGACTGCTGGTTTTGCTGGAACTCTCAATGAATTCTGGGCCTTCATTCTCTCTATTAAGAACAAGGTTGATAAGAGAGAGGGATATGACTTATCGAAAAACGATTTTACCGACGAACTGAAAAGAAAGTTGGATGGAATCGAAGAGAAAGCCAATTACATCACAAAAGTTTCTCAGTTGGAAAATGATTCTAAGTTTCAGACTGAAGAACAAGTTAAGAAAACGATTGATGATTTGGTTGACGGTGCTGGTGATGCTCTGGATACTCTTAAGGAGTTGGCAGAAGCATTAGGAAATGACCCCAACTTTGCAACCAATATCACAAATAAACTTACCGACCTTCGTAATGATTTGACTGCTGAGGTTAATCGGGCAAAAGAAAAAGAAGCCGAGCTCGGTTCTCAAATTACAGCAGTAAACAATGCTTTACTTAAAGCTGTGGATTTACTCAATGAAAAGATTGATAATATCCGTATTGCTTTGGTAGACAAAATCGATAAGCTGGAAGTTAAGGTTGATAAGAATACTGCTGACATTGCCGACTTGCGTAATGAAACTACTGGTTCATTGGCAGATGCTAAGGCTTATGCTAAAGACCTAGTAGATAAAGAAGCAGAAGCTCGTAAAGCAGGGGATGATAAACTGGTGGAAGATATGCACCAGATGACCACTCTCCACATTCAAGATAAAGCAGAACTTGCTCAGAAGATTGCCGAAGAGGCCCAATTAAGAGAAAACCAGGATGCAAGAATCCGTCAAAGCTTAATTGAGGAAATATCTACTCGTCAATCCGGAGATGCTGCTCTTGAAAGTAAACTTGCTGAAGAGGTTACCAATCGTAAAGCTGCAGATGAAACATTGCAGAACGGTTTGACTAGGGAAGTTGCTGACAGAACTAATGCCGATAATACTCTTCAAACTAATATTGATAAGGAAGCTCAGTCAAGAGAATCTGGAGACCAAGTTCTGAAAGGTCAGATTGATTCAGAAGCAGCAACCCGTACTGCTCAGGACCAAATCCTTGACCAGAAGATTACTGCTCTATCGGATAAGGGAGTTGCTGACAAAGCCGAAGTACTTGCTGCTGTAGAAGCAGAAAAGGAAGCACGTATTGCAGGAGACAATTCCCTTAAAGAAAGTAAGGTGGATAAGAGAGAAGGTTATGCCTTGTCTAAGAATGACCTTACCGATATCTTACTTCAGAAATTGAACGGTATCGAAGAGCATGCAAATTATATTACTCAAGTATCACAATTAGTAAATGATGCTGGGTATCAAACGGAAGCCGATGTAGAGGCTGCAATCGAAAAGATTATCGGTTCTGCACCTGAAGTACTTGACACTCTGGAAGAGATTGCCAAAGCCCTGGGGGATGACCCTAATTTCGCTACAACTATCACTAAGAAGTTGGCAGCAATCACAGAGAAGGTAAATCAAGAAATCGAAGACAGAACTGCTGCAGATACTGCTCTCCAAGGAAATATCGATACTGAGATAGCTGAACGTAAAGAAGCAGATGCTGCTCTTAAGACCGAACTTAAAGAATATGTAGATGCTCAGACTTCTATCGGTGATACTGCATTGAATGTAGTTAAGGATAGCTTGGCTAAAGAAATCCAAGACCGTAAAGATGCCGATACAACCTTGCAATCTAACATTGATAAGGAAGCTAATGATAGAAAAGCTGCAGATGCAACACATACTGAAAACATCGCTACTCTTAATCAAAGAGTATCCGATTTGGCTTTATCTATTCAGGATGCTATCAATACGGTTAAGAATGAACTTACTGCTCAGGTAAATGCTAATACTACAGCAATTGCTACCAATGCAGCTAACATTCAAAAAAACTCAGAAGCAATCACTGCTGTAACCAAAACTGTAGGTGATAACTACAAAGAGGTTAAGGATATGATTAATGAGGAAATTGTAGACCGTACTAACGGTGACAGTAACCTCAGTTCTCGTATTGATACCACGAATATTGCCTTGGGAACCGAACAGGCTGAAAGAAAGGCAGCAGACCAAATCCTTCAAGTAAACCTTGATAAAGAAGTTGGAGACCGTAAGTCGGCAGATGCTGCATTGGAAACTGCTATAGACGGTAAGATTCAAACTTTAACGGCTGAAGTTGGTGGGCAATTAGGTATCCTTACTAATAAGATTAATGGAGAGATAGATAACAGAAGCGGTGCCGACCTTTTATTAGAAAATAAGATTGATTCCTTGAAGACAGAATCTACTGAAAAGGTAGATGAACTCAAAACCAAGGTAGATGCTAACACCGCAGCTATCAACGTAGAAAAGGAAAGAGCTATTGCTAAAGAGGATGCAATCCAGGCAAACTTGAATACGGCTATCGCCAATCACAAAGATGAGGTAAATGCCTTAACTAAGAGTATCTCTGATGAGGCTAATGCTCGCATTGCAGGTGATGCTGCTCTCCAGGTAAATATTGATAAAGAGGTAGTTGACCGTAAGAATGCAGATACCCTTATTAATAATGCCTTAGCCCAGGAAGTTTCTGACCGTACTACTGCTATTCAGGGATTGGAATCTAAGAAGGTAGATAAGGTAGATGGTAAAGTACTTTCTTCAAATGACTTTACAGATCTCCTCTTGGTAAAATTGAATGGTGTAGCAGAACATGCTAACTATATTACCAAGGTATCCGAGTTACTGAATGACTCAGGATTCCAGACTGCTGAAGAAGTAGAAACTGCAATCCAGAAAATCATTGGCTCTGCTCCAGGCGTATTGGATACCTTAGAGGAAATTGCTAAGGCTTTGGGAGATGACCCCAACTTCGCAACTACCATGACTCAGAAACTTACTGAGTTAACTACTAAGCTTGAAACTGAAACTCAAAACCGTATTGATGGTGATGCAGCTTTGGATACTAAGCTTACAACTCTGAGTACTAATCTTACCAAGATAGTAGAGGATTTAAGAACTTATGTTACTGAAACTCGTACTGAACTCTTGGCAAGAGCAAATAACCAGGATGCTCTTATCAATCAGAACTCGGCAAATATCCAGAGAAACTTGGAATTAATCCAAGGTATTCAGAATAACATTTCGGGTTCTTACTTGGAAGTTAAAGCTTTGCTTGAAACCGAGGTAGCTGCACGTAAGGCCGAGATTACTCGAGTAGAAGGTTTGATTACAGAAACTAATCAGGCTCTTACTACTGAAACCGAAGAACGTAAAGCTGCAGATAAAGAACTCCAGGATAATCTGGATGCCGAAGAAGCTGCAAGAGTTGCTGCTGATACTGCACTAGGAGTTCGTATCGATACGGAAACTTCAGAAAGAAAGGCAGCTGATACTACTCTCCAGGGAAATATCGACAAAGAAGCTCGGGCAAGAGAGGCAGAAGATTCTAGGCTAAATGCCCGTATCGACAAGGAAACTACTGACCGAGTTAATGCAGATACGGCATTGGGTACTCGTATTGATAATGAAGAGGATGCAAGGGAAGCTGCAGACACAACTCTTCAGGAAAATATTGATACTGAAGAAACTGAAAGAAAGGCAGCTGATAAGACTTTGCAGGATAACATAGATGCTACCAATGCTCATACTATCAACACTCACAGATTGGATTCAAATCCGGTATTGAATGGTACAGACATTAAGTTGGATGGCTATGAAAAGAATGCAGGTAATACTCCTACAGACTTGGATGTAAAGGCAACAGATACTGCTTCAGCTGCATTCGGTAAGGTACAGAAACGTATCGAAGTAGATAAGGCAGATGCCGACTCTAAATTCAATAAGGTAAAAGCTGCAGTAGGTCTTACAGAGGCCTTGGCATTGCCTTCTCTGGAAGATACTAATTACCTTTCAGAATCCTCAAACATTGTAGATGGCATGAAGGAATTGGATAAGCAAATTGCCGACGGTAGACATGATGAGGTTTGGGAAGTATTATATACTCAGTTTACCCAAATCTCTGGCTTTTCGGTAAGTCCTACAATTATTGAGAAAGGAGTTGATGCAGATATTACTATTCGTGGTAATAACCTATTCAACAGTAAACCGCTTGTCCCAGAAACTTTATCAGTTAAAAGAGGAACTACTGTTATAAACAGTACACCAATTGCTAGCTTAAATATTAAGGATACCCTTAATACTGAGGATGACCGTACTACTTATACTTTAAGTATTACAAGCAAGGGTGTAACTAAAACAGCAACTGCTAACGTAAATGCTTACTATCCTATGTACTTTGGACATTCTGCTAAGGCAGCATTAACCGGTGAAGATGTTTTGGGTCTTACCAAACAGGCAATAAAGAGTTCTCCTAACGGAACTTATAACATGACGGGAATTGCTGAAGGAGAATATGTATGGTTATGCGTACCTTCTAACTTCAGTATAACTAAGGTAACTTCTTCTGGATTTGGAGTTCCTATGGCTGCTGCAGCTACAGTAACTGTAGAAGGTAAAGGTTCATACAAATGCTACCGTACTGAAGGAGCTTTAAAAGCTGGTAATTTCAATTTTGTAATCGGATAAAAACTTATAACTATGGCAGAAATTCCTATATATGGTACTTTGGTAAATGCTACCACAGACCATAAGATTGTAAATACTGACCAAGCTTGGGATAAAGAGCTTGGGAAGTATCAATCTGAAATCAATAAAGAAAGAGTTGAGGGCAATGATTCTCTGAAAACTCAGCTGGACACATTGAGCTCAAAAGTAGATAAAGAGATAACCGATAGAGGTTCAGCTGATACTGCATTGGGTGCAAAGATTGATAAAGAAATCCAAGACAGAACCACAGCTGATACTGCATTGAAAACTGAACTAACTGATAGTATTCAGGAAGTTCGGGATGACCTTGATACTTTTAAGGCAACCAAGGGTCAGGCCAATGGTCTAGCTTCTTTGGGTTCAGACGGTAAGGTACCCGCAGCTCAATTACCTTCTTATGTAGATGACGTAATTGATGTATATGCAACCTACGATGTATCACCAACTAACCAGATATCTAATATCAAATTGTATTCTGATGCTGCTCATGCTAATCCAGTAACTGGAGAAGCTGGTAAATCTTACAATGATATAACTGAAGGACATCCAGGATATCAATTCCGTTGGTCAGGTACTACTTGGGTACCAATTACTTCTGGAGGTTTAATCATTGGTGAGATATCTGGTACTGCTTATGATGGAGCTAAAGGTAAAACTACCACAGATGAACTACAGGGTCTTAAGAATTTTAATCCTGTACGATTAGTCAGTATTACTACTGATGCTTCTAAAGGTACCTTAAATTATGAACCCGCAAATGGTACTGGTGTTAAAGGCTTAGATATCCTTGCTGCTTCATCTACTAAGGCTGGTGTTATGACTGCAGCAGATAAGGTTAAACTTGACACTACATTACCGAATCAAATTGCTGCAGAAACGGATGCAAGGGAAGCTGCTATTGCTGGTGTTCAAGGAGAATTGGCTAATGATATAGCTCAGGAAGTAGTAGATAGAAACGAGGCTATTGCAACGGCTAAAACTGAATTAACCACGATTATCAATAAAGAAATATCAGATAGAAAGGCAGCCGATTCAGCTCATTTCAAAGAGCTAGAAGACTCAATGATTGCTGTTATTGATAATCTAGAAGTAAGAATCCAGGATACTGATAATAACTTGGCTAAAGAAGTCCAGGATAGAAAAGGTGAAATCAATAGAGTAGAAAAGTTAATCTCCGACGAAGCTGCAACTAGAGCTCAGGCAGATACAAATGTAAATGCTAAGGTAGATTCTCATATTGCTAACAAATCTAATCCTCATGGAGTAACCAAAGCTCAGGTAGGTTTAGGCAATGTTAACAATACGTCGGATGCCGATAAACCAGTATCTACTGCTCAGGCAACTGCCATTGCAGAAGCTAAGGCTGCAGGTACTCTTGCTCAAACAAACTTAACTACTCACTTACAGGATAAATCAAATCCTCACCAGGTAACCAGAGACCAACTGGGAATGGGTATTACTTCTGAAATTATCTTCAAGAAGGTATCTGCTCCTTCTGGGTTATGGAAGGAATCCGATGAAAGACTTAAATCCTTCATCAAACCTTTGGAACATACTCTTGATGAGATTTGCTCTATACCTACCGATTCATTCATAATTCGAGGTAGTCATGATATAGGTACTATTGCTCAGGCAATCGAAAAACATTTCCCAGAATTAGTTTCTGAGAATACGGTTAAACCTGAAACTGTACCTAATCCTGAAGTCTTCGAAACAATCGAAAAGGATGGAGAAACTTATGTAGTGGTTAAAGAGGTAGATTATTCTAAGATGTCGGTTCTGGCAATCGAAGGTATCAAACTTCTGAAGGAAAGAATCGAAGAATTGGAAAAGAAACTTATATTCACAAACTTGGATTAATATGGGAGAGATAGCAACTTGGAGTGCTGTCAAAACTAAAGTAGGCCTTGGTAAGGATTCAAATGAATGCCCTACCAAGGCTGAATTGTTAGCACTCTCTCCTACAGGAACGGGAGAATCTTACATAGGCTTGGAAATCTCCAATGCTAGTTCCTATGGTAATAATGAAACCGTACAGCTCAATGATATACATAAGGTAACTTATAAGTATACTTTTACAGCTCAGAATACAACTCTTAGTTTTCCAAAAGAAGGAGGTACATCTACTCAAGTAGGTATTTATGTAACTTCTACAAAAACTAAGTATTTAGATGGTTCTGCAACTTCTGAAGTTCAAAATGTAAATTACCCTGAACCTAATTGGCCCTCTTGGATTATTGGTCAAGGCCCACTAGTAGCTTCTGAAAATACCACAACCGAATCTCGTAGTGCTACCGTAGTATATACCCAATCTGAGTCTGGTAAACAGATATCAGTAAGTTTATTTCAGGCTGCTGGAGTTGAAACTTGGGAGTATACATTTACTGCAGGTAATACTGTATTAAACTTTCCTGCAGCAGGTGGAGCTAATACTCCAAATTCAATAGGTATTACTTCTACTAAGCAAAGATACATTAATGGTAAATTATATGGTAGTCCAGTATCTGTAGGATACACTAGACAATCTGAAGAGGATTGGGAACATAATGTTCAGGGTAGTGGTTGGCAAGCCGATGAGAATAAATCCGAATCTTCTCGGAGTCGTACTGTAGATTATATTCAAGCTGAATCAGGTAAGAAGGTAACCATTACTTATAATCAGGCAGCAGGTGTAAAAAGTTATAATAATAACGTAGTAATTACTGAACCCGATTGGGAGAATTTAGATATCCCTGCTTCGGGTGGAGCATGGAATAGACCAGTATTAACTATTTCTCAAACCTGGGGATGGAATGGAGATGTTACTAATGGAGGAAACTATGAAGTTTCAGGTCCTTCTTATTATGATTTTGCGACTGGTGGAGTAACTAATAAACCTAGTTTAGGTACTACTCAAGCTAATAGAACTAAAGTAGCTGAAGTTAAGGTTTGGGTAAGTTTTAATAAAACTACTAATCAATTAGTACCTAAAGACTCCGATAATAGAACATCTTATTCAAAAAAGACTTATCAAGTATATCAGGCTGCTAACCAAATTGAAAGTACAACTCAAGGTGCATGGGAAGTTTCCATTTCTGCGAATCCCAGTACCTTTACCGAGCAAGGTGGTACCTCACAAATCTCTGCAAGTGCAAGGGCACCAAGAACTAATCATTGGTCTTCAGGTGCAACTAATGCAGCATCGGATGCTACAGGTACTCCTACCCTAAGTATACCTACTGCAGTAACCGGATTCAGTTTATCTGGTACTACTTTAACAGTAGCCGAGAATACTACTCCTAATCAAAGAAGCGTAGTAGTAAGGGCAACTATGGGTAGTGTATATAAGGAAGTTACGGTAACTCAAAGTGCATACTTAGTAGAATGGAGGTATTATTTAACTACTTCTACTCCAACGTTAAACTTTGATGCCTTAGGTGCAACCAAATCCGGTACCATAAGTAGCTATCGAGGAAAATATATCAATGGTTCATTGGTAGAAGGTTCACATGAAGGAGTTAACATTCAAGTTAAATCTATGTCTGCTGAGATACAAAGGGCTACTGCTGCTGTTGCTATTACAATGAAAGAGAATACTACAACTCAAACTAGAACTGGTACAGTAGTATATGAGCAAGTGGGTTCAGGTAAAACCCTAACCATTACTTGTAACCAAGCAGCAGGTACTGTATCTACAAGGGATGTACTCGAGGTAATTGATAATTTTGGCAGTACTCCTGCAGTTGGTGGAACCTCTTTTAGTATAGTTAGGTCTGGGTATTATGATGTAATTAATGGTAAGGATTCTACTTGGCATAATGTTACACCAACTCTAAAATCCAAATCTTCATACATTACCAATGTAGAAATTACCAAATCTTCTGGAGATGGTTATAATATAGGAATTACTCTGTCTGAAAATACTTCTGAATCTTCTCGTAGAGCAAGTCTTACTTTAACCCATGGTAGCAAGGAATTAGATATGGCAACTACTCAAGCAGGTGCTAGTGTTAGTTATAATTATTACTTTGGAGTAACTACGGACTTTCCTTCTGTAGCTGCTGCAGGTGCAACTCCTAAGGCAGTAATTAAATCTAGAAGACATAAAGTTGTGAATGGGGTAGAAGAGTCTTCCTATAATTTGGTAGAAACTTCAGTAATAAGTAAACCTAATTGGACTGGTACTTTATCCACTAAGGTATCAAGTACTACTGGTTCAGGGGCAGATTATGATGTTACTATACCAGTATATGAAAATACTGAAGCTAGTATACGAAGAGGTACTGTAGTATTACAACAGGGAGGTTCTGGTAAACAGCTTACTTTGAACCTTAATCAATTAGCTGCAAGTATTACTACTAGAGATTATATCGATTATGTAGAACCAATTCCAGATGGAATGTTTTCGGCTTTAGCTCGGAGTATAACTGTTACACTTCAATCTTATAGGGAAACCTTAATCAATGGTAAAGTAACGAGTAAAGTTGCAATTCAACCTGATTTTGATTTGGATGCTACCGTTACCGATTGGGCTTCTGTAAATTTAATTGGTGGTAATCCTACCAATTACGAATATGACTTTGAAATTTCAGTAAAAGAAAATACTACTAATCAAACTCGGTCTGGTAGTGTAATGTTTTATAATGGTGCTGCCGAAGTAGAGAATGCTTGGGCATTTACTCAAGATGCTGCAACAATCTCTACAAGGTATGAAATATCTTGGACTGCAAACTATAGTAATGGTACAGTAGAAGAGAATGTAACTGAAGTTGAATTAGAGGGTACTACTGGTATGGAAAATTCTGTAAGAATGGATTTACACATACTAGAATATACTTCTATCAATGGAGTAGAAGGTACTCCTACTTCTTGGGATTCTAGAACCATAGCTGAAAATAACTCGGCAATAGCTTCACCAAGTGGTCAGGTATCTGCTACTCTACAATCGGATTCTGAAAATGCCTTTATAGGTATTAGTAATTCTGTACAGAACTTATCAGAATATCCACGTACTCATACCATAACTTTATATAATCCTAAAGTTGTAATTAACGGTAAAGAGGTAGGAACAGTACCTACCATTACCTTATTGGTAAATCCAGTACCCTATCGGAGGATTTTTATATTCGGTTGGAAAGGGGCTGGTAATACTAATACTAATATAATTCTGAATGGTGATATTATGAACAGTGATTCTGTTGCTAGTAGAGATATTATTTCTTATGCAAGTTTACAAAGGAATAATGTAGAATTTGCTAAGAAATATATCAAACCTACTTTAATACCACCTTCAGAAGATTGGTTACAAGTAATTGATAATGGTCAGAATTCCGATAATTCCTATAACTATGCCATTAGAGCATTAACCGATAACGAGGGAGAATCGGCTAGAAGTCAATCTGTAAGATTTGAACAACCTGGCAATGGTAATCAAGCCTTATATGCCTATGTTAGCCAAGACCCTAGAGATGAAGGATACCTGGGAGGGAGAGTAAATAATAACGGGCCTAGAACAATTAGATTAAATACCATAAAAGATGAAAATTGGGTTGGTAATACTGATATACGGTCAGGTAATTATTATGGGCTCGGTACATTAGCTCAAGATGCTATCACAATTGAAACCAATATATCAGTGGGTGGTACAGATAGTAGTACTTATACTCAACAAGTAGAATTAAGTAACTTAAAGTTTAGTAAAAGCGGTAGGCCTGTAACCATTAGTAATGACCCAAATCAAACTACTGATTACGAATATCACTGGGAATTATATCCTTCTGCTGGTGTTCCTGCTGGTTTTACAGTAAATATCAGTATGTTATCAAGTGATGGAGATAATGATAATGGTATTCGTTTAGATATAATAAAAAAGAATACTACTGTTTTTCCCATAGGAACCATAATTGGTACTTTAACTTTAACTCCTAAAGATCCGACTAAGTTACCAATCATTACTTGTGGTGTATATCATAGATATTTTACTTGATATAAATAAAACAATACTGCGGTATTTATATACGTATAGGCCTATATACAAAATTAATTAACCTATGTTTAACAATTTAAAACTAAAACGTTATGGAACTAGAATCCGGAGAAGGCACTGTAGTGGTAGCCGACAGAGACCGTTGTTGTAATGATGGTTGTAATAGAAACTCAGGCTGGGGCTCTGGTTGGGGTGCAGTTGGTGGAGCATTGGTAGGTGGTGGCTTTGGTGCTGCTGCAGTTTCCGTATGGGACAAAATCAATGACACTAAAGCTGACATTCAGAAAGTAGAATCTACAGTTCAAGAAGCAAAGGCAGGTATCTACAAAGATATATCTGATGCAGCTCGTGGAGTTACTCAAGAAGTCAATGGTGTAGCAAAAGAGGTTGCCGGTGTTGGAAGAGAAGTTCTCAACAACCGTTTCACTACGGAAAGAGGACTTTGCGACCTTGGTTACAAAACTAATTCTGATATCCGGGATTCTCGTGACCAAATGGGAGCAGGATTCAACCGTGTTATGGACCGTCTTTGCAACATGAGCTTTGAACAACAGCAATGCTGCTGCGAAACTAAAGGCCTGATTAAAGAAGTAAAATCTGAATTGGCTCTTCAGTTGGAACGTTGCTGCTGCGACATCAAGAATGGCCAACAGGAAATCAAGTGCCTCATCGAAAACACCGCTAAAGACCAGGAAATTGCTCGTCTTAACCGAGTAGTAGATGCTCAGAGAGACCAGAACATTATCCAGTCTGTAGTTGCCGCTCTTAAAACAACAACCACAACTCCGGCTTAATCAGGGCTGGAAATTTAAAAGAAAGGAGTGCATCTTACGGGGTGTACTCCTTTCTTCGTTTTAACACCTAAAAACTTAGAGAGATGGAAAAAGAAAAACTAACCGAATATCAGATACAGATATCTTTGCCTGCTCCTAATCAAGAGATTGCTCAAGAAGTAGCAAACAAAGCCCAAGCCCTTGTAGACCAGTTCGGATACTATCAATTCTTAAACTTGGTAGACTTCATGCAGAAGAATCCAGGTGCAGTATCATTCGGTTTAAATTTAATAAATAGGAGGTAATTATGGAAGAATTGATTTTTTCGAAACTACAAAAAGGTGATACATTGTATACCTTAGAAAGAGACAGACGTTCTATGTATCCAATCTTTGACAAAGCTACAGTAATCAGAGTTGGTGAAATTAAACCTATGTCTTCAGGCAATGATGGCAACTTTGTTTCAAGTATAGAAGTGGTAATCCAGGATTCAGTATCCTCACTTACAATCTTCTTACCTGTTCAAACTACGGAAGGTATTCATAATGGTGTATACTATACTACCGACCTTAAGAACATTGTTAATGAGGTAAATGTTCAAAGAACCAATGCCTTGAATGTTCTTAATAACCGGGATAAGTATGAAAATATCGTAACTGAATGCGATAATATCTTTAAGACAATTGAGGGTATGATTGCCCCCCAAGCTCCAGCTCAGGCTTACAAACCCGAAGAACTTGAAACATTTAAGATGGAGATATACACTCGGCTATCAACCCAGGAGAATCTTCTCTTGCAAATTGCCCAAGAGTTGGGATTAAACAACAAAGAAAAGAAAGATGGCAAAAAAGGTTAACATAAATATATCACTCCCGATAGGAAGTGTTCAGATTTATGTAGACCCAAGGAAACAAATGCAAGCAGAAAAGTTGATTACTAGAACTCCCCAAATTATGCAAAGAGCTTATGATTTGGGTTCAAGGAAGTTCGGTAATCAACTTCTTCGTATTGTTAAGAGGAGCTTAAATACAGGAGTTCCTCCTCCAGGTTCCGGAGTATCTTGGCCACCACATTCAGTAGCTACACTTAAGAAGTATGGTGCTCATACCCTATTAAACCTTACTGGTCAATATGCAAGGTCAGTTACTATAGTGAACCGAAAAGACAGAACCTTTGTTGGTCTACCTCCTGGATTGAAAAAGACAACCTACTTTGGAAAGACTTCTCGTAAAACTCTTAATCAGATTGCCATCATGTTAGAATATGGTAGTAGAGATGGTAATTTACCACCTCGTGAATTATGGAGACCTGCTTATAAAGCTGCAGGTGGAGCTGATGCTTTACAGAAGTCTATACGTAATGAAGTAAGAAAAGAACTCAGAAAATATACAAAATAATGGCAGATTTTGAATCAGATAAAACATCTGGTAAGGGTCCTACACTTGTAATGGTACACCCATTAAAGTTGAATGATACTGAATCAGATAAGCGAGCTTCATTGATTGTAGATGTCAATGGAGTTACTAAAACGGTTAACCTCATTCAGAAAAAAGGTAGCCTTAATTACGAATACCAATTGGAGGTAGATAAGGATACACTTAATATTCTGGGTAAAGGTGGGACTGATACTTTGATTGTTACATCCCGTCGTAGGGAAATGATAAATGGTACTCCTCAAGGAGAATGGGAAAATGTAGAGGTTACTGCTGAATTCCTAGAGGAACCACCATTTACTGCTGGTATTAGATTTACTGATGCAGCAGAAAAGACTCTAGAGGTAAACATAACTTCTAAGAATCATACTGAACAAGCTATCACCGGAACTCTAACTATCAAACAGAGTGGAAGTAGTAATAATAAAACCATTCAGGTTATTCAGGCAGCAGGTACGGTTTCCTATAATTATAGGTTAGAACCACCAACTGTAAATTTAGTAGTACCCAAAGACCAGAATGCTAATGTATATGAAACTTCTGTTGGATTTACGATTACTGGATATAGAGATAAACTAATAGAAGGTGAAAAGGTATCTGAAGAAGTTATGGCTTTTAAAATGCCTACAGTTGGTCAATCACAGGATGTTAAGTTATTTAATTCTAATGTAACTGTAACATATTGGATTACTAATTATGGTAATATATCAAATACACCTCAAGCTACTTTGTCAGCAACGGTACATGCTAGAAAAACTGCAGGTATGATGATAGGTGGAACTTCTGCCCACTTTGAGTGTGTATTTACTGATGGTGGTACTTATGGATTCACTCCTTTGTTAGCTGCTCAAATAGTGTAAAATTATGGTAAATACAGAAGAAATAGTAGAAAGGACTTTTTATATCTGTCTACTAACGACGGCATTAAAAAGAAAGCTTACACTAAATCCTGATGATTACCTACCATTATCCTTAGAGAATGAGAAAAGATTTAAGGAAGACTCAGAAGCCTTAAAGAAATTCATACCTATCTTTGGAGTAGGTAATAATCAGGTAAAAGGTGCAAAGACTTGTCCAAGAATTACCATAGAATTGCAAGGATTCTATAATGGTGATATTGGTGTGAACAAATATATCATAGGAGATAAACTAGAGAATGGTAACTACCAAGCTTCAGAATTTCCTTATGAGACTAAAGACATAACTCTGGATATACATCTTGTGGCAAATACTCAACAAGATATGAGATTACTTCATAGTATCATGTATGAAGCTTTGCCATCAAGAGGGTATGTAAGACCTTACTATAATGACCTGGAAGAATGGGAAGATGGTAAGGTTGCTCCTACTGGAAATCTTTATATAGAGATAGGTAATTACTATGACCACCCAGACGAAAATCATGGCCTACTCGAAAAGGTATATCAGTACATATGTAAAGATGGTATCTTGCCAGAAAAACTTGCAGGAGAAGGTGAATTAGTTCCTATCACAGATATCTCAGTACTCTTGGGTACAGTAGAAAAGCAGGAAAACGATTTACTTCAACTCCAAGTGAATAAGGACAATACTTCAGGGTATTAATTAAATAAGTAACTAACTTTTAAATTAAGTATAATATGCCAAATTCACCTTCAGTTAAGTTTGAGTTTGAGAACAGAAATGTTCAACAGACTACTCCTATGTTAGGAGTTTCATGTGTATTGGCTAGAACCACGAAAGGTCCTTATGATGACCCTTCAGAAATCATCACTTCTTTCTCACATTTCCAAAGACTCTTTGGTTCTGAGATAGTACCAGATGGTTCTGTATCAAATATTGAGAAGGCTTTTATGGGTGGTTCTAAGCTTCGTGTTATTAGAGTATTGGGTAAGGGAGCAACCAAGGGAGTTATATCTGTAGCTGCAGCAAGAGGTGCTAGAGCAGTAAGAGCTTCTGAAGATGGTTCTTCTGTTACTGAATCTACTTCTGAAGAAGCAAGTCCTAAATCTCTCTTTAAGTTTACTTCTGGTTCTACTACAGTAGGATTCGGATTGGTAACTAAGGGTTATGGAGACCCAATAGGTAGTGCTGAAACCTTCAATGTAAAAGTTTACAAACAAGCTAACACAATCTACTATCAAGTAGTAAGTGCTAATGGTCAGGTATTAGAACAAGGCCCTATCATTACCTACAAAACAGCAGATACTGTAAACAACACTTCAGTAGACTACCTTGCTCTAAGTGCTTTTGCAAAGAATTCAGAATACCTTGTACCGGTTATGACCGATACAGTAGAAGGTATCAAATCTTGGAATAACCTCATTAAATGGTTAACGGATGATGTCGATGGAACAAAGAACCCAATCGATATCAAACTTAACAATGCAGCAATTACTGCTGATGCGGTTACTCTTAACGGTACCATAGGTAATGCAGGTACTACTCCTACTGCAGACGAATGGATTGCTTCTCTCGAGTTCGTTAAGGACTACGTAGATGTATATCAGTTTGCTTGCTCTCACCTTCATCAACATCTTACTACAGATTCTGATATACTTAAGGTACACAAGGCTGCAGTAGATATGATTAAGGAATTGCAAGAGTATACCTATTATATTGAAGTACCTAAGTATACTACTCATTATACTCAAGGCGACCAGCCAAGAGATTTGAAAAGTATCAATACCTGGGTACAGACTTGCCTGGGTACTGTAGGTAACTCTAAGTATGTAGCTTACTTCGGTGGTGGTATTAAATACTACAATGAAGACGGTAACTTGGTAGATTCAGATGTACTGGGAACTATCTTTGGTTTGGGTGATGCTTCTGCAACTCAATTCGGTGTATGGAAATCATTTGCCGGAATGAACAGAGGTATTATCTACGATGGTAATGGTCCTGTATGTCCGAATTATGGTTCTCCTTCAAGAACTAACGAACTTAATGAGTTGGCTCAGAACTATGTAAATATCATTTGCGTAAAGGATGTACCTAACCAAGGTAAGAGAACTTTGTTATGGCATTGCTTCTCATCTCAGGTAAAACAAGATTCAGAAAGATTTCTGGCTATTGTAAGATTGAATCTGTATCTCAAAAAGAATCTTAGACCAATTCTAGAAAGATATTTAGAAGAACCAAATATCTGGAACACTTGGAATAAGATTTGGCTTGAGGTTAAACCTCTTCTTGATGCCTGCGTAGATGGCGATGCTATGTCAGAATATACCTGGATGGGTGACCAAGATGCTAACTCATACAGTGAACTCTCAGTGAACAACGAACAAGATGTTCGTCAGGGTAAGTATAAAGCTATCCTGAAATATAAAGATATCGTACCAATGCAAGAAGTTACAATGTCAATCATTATTGACCAAGCTTCTAAGTCGGTATCAATTGTTGAAAACGAATAAAACTAAAAGACATGGGAGCAAAAGTAAAAAATCCGAGAAAGAAATTCCTTTGGAGTATCACTTTCCCTAAGCACCCTATCAATACCTATCTGTTCCAAACTTGTACTTTGCCAGATATCGAGATTGACCAGGTTGCTCATGGAGACGTTAACCGGGACGTTAAAACTGCCGGTAGAGTTACAGTAGGTAACTTAGTAGTAGGGAAGTTATTAACTACTGCAGGTTCAGATACATGGCTTCATGACTGGCTCTATTCATGCCAGGATATGATTGCAGGTGGAGGTTTGGTACCAAGCCAATACTGGGAAAATGTAATCGTAAATGAACTTGCCGAAGATGGAGTTTCCGTACTTAACACCCACCTCTTCGAAGAGGTATGGCCATGTAAGATTACAGGTTTAGACCTGGACCGAATGGCTTCAGAAAACACAATCGAAAGTATCGAATTCTCAGTAGGTACTGCCGATAAGTATTAAAAGCTTAGTCTATTTTCAACTAAGATTTTTAGGTGGAGGGGTGGGATTCCTAGAAAGGGCTCACCCCTTTCTTGTTGTTATATCAGATACTATGGATTTAAGTAACCAATTAAAATAAATAAATATGGAATTTAGAACTTGTGAATTTACAGCACCGTCAGGATTTAAGTATTCAATCCGTGAACAGAATGGAGCCGATGAGGATATCTTATCAAATCCCATGGATTCTAAGAATCTTATGAACCTTACCAAGTTTATTCAGGCAATCGTAGTAGATACAGACTTCACTCCTAACCGAAGACTTACAGTAGAGGATGCAGACCGTATCCCTTTGAATGACCGGTACCACATTATCTTCATGTCAAGAATTTTCTCACTCGGTGAAGAAGTAGAATTTGAATATAATTGGGGCCAGAATGGTGGGCTAGTAACTTATGGGCAATCACTTCGGGAAATGGTATTTGAGGATTATGGAACATTACCTACCGAAAAAGAGATGGATGAAAAACCCAATGCTATTCCTTATTATCCAGAGCAGAAGAAACTCGTAGATTACGAAGTAGTATTATCTTCTGGTAAACAAGTTATGTTTGACTTGATGACCGGTGCAGGAGAACGTTGGTTGGTTATGTTACCTATAGAAAAACAAACAAAGAGTGCTGGCTTGATGGCAAGAAACCTAAGATTACTGGTAGATAACAAATGGGAAAAGGTAGAAAACTTCTCTCTCTTTTCAGTAAGGGATATGGCTGAAATTCGTAAGGCAGTATTTGCCTATGACCCAGTATTCAGCGGTAATACAGAAGTAGAAAATCCTACTACTGGAGAAAAGGCTGAATACCCAGTTATGATATCATCATCTTTTTTCTACCTGACGGAAGCGTAGACCACCCGGGTACATTCACTTATATATGTAGAGCTGAGATAGTCCTTGATTATCTCAGCTTTTTGCGTCTTCCGTATCGAGAAAGAAAAAGATTTAAAGACTTAGCCGATGAATATTATGATAACCTAAAAAAGATTAAAAATAAATGATAAACAGTAGAAGCTTAGTTGAGGTCGGTGTTGCAATGGTATTAAAAGACCGATTCTCCAATGAAGCAGGCAGGATATCTAATTCATTCAGAACAATGATGAATGATATGAATACCTGGAACAGAGGTATTCAAATGTCTGCTGCTAATGCTTTTGATTTTGGAAAAGAATTGGTTGGTGGTATGGCTAAAGCCTACCAATATTCTGCAGGAGTA